>Ga0073928_10004233_pt1 | contig 21531 bp, 23 predicted proteins | sample PaiPotPPA55metaG_FD_76969 | JGI IMG/M metagenome (GOLD analysis project Ga0073928, IMG submission 76969) | Iron sulfur acid spring bacterial and archeal communities from Banff, Canada, to study Microbial Dark Matter (Phase II) - Paint Pots PPA... ...
CAATACTCTCCGGGGCGCCGTGCTGATGTACAACATCGCCCACAACAACGAGCATTACGGCAACCTCGCCGTTTACATGCGGCTGAAGGGCCATGTTCCGCCCTCGACAGCCCGAGTCCAGCATCGAACGAATTAGTAACGTCCGACTACCTTCCGTCAATTCCCCTTGACTATTTTCCAAATCGTGCTATTCTAAAAGCTGGACAGATTGCAGCTACTTGCGCCTCGGCTAGGGCGCATTTTTCATTTTCGGCCAGTCTTCTATACTGCGTCTGACGTGTATGAGGCGGCGGAGTACGAGGAAACTGCACGCCAGTGTCCCGTCGTCCTCCTCCAAGCTCGATTTCCTAACTAGCTTTAGAATGAACACTTGCAAAACTCCATCAAAACAAACCACTTTAACCTTCTTTAGAATGAATACTTACAAAAAACTAGGGGGAGGGGAGTAGCAAATGGGTAACTAGACAATTCGCCAAGCCGAATTCTCGGGTCAGCCACAAACCTGCAAAGCCCTCCTCGAAACCACAAGTCCCAACGGATGTATCAGCGGTGTCGCGTCGATGCGCCTAACCCTTCGGATGGAAGCACGGACGTCGTTTCCACCATTCGTTCATCCGACAGCGAGACAAGCCCGACCATCTCAAAGGACAGTCGGGCCTGCTTCATTGGCGATGGATAGGGCGCAGCCGCCCGTACATCGGTTGTCGAGTCTCATTCTGGATTAAAACGACTCACTGAGAGGCAATCTCGGGTTTCGTCTCTTCCACTCTTTCCGAGCCTCACTCAGTTGGACAAGGATATTCTCTGGCGGTGGATGATCTGGTTCCGTTTCCCATGAACACTGGCATTTCGTAGTCACACCAAACAGCAGCAATTCCGGATCGGACATCGCGCGAAGGCGCTGGCGCAACCTTTCGATGTCTGATTCGGTGCCCGCATTTCTGGTTCTGGAGGTTCTGCATAGAGCGGTAGTGGCCGCCACTTCCCTTCTCCTTTCACAATGGAAGTTACAACTTCAAACATCTGGTATTTTAATAATTCGTAATATTGAGTCAAGAATAAAATGATAGCAAGATAAGTACGTCGCTAGGTGTGTATACGAAGAAACTCATTCGCACCTGAGGCGTTCTCTTGCAGGACCATGCGGCAAAGCTTGAACCAATTACGCTATGACAACTCGACGTGCTTGGTCTCCGGTCCGGACAGCGCGCCCAGGAATAACAGAAGACCTCCCACCGCGAGGATCACGATTTCGGTGTACTCGTAGGGCATTCCCAATCCCTTCAGACCCAACATGTAGAAGGAAGAAAATGCCGGAATGATCGTGGCCGCGCTGTAACCGACGCCATAGCCGGACGCCCTGACCCTGATTGGGAAGCGCTCGATGATATAGGAGGTTACGATTGCCCATACGGGCGTGACGCACAGGTTGATCAACGTCACCAGCAGGGTCACTTGCAAGGCGCTCTGGTAGCCGGACCTGACGAGCACATAGTACAAAATAGGACCAACGGTAAGCCCCGCCAGTCCGATCAGAACCAAAATGGTCCGGCGACCGATCTTCTGTCCCAACATACCGATCGGAACGAAAACAACAGCCAAGAACAAATGCGCGACCAATAGCGCGTTCGTGACGACCACGCTGTTCACGTGTCTGACCGTCAACAGCACACCGGGAAGAATGGAGGACACTGCATTGAGCGTGAACCAGGCTCCGCTCAGGAGCAGGAACACCTGCGACAGGCAGCGGAAATTGTCTCCACGGAACAATTCCTTTAGCGGAAACTTGGGCTTCTCGGCCTTGGCCCAAAGCTTGGATTCCGGAACCTTCGCGACGTAGTAAAGGAAGACCCCGCTCGCAAGCAAGGCTCCGAGGAAGAACGGAATGCGCCAGCCCCACTGTGCGTACGGTGAATGGGGTGAGCCTGCCGGAAGTACGCGCAACAAACCGCTGGTGAGCAAGGACATGGCGGCCATCGCCAGCGGAAATCCTGTATGGATGAACGCCGCCCACTTTCCGCGCTTCTCCTTGGGGGCATACTCCATGGCCAGGGGATTGGCGCCCGTGTATTCACCCCCGAGGAAAACACCATCGACGAAACGCAAGAACACCAGCAGCGCGATGCTGCCGATCCCCCAGGTTTCATAGCCCGGCAACAGTCCAATGATCAGGGTAACGAGCGCGAAGCCGCCCATGGAAATAATCGCGACTTTTCGCCGGCCGACCTTGTCCCCGTAATGGCCAAAGATCGTTGCTCCCACCGGACGACCTACCAAGGACAAGGCAAAAACAATGTAGAACAACGTTGATTTCAGAGTCGGGCTCAAGGTCGCGGGCTGGAAGTAGGACATGGCCGGACCCAGGGCCACGACCGGCAGATACACGTCGAACATGTCCACGAAGAATCCCAGGAAGGCCGCGCCTAGCGCTCGCTGACCCGCATCGTGTGAAGCAGCGTCCACTTGCAACACCTGACTCAAAGAAACTGCTCGTTGGGCCACTGTGGGCTCACTTGATGGTGTCCAGAAGCTGAGGACCTGGAAGCTGAGCCAGTGCTTGGGACATTGGGTCACTCATGCGCTCAAAGCCATGTAAATCCAGTATTTCCCTTTTGGCTCGGAAAATCGCGCAATCGTACACCTGTCTCGCTTGTTTGCGATACTGTAAGACGATTTCCATCGGTGGCACCCAACGTCTTGCGCAAGTGCCCCTCCTTTGCTTTTTCGAAAGTGGGTCTTTTCTTTCGCGGGCTTGCAAGCACCGCGCCATGCTAACTTCGAGTTCCGCTGAACCATGACCACCGCGCCAACCATTCCTGGCCAAAATCCCGTCTATGAGGACTACGCCCGCTGCGTCCACTGCGGCCTCTGCCTCAATGCCTGCCCCACGTACCGCCTTTGGAACCTCGAAGCCGACTCACCGCGCGGCCGAATCCACCAAATGATCCAGGTCGCGCAAAGCGAGTTCACCAAGCCCACGGAACTCGAGCCGACGGCCGGTAGCCGGAGCGATTCCGTGCCCGCCACACCCGCTCGCGCCGCGATCACCGCTTCGTTCGTCGATCACATCGACAAATGCCTCGACTGCCGCGCCTGCGAAACTGCCTGCCCTTCCGCCGTCGAATACGGCAAGCTCGTGGAACACGCCCGCGCCGTCATCGAGCGCGACTACCGGCGGCCGCTTTTCACTCGCATCGCGCGCAACCTTGTTTTTCGCGAATTGCTTCCACATCCCCACCGCATCGCGGGCGTCGCGCGCATTCTTCGTTTCTATCAACGCTCGGGCCTGCAATTCCTCGCCCGCGCCAGCGGAGTACTCAAACTATTCGGCCTCGCCGGCCGCGAGCGCCTTTTGCCTCCCATTGACGATTCTTTCTTCTTTGGTCAGCTCGGCCGCACGTTTCCCGCCACCGGCGCGCGCCGCGCCCGCGTAGCCTTCTTTGCCGGCTGCGTCGCTCAGGTCACCTTCACACGCCTCAACGAAGCCACCATCCGCGTCCTCACCGCAAACGGCTGTGAAGTCGTCGTCCCCGCAGCACAGCTTTGTTGCGGCGCGCTCGCTGCCCACGCGGGAGTCCGCGACACCGCGCGCGAGCTCGCCCGCAAGAACCTCGTGGCCTTCCCTTTCCAAGACTTTGACGCCATCGTCACCAACGCCGCCGGGTGCGGATCTACACTAAAGGAATACGATCATCTCTTTTCGCGGGAAGAACCCGAACACACGCAAGCCGCCTCCTTCGGTGAAAAAGTTCGCGATGTCACCGAGTTCCTCGCCGGCTTGGGTCTCTGCGCTCCGCTGCAACCTCTAAAGCCCCTAAGTTTGCGCGTCACCTACCAGGACTCCTGCCATCTGCTGCACGGACAAAAAGTCCGCAACGCCCCGCGCCAACTCCTGAGCGCCATCCCCGGCGTGGAATTTGTGGAATTGCCCGACTCGGAAATCTGCTGCGGCTCCGCCGGAATCTACAACGTAACGCAGACCCAAGCGTCGCTGGAACTGCTAGCCGACAAAATGCATCATGCCGCCGCCACCGCCGCGGAAACCATCGTCACCGCCAACCCCGGCTGCCTCCTCCAACTTCGCGCTGGCGTTCAAATTCACCACACCAACCAGGAGGTCCTCCACGTAATCGAACTCCTCGACCGATCCATCAACGCCGCGTAGGTGGCGAGACGCAACACGCAGCTTCTTCGTCAGCGCCTGCTCGTTCAGGCCGCAATCTTACCAAATCTAGGTCACTAGCCGGACTCTCTGTTCGCTACTCACTGCCCACTACTCGCTACTCACTTTTGTTTCTCTCTTAAACACGACGACGCCCCTCCCGCGACATTGGGGGACGTCGCGGAAAGGGCGTGCCGTCTTCAGGAGAGAAGATCGTTACAAATTGCGAGATCAACTATTCCGGTGCGGGACCGCCCGGCGCGAGAGCCCGCATGGCACCCCGGGCACCGCCTCTCGGCCCGCCCTGTTGCACTGTGTAGTCGGTGGGCACCGTGAATAAAGTAGCTGCCGGCTCCGCGCGCTGCACGTTCGTCAAGGTGTACGTCGTGGTGCCGAAGCGTGGATCACTGCGCGTGCTCTTCACCACCACTTGCAAGTCCGGTGAATACCAGCGCTCGAACACGATTTGCATCGGCTTGTCGTTGCCGATTTGGCCAACCGCGATGGTGCGTGTGATCCGCGTCCCTTCCGCGCTGACCCCGTTGATCGTCTGCGTCCCGAGCGATTCCTTCTTCACCGCTCCCGAGGCTTCTTCCTTCTGCAGTCGCGCCTGCATCTTCTGCTGGAACTCCTGCTCCTGCGCCGCAGTCGGTGCGCCGTGCGCCCTGATCGTCATCTGGTGCGCCACCTTCTGATCCGCATCCAGCGTATAACGCGATCCTGCCACCGGATCGGCAATCGTAATCATCGTGCGCGGTTTCCCAGATGCCTGCAGCGGCCCGAAGCCAGACAGCGTAACTTCACTGCGTGAACGCCCCTGGCTATCGCGGTAGAGCGTGCTGGTCGTCGAACGATGAATCGAGGTCCCATCCTGCAGCGTCTGTGTTGTTTCCGTCGCCGCCGTCGCCGAGAATGGCGCGCCCTTCACGACCTTGTTGCCGTGCAGTCCTTCAAAACCCATCAATTCGATGTGATCTCCAAATGGCCCGGGACCTCCCGGCCCACCAGGACCGCCGCCGCGCATCATCACATCGGGCGCCGGAGGAGGCGCCTCCTGAGCACGCGCTTTAGCTGCGCACAAGAGCAACGCCGAACTCAAAGCTACACAGGCCCAACTCTTCCCATTCATCGTCTCTTCTCCTCTTCTCTCCTGAGCCTAGCTAGTTCCGTGGGCGCCGAAAAACCTTCCGCGATTCTCAATCTATGTGCGAGCCGCCTGTTTCACACATTCGCAGCAGACTTATCTATCCGTTGGCCACTCACCGCGGCCTTACCGTCCGCTCATAACAAGAGCAGCATCACCCATTGTTCACTGTGGCAGGCGCACCGCTTGTGGCTGTCCGTCCTGGCCGACAAACAAATCCACCTGGATCCATTCGCTCGCACGCTCTTCGTTCACCGGCAGTCCAAGTGCGCCCAGCGCGCCGCGCTGCAGACGCACGCGCACGACAGCGGCGTCGCCAGTTTCCTGCGGCATGCTGCCGGGCAGCAGCGTGAAATCTTCCGCGTCGTTCGCCGCTATCAGTGTCGCAGCGCCCGCGGGCTCGGTTTGACCGTTCTCGACGGCTTCAACCTCAGCGATTGTTGCCAAACTCGAATTCGCGGTTGAACTATTTTTCGCGGGAGCGCTCACGCTTTGCAGCGGAATATTCTCCTGCGCAATGTGCCAGTTCCACCAGACCATGCCCACGACAAGCAACGCGGCGGACGCCAGAATCCAGGACCCGACTACCGCGGCGGCTCGCGCCTTCATCGCGCGACGCTTCGCCCAAAACTCCTGACGCAACCGCATCTCCACGCGAAGCGGCGCGCCAACGTTTCGCGTCGCTTCGCGCAATGCCTGCAATTCCACCTGCGCGTCTTGCCAGGATTCTTGCAGCGCGGCGCAACGCGCGCATGTATTGGCATGTTCGATCGCCGCGGCTAGCTCGATAGGATGCAGGTCGGGCGCCGCGCTTTCGCGATCCAACCCCAGTCCGATGGCTTCAAACTCTTCGCACTTCATCTCGCTCTTTCCTTTCACTGCCCGGCCTGATCCCATCCCAGCTTCTATCGGGCCGCACTGAAACGCCGCGGAACATCCCGCAACATTTCGAGCTTCGCCAGCAACAACGCCCGTCCACGATGCAAACGCGAGCGAATCGTTCCAATGGGACATCCGATTCGCTGCGACGCTTCCTCGTAACTCAGTTCTTCCAGTTCGCAGAGCACGACCGCCTCGCGAAATTCCGCCGGCAGATCCAGAACCGCGGCGCGCACCTGCTGCGTACGTTCCTGCCGTTCGGCCCAGTGCATCGGCGTCACCGCATTGATCACCGCGGCTCCTCCACGAGAACCGTTTTCGTTGTGTTCATCGAGCGCAACTTCTCGCGGCAACCGCTCCAGATGCTTCATCACGCGGTTCCGCGCAATTCCGTAAAGATAGGCGGCCAGCGCCCCGCGTTCCACGTCGTACTTCTTCGGGTCGCGCATCAGTGTCATGAAGACGTCTTGCACAATTTCTTCCGACGCCCAGGCATTACCGGTCATGCGCAAGGCAAACCGATAGATCGCTGCCTGATGCCGCCGATAGAGGACCGTGAAGGCATCCTCATCACCCTTCGCGGCACGCCGCAAGAGCACGTCGTCCCTGGCTTCTTCTGGAATGCCTATCTCCCTCGGCACGACGCCTTGTGCGGCCCGCGGCCGCAACCAGCCTTCTCTCTCATTTCCCTTGGACATTCGAAAAAGTTCCCCACGGTTAGGTCTCGGGCCCCGCGCCAGTGGCTGAAGCCTACGCCACTTTCGAGGATCCGGGGCGCCTTAGTTGGACGCCTGGGGCGAGGTCGAGAAGTACACGAAATTGGGTACTTGACAGTGAGGTGTTACAAGACTATTTTGCTCTAGGCCTAGTAGCAAACAGGCTTGCGCGAAAAAGGCGTTTGATCGGCTGGACGCGAGGACTGGGCGTCTGAAGGCTGAGAATAAACAAGCCCCGCCCTCAGAAGAGCGGAGTACGAAGGCAATTCTATGAAGAAAGACAAGCCGCGGGATCTTTTTCCGGGCGCTCTGGAGATGATGATCCTGCGAACACTGAAGCGCCAGCCGTTGCATGGCTACGCTCTCGTGCAGCACATCAAGCGAAACTCGAATGATTTGCTGCAGATCGAAGAAGGTTCGCTGTATCCCGCACTGCAGCGTTTACTGAAGGAAGAGTTGGTGAAAGCAGAATGGGGCATCTCTTCGACGAACCGTCGCGTTCGCATCTACAAGCTGACAGCGACGGGAACGAAACACTTGGAACACGAGGTGTCGCGCTTCGAAAAGATGCTGGAAGGGATCACGCGAGTATTGGCGCCGGGTGAATTATGAGCTGGTTGAGGCAACTACTTTCGCGACGTCGGTTGTACGGGGATCTTTCCGAAGAGATTCGAGAACATTTGGCAGAAAAGGTTGACGAACTAGTGTCCGCCGGAGTGTCGCGCGAGGAAGCCACCGCCGCGGCTCACCGCCAGTTCGGAAATTTGACACTAACCGAGGAAAATGGCCGCGAAGTCTGGCGATGGCCGCGCGTCGAGGACCTCATGCAGGACATTCGCTACGCGTTGCGCATGCTGGCCAAAGCTCCTGGCTTTACGACGGTCGCCATTCTAACGCTCGCGATTGGCATCGGTGCGAATACCGCGGTGTTCAGTGTCGTCAACAGCGTTCTATTGAAACCATTAAATTATCCACAGCCGGAAGAATTGGTCTCATTGCACCAACTTGCTCCCGGCGCGGCAGGCCTTGCAGACTTTGAAAGCGGTCTGCATCTTTCGCCTTCCATGTATTTCACGTACGCGGAGCAAAACCGGTCATTTCAATCCGTAGGTGTGTGGGATACCGGCACGGCCAATGTCACGGGCCTCTCCGAGCCGGAACAAGTGCGCACCGTAGATGTGAGCGACGGCGTGTTACAAACCCTCGAGGTCCCACCCGTAGCCGGCCGGTGGTTCTCCAGGGCGGACCAGATCCCGCGCGGCGCGGAAACCGTCATGCTCAGCTACGGCTACTGGCAGCGCCGCTTCGGTGGTGACCGCTCAGCCATTGGGCGCAACCTGATGGTCGATTCGCGCCCTCGCGAAATCGTCGGCGTCATGCCCCAGGGATTCCGCTTCGTCGATACCGACTTCGACGTGATGGTGCCGCTGGCATTCGACCGCGGCAAGCTGATTCTCGCCGGGTTTGGATATAACGCCATCGCGCGGCTGAAGCCCGGAGTCTCGATCGCCCAGGCAAACGCCGATATCACTCGCATGCTGCCGATCTGGATGGACTCATGGACCAATGGGCCGGGCAGCAATCCGCACATTTATGAAACCTGGCGAATTACGCCCGCGATCCGTCCCCTAAAACAAGAAGTGATTGGAAACGTGAGCGACGTCTTGTGGATCGTGATGGGGACGATCGGCGTGGTAATGCTGATCACCTGCGCGAACCTCGCGAACTTGTTGCTCGTGAGAGTGGAAGCCCGCCAGCAGGAATTGGCGGTTCGCGCGGCCCTCGGCGCCGGTTGGGCGCGCATCGTTCGGGGACTTCTGGTCGAAAGCCTGTTGCTGGGCCTGCTGGGCGGTGCACTCGGAGTTGGCTTAGCCTATGCCGGCGTGCGGTTTCTGGTGACGATGGGGCCGGCAAGTCTCCCGCGCCTAACCGAGATTTCGCTGGACGCGCGGACCATCGGATTCACGGCCCTGCTTTCCCTGCTCTCGGGCCTGGTGTTTGGATTGATCCCAGCCGTGAAATACGCAGGACCCCAGGTAGCATTGGCTCTCCAGAGTGTAGGCCGCACAGTGAGTGCCAGCCGCGAACGATACCACGCTCGCAATGTGCTGGTGGTGGGCCAAGTAGCAATGGCACTGGTGCTTCTGGTGTGCGCCTGCTTGATGATTCGCACGTTCCGCGAATTGCGCAAAGTCGAGCCGGGCTTCACCGATGCGCAACAACTGCAGACCCTGCGCATCTCTATTCCAGACTCGCTGATCGCGGAGCCTGCACGAGTCACCCGCACACAGAACGAGATTCTGGATAAGCTGCAGGCTATTCCGGGCGTGAAGTCTGCGGGATTCGTCAGCGAAATGCCCATGGAAGGGTTCGATTCCGACTGGGATGCCATGTATAACCGGGACACAGCTTTTTCCGACCACGCCATTCCCCCGCTACGCCTGTTCAAGTCTGTTTCGCCCGGTTTCTTTGGCACTGCTGGCACGCGCATCGTCGCCGGCCGCGAGCTGACCTGGACCGAGGTCTACAGCCTCCGGCCGGTGTTGATGATTTCTGAAAATCTGGCCCGCGAATTGTGGGGCTCGCCATCCGCCGCGATTGGCAAGCAACTGACCGAGTTCCCCAAGATGCCGTGGCATGAAGTGATTGGCGTAGTGCAGGATGTCCGTGAAAACGGCGTGCAGGCCAAGGCGCCGGAAATCGTGTACTGGCCGACGATAACGGAAAACCTGTTCGGCCCCGGACCGGCTCAAGCGATGCGTACCGTCACGTTCGTCATACGCAGCGAGCGTGCCGGAACGCAAGGATTTCTCGACGAGGTGCGCCAGGCCGTGTGGTCGGTGAACGCGAACTTGCCGCTGGCGAACGTGCGGACGATGCAAACCGTGTATGACAAATCAGTGGCGCGGACTTCATTCACGCTAGTGATGCTCGCGATCGCCGGAGCGATGGCGCTGGCACTCGGACTCATCGGCATCTATGGAGTGATCTCTTACACCGTGGCACAACGCCAACGGGAAATTGGCATTCGTTTGGCGCTCGGTGCGCAGCGGGGAGACGTGTTGCAAATGGTTCTGAAGCACGGCGCAACGATGGCGCTGGTGGGCGTGGCGATCGGGATAGGCGCTTCTTTCGCGCTGACGCGCTTGATGGCTAGCTTGTTGTTTGGCGTCTCGGCACACGATCCGGTGACGTTTGCGGCCGTGGCCGCCCTGCTCATGCTAGTCGCGCTCTTGGCATGCTACATCCCCGCGCGGCGAGCGACACGGGTCGACCCCATGGTGGCTTTGCGGTACGAATGACCGATTGGGCAGGTGAGTTGTGAGCTGGATCACGCGGCTATTTTTGCGGCGGCAGTTGAATGCTGAGTTATCCGAGGAGATTCGTGCACATATTGACGAGAAGGTCGAGGAGTTGGTCGCGAGTGGGATGTCGCGAAAAGACGCGGTCGCGGCAGCGCGGAGGCAGTTCGGAAATGTGACACTGGTTGAGGAGGACGGGCGGGCAGTATGGAGGTTGGCGACGGTGGACAGCTTCCTGATGGACATTCGATTGGGGTTGCGAGCATTGCGGAAGAATGCCGGGTTCACGATTGTCGCGGTAGTCACGCTGGCATTAGGGATCGGCGCGACGACGGCGATGTATAGCGTGACGTATGCAACGTTAATTGCACCAATGCCCTACCCAAAGCCCGACCAACTGGTGATGGTGTGGTCGCAGCTGCATCACCGGCGCATTTGGAACGCTTCGGCCGCCGATTACCTGGATTGGAAAAGCCAGAGCACCGTTTTTCAAGACCTGAACGCGTCGAGCGCGCAGAGTGCGACGTTCAACCTCGCGACTTCTGGACACCCCATCTACGTTCGCAGGGCTATGGTGACGCCCGGCTTCTACCAAATGATGGGCATAAGCTTTCTGTTGGGACGCAATTTTCTTCCGGAAGAAGGAACGGCCGGAAGGGATCACGTGGTGATTCTGACGCACAAGTTGTGGAAAACCCTCGGCGCGGACGACAGTATCGTTGGCAAACAACTGCGATTGAACGGAGAGCTCTACACCGTTGTCGGAGTGGCGGCTCCGGGACCGCTCGACCGGATTCAACTCGATCTGGTGGTGCCGCTGGTGTTCAAGCCGGACCAGCTTAATCACGCATATCACTGGCTGTTTGTGATGGGACGCCTCAAACCGGGGGTGACACTGGCCGAAGCACAGGCGGAAATGAGTGTGATCGCACGACGCGTCGCGCGGGAAAATCCGAAAACGAACAAGGATTTGGAAGTCAGCGTCGAGGACCTGCACAACGATTTTTTGCCAGCGGAAACAAAAACGACGCTCTGGCTGCTGCTGGGAGCCGTGGGATTTGTCTTGTGCATCGCCTGCGTGAACGTGGCCAACCTGCAGCTCGCAAGAAGCACGGTGCGGCAGAGGGAGGTTGCAGTTCGCGTATCGCTGGGGGCGAGCCGCGGGCGAATCTTTGGGCAGTTCTTAATTGAGAGTCTTATGCTCGCGCTCATGGGAGGAGCGCTGGGCGTGGGGCTCGCTGAGGGGTTGATGAGAGTGATCGTTGCGCTTTTGCCTGCGTTCACCCTGCCGTCGGAGGCCGACGTCAAAATCAGCATCCCCGTTCTATTGTTTACTCTGGTGGTAACCCTTGCCGCGGGCGTCCTCTTTGGATGTGTGCCCGCGTGGCAAGCGTCCGGCGTGGACCCCAATAGTGCACTAAAGGAAGGGACCGGTAGAGCCACATCCGCCGGATCAAGCACTGGCCGACGCCGCTTGCGGCAGGCCCTGGTGGTAATGGAATTCGGACTCGCCCTCACTTTGTTGTCCGGCGCTGGATTGGCAATCCGAAGTTTCTGGAACCTGACGCAAGTTGATTTAGGCGTCCGGACCGATCACTTTCTGACATTCTCATTACCCGTGCCCGACGGGCGCCTGGTGCAACCCGAGCAGATGATCGCTTTCTATAGCGAGTTGGTTGCCAAGATTCACGCACTTCCTGGCGTATCCGCCGCCGTAGCTGGAACTGGATTGCCGATCCAAGGCCCACACCAAGGAGTACAGTTCTCGATCGCGGGGACACCCCCTGTGGAACGTGAAGCGCGTCCCGGGACGACGTTCCAGGCGGTGATGCCCGGATACTTCGAGGCATTCGGCATTCAGATGGTCAAGGGCCGCGTACTCACAGTTGACGACAGAACCGGCGGCGCGCCTGTGGCAGTGGTGAACGAAACTTTTGCGCACCTTTTTCCGCCAAATGTCGATCCGCTCACCCAGAGGATCGTCACGGAGAAGCTTGTCCCGGGTGTCCAAGCGGAGCAGCCGTCGGTGGAATGGCAAATCGTCGGAGTGTTTCGAAACGTGCGCAGCTACAGTCTCCGTCGTGACGATATTCCCGAGATGGATGTGCCGTTCTCGCAAAGCCCGTGGCCACAAGTGGAAATGGCAGTGCGTAGCGTGGGCGATCCCACGATGCTGACCAGGAGCATCGAGGAAGTGGTCAGCTCGATGGAATCCGACTTGCCGCTTGCGAACGTGAAGACCATGGATCAGATCGTAGACGATCGACTGGCTGGGGATCGTTTCTCGACAGTGCTCTATGGAGGGTTCGCAGGACTCGCCCTACTGCTAGCGGCAGTAGGAATTTACGGAGTGATGGCCTTCGCGGTGGCGCAGCGAACGCACGAAATTGGATTGCGACTCGCGCTGGGAGCACGGCGCGAGCAGGTCTTGAGCATGGTGTTGAGAGAAGGAACGGCGCTCGCGCTGATCGGCCTGGGGCTGGGACTCGGCGGGGCCTGCCTGGTTGGGCGCGCGTTGCAGAGCATGCTATACGACGTGAAAGCGATTGACTTCGGAGTATTTGCGGTTGTCGCGATCACACTTCTAGCATCGGCGATTGTGGCGTGTTTTTTGCCTGCGTGGCGAGCCGCACGTGTCGATCCGATGGTGGCTTTGCGGTACGAATGACCGATTGGGACAGGTGAGTTGTGAGCTGGGTCACGCGACTATTTTTGCGGCGGCAGATGAACGCTGACTTATCCGACGAGATTCGTGCGCATATTGAAGAGAAGGTCGAGGAGTTGGTCGCGAGTGGGATGTCGCGGAAAGAAGCGGCCGCGGTAGCGCGGCGGCAGTTTGGAAATGTGACGCTGGTCGAGGAGGATGGGCGCGACGTGTGGCGATGGCGCGTAGTCGAGCAATTTTTCAGGGACGTCCAGTTCGGGTTTCGGATTTTGCGTAAGAATCCGGGATTTGCGGCGGTGGCGATCCTGACGCTGGCTTTGGGGATTGGGGCAAACACCGCGATTTTCAGCGTGGTATATGGGGCGCTGCTGGCTCCTTTGCCCATGCCTCATCCCGAGCAACTCGTAATGGTGTGGTCGAAGGTGGATTCGCGCAACGTTGTTTCTCCTGGTGATTTTCTGGATTGGAAGCAGCAGAACTCGGTGTTCCAGAATCTGGTCGGGTGGGATGAATATACGTTCAGTCTCGCGGTCGACGGGCGGCCCGAGGCAATGCAGACCCGCATCATGACACCCGGCTTTTTCAGCATGCAGGGGATTCCGATGGCGCTGGGACGCGACTTTGTTGCGGAAGAGGGTCAACCGGGCAACGAGCACGTCGTGATCCTGACCAATCGCCTGTGGCGGGAGCGCTTCGGCAGCGATCCACAGATCCTGGGCAAGCAAGTCCGGTTGAATGCAGAACAGTACACCGTCGTTGGCGTGCTGGCTGCGGGCATGCCGGACCGCTATGAATCTCAAATATTTGTGCCGATGGCGTTGCGGCCCGACCAGATCACCCACGATCGTCACTGGATGGTCGTGATGGGCCGGATGAAGCCGGGCGTCACCTTGCAACAGGCCAACGCCGACATGGATGGCGTCGCGCGGCGCATCGCCGAAACGTATCCCAAGTCCAACAAGGGCTGGGGCGTCAGCGTCGAGCCGCTAAAAAATAATTTTACCAGCCGCGATACCGTCAAGGACCTGTGGCTACTGATGGGCGCTGTCGGCTTCGTGCTGCTGATCGCCTGTGTCAACGTGGCTAACCTGCTGCTGGCGCGCGGCACCGTGCGCAAAAAGGAAGCGGCCCTGCGCGTTTCGCTCGGAGCGACGCGGCGGCAATTGTTTTCGCAATTCTTGACGGAGGGCCTCGCACTGGCGTGGATTGGCGGCGCACTGGGAATTGGACTCGCCGCAATGTTGCTGAAAGTGATCGTAGTCTTATTGCCGCAATTCTCGATCCCGACAGAATCGGACATTCGCTTGAATGTGCCCGTGCTGCTTTTTAGTTTAGCGGCCACCATGCTGGCGGGAATTCTATGCGGGTGCGCTCCGGCGTGGCAGACGTCGCAGTGGAATTTGAATGACACGTTAAAAGAGGGCGGGCGTTCGATCGGCATCGGTCGAAAAGGATTGCGGAGCGGTCTGGTCGTCGCGGAATTTGCGCTGGCGCTGACGCTGCTGGCCGGCGCGGGCCTGGTGATCCACAGCTTCTGGAAGTTGACGCGCGTCGACCTCGGATTTCGCCAGGATCATGTCCTCACATTCGCCCTGCCAATAGGCTTCGACCGCTTTCCGCAGCCCGATCAAATCACCACGTTCGATCGCTCGTTGCTCGAGAGGATTTCAGCGCTCCCGGGAATCGAGTCGGCCACGGTTTCCAGCGGCACGCCGATTCTCTGGAGCGGCTACGGCATGGATTTCCACATCGCGGGACAGCCTGTACCCGATCCTTCCGCGCTTCCCAGCGCCGGTTTCACCATGGTCACGCCCGATTATTTTCGAACGTTTGGGATACAGATCACGCAAGGGCGCGGCTTCACCGAGCAGGATGTGGCTGTCAGCCTGCCCGTCGCGATGGTGAATGAAACTTTCGTCAAACGGTATCTCTCCAACGTCGATCCCCTGAGACAGCGCGTCGTGGTTCGCCAGATAGGCCAGGCCACGCTCGGACCTCCGATTGAATGGAACATCGTTGGCGTGTTTCGCGATGTCCACAACCGGAGCGTTCGAAGTGCAAGCTCCGCCGAAATCACCGTGCCTTTCTGGCAGAGCCCCCTGCCTTGGGTACAGATCAGCGTTCGCACGGCCGGCGATCCCGCCAGCATGTCAAGCAGTGTCGCTGTCGCGGTGCGATCGGTCGATCCGGATTTGGCGTTGGACCAAGTGCGCACCATGGACCAGCTCGTGGATGAGTCGCTGGCGGGTGATCGCTTCGTCACCTGGCTGTTCGCGGGTTTTGCGGGCGTGGCGCTGGTGCTGGCCGCCATCGGAATTTATGGCGTGATGTCGTTCGCGGTGGCGCAGCGCACGCACGAAATCGGGTTGCGCATGGCGCTCGGCGCCGGTTCACGGGAAGTGCTGGCTATGGTGCTGCGCGAAGGAATGCTGCTGGCGGCGGCTGGCTTGGTTCTGGGCCTCGGGGGCACGTACTTCGTCGGCCGCACCATGAAGTCCATTTTGTATGGAGTCAGCGCCGTCGATCCTCTGGCCATCGGCACCGTTGCGACCGTTCTGCTGCTGGCCGCCGCGCTGGCCTGCTATCTTCCGGCGCGCCGCGCCACGCGAGTCGATGCCATGGTCGCGCTGCGCTACGAATGACCCGCCAGTCTCCCTATGTTTTGCTACGAGGGCGAAACATCTTGGCAGCGATTGATGTGACCACCCGACGCGGCACGACGCGTTGCATGTGAGCGCCGAGGTAATTTCCCGCTCCCGAGATTACATAGCTCTTACCCGCCGCGAGTGCTTTCAATCCCGTTCTAGCTACTTTCTCGGCGGTTTCGCTCCTCGTATTCGCGGCCGGTACATTCGATTGATTCGCGACTTCGCGAAACTCCGACTCGGTTGACCCGGGGCAGAGCGCGCACACGCGAATTCCATAGGGTTTCACCTCTTCTGCCAGTCCTTCCGCGAAAGACAGATCGAACGCCTTGGTGGCGGCATAGACAGTAATGTACGGCACCGCCTGGAACGATGCGGTGGACGCGAGGATTAAGATATCTCCCGAGCGGCGCTCGATCATGGTGGGCAGAAACAGATACGTCAGGTGCACTACCGCGGCGCAATTTACCTGCACCATTTCCAGTTGACGCGAGACGTCCGACGTGGAGAATTCGCCGTGAGCTCCAAACCCGGCATTGTTGATCAGCAGATCGATGGGAATGTTCTTCTCGCGCGTAAAGGCCAATATCGTTTCAGGCCCGGCGGGATCGGCCAGGTCGGCGACGAAAATCTCAGCGCGAATTTTATGCGTGGTCGAGAGCGATGTCGCTAGGGCTTCCAAGCGCTCGCGACGCCGCGCGGTCAGCACCAGGTTCGTGCCGCCGGCGGCCAATTCCTCTGCGAGGGCTTTGCCGATGCCGGCGCTGGCTCCGGTTACCAGTGCCCATTTCCCCTGCCACTCTGTGATGGATTTTTCCAAGGCTTGTAACTCCTCACGGCGAAACTTCCTTCAGTAGACCATCGACACCGGCTACCTGGAATGCAGCCATGCCCCTACGGCCGAAAACGCTCTAGGCGCCGGCCTTTTTCGCGGTGGCGAGGCCGGCGTCTTCGGCGGCGACACGCCCCAGGACGGACCAATCGCTGTGCTCGTAGCCCCGAGCCATGGCCGTGAGGAAGCGATCGCGCAGAACGCTGGCGATGGGCATAGGCACGCTTTGCGCCTCGGCGGCCTGGAGCGCCAACTTCACGTCCTTCAATCCCAGCGGAAGCGCGAAGCCGACAGACTCATGCTTTCCTTCCACGATCAAACCGCCGTAAGTCTTGTATACCGGCGCGTTGAACAGCGTACTCGTGAGGAAATCCAAAAGGCTTGCGGCATCAACGCCGGACTTGCGGGCGAACGCCATGGTTTCCGACAGCGACTCGAGTACCGTGGCGATCAGGAAATTGCCCGACAGTTTGACGACGTTGGCGAGCGACGCCTTGTCCCCGACCACCCAAAGCTTCGGGCCCATGACTTCGAACAGCGGCTTGCAACGATCCACCGCAGCTTTGGGGCCTGCCGCGACGATCGCAAGCTTGGCAGCCTCAGCGGCATCGGGACGTCCAAAAACTGGCGCGGACACAAACTCTTGGCCCGCTTTCGCATGTTCGGCCGCGAGTTTTTCGCTGAGAGCGACACTGATCGTACTGCAGGAAATATGAACGGCGCCGCGGGGCAACGCATCGAGAACTCCTTCTTTGCCGAAGACCTCTGCTTCGACGGCTGCGTCGTCAGCGAGCATAGTGATGACCGCTTCGCCGCGGCAAGCTTCTGCAGGAGTGCTGGCGACCATCGCGCCGTCCGGCCGCAGCGCTTCGGCGCGAGCGCGCGTGCGGTTGTAGACCGTTACGCGGTGTCCTCCGCGCAGCAAACTCTTCGCTATTCCTGAGCCCATACTGCCAACCCCGATGAGTCCGACTTCCATAGGCTTTACCTCCGAGTGATCTTTGCGGACCTGATTGGTGAACGTAGTGTCCCGAAAACTCGTCGTACGCCGCTATTTCGCTTCATTGGATTCAGCCGACTGTTGCGAGGGGACATCTTTCACCGAAGTCGCCGGCCAGACCGCTTCGCGGACGCGTTCTCCCTGGCGCTTCATCCTGTCCATCAGCCGGCGTGCCCAGATAAATTCTGCGGCCAGCAGGCTCAAGCCAAGAAAAATTACCAGCCATCCCGGGCCGGGTGTGACGAGCATCACTACACCGGCGAGCAACAGAGTAAACCCAGCGACAATGCGGAAGGCGCGGCGGACTTGCTCGACAGTGCGGACAATCATGAGGAAATTTCCCAGTAAGTCCGGCCAGACGAAATCGCGCAAACAAAATCGAGCAAACAAATGGCGGAGGGGGTGGGATTCTGCCTCTGGTGCAGCAAGAAATTCCAGTAATGATGATAAAACCTAACCTTCGTGTTTGCAATGGAACTGAAGTCCTGTGACCGTTTTCCCTTCGTACGTGGGAAATCTGAGGCGTCGTAGAATGTAGAAAAACCGTAGCAAGGCGCAGAACCTGAACCCCCCGCCTTATCGTCGTCCTGCGTACCCTGGGGGATGCGAATGATCATTTCGCTCCCTAGATGATAATCCTGCTCTAGTTTTTGTACTTATGGATCCTAGCAGCCTGCGGAAAAACTCAAAAATATGTCATTCCGAACCCCGTTCGGTTTTTGAACGGGGTGAGGAATCTGTTTTTTCCTTGGTTTTCTTGCGAACAGCAGATCCCTCACCCGCAAACGACGCGGGTTCGGGATGACAAATCCGACTTTTTCCGCAGACTGCTAGTGCGTACGAGTTCTCCCGTGGGTGAGAAACAAAATCAGCCCTTTCAGCTCTCGTTCGATGCTTCGCTGAAGGTCGATTTCCAGGCATCGCGAGTGACTTCCGATGGCGCCCTGATTCTGGTTCGCGAGTTGGATGAGCGACTGGGTTTGGAGAAGCTCATCGAGGAACACTTCAGTGACTCGCGACAGGGCTTGAATAAACAATTTACGATGACCGATCTGCTGCGACAGTCGGTCTACAGTCGCTTGGCGGGGTGCGAAGACCTCAACGACGCCGAACGAGTGGCAGCCGATCCGACGTGCCGGTTGATCAGCTCGCAGAGGATTTGGGACCGAGGTGCAGCGCTGAACCTCGACCTTGCACTGGTTCGAGATTGAGACGTCTCAATTGTCACTCGATCACTGATCTGGTCCGGTACGCCATCTGTAACAATCATCGAGGTCTAGCTCCAGAATTTACGAGGACGGACGCAGCGGACTCCTGAAAATAGGGCTCGCCGGAGTTAGCTACGCCTCGCCACCTTCTAGGTCATATGCAATATGAGTTTTTGGTCGTTCGGCTCCATCTTCGCAAGTAGCCTGCACAGTTTGGACAGGTAATCGGCTTCGTTGCCTTTGCTTCCCCACTCCTGACCGCCCGCCGTACGTTTCGACGTGCGAATTGACACTGCCGCTTCGCCTTCATGAAAGAGCCTGTACACCGGCACTTCCAGGGCGCGTGCCATCTTTTCGAGAATCGCAACTGCCGGGACCGTATGCCCGTTTTTCAACGCGGGAAATGTAACACTGGAGCAGGCCTGTCCGTTTTTCAATCTCGCCTTGCGAGAGTTTCTTTGACTCGCGCGGTTCTTTCAAGCGGTCGCCGATCACCATAATGTCTCCTCCGATTTCGATTTAGCTGCAAGTCTCGTTTGGATGGCCCCGTTTCTCACACGTTACGTCGAAGGGCGCCGTAATGTGGGCAAGACAATACCCACATTAAATAGTTCGGTTCGTTTAGGTTGGGGAGCTAATTATTGCAGTCTGCGGAAGTGAAGGACTTAGGGTCAGTTGCGTCAAAGTTGCTGCGGGTCATCGGCCAGCGAAAGAAACGATGTCCGCAGTCCCCACAACGAAACGGTCTCAGAGAGAGTAGAGTCAAGGGTCCGCGTTCAACAAACCCTCTGCGTCTTGACCTACGCGTGCGTTCGCTTTGGCACTGTGGACAACGGTGCATTTCGGACTCGCTTCGTTCCGACTATTGACCCGTGGCTTAGGTATGCAAAACTGCAAAAAGACCGACGATAAGTGTTGGCAAAATCACATTGATGAGAGACACAATAGCGTTCATGCTTCGCCCTCACCTGGGGTATTTTTCGAAAGCCGACTGCGGCCAGTTCGGCTGTCGTCGGCAAGAAATACCACATAGGCGAATGCACTCGCCGAACCGACTATGATGGCCACGAATATGCTTACAATAAATGTCGCCATGCTGCGACCTCCGAAGGCCAAGTATGGTTATGGAACTGTGCCATCCCGTCGATAGGGTGTTTCCTGTAGGCCAGGTTTTTTGGTACGTACGCAAGCGTACCAAGTGCCAAGTCACTTGACTTTATATCCCCTCCGACTAGCATTTTAGACAGTTGTCCCCTTCCCCAGCCCGGAAAGGGATAGCGATGAACATTAATTACGGGTGGGTGAAATTTTACGAAGCCGCCGTCCTCGAAACGAACCCCGAAGCCTTGCCCAAGCGCATCAGAACTGCCCAAGCAGCAATAGGGCAACGTGTGATGACGGTTGCGATTGATGAGGCCGAAAGACGGGCAATCGTTAAAACGCTCAATGCGCTAACCGTCCTGCAACGCGAACGGACGCAAGCAGCTTTCAGGCGCTTCTATCACTTCGAAGAACACGCACCGCCGGACAATAATTAAATGGATGAAAATAACGTCCCTTACGAAGAAATCTTGGCCGAACACGGCGCTGAGTTTTGCGGAATCCAGCAAGGTCCGCGCGAAATCTTGACCCTATTTGCCGCTCCAGAGTTACGGACGACCTTGGCGGTGCCGGAATCGGAATTCTCTTCCCAAAGCGTGTCGCAGCGCCTCCAAGAAAGCCGTCGTGCATACGACCTTGACGCGCAAGTGCAAAAGTCTCTCTGTTGATGGTATCGGGGCACGGAAGCACTATTCCTGTCGATGCAACCTGAGACGGCCCCATCTGGCTAGGTACGCTTTACTATTTATCTAAAGGATAGCCTGTATTGCTTCGCATATCGTCTCCCTGTACAAACGCTCCGGGACAACAGGGCCATGCGGCTGCGGGTTTTGATCGTCGATGATTCCGACACCATCCGGCGTATGCTTGGCACGATCCTGCGTTCCCGCCGCTGGACTGTCTGCGGCGAAGCGGAGAATGGCCAGTCCGGCGTCAAGCAATTCCGCGAACTCAAGCCCGACGTGGTCTTGCTGGACTTGTCGATGCCCGACATCAACGGCATCGAAGTCGCCAAGCAGATGTCTGCCTCTGATCCCACTGTGCCGCTAATTCTCTTCACAATCCTGGAGATTGAAGGGATCGAAAGCGCTGCGCGGGAGGCAGGCATCCGCGCCATAGTTCCCAAGATCGAAGCTTGGAACCTCATTGGAAGCATCGAAAGTCTGGTCGCCCAAAAATCGAGGCCGCAAACTCAGTGAGCTACTTGAGAGATTAGTCCCCGGTAGGACCTGTTGGAGTTGCCGAGTGCAGCGGCCGTTTTCCATCTTCAAGACGCGTGGCGACGGGAGCCTTCATTTCGTCGAGGGAGCGGAAGGCCTCGAATCCGCGAAGGTGCTCGTCGAAGGACTCGCGAAGCTCTGGCCTGGCAAGTACGTGATTGTGAATCAGGAAACGGGAAAGAGGCTCTCCATCAGCACAGGCGACGAGAGGATCCATTGACCACGAGCGGCCGGTAGCGTGAAGAGCAATGTCCCGCTATCGAATGATTCGCACGCTAGTTTAGTGCGAAGCGTGGCTCATCCGTCGTAAGGGATAACCTGTATTGCTTTGTACTGCGTCTTCCCTATAAAAATGCTATAGGGGGAGTCAGGCGATGGCCAAGTGCATTTTAATCGCGGATGACAACGACATCGTTCGGACGATCATTCGTTTTTTCCTTGAGACCGAAGGCTTTGAAGTTTGCGGTGAAGCGGTGGATGGCGTTGACGCCATTGAGAAGGCAAAACGACTGAACCCAGACTTGATCGTGCTGGATCCCTCCGTGCCAACATCCGTGAGACACCGGTAGTACCCTTAATTAATGAGCAGGGCGAGAAAGAAAAAGGAAGAAATGAGTGGCATTTCTCTTGGTGTTCTTTCCTCGGGGGCTTTGGCTG
>Ga0073928_10004234_pt1 | contig 21530 bp, 22 predicted proteins | sample PaiPotPPA55metaG_FD_76969 | JGI IMG/M metagenome (GOLD analysis project Ga0073928, IMG submission 76969) | Iron sulfur acid spring bacterial and archeal communities from Banff, Canada, to study Microbial Dark Matter (Phase II) - Paint Pots PPA... ...
CCGGGCCAAGGGCCTCACCAAAGGCCAGCTCCCGCAGGGGTTGGCGGTCGCCGGCGGCCCCCACTTCGGGGGGGTCGGGAACAAAGGTTCGGGGGAAAAAGGAACCCGGGACGGCAAGGACGTCTGGGAGCTCGACTACCCCTTCCCCTGTGAGTTCGACGCGCAGGCCAAGCGCTGGGATTTCGGCAAGCCGATCTCGTGGGACGACGTGCTCGTCCGCTGGCGCGAGCGCGGGCCACGTAACGCCGAGATGGTGGCGATGTTCCAGGAGGAGTTCCACAAGTTCCGCAAGACGCATACGAACGGCAGGTGAACGAGCGCCTGTGGCACGCGCTGGCCGAGGTCCAGGACCCGGAGATGCCGGTGAACCTCGTCGACCTCGGCGTCATCTACGGCATAGCGGAGAGTGACGGCGTCGTCGACGTGGAGTTGACCTTCACCGCGATGGGCTGCCCGGCGTCCGAGTTCATCCTCGAGGACGTGCGCGACCGCCTCCTGCGCGAGGACGGAGTGCGCGAGGTGCGCATCAACGTCGTGTGGAACCCGCCCTGGACCGCGGCCCGCCTGACGCAGGACGGGCGCGACGCGCTCGAAGCCTGGGGCCTGGCGGTATGAGCACCCGGCTATGACCGACAACGTCAAGTACAAGAGAGTCAGCGGCGAAGCGGTCGAGTACGAGGTGTTCGCCCGCAAGACGCGCCTCGAGCCCCTGCACCAGGTCGGCAGCGTGGTGGCGCCCGATGATGACCTCGCCGCCGCTTACGCGCGAGCCACCTACGACGAGGAGCGCTGGGTCGAGATGACGATCGTGCGCAAAGACCACGTCATCGCCCTGTGGTCCCCAGGAGAGCCATGAGCGAGATCTCCAACCTCATCCTGAGCATCGCGGACAACAAGCAGCTGCTGGGCCTGCGCTACGCGGAGTGGGCCACCCGCGCGCCTTCACTCGAGGCCGACATCGCCGCCGCCGCTATGGGGCTCGACGACCTCGGCCACAGCCGCGTCCTGTACGGATGCCTGGAGCCGCTGGGCGACGATCCGCGCGGTCAGGACCGCGAGTCGGACCCCGCGAGCCTCTGCGCCCTCCCCTACCTCGACGAGCCGTGGGATTCGTGGAGCCAATTCGTCGCCGCCAACGCGATCCTCGACACCGCCTTCACGGTCATGATCGAGGCCTGTGTCAACGGCTCGATAGAGGTTCTTCAGCACCGCCTGCGCAAGATGCTCGCCGAGGAGCGCTACCACTTCCTGCACGGGCGTAGCTGGCTGCGCTCCGGCATCGAGAAGGCTCCCCTCGAGGAGGCCTGGCGCGAGGCGATCGCGTGGTTCGGGCCGTCAGACGGTGACACCGCGAAGCTGCACAAGAGCGGCGCGCTGAGCCTGGGACCAATCGAGCTGCGCGCGCGTCTGGAGGAGCAGCTCGAGACGAAGGCTCCGAAGATCGGGGTCGATTGGACGACGTGGGACCCGCGACGCCGGCGCACCCGGCCGGGCGCCATCGACGAGGCCACCTTCGCGATGCTGCGCGGCCTGGAGGAGAAGCGGTTTGCGCCCGCCTCGGCCCAAAAGCAAGCCTGAGACGGCGCGCCCGGACGAACCCGAGTGCCCACACTGCCATAAGCGGGATGCCGAGGTTATCTCGCTGTTCGGCACGCAGGCGATGACGCTTCAGTATCGCTGCCGCGGCTGCGGCACCTACTTCGAAGCGATCAAGTACTAGTGTCGACCGCCGTCACTCGTCGTCCTCATCATCGTCAGCGTCACCCGACCTGGCTTGCCGGCGACGCAGGATCGTGAGCGGAATCCCTCCCACCAGCACGACGAGAATCAGGATCGCGATCGTGACGGGAAGGATCTGGTTGTTCGCGCCAGCGCCGCCCGCGGCGATGCTGTTGGACGGATACCCCGCGGCGTAGTAGCCGAACTTGTCCACCTTCAGGTCGACCGTCCAGATCTGCGCCTGCGGCGAGGGGACGATTTTCGTCCATGGTCCATTGGGGCTGTCCGCCCGGTAGGCAAAGCTCGGGTCGACGACCAGATTCGAGTAGCGCATCACGAGCGTGGCGCTCTTGACGAGAGGCGCGTCGGCGGTGATGTCGTAGGTGTTGGTCGAAAAATGCAGGCCGGGCGGATTGGGACACGGGCTGACCGGCGTGATGTTGACGGTCACCGACGTCTTGCCGGTTCCGTCGAAGGATCCGGGCAGGAAGCCGATCACGACCTGCCCGTCGTCGGTGAACGCATCGCTGGCATCGCTCACGCCGTTGATCACCTTGATCACCGCTTGGCCAGACTTAGGCGCCAAGTTGGCGCCGGCCTGCGACGGCGGGCACACGAAGTTGTACGGCTGCGGCGGCGCGAACCCGTCGTAGAAACCAGGGGCGACCATCCAGGCGGCCGCCAGGTAGGCGGCCGCCGCCCCCGCCAGCAGGGCCGCGCGCTTCATAGGGCAAGGTCCGCGATGACGTGTCCGATGATCGGCGCGACCAGGTCGCGGCACCACAAGCGCCAGAGCCCCAGCAACAAACCGGCCGCGGCGACCGCGACCAGGAACGCAGGCGGGTGCGAGAGGGCATGTGCCGCCGTCCACAACGCGGTGCTGCCCACGACCGCAAGCGGGGCCCCACCCGCCTCCTCGAGCGCCGCGAAGAGCGCGCCGCGGAAGGCGATCTCCTCCCCCACCGAGACCGCGATCGCGGCTACGGCCAGGGCCGGCGGCAGGATCGGAATGGCGCTGACGCGCACCGCGGCCGGCAGCAGCAGCACTACGGCGAGCGCCAGGCCGCCGAGGAGGCGAAGGCCAATACGCGATCGGCCAAGGCCAAGCTTGTCCGGCGCCCAGCCCCATGCCGTGATCGCCAGCGCGACCCCACCGAGGATGAGCGCCGGCACCGCGGCGAACGGCGCCGTGGAGGCGAGGGCGCGCGCCCATTCGACCCCGAGGATGTAAGCGCCGAGCAGCCCGATCCGGACGGCCGGCCAACGCCGACCAAGCCGGAGAGCACGTGGTCGAAGAGATGCGATTGCTGCCGGGTTCAGCGCAGCCGCTCCGGAGCCGAGTACACGTTGAACCGCTGACCTCGCAGGAAGCCGACCAGCGTCTGGTTGAACTCGCGAGCCAGCGCGACCGCCAGGCTCGACGGCGCACCCACCGCGGCCAGCACCGGAATGCCCGCGGCGATCGACTTCTGGACGATCTCGTAGCCGGCGCGACCGCTGACCAGCAGGACGCGGTCCGACGCGGGCAGGGCGCGATCGAGCAGGGCCCGCCCGACAACCTTGTCGACGGCGTTGTGCCGTCCGACGTCCTCCCGGCCGTAGACAAGGTCGCCGGATGTGGTGAACAGCCCCGCGGCGTGCAGCCCGCCGGTGCGGTCGAAGACGCCTTGCCCGGCGCGCAACTTGTCCACCAGCCCGGTGAGCAGCGAGGAGTCGACCACCGGACCCGGTTCGAGCAAAGCCAGGCCTCGCTTCAAGTCTTCGATCATCACCGCGCCGCAAACGCCGCATGCGGAGCTGGAGAGCATCGAGCGCTCTGGCCGGCGCCGCGGCGCCACCGCGAGATGGATGTCGACCTGGTTCGACTCCATCAGGTCAGCCTCCATGGCAACACCGTCGACCTTCTCGCCGGCCTCCGCGCTGATGCGCACGACACGTACGTCCTGCGCCGAGGTCAGGATGCCCTCGCCGTAGAACAACCCCAGTGCGAGCTCGACGTCGGAACCCGGTGTGCGCATGACCACGGAGAGCGGCGCGCCGTCGAGGGACAGCTGAAGCGGCTCTTCCATGACCACGGCGTCCGGTGAATCAGACCAACGGCCGGATTCCCACCTCCGGATGCTGAGGTCAGGCGCTGTGGGTTTCATCCCTCCGCCACCCGCAGGTGCTTCGCGGACCTCGGCACCGCGCTCGTGATGGCGAAGCCGCGCCACGAGGTGACGCGGTCCGGCTGCAGCTCGAAAGCGTGGGCGACATCTTCGCTGTCCATCCCGTAGCGCTCCGCGATTACATCGGCGGAACTCGTTGCGCCGAACGTTCCCCGCACGCAGACGCCGACCATCAGCGAGGGTCGGTAGCGGTGGTGCGATTCGACGACGAGCGCGCCTCCCGACCCGGCGCGGGGATGGCGATGCCCAAGCGGCGCAACCAGGACCTGGCCACGGTCGACCTCCCAGAATGCCGGCTCGATCATCGGCCTGGCGCCGTCCAGCCAGCATGCGTATCCACGCGGCACGCCGGCCAGGCGGCGGCTGATCTCCGCCGGCACGGCAGGGACCCGCGCGACCTGCGCCTCCGGAAAGTGCGGCATGTCCATGACCTCGGCGTCGGTGGGCAGGAGGCGAAGGACGACGCGGTTGTAGGGCAGCCATTCGCGCGGGATGCGGGCGAGGTCGAGCAGGTAGCCGGCGATGAACGGAGCGTTCTTCAGCGTGTAGCCGGCCATCCCGGCAAAGAAGGCCGGCCCCCCCAGCACGGCCCGCACCTCATCCGAGAGGGACAGCGGGTCGAACACCTCGATGGTGCCGCGCAGAAGCACGGCTCGTGAACCGCCGTCCACGAAGAACGCCGCCCGGGGATCGCGGCGGGCGAGGACTGTCTTGACGGCAAAACGCGACGTGGTCAGCCACAGCGAGCCTGCGCCGAAATGGAAAGCCGCCGGGTTCACAAGGGGCACGCGGCCCGATCGCAGCGCGAGCATGCCGATGCGGGCCGCGCCGAGAACTCTGTCCGCTTCCTTGTTCAGCCGCACGCGACCAACTTTAGACGGGCCCTTCCAGCGTCGCGCGGACGCGCTCCATGGCCACGACGAGGCGGCGGCGGATCAAACCATCGAGCCGGCGGGCCACCGCCGCGCCAACAAACGATGCCGGGGGCTCGTAAGTGATGTGGAGAACGATGCGCACCCCCTTCGCAAGGCGCACGAACGTGAACCCGCCCTCCTGCTTGACCAGGCCCGATTCCGACTCCCATCCGGTCGCGTGCGGCGGCCGCCAGCGATTCAGCCGCAGCACCGAGCGCAGCGGAAAGCCCAGGGCCCGCAGCTCCACCGCGTAACGCGCGCCGACACCCTGCGTCTGCTCCCCGATGGGCTCCCACCGGCTGACCCCCTCCAGCACGTGGGCGACGTGGTGATAGTCGGCGAACCAGTCGAACGCACGCTCCGGCGTGCAGGCGACGGTGATGGGCACCGACAGTTCGAGCTTCGGCAATACTCAAAGATATGCGGAAGGCTGATCGCCCTCACTCTGGCCCTCGCCCTCGAGGGAGAGGGAACGTGCCCTGGGTCGGCGGTGAGGTCTTGGTGGAGGACAGCATTCGCGCGCCCCGGCCCCTCAGCGGTGAGGCGCTGCGCTCCTCTTACTTCGACACCACGGCCACATTCACGCTCGGCCTGGTGAGGTTCCGCGACGGTGCGCTTCGCTTGGGGCCGTGGGAGCTGCTTCGATTTGGCTCGCCCGCGACCGACCCACAGGGCGTCACGTGGCCAATTCAGAGTGGGCTCCTGGCCGCCGGCCCCGGCGGGCGCTTCGAGGTGAGCTGGCGCGACGGCCGCCTCGCCGCGACGGTGGACGGCTACCGGCCCGCGCTGCCGCTGCCCATATACGCGCTGACACAGCTGCCCTTTCATCACGCCCTGGTGCGGCTGCAGCTGCTCCGGATTCGGGGCCGGCGTCCGTCCGCCGGCGTCCCGGCCGACGTTTCGGGCCGCCTCGCCGCGGCCGCGATCGACGCCGCCCTGTGCGCGGGTATCACGTTCGCGCTGGCGCGCAAGCGGCGCCTGAGGGCGCTCGTCGCCATCGCGGCCGGATACCACGTGGCCGCCTGGTCGGCATCTGGCCGAACGTTGGGGGGCGCGATCATGCGACAGCGCGTCGTGGCGGTGGACGGCTCGCGGCCGTCGCTCGCGCAGGCCGCGCTGCGATTCGCCCTCCTCCCGCTCGCCGCGCTGCGCATGCGCGCGGTGCATGACGAGATCGCGGGCACCGACGTCATCGCTGAGTGACCTCTAGGATTCAGTAGCGTGAGTGCAGGCGTCGATCTCGTCATATTCGGTGCGTCGGGAGATCTCGCGCGCCGAAAGATACTTCCGTCGCTCAAGCATCTCGCGTCGCGGAACGGAAGCCCACTGCGCGTGATCGGCGCGGGCCGCAGCCGGCCCTCGCAGCAGGAGTTCCGCGACCTCGTCAACGAAGCGAGCGGAAGCTCGGAGCTCGCCTCCACCGCCGAGTGGGTGCAGATCAACTACCGCGACCCGGCCAGTTTCGGTCCCGTCAAGGCGATGCTCGATGGAACCTCATCCGCGATCTTCTACCTGGCCACGCCGCCGGAGACCTTCTCGGACATCCTGGGGGCGGTCGGACAATCCGGCATGGCCACCAAGGGCGATCCGTCGCGCAGGATCGTCGTCGAGAAACCGCTGGGCCACGACCTGGAATCCGCGCGCAAGCTCAACGCCCAGTTGGCGGCGGCGTTCGACGAAGAGCAGATCTTTCGGATCGACCACTACCTGGCCAAGGACACCGTCCAGAACGTCCTTGCCCTGCGCTTCTCCAACTCGCTGTTCGAGCCGGTGTGGAACCGCAACCTTGTCGAGACGATTCAGATCACCGCCGCGGAAGAGGAAGGCATCGGCAAGCGCGCCGGCTATTACGACCGCATCGGCGCGGTGCGCGACATGATCCAGAATCACGTGCTCCAGCTGCTGGCCCTCGTCACGATGGAGCCGCCGATCACATTCGACGCGGACTACATTCGTCGCGCGAAACGCCTGGCCCTGCGATCGATATCGCCGATCGATCCGAGCACCGCGGTCAGGGGGCAGTACGAAGGCTATCTCGATGAGGAGGGCGTGTCCTCGGAGTCGCGGCGCGAGACATACGCCGCCGCGCGAGTCTCCATTGACAATTGGCGCTGGGACGGAGTGCCCATCTTCATCCGCACGGGGAAGGCGCTGAAGCGGCGCACGAGCGAGATCGTCATCAAGCTGCGAGACGCGCCGATGCTGCGCATCGGGGGACGCCGTCAGCGCGGCATCCCCACGCTGATCGTGATCCGCATCCAACCCGACGAGGGCATCACGCTTCGCATTGGCGCCAAGCGCCCAGGGGTGCGCTTCGAGATGGTGCCGGCCGGTATGAAGCTGGACTACGCCAAGCTGACGCGCTCCGCGCTGCCGGATGCTTACGAGAACGTGCTGAGCGAGGTGCTCGCAGGCGGGCATTCTGCGTTCCCCGGCGGCGAAGAGATCGAGCTTTCGTGGGAGATCGTCGACCCGCTGATCAAGGCCTGGGAGCTGGACGGGCACCCGGAGCCCTACCCAAAGGGATCATGGGGCCCGCAGGCCGCGGATGACCTGGTCGCGTCGGGCGGCGGCGCGCGCTGGATCGTGAGTGGCGACGAGCCGGGCACTGCATAGATGCCCTCCCCCTCTGAGGGGGAGGTCAGGTGGGGGTGAAGTCGTCTTCAATAAAAAAGGGGCAGCGCGGCTGCCCCTTAACTTTCGATTAACCGTTTATGCGCGAGCCTTCATGCCTCCGCTGCTCGTGGTGTTCTTCTGCATCATGAGCTCAGCCTTGTTCGGGTAGAGCACGAGCAGCATCACGGCGACGAGGATAGCGATGATGAACGCGACGATGTCGAAATGAGCAAGTGTGATTTGGTCGAAGATCTGCCAGACGACTTCGAGTATCGCGTACAGGATCAAGGCTCGAACCCAGCTCACGTTAGCTTCAGGGTCGAAACCGGCAACCATCACGCCGGCGCCGAAAGCTACGCCCGCCACCGAGGCGGTGACACCGGCCCACGAGTCGAACGGAAAGAAGCTGTTTCCGATGAAGCCCAGGCCCGATCCCATTACGAGGAGCGCGCCCATGACCCACATCAACAGCTTTAGCGCCAGCGGGTTCCACTTAGCCAATCGTTGGAGTCCTCCTATGCGACCGCGTCAAGTTCAGGAAGTTTTAAGGTCAGCGGTCTCTGCAGTGCACTTGTACATGGAATGCACACATCTTGCAACACTATTTGGTGCGAAAACCTGCGATTGACCCGGCGTTAAACGATGGGGGCGCCGCCTTTCCACACCTGGCGCGGCGCCAATCCAAACGCCCAGGCAAAGGCTCCTTCATGCTCGGCGTCCCATAACACAACGTCAGCAAGCATCGACCGCGAGATGGTTCCGCGGTCGGAAACCGCGAGCGATTGAGCCCCGCCGACCGTAGCCGCGAGCAAGGCCTGCTCGGCCGACATCTTGAAAACCCCGACCGCCAGCGCGATCACCACACTCATGCTCGTGAGCCCGCTCGTGCCCGGGTTGTGATCGGTGCCAAGAGCGATGACCGCACCCGCCTCCACGAGCTGTTTCACTGGGGGAAGCTTGCCCATCGACAGCGCTGTGGCGGGGGCCAGCGTCGCGACCACTCCAGCGCGGGCCAGGGCCTTTGCGTCGTTGCGGTCGGCGCACAACAGGTGATCCGCCGACACCGCGTGGATCTCCGCAGCCAGTCGTGACCCGCCTGTGCGAGCCAATTCGTCCGCATGTATGCGCGGGAGCAACTTGGCGTCGATGGCCGCCTTCAGGATCCGCCGCGATTGCCCCACGGTGAAGTATCCACGGTCGCAGAAGACGTCGCAGAAGCGCGCCCCCGCCGCGTGCGCGTCGCGACACCATTCGGAGACCTGCGCCGCATAAGAGGCAAGGGTGATCCCGCGGTCGGGCGGGGCGGCATGCGCCGCGAGGTAGGTGACCTCCAGCCGCGGGATGTCGTCGCGCTGGCCGAGGCGCTTGAGCAGGCGCACGCCGGCAAGCTCTCCCTCGCGAGTCAGGTGGTAGCCCGTCTTGGCCTCGACGGTCGTGGTGCCGCCGTCGAACCATTGGTTCAGGCGGCTTGCGGCCGCGGCCTCCAGCCCGGCGATGGGCTGCGCGCGCGTGCTCTTCACAGTGGCGCCGATGCCCCCGCCGGCCTTCGCAATCTCGGCGTACGACGCGCCCGCCGTGCGCATGGCAATCTCGGCCATGCGATCGCCGGCGTAGAGCGGATGCGCGTGCGCGTCGATCAGCCCGGCCGTCACCAGGCCTCCGCCACAGTCGTAGTCGTCGGTGACCGTATCCATCAGGACTCGCGGCTCGCCGCCTTCGTGACCGCGCCACGCGATGCGATCGCCTTCGAATATGACCGCCGCGCCGGGGATGACGCCTTCATCGCTGCCGGTGAACAGGCGGCCGATGTTGTAGAGGCGCCTCATGAGACGACGGTACGGCCGCCGACGACCACGTTGGTCACGTCGCGGGCCGAGCAGCAGAAGATGAGGTAGCCGACCCCCAGTCCTCTCCATTCGGTGCGCGGTGGCTGCACGGTGGCAAAGTCTGCCAGCATTCCGGCCTTCAGCTCACCCGAATCCCAACCCAGCGCGCGCATACCGCCCACCGTCGCCGCCTCGAGCAGGGCCTCCGGCGAGTGGATGACGCGCCGGCCGCTCGCCCTTCGCTGGTCCAGCTCGAGCGCGCGAGCCTCCTCGAGGATGTCGATGACCGCGTTCGAGTCGGTGCCCAGGCAGAGCGGGCTGCCGGCATCGGCCAGGCCGCGTACCGGGCCCACGCGGTCGCCGAGGTCGCGCTCGGTGGTCGGGCTCGCGCAGATCCGCACCTTGTGCGACCCGAGCAGAGCCACGTCCGAGTCGCTGACGTGGATGGCGTGGATCGCCGTGAGGTCGGGCCCGAGTATGCCCTCGCGCTCCAGGAGCTCCGCCGGGGTGCAGCCCTCGACAGCGATGCTCTCCTCTACCTCCGCCGGCTGCTCCGCGAGGTGGATGTGGAGCGGCGCACGGCGCTTGCGCGCCCATGCCGCCACCGTCCGCATCGACGCGGGGTCGACCGCGCGCACGCTGTGGATCCCGGCGCCGATGCGCACCCCTGCGCCTTCCCGCAGCTCCTCGACCCGGGCGATCCACCGCTCCGCGTCGCCATCGGAAAACGAGCGCTGCACTCCCTCGAGCGGCCTGCCGTCCAGTCCCCCCCGCAGATAGCAGGCATCGATCAGGGTGATCCGGATGCCCTCGGCGGCGGCCGCCTCGATCAGGGCCTCGCCGAGGTCGTTGCCGTAGCGATGGAGGTAGTGGAACTCCCCGACGGCCGTGATGCCGGCGTGCAGCATCTCCCGGAAAACGGTGCGGGCGTAACCGGCGTAGCTGGGGCGGTCCCACCCCTCGGCCGCGTGGAACATCTGGCGGCGCCATTCCCAGAAGTCGCCACCGCCGGCCTCGGTGCGGCCGCGAAGCGATTCCTGGAAGGCGTGGCTGTGCACGTTGGCGAGCCCCGGAAACGTGAAACCGCCCAGGCGGACAGCCTTGTCAGGCGGCGTCGCGTCCTCTGTAACCGACTTGATCCGGCCGTCCGCGACCTCGATCAAAACGTCGCTCGCGACGTGGCCTATCCATGCCTGCTCGGCATGCCAGAGGCCCGACCCCTTCAATGCCCTCCCCCTCCGAGGGGGAGGTCAGGTGGGGGTGAAGTCGTCTTCATTTCCCCTAGCCCTTCATCGGAATGTGGACACCACGTTCTTGGGCGACCTCGATGGCGCGCTCGTAGCCGGCGTCGGCGTGACGCATCACTCCCGTCCCCGGGTCGTTGGTGAGCACACGCTGAAGCTTGCGCGCCGCCGCCTCGGTGCCGTCGGCGACCACGACCATGCCCGCGTGGATGGAGCGGCCGATGCCGACGCCGCCGCCGTGGTGGACGCTCACCCACGAAGCGCCGCTCGACGTGTTCAGCAGGGCGTTGAGGATGGGCCAGTCGGCGATCGCATCCGAGCCGTCCTTCATCGCTTCTGTCTCGCGGTATGGCGAAGCCACCGACCCGGAGTCGAGATGGTCGCGGCCGATCACGATCGGCGCCCTCACCTTGCCGTCGCGCACCAGCTCGTTGAAGCGCAGGCCGGCCCGGGCCCGCTCGCCGTACCCAAGCCAGCAGATGCGAGCCGGCAGTCCCTGGAAATGGACCCGCTCGCGAGCGGCCTTGATCCACCGGACCAGCGCCTCGTCCTCGGCGAACTCTTCGACCATCACGCGGTCGGTCTCCGCGATGTCGGCCGGGTCGCCCGAAAGCGCCGCCCATCGGAACGGCCCCTTGCCCTCGCAGAACAGCGGGCGGATGTACGCGGGCACGAAGCCCGGGAACTCAAAGGCGCGCTCGTATCCGCCGAGCTTCGCCTCGGCCCGCAGGCTGTTGCCGTAGTCGAAGACCTCGGCGCCGCGATCCATGAAATCGACCATCGCTTCCACGTGGCGCGCCATGCTCTCCCGAGCTCGCTTGACATAGCCGGCGGGATCATCAAGGCGCAGCTCCTGGGCATCCTCCGGGTTGAGTCCGGCGGGGATGTAGCTCAAGGGATCGTGCGCCGATGTCTGGTCGGTGACGATGTCGATCTCGAAATCGCCGCCCGCAAGCTGCGGGAATATCTCGGCGGCATTTCCGAGGACGCCAATGGACAGCGCTCGCTTCTGCTGCTTGGCTTCGGTCGCGATTTGCAGCGCCTGCGTGAGATTGTCGGCGCGGACGTCGAGATAGCCATACTCCATGCGTCGCTTGATCCTTTCGTCGTCGACGTCGACGCAGATCGCGACGCCCCCGTTGAGCGTGACGGCCAGCGGCTGCGCGCCGCCCATGCCACCAAGGCCGGCGGTGAGCGTGATGGTCCCGGACAGCGACCCGCCGAACCGCTTGCGGGCGATCGCGGCGAACGTCTCGTACGTGCCCTGGAGGATGCCCTGCGTCCCGATGTAGATCCACGAGCCCGCGGTCATCTGGCCGTACATCGTCAGGCCGAGGGCTTCGAGCCGCCTGAACTCCTCCCACGTCGCCCACTCGGGCACGAGCATCGAGTTCGAGATCAGGACCCTGGGCGCCCACTCGTGCGTGTCGAAGACGCCGACCGGCTTGCCGGACTGCACGAGCAGCGTCTGGTCGCCCTTCAAAACCTTCAGCTCGCGCACGATCGCGTCGAAGGCCTCCCAGGAGCGCGCGGCGCGGCCGGTGCCGCCGTAGACCACGAGGTCCTCGGGCCGCTCGGCCACCTCCGGGTCGAGGTTGTTCATCAGCATGCGCATGGCGGCTTCCTGCTCCCAGCCCACACAGGTCAGCTGCGCGCCACGGGGGGCCCTGATGGTGCGGCTCACGCCAGGCGCCCCACGGCCTTCACGACAGCGGCAGCCACCGCGCCGGTGCGGATCAACGCCGCCGCCACGGCGATCTCGGGCGCGACCACGCGGTCGGGTCCTGGCCCCTTGACATCGCGGCGCAGGAGCTCGCGCACCGCCGCGGTCGCCGGCGACGATTTGAGCGGAGACCGAAAGTCCAGCGCCCTCGCCGAGGCGAGCAGCTCGACGGCCAGGATGTTCGTGAGGTTGTCGAGCACCGACCGCAGCTTCAGCGCGGCGCCCCACCCCATCGACACGTGGTCTTCCTGCATGCCCGAGGTCGGGATGGAGTCGACGCTCGCCGGCGCGGCCAGCCGTCGGTTCTCCGCGACCAGCGCGGCCGCCGTGTACTGGGCGACCATCAGGCCGGAATTGACGCCAGGCTCCTCCGCGAGAAAGGGCGGCAGGCCCTGCGATCGCTGCGGGTCGAGCAGGCGGTCGACGCGCCGCTCGGAGATCGAGCCCACCTCGGCGGCCGCGATGGCCATGAAGTCGGCGGCGAACGCAAGCGGCTCGCCGTGGAAGTTGCCCGTCGACTCGACTGACCCGTCTTCGAGGACGACCGGGTTGTCGACCGATGAGGCGAGCTCAACGCCGGCGACGCGCCGCGCGAAGTCGAGCGTGTCCCGCGCGGCGCCCGCGACCTGCGGGCTGCAGCGCACGGAGTAGGAGTCCTGCACCAGATGGGCCGAGTGGCGGTGTGAGGCCACGATCTCGGAGTCGCGCAGCAGCGCGACCAGGTTCGCGGCGCTCGCCACCTGGCCCGGGTGCGGCCGGAGCTCCTGCAGCTGCGACCGGAACGGCCTGTCGGTGCCGAGGAGAGCCTCGACCGACATGGCCGCCGTCACGTCAGCGGTTCGGAACAACAGCTCGGCATCGGTGCACGCGAGCGCGAGCATGCCGAGCATCCCGTCGGTCCCGTTGATCAGCGATAGCCCCTCCTTGGTTTCGAGCTTCAAGAGCTTCACCCCGGCACCTTTCAGGGCCGCCGCCGCGGGCTTCGACGCGCCCTCCGCGGTTATGACCTGCCCCTCGCCAACCAGCGCCAGGGCCATGTGAGCCAACGGCGCGAGGTCTCCGCTGCAGCCTACGGATCCAAAGCGAGGCACGACAGGCGTGATGCCTGCGTTGAGCGCCGCGATCAGGGCCTCGGCCACGGCCGGACGGACGCCGGAGAATCCCATCGACAGCGTGCGGGCTCTCAGCAGCATCATCGCGCGCACGACCTCGACGTCCACCGGTGGGCCGACGCCCGCGGCGTGCGAGCGGACGAGCGCCAGCTGCAGCTCGGGCTGGCGCAGCGGCGCCACTCGCGTGCCGGCAAGTGCCCCGAAGCCGGTCGAGACGCCGTAGACGGGCTCGCGGGAGGCTGAGGCCCGCTCGACGCGGGTCCGGCTGCGGTCCATCCGGGTCCTAGCGGCCGGGCTGAGGACGACTTGTTCCCGGTCCCTGGCGACGGCTACGACCTGCTGTTCCGCCAGCCCAGAGCCGCGCAGGGTGACCGTCACTTCTGGAAGGCTAACGCATGCCCAACGGGCGGGATTTGACCAGTGCGCCGGTGTTACGGCGCGGGGATGTAGCGCGCGCGCACGGGAGCGCCGCCGTCGACCTCGACGGCCCAGGTCGAGCCCTTGTCAAACTCTTCCCTGAAGGCGGGGACGACGCGCTTGTTGGACAGATCCTCGACGAGCTCCCACATCAGGTCGCCATGCGTGCACAGGGCCACGCGGTCGAGTGCCGGGTCGTCGAAGAAGCGGTACAGGCCGCGCACGCCTCGGCCCTCGGCAAGCTCGGGCGCCGGCGTGACCTGCAGGCCCAGCGCACGACCGAGCGGCTCGACCGTCTGCATGCAGCGCAGGTAGGGACTGCTGAAGACCGCCGCGATCTTGAACTCGGCGAGGAGCGAGACAAGGTCTTCGGCCTGCTTCTGGCCCTTTTTGCTCAGCGGCCTCTTGCGGTCATCGCCGGTCCAGTGGCTGCGGCTGCCGGCCTTGGCGTGCCGGACGACGTAGAACTTCGTCATTGCCCTCAGGGCATCCAGCTTCTAAGGCTCTTCCTATCCAAGGATTTCCACGCTTTCGGCCAGGCGGCCCTGGCCTCGGCTGCCGAGATGTGCTCCATCGCGATCAGCTCGCCCGCGGCGAATGCCCTGCGCCCGCTGAGGCGAGCGCCACGCAGCCACGCTTGCGCCGTGATGCTGTCCTGGTGCTCGCCGAGCACAGTCTGCAGCTTCGCCGCCGCGCGCGCGAAAGCGCTGGCCGCCGGACCCGCGATGACGGCGACCGCTTCGGCGGCATAGCGCGCGCGCTTGGCGAGGATGCGGATCCGGTGCAGCTCTGGGTCCGTCGGATTCTCGGGCAGCTGGCGGACGGCAGAGCGCAGGCGGCGCCACGGACCTGCCGCGAGAACGGGCAGGATGCCGACCGCCGGCAGGTCCGCGTCAGGCATCGTCGCCGGCGTCTGGGTGGCGGCGACCAGCTTCTCGAGCAGCTCGATGTAGCGGGTCGAGTCGAGGTCGGCGATAACCTTCTTGCGCAGGTCCGCGATCTCCTTCTCGAGCACCGAGAGCAGCGACTCCGCGGCGCGTAGGTCGTGTTCGGGGAGGCCCTTGGCGCGCGCTCGCAGGCGATCGAGCAGGACCTCCCGGTCGCGCACCGCGCCCAGCGCCAGCCCCAGCCAGCCGAGCTCCGTCCTGAGTGCCTCCGTCCATTCGGGATCAAGCAGTGGACCGAACGTGCGCAGGTGCGAGCGCAGCTTGCGCGTCGCGACCCGCGCCTGGTGCACGCCCTCGGGGTCACCGCCTGTGCGCACAATCGGGTCATGCCGCAGCAGCGACGCCACCGCCTCGGCGAACACGCTGCGGATCACATCCCTGGCCGGCGACGTCGGCTGCACCGGTTCGGACGCGACCTCCGGTGGCTCGAGGGCTCGAGGGCCCAAGGCACGGATGTGCTTCGGCGTGGGGTCGGGAACGCCCGCACCAGCGCCGCGCAGACGGCTGACCAGCGGGTCGAGCACCGCGCCGTTGCCACTATCGCCGCCGGCATTCTCGGGGACCTCGACCTCTATCTCGCGAAAGCGGGCGGCGACTCGCCGTCCATCGCGCACCGACACCTCATCGTCGACCACCTCCGCGAGGCGGGCGCCGGCGCCGTCGGTGATGCGAACGCGCCGCCGCACGGTGGACAGGCGCGCCACCGGGACCAGGGTCGAGCCGCGGATGTAGGCACGGACCACGGCGATGGCGGCGTCGGGTGGCTTCTTCGGGCCGCCTGGGTAGGTCAGCTCGTTGCGGTCCAGCGTGGCCGAAGCCCCGCCCTGCTTGGTGGAATCGCCGGAGGGCGCCAGCTTTAAGGTCCAACCCTCGCCGCCACGATGCCGCAGCGAAACGCCCCAGCGCGCGAGGCGCAGGTCCGGCGTGTCGTAATAGACCGTCTCTAACCGCAAGACCTCAGGCGGCCCCACCACCGCCCCTTCGACGACGCCTTCGAGGCTCGGGAGGTGGAACGCGGGACCGGCCCCCAGCTTGACCTCTTTCTCAATCATCGGGGTCCCCGCGAATTCAAGCCCCAAGCTCCGAATTCGTGGGTCTAAGCATGAGACGCACGGGAGCCGGCGCCGTTCGACCGCGCCCAGTCGAGCGCAAGCTCCTGGAACCGCCGGTGGGAGTTGAGCCCAACCACGGTCGGCACCCGGTGCCATCCTCCGTCGGACTGAAGCTCCCACGCCAGGACGTCGTCGGCGAGGCAGATGTCCAGGATGCCCTGGATTCGCGCCCGCAGCACCAGGTCCGTCACGGGGACCACCACCTCGACGCGCCGATCCAGGTTGCGCGGCATGAGGTCGGAGGACCCGAGGTAGTGCTCGGCCTCGTCGCCCCGCCCAAAGCTGAAGATGCGCGAGTGCTCGAGAAACCGGCCGACGATGGACCGAACGTGGATACGCTCCGAAAGTCCGGGGACGCCCGGCCGGAGCGAGCACATGCTCCGGATGATCAGGTCGATCTCGGCACCGCGCTGTGACGCTGCGTAAAGGGCGTCGATGATCTCCGGGTCGACCAGGTTGTTGACCTTGATCACCACGCGCCCATCAGGCTTGCCTTCGCGCTCGATCAGCTGCGAGAGGTCCGAGCGCAGATTGGTCGGGGCGACGAGAAGCTTTCGATACCGGTTCTGCCGGCTGTAACCGGTGAGCAGGTTGAACAGCTCGGTGACGTCCGCGCCGAGGTCGGGATCAGCCGACAGAAGGCTCACGTCCTCATACATGTGCGCCGTGCTCGGGTTGTAGTTCCCGGTGCCAACATGCACGTAATGCTGGATGTGCCTGCCCTCGCGGCGCACGACCGAGGTGACCTTGGCGTGCGTCTTCAGCCCGACCAGCCCGTACACCACGTGCACGTTCGCCTCTTCCAGAGCCCGGGCCCAGGTGATGTTGGCCTGCTCGTCGCCGCGCGCCTTGAGCTCGACCAGCGCCACCACCTGCTTGCCCGCCTCGGCGGCACGGATGAGCGCGCGCACGATCGGGCTCGCCGGACCCGAGGTCCGGTAGAGGGTCTGCTTGATGGCCAGCACGTCCGGGTCGCTGGCCGCGTGGTCGATGAACGCTTCGACCGACGTGGCGAACGAGTCGTAGGGATGGTGCGCCAGCAGGTCGCCCGAGCGCAGGACCACGAACAGGTCCGGCATTTCGGCGCCAAGCCCGCGCAGCCTCGGCTGGGTCGTCGGAGTCCAGGGGTCCTCCTTGAGGTCCGGGCGGTCGAGCGAGGCGAGCGATCCCATCGCCGACAGGTCGAGCAGGCCGTCCACCTGGTAGACGTCCGAAGGCTGCAGCTCCAGCTCGCGGGTGAGGAGCTCGAGCACCTCGGCGGACATGCCGGGGTTGACCTCGAGGCGGACCACGCGGGCGTGCCGGCGCCTGCGCCGCAGCTCGGTCTGGATGGCGGCCAGCAGGTCCTCGGCGTCGCTGTCGACATCGTCGAGGTCACCGTCTCGCGTCACGCGGAAGGGATGGTGGTCGACCACCTCCATGCCCGGGAACAGCGACTGCAGGTGCAGCGCGATCACGTCCTCTAGCGGCACGTAGCGGCGACCTTCGGCGAGTGGGATCAGCCGCGGCAGCACAGGCGGCACCTTGACGCGCGCGAACCGCTGCTGGTTGCGCTGCGGGTCGCGCACGATCACGGCGAGGTTCAGGGAAAGGTGCGAGATGTAAGGAAAGGGATGCGCGGGGTCGACCGCCAGCGGCGTCAGCACCGGGAAGATCTGCTGCCGGAAAACCGAGTGGAGCTGGCTCAGCTCCTTCTTGGTCACGTCCTGCCCGCGCAGGAGGGTAATCCCCGCCCCGGCGAGAGCGGGCACCAGCTCCGAGTTGAAGATCCCCACCTGGCGCTGGACAAGGCTCTCGACCCGGCTCCGGATCGCGCGCAGCTGCTCGAGCGGGGACATGCCGTCGGGGGAGGCCATCGCCACGGCGGCCAGGACCTGCTCCTTCAGACCGGCAACGCGGACCTGGAAGAAGTCGTCCAGGTTCTGGCTGAATATGGCCAGGAAGCGCACCCTCTCCAGGAGGGCCAGCTTGGGGTCCTCGGCCATGGCGAGCACCCGTTCGTCGAAGTCGAGCCGGGAGAGCTCTCGGTTCAGGAACCGGGGCGTTTCGGGTCCCGGGATCGGGAGCTCGTCGCCCATGTCAGCCTGAACGCCTAGAGCCACGTCCGCAAGATTACCGGTTGGAAGCTCCCCTTTCAGCGGAGTCTTGACAGTCGCCTCGCCCGCGGCTGGTCGCCCGCCAGAGCCGTCAGCCGGAACCTGATCGGGGCCATTTTGACGAGCTCGGCGAACTCGTCCGGGCCGACGGCGAGGGCCCGGATCAAGCTCAGTGCGATCGTGGTCGCCGGTGACCTGACCGGGTACAGCATCCCCGCCACGCCGGCGACGTCCCCATGGCCGGCCACCCGCAGTGGCCGGGCGTCAGCCGAGACCAGGGCTTCGCCCTCGACGAGGAGCCAGAGCTTCGAATCGGGCCTTCCCTGGACGGTCAACCGCGTACCCCGCTTTACCTCGACCTCTTCGAAGAGGGCAGCCACCGCCTCCAGCTCGCACCACATGAATCCGTCGAAAAGGGGCATGGAGCCGAGTTGATCCGCCCGCACGCTGAGCGGCTGGAGGATCTCTACGAGCTTGGCCACCCACCTGGGCCCCGACTGCTGCGGATCAGTGCCGATTGCTTCCAACTCTCACCTCGACCACCGGCTGCGACGCATCGCCAGGCTATCTCGGCATGGTTAAGGCGCAAGCAGGTGGGGGTTAAGGCCCGAAGGTGAGGAGGAGGGCGGACCGGGGCGCAACACGCCCTCGGTCCGCCAGTAGACGCTAGCCGAGCGCGGCGACAACGTTGGAGAAGACGTTCTGGATCTGGTTCCCCATGGTTAAAAGAATCACGATGACGACAATTGAAACGAGAACCAAAATCAGCGCGTATTCGACCATGCCCTGGCCGCTCTGTTCCCTGGCGCGACCCAGCCATTTCCAAACCACTTCGCTATTCACCTCCCTTGCTTTCGTGAGCCCAGCGATGGTACCCCTCATAACGTTCGAGTTCAGCTTTGCCTAAGTGACAGCGCCACCACTATTCGTAATGGAACCCATCAGCCCGCCTAATATGTCGGAATCAAGCCTGGATTCACCATCGAGCAGGTCCGATCCTTTCTCGCCGTGGCCGACGCGGGGAGCATCTCCCGCGCCGCCGAGGGCCTTCATCTGACCCAGGGCGCGGTCACCCAGCAGGTCCACAACTTCGAAAAGGCGCTCGCCGTGCGCCTGCTGGAGCGCGACGGCCGGGGCATCCGCCTGACCGAGGCGGGGCGCGCGCTCGCCACCAGCTGCCGGGCGGCGTTGCGCTCGTTCGAGGTCGTGGCCGATTCCGCGCGCGCCCTCAAATCGCTCGAGGCCGGTTCCTTGCACCTCGGCGCCAGCCCGACGTGCGCCAGCTACTACCTGCCTCCTCGCCTCGCCGAGTTCACGCGCCAATTTCAGAAAGTCACCCTGAACATAACGGTCGAACCTTCGGCCGAGATCAACGAGAAAGTCCGCGCCGGCGTCCTGGACTGCGCGCTCATCGAGGGCCCGCCAGACCCTGAGCTCAGGTCCGTGGTGCTGGCATGGGACGAGCTCGTCCTCATCGCCGGCTCGGGGCATCCGCTCGCGACGCTCCCGCGAACCTCCCCCGCCGAGCTCGCGAGCTACCGCTACCTCGGTCGCGGCCCATCCTGGGCGGCGGAAGACATCGTGCGGGAGATGATCGGGTACGCCTACGACCAATCGGAGGTGCTCAACCTCGGCCACCCCGAGTACGTGCGGGCGGCTGCCCTGGCCGGCCTTGGGTATGCCGCCATGCCGCTGCTCGCCGTGAAGTCCGACCTCGAGCTCGGACTGCTCACACGCCTGCCTATCGACTCGATCAAGCGCGCGATCAGCGCGACCCGGCGCCAGTTGTTGGGCGGGCCGACGCTGGAGGAGTTCTGGCGGTTCCTGGTCGCGGGCGCCAGGGCGTAGGGCCTCCCCCGCAGGAGGGCGACGGTGACGCGTCAGTAGCCCCCATCCCACCCGCTCCAGCGGGGCGAGGGAGAATGGCGGGCGTGAATAACCCGCCCGAGCACGTCATCGAGACGCACGGGCTTCGCCGCACCTTCAAGTCGGGCAAGCGCATGGTCGATGCCGTCGCCGGCGTCGACCTGCTCGTGACCCCAGGCGAGATCTTCGGCTTCCTCGGGCCCAACGGCGCCGGCAAGACGACCACCCTGCGCATGCTGGCCACGCTGCTGCCGCCAACCGAAGGCACCGCCCGCGTGGCGGGCGTCGACCTGCGCGCGCAGCCTCATCTCGTGCGGGAGCGCATCGGGTACGTCGGCCAGGCCGGCGGCGCCGATCGCGAGATCACCGGGCGCCGCGAGCTCGTCTTCCAGGGCCGCCTCTACGGTATGTCCGCGGCTGAGGCGTCCCGGCGGGCCGCCGAGCTCATCGAGAAGCTCGAGCTGGAAGGGGCCGCGGACCGTAAAGTCGGCACCTACTCGGGCGGTCAGAAGCGCCGCCTCGACATCGGGCTTGGCCTCGTCCACGAGCCACAGCTCCTGTTTCTCGACGAGCCGACCACCGGCCTCGACCCACAGAGCCGCGCGCGGGTGTGGGATGAGGTCCAGCGCCTTCACCTGCGCGGCATCACCGTCTTTTTGACCACTCACTACCTCGACGAGGCGGACGCCCTGTGCGACCGCATCGCGATCATCGACTACGGCAAGATCGTCGCCGAGGGCACACCGGAAGAGCTGAAGCGCGCGGTCGCGGGCGACGTTGTCACGCTCAGCGTCGGAGGCGACCGGCAGCAGGCGGCGTTCGATCTGCTCAAGGCCCAGGACTTCGTACGCGAGGCCGCCAGCGAGGATGGCCTGCTTCGGCTCTACGTCGATCTCGGCGAGGTCGCGATGCCGGCGATCCTTCGCCTTCTCGATTCGTCGGGCATGCAGCTGCGAACCATGGAGCTGCACCGGCCGAGCCTGGACGACGTTTTCCTGCGCAAGACCGGACGCTCGCTGAGAGAGACCGCGGCATGAAGCTGCTGCGCGACATCTGGCTCGTGTTCGGCCGCTACTTCGGGCTCTTCATCCGCAACCCGGTCTGGGTGGTGATCGGCGTCGTGCAGCCGCTGCTCTACCTGATCCTGTTCGCGCCGCTGCTCAAGTCCATCGCCGCGGTGCCGGGCTTCCCACCCGGAGGCGCCTACAACGTTTTCGTTCCCGGCCTGCTCGTCCAACTCGGTATGTTCGGCGCCGCGGGTGTCGGGTTCAGCCTTATCGCCGAGCTGCGCATGGGCGTGATCGAGCGCCTGCGCGTCACGCCGGTCAGCCGCGTTGCCCTCCTGCTCGGGCGCGCGCTGCGCGACATCCTGTCGATCCTCGTACAGTCGCTGATCCTGATTCTGCTCGCGCTGCCGTTCGGCCTGAGCATCAATCCCGTCGGCGTGGTGGTGGTGCTGGCGCTCATCGCGCTGATCGGTCTGCTCACAGCGTCAATCGCCTACACGGTCGCGCTGTGGCTGCGGAGCGAGGACAGCTACGCGCCGCTGATTTTCACGTCGACGCTGCCGATCCTGCTCACGTCGGGCGTTCTGCTTCCGCTGGGCTTCGCGCCGCAGTGGCTGCGCAACATCGCCGCGATCAACCCGCTGTCGTATGCCGTGGATGCGGCCCGCGCCATCTTCCGTGCCCACCTGAACGACCCCAGCGTGAGCAAGGGCGTGCTGATCATGGCGATCCTGTGTTACGTCACGATCGTGCTCGGCGCCCG
>Ga0073928_10004235_pt1 | contig 21510 bp, 20 predicted proteins | sample PaiPotPPA55metaG_FD_76969 | JGI IMG/M metagenome (GOLD analysis project Ga0073928, IMG submission 76969) | Iron sulfur acid spring bacterial and archeal communities from Banff, Canada, to study Microbial Dark Matter (Phase II) - Paint Pots PPA... ...
AACCGGCGAGGCCGACGATGCTGCCCGCGTCGGACGCAGCGAGCAGGCGATAACCTTCAGCGTGCTGCCTTGCCACCTGCGCGGCGAACGAGTGCGCGCCCGTCAGATGCGGGCGCAACCGACGCATGACGTCGAATGCGGGCAGCAGCGAATCGGGCGTGTCGAGGTGAACGAAGCGAAGCGAGGCGGGCATGTGCGTCTCCACGAGGAACGACGCTTACGATATCCAGCGCACGGCCTAGTCGATAGAGCCAAGAATGTGCGATTCGACCAAGCCATCGGGCGGACGCGTTGTGTCGCTACGCCGGGCCAGCCGCTACGGCATTGCGGGCCACAAGGTCCGCACGGCGCGCGCTTGGGATTTCGTCTTCGGCAGCAGGGTGAAGGGCGCGTTCTTCCAGGTCCAGGCGCTCGCGCCGCTCGTCAACCGAGGAGCGGCGATCGAGATAATCGGGTCGAAAGTACGCATTCGTTGAAGTTGAACCCGGACGTTCGCGGCCGCTGAGTGGCGAACGCCCAGTCAGTAGCTCCTAGCGGACGCGTCGACTCCGGCGAATGACCGGCGGCTTAGGCCGCCTCCCCAACGGAACGGCCGGCTCTTGCTACTTGCCCAACCCTCGAACGATTCGCCACGATAGCCTCGGTCCCCGTTCGTACACAAGTGCGCCATCAACGGGCGTTCCACACGAAGTCATCAGTCAGTGAGACGCAGCGAAATCGTCGATCTTTGCAGCGGGCGAGAGCGCGAACGATGCCCGCATATCTCGAGCCTCGTCAACGGGCGAGCGTCCGAAAAACCGTTTGAACTCGCGGCTGAACTGCGAGGGACTTTCGTAACCGACGCGCGCCGACGCCGATGCGGCCGTCAAGCCGTCGCGAATCATCAGCAAGCGCGCCTGATGCAGGCGCGTCGACTTGATGTATTGGATCGGAGAGGTCAGCGTGACGGTTCTGAAGTTGACATGAAACGCGGGAACGCTCATCCCCGCCTCTTCCGCGAGACGACTGACATTCAATGACTGCGCATAGTCGGCGTGAATGCGCCGCAGCGCTTTCGCCACCCTGCCGAAGCGGCCCTGATGCGCGAGCGCGGCCCTCATCGCGCCGCCTCGTTCCCCAATCAATACCCGGTAGCAGATTTCCCGCACCATTGCAGGTCCCAGTATCTCGGCGTCAAGGGGTGAGCTCAGGGCTAGCAGCAGGCGTAAGGCCGCTTCGGCGAGGTCTCCCTCGAGCGGCGTCGACAGGATGCCTAGCGGTGCGCTCGGCTGATGGCATCCGGAGCGATCGATCGCCAGTATCAGGTCAGTCAACTCGATCAGATCGAGGCGCAACGACACGGCCAGCATCGGCTCGGACTCGCTCGCTTCGGTTTCAGTCGAGAACGGCAGCGGCACAGACAAGACCAGGTAATGCTGCGCATCGTAGGCATACACCTCTTCGCCCAGAAAACCCAGCTTGCGACCTTGACACACGATCACGATGCTTGGCTCGTACAGCACGGGCGTGCGTCCCAGCGGCCGGTTCGAGCGCATGAACCGCACGCCCTCCAGCGCGGACTGGGTGTACCCCTCATTTGGCGCCAGACGCTGAAGCAGGCTCACCATCCTTGCGGAAACCGGGTTGTCGGCAACTGTCACGAGGGCTCCTCTTTCGCCAGATCGGATCGAGGAATTCTACTGGATGGGATCGACGGGCAGCATCCCACTTCAATAGGAATAGGCAATGCCGCCATCGTTGCGTGTATTCGCGTGCAGGCGCCCGGCTCATAAGATGGGTCATCGGCTGCACGGTGCAGCCAAAGCGCCCGAGAGACCGCGCCGCGATTGCCTTGCCCCTTCATGCGCAGGCTTCGCAGCCTCTCCCTCAGACAAACCTGAACAGATCATCGAAACGGAGAACGCAACATGACAACGCAAATCAACCAACCCAAAATCGTCCTCATTACCGGGGCAAGCAGCGGTATCGGCGAAGCGACGGTCCGGCTGCTCGCCGCCCAGGGGCACCAGCTCGTGATCGGCGCGCGGCGCACGGAACGACTCGCGGCGCTGGCCGAAGAAATCCAGGCAAGCGGCGGCTCGGTTCGTTACCGGGCACTCGACGTCACTTCCGCCACTGACGTCAACGCTTTCGCCCAGTTCGCACTGGACGCCTTCGGCCGCATCGACGTGATCGTCAACAACGCCGGCGTGATGCCCTTGTCGCCCTTGAACGCGATAAAAGTGGACGAATGGAATCGCATGATCGACGTGAACATTCGCGGCGTGCTGCACGGCATCGCTGCGGTCCTGCCGACCATGGAGCGCCAGGGGTTCGGCCAGGTCATCAATATGTCCTCGATCGGCGGCCTGTCCGTCTCGCCGACGGCCGCTGTGTACTGCGCCACCAAGTTCGCCGTGCGCGCCATCTCGGACGGCCTGCGGCAGGAAACCGACAAGATTCGCGTGACCGTGATCTGCCCGGGCGTCGTGGAGTCGGAGTTGGCCGAGTCGATCTCCGACGAAACCGCGCGGGCAGCAATGCGCGACTTCCGCCGCATCGCGCTTACGTCGGACGCCATTGCGCGCTCGGTTGCCTATGCGATCGAACAGCCGGCGGATGTCGATGTCAGCGAAATCGTCGTGCGCCCGACGGCGAACCCCTTCTAACTACTCTCATCTCCAAGGAGAAGTTCACCGTGACTTCACATGCACCCGCCAATTAGCCGTTCGCCGGCAAGGTCGTCATCGTCACCGGCGCGGCGAGCGGCATCGAACTCGCTACCACCGAGCTGCTGCACGCGCAAGGTGTCAATGTGATCTAACTTTGTACTACTTATTAATAAAGGAAATTATCATGAGCAAGTCTGAAAAAATATGGTTCGTTACGGGCGCGTCGAAAGGTGTCGGCCAACGACTCGTGCGGCAACTTCTCGCCCGTGGCGATCGTGTCGCAGCGACCTCGCGTACTGTGGCGTCGCTGACGGAAGCTATCGGCCCTGCCTCGGGGCAGTTTCTTCCTCTGCAAGTCGATCTGACCAACGACCAGAGCGTGCGGTCCGCCATTGCGCAAACGATCAAGACGTTCGGCAAGATCGATGTGATCGTCAATAACGCCGGCTACGCGCAACAGGGAACCATCGAGGCTCTCTCGGACGAGGAGCTTCGGGGGAACTTCGACGTTAACCTGTTCGCACCCCTGACCGTGCTGCGACATGCGCTTCCGCATCTGCGCGATCAGCGCAGTGGGCATGTGATCAATATCGCCTCGATCGTCGGTTTCCAAGGCGGATACGCCGGTTGGGGCAGCTATGTGGCGAGCAAGTTTGCACTCGCCGGCCTGACGGAGTCGCTGGCCGCCGAGGTGGCCGAGTTCGGCATCACGGCAACGGTGGTGTATCCGGGCCCGGTACGCACGGAGTTTCTGTCTAGCGGCGCGCTAGCAGTGGCCAAACGGCAGATCGATGAATACACCGAAGCCAAGGCGTCGCTCGATCTTCACCTTGGCACACTGCACGGTCATCAGGCCGGCGATCCGGACAAGCTGGCCATGCTGATCATGCAGACTGTAGACGTGGCGGCTCCACCGTTGCACCTGTTCGCCGGCAAGATTGCCAACGAGCTGGCAGCGCAAAAGGCCGCGGCGGTCCAACACGACATCGATGCGTGGAGAGGCTCATCCGAAGCGACGGACTTCGTCGAGTAGCTTCAAAGGCAGGCAGCGTTCAGCGATGGGCGGGCCATTAAACCAAGCCCGCACGCATCGGAACTGCAAATATCACCGGCAGCGGGGCGTGAAACGATCTGCGCTCCGCTTGGGCGAGGAAGCTTCCTCGCCAGAACCGTTAGCCGGGGATAGTTCGTCGCTCAACGGACTGACGCGAGCGACCGTTAAATATAACTAACTAAGTAACTTCGGATATTCGAGAGGCATCGCAGAGTGGCTGAGAAGGGTCGGCTACGGAAGTTCGACATCGGAAACTCGCGGAATTTTTATCGTTGGGTCTCCGCCCGGTTGGTCTATCCTTAATAGACCCATCCAAGCAATATGGCAAAGGGGACCTGTCATGAAACTCGCGCTATGCGTCGCCATCGTCAGTGCGCTGTTCGGGGTCCCGATAGCGCACGCCGCCTGCCCCAACGACGCCGTCTTCCACGTTTTCGTTGATCAGATTCGCGGTTACTCCTTGCGCGCCAACGGAGCGACCGAGCCCTGCCAGGTGCTGCAAGGGCCGCTCACCACCCTCATGACCGCTGGAGCGACGGTGATCGATAAGAAGGACTCCTTTCACGTCGCGCAGTTTCTTACCAGCAGCACGGTCGACATCTTTCCGCGGAAGGCCGAGGGCAATGAGGCGCCCAGTCGGTCGTTCATGTTGACGATGACAAATGACCTGCTCAGCATCGCGGTGGATTCCCACCTCAACGACTTCGTCCTGACCGTTCGCCCCTCGGAGGCGGGGGTGCTGGTGGTTCCCGCCAACAGCTCTGGGCCTGTACCCAATCCGATTCACATTACCGATCCGAATATCGTCCAGTACGTGAGCATTGCGATTGACAGCGACGACAATCTGCTGATTGCGGGTTATGACATACGGGGGGCGGTGATCATCGACACGCTTGGCACGCGTCGGAGCATTACCTCGCCGCCGCTTCTGCGCAGCCTCACGGGTAGCAAAACCGGCCTGCTGCCGGGGGCCGGACTTTTTGCAAGGAACAACATAACGATCGCTGTCGATCCGCGTACGGATGAGTTATTCGTCTACAACCAGACCTCGGACATGACGCAGATCCAGGTGAGCGTTTTCGCCGCCCAGGCGAACGGCGACGTGCCGCCGGTACGGACAATCAGCGGTCCAGCCACGGGAATCACCGGCTCTGGCTTGCCGGGAAACAAGATCGCCATCTCCTCGGACGGGCGGCTCTTTGTTGCCGAGCCGAACCTGCGCATTCTCACGTTCGCGCCGGGGGCAAGGGGCAATGTGGCGCCGTCTCAGGTCATCGAGGACTCCACCCCCGGTCCAGTCACCCAGGGCGGGATCGCGGTGCGGTCCTTGAAGGAGAAGGAGAACTGCAAATAGTCGCACAGCGGTTTCAGAATCATCGTCCGCGCTAGTGAAGAATGCTTCGCGCTCCGCAGCATTTCTTGAACTTCTTGCCGGAGCCGCACGGGCATGGATCGTTGCGGCCGACTTTCGGCGCGGCGCGCTGAACCGGCGTCGCGAGTTCGCGTTCGAACACCGCTGCCCGGAACGGGAGCCAATAACGGTAGATCGAGGCAATGCTGGCGGGAATCTGTTCCGAAAGCTGTTCCCGTTGATCGGGCCGGAGGACGAGCGAGCATTCTTCCTCGCTCACGTCCTTAGACCCGAGTAAGTGCAACGGCCGTAGCCATGCTTGTCCCTGCGTTTCATCGAACAGCGGTTTCCACGCAGACCGGCACAAGTCAACACCCTGCATGAATCCAAGCGCCCAATTCTCCGCGTCGAGATACACGTGCGGGTCGTCTGGAAGCTCCTTCTCGTTGAAGATCGGCGCGATTGAGTCCGGATCATTCTTCAGGCTCGCGATGATGCTGTTGAAGTGCCGCACTATCAGATTCATAACGCGTTGAGCTTGTTCCATCGACTCGAATTCAGGCGCGTCGTCAGGCTCAGGCCCCCAGATACCCGGCAGCCATTCACTTGGCATCAATGTGATCGGACCGATCGCGATGGCGCTCAGATAGCCGTCCAGACTGTCGAGCATCAATGTTTCGTCCGATACTAAATCGGACATCAGGAACTGGTCGAGTTCTTCCACTTCGCGGTCGGACAGGAGATGCATTTTGGAGATTGGTCTCGAAAGGGGTTTGGTTGCGGCAGCGCAGGCAGCAACATAGAGACGCGGATGGGCGATGCAAGGCCGTATGCAATAAACGCTTCATTTTACCGCGACCCGAAACAGTGAGTTCGAGACCAACGTCGGCCGATGCGGTCGTTCATCGCCTACTTGGTATCTGCGCATTACCTACGTCCGGTTCACCAAGCCGAAAATTCCTATGGTTAACGATTATTCAAATAACGAAACGGCATCTAGTTGCATTGCAGCAAACATCAATCGACTCAAGTTTTATGCGCTATCCCGCGAATCAAAAGTCAATCCAATGTTGTGAACGGGAGACACACAATCAAAAACAGATCCCGATTTAATTTGACGGAAATATTATTACCCGCGGGCCAAAAGCCCTCGCATGAACCGCAGCTGTCAAATAGACCTGCGGTTTGCCTAATAACTAAACATGGGAGAACTTTGGTGAAGAAAACCACCAGCGCTATCGGCGGCGCACTGATCGCCATCGCGGCCCAGTCCGCTTTCGCGCAAAGTTCGGTCACGCTGTACGGCATCGTCGACACGAGCGTCCGCTATCTCACCAACGCCAATGCGAACAACGACAGCCAGGTATCGATGGGCGTCGGCCCGATCACCGGCAGCCGTTGGGGCTTGAAGGGAGCTGAGGATCTGGGCGGCGGCCTGTCTGCGGTGTTCCGGCTTGAGAATGGCTTCAACGTCTGGAACGGCCAGCTGGCGAGCTCGGGTACGCTCTTCAACCGGATGGCTTATGTTGGGCTGTCGAGCAACCAGTATGGCACCGTCACCTTGGGTCGCCAGAACACGCCGCTATTCGACCAGCTAGGTAACGTCTACGACCCGTTGACCGTGGGCAACTACGATCAGGACGGCTGGTTGCCCGGCGCACTCGGCTACGGACTGCGCCAGAACAACTCCGTCAAGTACAACGGCCAGTTCGGCGGCCTGAACGTGGAAGCCATGTACGGCTTTGGTAACGTGGCTGGCAGCGTCGGCGCGAGCAACATGTACGGCTTGACGGCGTCGTACACGTACAGCGGCTTGTCTCTTGATGCGGGCTTCCAGCAGAACAGCGACGTGCACAACAACAAGTTCAATGTTGTCAACATAAGCGCTGTCTATGCATTCAGCACGGTCAAGGCTTTTGCCGGCTGGCTGCACGCGCAGGACAATACCGGCATGGTCGACATCTTCATGTCGGCCGCAAACTCACCGGCTGCCAACTTCGCGGCGCCCGTGACGAAGACCAACCGCATTGACGACGGTTTCTACGTTGGTACCACCTGGCAGGTCACGACGCCGCTGCTGCTGACCGCGGCGGGTTACTACGACCACTCGCGCAATGCGCTGAACGCCGACGGGACTACGCTTGGCCGCGGCGTGCGCTACTCGGGCGTGTTGCTTGCCGAATACTCGCTGTCCAAGCGGACAGAAGTGTATGGCACGGTCGATTTCATCCGTGGCACCGGCGCGGCGCAAGCAGACTTTCCGGGCCGCAACAACCAGACCGGCGTCGCGGTCGGCCTTCGCAACGTATTCTGAGGTGGGCGGCCCGGTTTGCCGCCGGGCATGACACTTTCGGATCAACGGCGCGCACTCAAGGGTGCGCGCCGTTTTTTTTAAGGTATGCAGAGGCAGCAGCACGCGATCAGATCAACAGTTCGACTGACTGCAGCACGTGGCGTGTTTCCGGCAAACTCAAGTCGCATCCCTCGCGAATCGTTTCGATCATGCATTCTATAAAGCACTCGGACGCGGCACTCGCGGGATGACCGCTGCGCGAGATAACGCTGACCATCGCGTCATCCAGTTGCTCGCGCAACGGAATGGCGCACAGTCCTTCCTCGGCTGCACTGATCTCGACGAGCGGCCACGGAAAAACGCTGACCATGTCGGTTTTTTTGAGCTGACTCTGCATGTGTCAGGTGGCGTGAGCGGGCAGACGCGGCGGCGTGCTTTCTCGGTTCGCTTTATGGGCGATGATATTCGGCATGCGCCGCACCGCTGGCGTACTTCGCCAGAGTTTCCGGGTCTCGCGCAGACCCTGAATGAGGGCGCAGTGATGGAGTATTCGCTTTTTCCTATCGTCTGGCCTGCGGCTTAGCAGGTGATATCGCCGGTGCGAAATGAAGTGGTGGTGGATTTAGCCGCTCCGTTGCCAGCTCATTTCGCTTTCAATTGCCATCGATATGCTGGCTCACGAAATCCGCAAACTTGTTTTGCGTTGAGGTCACTTTTTCGACGCACTTGTCATACGAAGAGCCCTTCGAATCTTCGAGGCCGTACATGCCGCGACACTGCGCGTAGAGGGTGATCGTCGCACCGCTGTCTTTCCTAACCCGCGTTGCCGAGAAGCTGACACGGCCATCCCGGGTGGGCAAGTCGGTATCGACAGCGACCGCGTCGGCGCGCACTACAGGTGTATCGGAATGCTGCCGTACGTAAGCCTCCGTGAGTTTCCAAACCGCGTCGCATTGTGGCTGGTCGCGGCACTGAAGCGTGGCGTGGCGCTGGGCCGCTTCCAACACGTCTTCCTTGCGAGAAAAATTTTGATCGCGTTCGGCCTGGGTTTCTGACGTTCCGCAACCAGTGAGTGCAAGGAAAGTGAGCATAGCCGGGAGGATCTGTTTCACTACTGGGGTTCCCAAGATTTATTCACATGGATTATAGAAGCACAATTGCAGCGGACACAGCCTTCGTCGAACGCGCGTCATCTCCAATAACTCTTCGGGCCAAAAAGCAATAACGGTGACTAACCGATCGAGTCTCCACCGAGTCTCCGCCGATTGTAACTTCGTTCTGGATCACTGCATGGTCGATGCGGGGAAGCGTGATATTTCGAATGGGACCCGGCTTGCGAAAATCCAGACGCCCGCCGACTGGATTACTTAATCAATCAACAGACTCGACTGCTGGCAGCCCGTGTCGGCAGCCCTGATGCTTCTCCGCCCAGGCGCCGCCGGACTGACGTGCCGGCGGCGGCGCGGTCCTACTGACCTCCAAAAGGTCTTTGGACGGTCAGCTTGTTGGTCACGGACGTCACCCCCGGGACACCTTTCGCGATGTCCGCGACCTTGTCGATCTGTGCCGCGTCCGTTACCGTGCCGTTCAGCGTCACTGCGCCGTCTTTCGCGATGACACTAATACTGCCCGCGCTGATCTCCCTGTACTTCGAGATGGCAGCGTACACCTTCCGGCGCAGCGCGCGATTCGCCTTTCTGCCCGTTTCCGGCGTCGCCGCACCCGACGCAACCATCGCGGACGCGCCTGAAACGCTGGCCGGCGCACCGGATGCCGCGCCATTCTGGGCCCATGCGTTCACAGAAACGGCAACGACGAATGCGCCGACAGCGATCCCGAGTCCTTCGATTTTCTTCATTGACTTCGCCTCTTGTTGACGTGGATAACAGAATCAGAAGCTATGACGGATGCCGATCATGGCCGCGGTGGTTGACACGCCTGGTGCGACAGGTGCCCCATAGATGATGGTCTGGTTCATGGTGCCCCTGTTGTCTACATATCCGACCTGCGCATACGCGAGGGTTGTCCTCGACAGGTTGTATTCGGCACCCAGTGCGATTTCACTGGAGTGATTGGCTGAATTGTTCCGGTCCTTCAGGTAGTAGAAGCCAGACGTAACCTTGAAGACCGAGGAGAACTTGTATCCGAGCCCGCCCGACGCCATTTCAAAGTTGACGTGACTTGTGTTCGCCGGATTTTTGCCAATGCCGTACGAAGCAGATATAGAAAAACCGCCGATCGTATAAAGGGCCCCCAGATAGTAAAAGCGATTATTGTCGAGGCCCGTTGCCGGCACCGCAGGCGCCGTCGGGTAAGTCAGCGGGAATGGATTGGTATCGTGCCCGTTGTAATACACAGCGGCCAGATTCAGCCCGTAGTTCGAATACTTGAGCACCGCCGACTCCCGTGTGCCGCCCTGAATCTGGCCGGCCACGCCGCCTGGCGCAAACTCGAGCGCGAGCGACGCACCGTAAATTTTAGGCGACTGATAGACCAGCGCGTTGCTGTCGTACAGCGCGCCAATCGGCGCATTCGTACTGGTGCCCGGCCAGCCCGCAGCCTGGTTCATGCCCAGCCATGCCGTCAGGATACTGCCGAAATATTGCGCGGAACGGACATCGGTGTCCGCCATCGCGTAAATCATCGGTACGATCTGCCGGCCGGCGTCGATGGTGCCGAATGGTCCGGACACTCCCACGACGGAATATTGGTTGAAGATTGCCGTCGCGCCAGGCGTGTCGGCCAAGCCGAACTTCCCGTTGGTGCTGTTGAACACACCCTGCAATTTGAAATTGATCTTGTAACCGCCCCCGATATCCTCGGTTCCTTTGAGACCCCAGTTGCTGGCATAGATGCCGCCGTCCTTCAGTTCAAAGACAGAACCCGTATTGCGCGCGTTTGGCTGGAATGTGCTGGCCGTCGTGCTTTGGTAAAGCAGTCCGGTATCGATCGTGCCATAGAGCGTCACCGACGACTGGGCGTGCGCTGCGCTCGCGAATAACGCGAGCGCAGCTGCGCTGCTCAACTTAGATTTCATTACGGTCTCCGAAATGGGATTGCCCGGTGGGCCGGGCTTGTCCTCTATAGATGAAAAAACCGGGGTGGCAACCCCGCGTCCTGCGTCAAACCGTCAGGTAGTAGTTCCTGTACTGATCCCTAAGCTGGTGCTTGAGCACCTTGCCGGTCGCGCCGAGGGGGACCGCCTCCACGAAGACCACCGCATCCGGTTTCCACCACTTTGCTAGGTGGCCATCGAAGAATGCTAGCAATTCGTCGCTGGCAAGCGCGCTGCCGGACTTCTTCACGATCAGCAGCAACGGCCGTTCGTCCCACTTCGGATGCCTTGCTGCGATGCAGACCGCAATCGCGACTTCGGGGTGCGAGCACGCCACGTTCTCGATGTCGATGGAGCTGATCCATTCGCCGCCGGATTTGATGACGTCCTTGCTACGATCGGTGATCTGCATGAACCCGTCCTGATCGATCTTCGCGACGTCCCCTGTCGGGAACCAGCCGTCGCGCAGCGGCGACGCGCCATCGTTGCCGAAATACCCGCACGTCACCCATGGACCGCGGACCAGCAATTCGCCCGCCGCGTTGCCGTCCCACGGCAAGTTCTCGCCGTCCGGGCCGACGATCTTCATGTCGATGCCGAACACGGAGCGGCCCTGCTTTGCCTGAATTGCGTAGCGTTCTTCCGTGGACAGGGAGCGCTGATGCGCCTTGAAGCTGCAGACCGTACCGACCGGGCTCAATTCCGTCATGCCCCATGCGTGCAGCACGTCTACGTCATAGCGCTCCTGAAACTGTGCAGTCATCGACGTCGGACACGGAGCACCGCCGATCACCGTGCGCCGCATCGATGAAAAAGAGCGCTGCTGCTCAGCGACATGTGACAGCAGCCCCTGCCAGACTGTCGGCACGCCAGCCGACAGCGTGACCTGTTCCGTCTCGATCAGTTCGTAGAGCGATTTCCCGTCCAGCGCCGGACCAGGGAACACCAGCTTGGCGCCGACCATGCAGGCGATGTACGGCAGCCCCCACGCATTCACATGGAACATCGGAACCACTGGAAGGATCACATCGCGTGCGGAACAATTCAGTGAGTCGGGCAGCGCCGCGGCGTACGTGTGCAGCAGCGTCGAGCGGTGGCTGTACAGCACACCCTTCGGGTTGCCGGTAGTGCCCGAGGTGTAGCAGAGCGACGACGCTCTGTTCTCATCCAGAAGTGGCCAGTCGAATTCGTCGCTGTGGCCGTTGACGAGATCCTCGTAGCACAGCAGCGTGATCGGCAGGTCATGCTTGTGCGGCATGTGCGCACGATCGGTCATTGCGACGAATACCTTCGGGCTCCTCACTCGCGCAGCGACCGACTCGATCAAGGGCAGAAACGTCAGGTCAAAGAACACGGCCTGGTCTTCTGCATGCTCGATGATGTAGGCCAGTTGATCGACATGGAGACGGGGATTAAGCGTGTGCAGCACGGCGCCCGACCCCGAGACGGCAAAGTACAGTTCCATGTGGCGGTAGCCATTCCACGCCAGCGCACCGACACGCTCCCCGGCGCCGATACCGAGTCCGGTCAGGGCATTCGCGAGGCGTCGCGCGCGTTGGGCCAGATCGCGATATTGATACCGGTGAATGTCACCCTCGACACGCCGCGAAACGATTTCCTGCCCGCCGTGGTGCCGCTCGGCGTGCGTGAGCAGCGAAGCGACCAGCAGTGGCTGCTGCATCATCAAACCTTCCATCCTGTTTTCCCCCTGATATCCCTTGATTGTGTTCATTGCCCCGCGAGTGTCATTCGCCGGGACTATCCGACGGCTCGTCGAGACTCACTACCAGCCTGCCTTCAACAACGCGGATCGGGAATGTAGTCAGACTCAAGCCATTTCGCCCTGCCATGGAGCCCGTCGTCACGTCGAAGCGCAGGCCGTGCGCCGGGCAGCGCAGCATCGTGCCCTCAAGCTTCCCGCTCGCGAGCGACGCGCCGTTGTGGGGACATGAGTTATCGATGGCGCATATCCTGCGGTCGATATTGAACAGCGCGATACTGCGACCATCGACGAAGGCCAGCTTGCGCTGGCCAGGGGCCAGTTCGTCGGCTGCCCCAACCACTACCTGACGCGACATTCAGAGAAGCTCACGGATCAAGGTCTGCGCCATCGGCCATTCACCGTAGCCTGCGGCGGGATTCAGATGACCCGCCTCGCCAAGGTCGACCAGACGGCTGCCCCAGTCTGCGGCCATCTCCGCCACGCGGTCGAACTGTGCGAGCGGATCGTTCTGGCTGGCCCCGACAATGCTGGGGAAAGGCAGCGGCTTGCGCGGGTACGGCAGCCATCCGTTTTCACCCAGTTCATCCACGGCTGGATAGCCGGCCGGCAGCGGGCGCTCAAAATCCGGCGGCGCGGCAAGCAGCGCGCCGTGGATCGGGCGACCGTGTTGCTGTGCCCAGTGCACCGTAATCATGACGCCGGCGCTGTGTGCGACGAGGATCACCGGGCCATCGATCTTCGCGAGGGCTCCGTCGAGCGCCGCAACGCGTGCGGCGCAGTTGAGCTTGTCATGCTCGAGCGGCTGCACGGATACGGCTTTCGGCAGGCTTGCCTCCAGCAGCGTTTGCCAGTGCTCGGCAACGTGATCGCGCAGGCCCGGCACGATGAGGATGGTCGGTGTCGTATCGAAAGTCATATGGCGCTGCCTTTCCAGTTAAAACGGCTTGTCACCGATGATGCCCGCCCGCTCCATCTTGCGGTCGCACGGCGGGTAGTCCATTACTGCATAGTGCTGTGTGCTACGGTTGTCCCAGATCGCCACGCTGTTCTTCTTCCAGCGCCAGCGCACCTGGTGCTCCGGGATATAGACCTGGCTGATCAGGTAGTTCAGCAGCAAACTGGCACCGGGGCTGGCATCCTGGCCGAAGCGCACGCGCTCAGGCGTATGGAAGTTGGTGAAGTGCGTCGTGAACGCGTTGACGAATAGAACCTTCTCGCGCGTCTCCGGATGCGTGCGCACCACCGGGTGTTCGGCGTCCGGATACTGCGCCTTCAGCGCAAGGCGCTTCTCGATCGGCATCGCCGCCCCAAAGCTCGCCTCGATGCTGTGTCGAGCGCGCAGGTCGGCGATTTGTGCCTTGAGCTGTTCCGGCAGGTTCTCGTACGCGAGCGCCATGTTCGCCCACATCGTGTCACCCCCGACCGGCGGGCACTCCACGCAACGCAGCACGCAACCGAAAGGCGGGGCCTCCCGCCAGGTCGCGTCGGTATGCCACGCGTTTTCATAGCGGTCGTTCGGCTGGTCCGCCCTCTTGTAGATTTGTACGAGGCCCGGGTGCTCGGGGTCGCTGCCCGCGACCGGATGATCCTCCAGCTCGCCAAAGCGCCGGGCGAATGCAACGTGTTCGGCGCGGGTGATGTCCTGATCGCGCAGGAACAGCACCCGGTGCGTGAGCAGCGCGGTGCGGATCTCGGCAAACAGGCCGTCATCATGAACCGCGTGCGCGAGGTTGACGCCGGTGATCTCGGCGCCGATCGCGCAGGTGAGTTGTTCGATCCGCATCGCGCGCTCCCTAGATGACGAAGACCGATGAACCGGTCGTCTTGCGGGACTCGAGATCCCGATGCGCCTGCGCGGCGTCCTCGAGCGCATAGCGCTGGTTGATTTCGATCTGGATGCGGCCGGCCGCGACATGGCCGAAAATCTCGCTGGCCAGTTCGGCCTTCTCGGCGGGGTCGGCGATGTAGTCAGCGAGCGCGGGACGGGTCACATAGAGCGAGCCCTTCATCGCTAGCAGTTGCAGATTAAACGGCGGGACCGGGCCGGACGCGGTGCCGACGCAGACCAGCAGCCCGCGGCGTTTCAGCGAATCCAGCGAAGCCTCGAAGGTATCCTTGCCCACACTGTCGAACACCACATTCACGCCCACACCGTTGGTCAGTTCACGAACGCGCTTCGCGACATCCTCCCGGCCGTAGTAAACGATGTGGTCGCAACCCTGTGCGCGGGCCACCTCGCCTTTGGCCTCGTTCGATACCGTGCCGATCACATTAAGACCGAGCAGCTTCGCCCACTGCGAAACGATTAGCCCGACACCGCCGGCCGCAGCATGAAGCAGGATCGTGTCGCCCGCCTTGAAGTCATGAATGCGGCGCATGAGATACGCCGACGTCAGGCCGCGCATCGTCATGGCGGCGGCCGTCTCGCACGTGATGCCCTCAGGCAGCTTGATCAGCGGTGCCGCCGGGATCAGGCGTTCGGTGCTGTAGGCGCCGAGCGTGTTCAGGAAGCCCGTGTAGGTGACGCGGTCGCCGACTGCAACATGGGTCACATCAGGGCCGATAGCCCCAACCACGCCGGCGGCCTCGACGCCCATGCCCGCGGGCATCGGCACCGGGTACAGGCCGCTGCGGAAGTAGGTGTCGGCGAAATTGAGGCCTACCGCCTCATGGCGCAGACGGACCTGTCCGGGGCCGGGGTTGCCCACTTCAACGTCCTCGTAACGCAAGACCTCCGGGCCGCCGGTTTCATGAAAGCGTACTGCTTTCGCCATGATCGTTCTCCAATGAGTTACTTATCTACGATTACACTTCACCTGCGTTCGGAACCTCATGTCCCGCCGCACGCGTCATTGCCATACCAGTGATTCCCGTGCTGCCAGAGCGAAACCGTTACACCGACGGCAGACGGCGCCGCACCATGGCGAACAGCCTGCTTACCGCACGGCCTCCTTACGCAGGGCGTTCATGCGGTCCAGATCGCAGCAGTAATTCCGGCGGCCGACGAAAAACGCGACCGCAGCAATGAGTGGCGCAAACGGAACCAGTTGCAAGGCGCCAAGCAGGCCGATCCGGTCAGCGATGATCCCGGTGAGGATGGCTGCGGGTGCCAGACCCAGCAGGTTGTTGGCCAGCGTCAGCGTGGCGAAGGCCGATGCGTGAATCGACGACGGCGTGAGGTTCGCCACCATCGCTCCCGAGGGGCCACTTGCGCCCGCGCTGAAGAACATGCCTGCGCCGATCAGCACGAGTTGCATCGGCCCCGCCGGCAGCCGAAATGCGATTGCGAGGAGCGTGAAGCAGATCAGGCAGAATGCGATCGCCGTGTTCCACTTCCTTTCCCGCGCGGTCTTGCTGAGCCGGTCGGCCAGATATCCGCACACCACCATGCCGAGCCCGGTCACGAGCACGAACATCGCAGCACTCACGGCGGCCTTGCCCGGTTCCATGCCGTAATAGCGGTTCAGGAAGCTGGGCATCCATGCCCACACCGCCGCCGGGACGAGCAGATGGATGCCACTGCCGACATAGGCGCACACGACCGATTTCGTGGAAAAGAGCCCCTTCATCAACGCGCGCAAACTCATGCGCACGCCGAGGGATTCACGGTGCTCACTGACGCCCGTGGGCTGAATCCGTGCCATCTGCTTTTCGGTGACAACGATGAGGTAGAGGATCACCAGCACGATCCCGAGGCAGGCCATCGCGCCGAACGACCAGCGCCACCCCAGGTGAGCCGCGACGGCACCACCGAGCGCCATGCCCATCACCGAGCCGAACGCTCCTCCGGCCATGAAGGCGCCGGTGAGCGTTGCGCGCAGCCGCGCCGGAAAGATGCTCAGGACCAGCGCGATGCCGACACTGCCGTAGGCGGCTTCGCCGATGCCGACGAAGGCGCGCGCGAGAAGCATCTCCCCGTAGTTCGTCGAAGCCGCGCATCCGAGCGTCGCGAGACTCCACATCGCCGCCATCAGCGCGATGCTCTTGATGCGGCCCCAACGGTCTGCGAGCACAGACAGCGGAAAGGTGAGCACGCCAACCATGAGCGCCACGACGCTGCTCAGCGAGCCCAGCCGCGTATCGGACAGGTTCCACGTCGCCTTGAGGAGTGGAAACACGGCATTGAGCACCTGCCGCGACATATAGTCAGAAAGCAGCAAGCCTACCGTGAGCGCGAACACCACCCATGCGTAGGGGTGCACGTCCGATTTTGTTGCCGAAACATTGCCCGTCGTGGGCTCAGCATGCTGCAAGAGCATCATCGTCTCCTTCGCGTCTGGCACGGTAGCGGCCTCTTGTGCCCGAGCGGGCAAATAGGGCCGATTATTGTGCTCAGGTACCCGCTCCCCGGCTCAAACCGGGGAGCACCAGCACTTATGCCACTTAGGCCGCGCGCAGCGGCAGGTTCTTCACGCCCGGCTTGCGATTCGGCGCCATGCCGTTTGCAGCGAGCGTCTCCTCGACGCTCTTGTACTGCATACCGATGCGATAGATCTCGCGCGCTTCCTTGCCGCTGGCGATTTCCCGGCCCAGCTCGCGCGCCACACGCACGCACTGCTCGATCTGCTGAACCGAGGTCATGCGCTTGCCGTGCTGGTCGATGATCGTGTCCTCGATGCCGCAGCGAGGATGCAGGCCCATCGCCATCGCCATCATGTTGAACGGCAGCACGTTCTTCAGCAGCGACTCGGCCGTGAGCGTGCAGCCATCCGGCGCACGGTGGACGAAGTTCGCGAAGTTGAACGGGTTCGGACCGTCGAAGCCGCCGCCGATGCCGATCCACGTCAGGTTCAGCGGACCCCTGTACACGCCCTTGCGCACGAGGCGATCGAGCGTCTCAAGCGCATGGATGCCGGTCAGCTGGAAGTGAGGCTGGATGTTCGAGGCCTGCAGGCGCTTGAGGTGCTCCTCGACCCATGCCGGGCCGGCCGGTACGGTCATCTCGCTGTAGGCCGCCTGATATGCCGGGTGCGCCAGCGAGGTGCCTTCCAGATATTCCGGATAAAGCAGCTCCATGATGTTCATCTGGGTGGTGTTGATCGCCACCGTCACCTGGTCTGGCTTCGGTTCGAGATCGGCCAACATGTGGCGCGTATCGTCAGACAGCCACTTGGCTGCCTGGCCGTCGTCTTCCGGTGCGAAAGAGATCGAGCCGCCCACCTGGATGATCATGTCGGGCACCGCCGCGCGCACGCCAGCGATCAGCTCATTGAATTTCGACAGGCGCTTGGAGCCCTTGCCATCCAGTTCACGCACGTGCAGATGAAGGACGGTCGCACCAGCGTGGTAGCAGTCGACTGCCTTTTGCACTTGCTCTTCCATCGTCACCGGAATGTCTTCCGGAAAGTCGGCGGGCATCCATTCCGGGCCGTACGGCGCAACGGTGATGACGACCTTGTCCTGATTCTCCGGGTGCAGCGAATCGTCGAGAAATTGCATCTCTTCCTTCCTTCAGAATTGGGTGAGGGCTTCGCCGCGGCGCGTCAGGCCGCTGGAAACCGCTACGGAACATTGATCCGTTGAGACACACAGTACGTGAATTGCCCGGTACACTTTTATGATTTGGCGCCATTGTTTTATGCTCTGATGCCAGTAGGTGAAAACACTGGTGCTGGCTTCTGGCTGGAAAGCGCTACTCGGATTCGAGCGGAGAACTCGTGATGCAAACCATGTTGAGATCGTCGTCCATGGGCGGTTATTTTGATGTCGCGCGGCGGCTGGGACTCAACCCGTTCGAGCTCGTGGAACAGGTGGGAATCGACGCAACGGCGCTGACCAATCCTGAGGACCGGATCCCGGTCGCGGCGGCTTGCCAGTTGCTGGAGCTCACCGCAGAGAAGGCATCGTGCCCCACTTTCGGCTTGCAGATGGCCGAGACGCGCAGCCAGTTCGGTACCGGCCTCATCAATGTGCTGCTGACCCACAAGCGCACGCTGCGTGAAGTGCTGCTGGCGGCCGTCGAGTATCGTCATCTACTGAACGAAGCTCTGGGCGTCTACGTGGAAACCGCCGGCGAGACGGTGACCATCCGGGAGGAAATCGTCGCTGAACCGGGCACACCGACGAACCAGGCGATCGAACTTGCCGTGGGCGTGCTCGCGCGGCATTCGAGCGCACTACTGGGAGCACACTGGAAGCCACGAGCGGTGCACTTCTCTCATCGGGGACCCGAGGACCGGAGTTTTCATCGACGGTTCTTCGGCTGTCCATTGGTCTTCGACAGCGACTTCAACGGGTTCGTGTGCGCCTCCGCCGATCTCGATTACCCGAATCCAAGCGCCGATCCGGAACTGGTTCGTTATGCCGAGAGCCTCGTCGATCCCCTCAACATCACTGGCGTGGATTCAACCGCGCTCGAAGTGCGCAAGGCGATATACCTTCTGCTGCCGATCGAACGGGCCACGGTCGAGGTGGTTGCCCGACATTTGCGCCTGAGCGTGCGTACGATGCAGCGGCACCTTGAATCGGCTGGATGCAGTTTTTCCGATCTGGTGGAGGAAGTGCGTCGCGATCTCGCTGTGCGCTACATGAGCAACCCTGGCTATCCGGTCGGACGGGTCGCGGCACTACTGGGCTATATGCAACAGGGATCGTTCACCGTGTGGTTTACGTCACGCTTCGGCATGACACCGCGTGCATGGCGGACCAGCCATCAGAAGTGAAATGGCGGCGCGTCGGCATATCGATGCGCGTCTGCGCCCGAGTGCCCAGGACATAAGGAGCGTGATTCGAGGGTGAACGTCTGCTGTCGGATCAAAGTGAACGTCGGAGGGCCCGGTTGAGGCCCCCGACAAGCTCAATAAGAACGAAGGAGCCGCCGGGGTTACAAAATAAAAGACAGAACGAACATCAACCCATCACCCACCCAACAACGACTGCCCCTGTGAAAGAATCTTGTCGCAAACCTGCTTGGTGACTTGCTGCTTCAACCCACCCCCACTCAAATCAAGCTGTTGCCCATTCCCACTTTTCAAAAGCCCATTCGCCCCATCGGTATACCCACTATCCGACGACGCTGCCGATGTTCCACCCAGCTTGCTCATCAACGAGTCCTTAACCGACGACGCCCCATTCCCACTGAGATAGTTGTTCTTGATACAGAACTGCAGCACGCCTGCGACATTGCTGGTACTACCCGATGTCATCGATTGCCCGGTCAATGCGCTACCCATGCTACCCAGGCTACTGAGCCCGCCTGACGACGACCCATCGGAGCTTCCACCGCCCTTGAGCAAATTACCAAGCTGCGCATGAGCAGCCGAAATGGGTAACAACATCGCAATCACGATGCCTGCAACGGTGCTGCGATACATGCGGACTTTCATACTCAAACTCCTTCAGTGGCTAAAACCAGCCTCTAATATAGTGCCTTTCACGCAAGACGTTGAATGAGAACGTTATCACCCTGTGCAAAAGCAAATTAGACGGAGTGCTGATGATCGACAAAAGTTCAATGAAAGTCCCGGCTCACGCTTGTCAACCCACCCAGCAGATACGACATATCCACCAGCCGTTGCGCGACGAGATGTCGAACCTCACCCTCACATTGCCACGTGCCATACACCGCCAGCAACGTCGAACCTAGCGCCTCTCGTCGCTGCTTCTCCAGCAGGCTTGGCCATACGATCACGTTAACGTTGCCGGTCTCATCCTCCAGCGTAACGAACATCACGCCCTTCGCAGTACCAGGCCGCTGACGCACGGTCACGAGTCCACAACCGCGTGCGAGACGGCCGTCCCTGTAACCCCGCAACGTAGCAGCCGACATCAACCTATGCTCAAGCAACGCCGGCCGCAGCAATTCGAGCGGATGACGTCCGAGCGATAAACCCGTAGCCTTATAGTCGCTGACAATATCGTCAGCCTCCGACGGCGCCCCAAGCAGCGGCGTAGCATCTTCCACCCGAGCATCGTTGAGCATGTCCTTGTCGGGCACTGCGGCCACGGACTGCCAGAGCGCTTCCCTCCGATTACCCGCAAGTGAAGTCAACGCGTTTGCAGCAGCCAGCGCCTGCAAATCATGCCGATCAAGTTGCGCCCGTTGCGCGAGATCGCCCACACTTTCGAACTGACGCACACAACGGGCTGTTTCAATACGCTCCGCTGCGCCGTCCCGCATCCCGCGAAGCAACGATAACCCCAGCCGCACAGCAGGCCTGCTGTCATCGCCCCGACGCTCATCTGGATATTCAAGCACCGAATCCCAGCCGCTTACCGTCACATCGGCGGGAAGCACGACTACGCCATGGCGCTTCGCATCCTGCACGAGTTGCGAAGGAGAGTAGAAACCCATCGGTTGCGAGTTGAGCATGGCCGCGAGAAATGCTGCCGGCTCATGTCGTTTCAACCAACTGCTGACATACACAAGCAGCGCAAAACTGGCAGCATGGCTTTCAGGAAAACCGTATTCACCGAAGCCTTTGATCTGCTCGAAAATAGCTTCTGCAAAGGCCTTTTCATAACCACGCTCGGTCATGCCGTTCACAATCCGATCATAGTATTTCTCCAGGCCGCCTTTGCGTTTCCACGCGGCCATTGCTCTTCTCAATGCATCGGCTTCGCCTGCAGTGAACCCCGCCGCGATCATCGCGATCTGCATGACCTGTTCCTGAAAGATCGGCACGCCCAAGGTTCTTTCCAGTGCGATCTTCAAACCCTCGCTAGGATAGTTCACCGGCTCCAAACCCTGACGCCGCCGCAAATACGGATGCACGGCACCACCCTGAATCGGACCGGGCCGCACGATCGCGACCTCGATCACCAGATCGTAAAACTCCTGCGGCCGAAGTCGCGGCAACATCGACATCTGCGCACGCGATTCGATCTGAAACACGCCGATAGTGTCCGCCTGCGAAATCATGTCGTAGGTCGCTTTATCCTCGGGCGGAATGTCCTGCATCTCGAGGCGCTCACCGCGCTTCTCCGAGACCATATCGAGCGTGCGTCGAATCGCCGACAACATGCCGAGCGCGAGCACATCGACTTTTAAAAGCCCCAGCGCTTCCAGATCGTCCTTGTCCCACTGAATCACGCTGCGATCCGGCATCGCTGCATTTTCGATGGGAACCAGCCGCGTGAGTTTCTCCCGGCTAATCACAAAACCACCCGAATGCTGCGACAGATGGCGCGGGAAATTCAGCAATTGCGCAGCCAGCGAAGCCCATGACTGAATCAACGAATTCTCCGGATCAAGCCCGGATTCAGTGAAGCGCTGCAGCAAGTCCTGACCGTTATCGAACCACTGATGCGACTTCGCGACACGATCCACAATCTGCGCATCGACACCCAGCGCCTTGCCCGTTTCACGCAATGCGCCACGCGGCCGATACGTCGACACCGCCGCCGCAATCGCCGTACGATCACGCCCATATTTACGATAGATG
>Ga0073928_10004236_pt1 | contig 21507 bp, 14 predicted proteins | sample PaiPotPPA55metaG_FD_76969 | JGI IMG/M metagenome (GOLD analysis project Ga0073928, IMG submission 76969) | Iron sulfur acid spring bacterial and archeal communities from Banff, Canada, to study Microbial Dark Matter (Phase II) - Paint Pots PPA... ...
ACCACGGCGACCAGGCGCATGACCTCGGCCGCGTAGACGAACGCCGCCGCTTGCTTCGAAGGCACGGCGATGACAAACCCGCCCGTGACCACCGCCCTCACCTCCACTCCGAGCGCGAATGGGACGATGGAGGGACTGTCTGCGGTGCCCGACACATAAAGGATGTCGAGCTTCGACCCAGGCGCGGCCGGGGGCGCGTCCTTGATGGGTATGAAGACGAGGCGCTCGTCAGGGACCGTGGACATCCCTACCAGGTCGGCGCGCTGCAGCAGCTGCCCCGCCGACAGGTCGTGGCCGGCGCGCCGGCCGTCGAGCTGTGATTCCTCTCCGCGCGTGAACAGCGACGACGCGCCGGCGGAGATCACCACGGGCTCGAGGCGCAACACGTCGGCCGTGATGGCCGACCCTGCGGGCAGATCACGAGTGAGCGCAAACACGTCGACCTCATCGCGCGCGGGATTGGCGAACACGAGCAGGGTCGCGCTCACGGCGCCTCCCATGGCGAGTGCGATCAGCGCGACCATCCAGTTTTTCATCGGCCTGAACCTCCGCCGCAGACGCTAGACCCCGAATGAGTCGGCGCCAACCCTGCCTGTTAAGGCCTATTGGGAGCCGCCGCGAACCGCGGCTGTAAATAGGTGCTTGACATTCTGTCCAGCCCGACTATGGTGCTGCCATGGCCGTGCTCACCCTCAATGCGACCGATGAGGCAGGCGCCGACGCCCGACGCCGGACGTTGATGGATGAGTCGGACCGGCTCCTCGACGAGGTCGAGTCCCTTCGCCTCGCCGACGCCGAGCAAGCGCCTCAGTCGCTCCGAGAAGCGATCCAGCTGCTGCAGCAACGACTTGGACGGATCGACCCTCCGCTGCCTCCGGCCACTCTCCATGCTGCGCACGATCTCGTCTTCGCCGTGCAGCAGCGGCTGATGGCGGCGAATCCCAACATTCCTCGACCCAATCGCCACGAGGGGCGCCCGGGTGGCCAGCCGGTGATGGCACGCGTGCGCGACGAGAAGCTCTGGAAGCTGCTGACTCTGCCTCCTCCCCACGCCGCGGCCGATGAGGAGTGGCTCGAGCTTGTGGACTCGACGGTCGAGCGCGCATGGGATCGCTGGTGTTACGCGCAGCAGCATGCCGTCCGCGCCGCCCGCAGCCGCACAAGGCCGCAAATCGCGCTCGCGGTCGCGCGCACCGCCTGGTCGAACTACTGGGAGCTGCACCTGGAAGCCCAGGCGATCAGGAGCCGGCTTCGCGCTCGCCCTTCGCCGATGCGCGCAGGAACGCTTGCAGCTCTGCGCGATTGATCGGTTTGGCCGACGAGCGCACCCGGTCGGCCACCAGGGCGAGGAATTTTCCCAACCGGACATCGTCGAGACGGATGGCCGCTTCGATCACCTCGGCGGCCGCGCCCTCGTCGCCGGGCTGGAGCACCTCGACGAGCTGCCTCGCGAAGTCGGGCGGCAGCGGTTCCATGGCGCCGAGTGTAGGGAAGACGACTTCACCCCCACCTGACCTCCCCCTCGGAGGGGGAGGGCCTTGGAGACGACTTCACCCCCACCTGACCTCCCCCTCGGAGGGGGAGGGCCTTGGAGACGACTTCACCCCCACCTGGACCTCTCCCCTCGAAGGGGCAAGGGCCTTGATGTGACCGCCAACTAGAATCCGAGTCGATGCAGCCGGTCGTGATCGGTGACGTGATCTGGGAACCGAGCGAGGACGTCATCGCCAGGAGCCGGCTCAAGCGCTTCATGGATCGCCATGACATCGCTTCGTTCGCCGAGCTGCTGCAGCGCGCGGATGCCGACATCGAGTGGTTCTGGGACGCCGCCATCAAGGATGTAGACATCGCTTTCTACCGCCATTACGACAAGGTCGTCGATCTGTCGAAGGGCAAACCGTGGGCGACGTGGTGGACCGGCGCCCGCATGAACATCGTGCAGAGCTGCCTCGATCGCCACCGCGACGGAGCGTTCCACGACAAGCCCGCCCTGATCTGGGAGGGCGAGCCGGGCGACACGCGAACCATGACCTACGGCGAGCTCGATCGCGATGTTTGCAAGCTCGCGAGCGCGCTGCGCCGTCTGGGCATCCGGCCAGGCGACCGCGTGGGCATCTTCATGCCGATGTGCCCGGAGGTCGCCATCTCGGTGCTCGCGGTGGCCAAGATCGGCGCGGTCATCATTCCACTCTTCTCTGGATATGGGCCCGAAGCGATCGCCACCCGGCTGAACGACGGCCAGGCGAAGCTGCTGATCTGCGCCGACGGGTTCTACCGCCGCGGCCAGGTGGTGCCGATGAAGGAGACCGCCGACAAGGCCCTCGTCTCCTGTCCGACCGTCACCAAAGTCATCGTGCACCGGCGCGTCGTGCGCGAGATTCCGTGGACCCACGGTCGTGACTGGGTGTGGGAGGTGATCCTCGAGGACCAGCCGGATCACGCGCCGACCCACGAGCTCGACCCGGAAGACCCGCTGATGATCATCTACACGTCCGGCACGACCGGCAAACCGAAGGGCACGCTTCACGTGCACGGCGGCTTTCCGGTCAAGACCGCACAGGACATGGCCCATGGGTTCGACGTCGGCGCCGACGACACCGTTTTCTGGTTCACCGACCTGGGCTGGATGATGGGTCCCTGGCTGATCTTCGGCTCGCTCGTGCTGGGGGCGACGATGGTGCTCTACGAAGGCACGCCGGACTATCCGGGGCCCGACCGGTTGTGGCGCATGGTCGACACGCACAAAGTCACCGTGCTCGGCGTCTCACCCACGCTCGTGCGCAGCCTGATGACGCACGGCGACGGGCCGCCCGCGCAGCACGACTTATCCTCGCTGCGCATCCTCGGCGGCACCGGCGAGCCGTGGAACCCCGAGCCTTTTACCTGGTTCTTCAAGCACGTCGGGGGAAGCCGCCTCCCGATCATCAACTACACAGGCGGCACAGAGATTTCGGGCGGCATCCTGTGCGGCAACGTCATCACGCACATCCGCCCCTGCTCGTTTGCGGGCCCGCTGCCGGGCATGGCCGCCGATGTGGTCGATGCCCAGGGCAACTCCGTGCGCGGAGAGGTGGGCGAGCTCGTGATCCGCAATCCGTGGCCCGGCATGACGCGCGGCTTTTGGGGCGACCGCCAGCGCTACATCGACACATACTGGAGCCGCTTCGACGACGTCTGGGTGCACGGCGACTGGGCCTACGCCGATCCGCGGGACGACCTCTGGTACGTGCTCGGTCGCTCGGACGACACGATCAAGGTCGCGGGCAAGCGCCTGGGACCGGCCGAGGTCGAGTCCGTGCTCGTCGGCCATCGGTCGGTGGCCGAGGCCGCGGCCATCGGCGTGCCGGACGAGCTCAAGGGAGAGGTGCTGGTCTGCTTCGTGGTGCTGCGGCCGGGCGTAGCCGGCGATGAAGCCCTCGCCGCCGAGCTGAAGGAGCTGGTGGCGGCCGCCCTCGGCAAGCCCCTGCGCCCGCAGTCGGTGCACTTCGTAACCGAGCTGCCTCGTACGCGCAACGCCAAGATCCTGCGCCGCGTCGTGAAGTCGGTCTACATCGGGGCCGACCCCGGGGACCTCTCGTCCCTCGAGAATCCCAGCGCGCTCGCCGCGATCAGCGCCACGCGCTCGGAGCGCGCTGACCCTAGAACGTCAGGACGCGATCAGCCTCCATCGTGAGCCGCACGAGGTCCATGGGCGTGATGAACGCCCCATGCGGACCGAGCATCTCCACCGAGACCCCACGGGCCTCCGCACAACCCTTTCAAACGTAGAACTGGATGCTCTGGGCCAGGCACCTCTCCATCAGGTCTTTAAGCGGTGGGATGCCCACGCCACGCACCTCGGCGATCAGGTGCGGCTTGAGCAGCTCGGTCGCGTCGCCGGCCAGGGCGACCGCGCACTCGGTCCCGCCGGGCGCCGCGCCATTGGCGGCGATGTGAAACGGGATGCTCGCGCGCGTGTGGTCGCCGGCGCCCGCGGCGGCGACGATCAGGAGGCGGGACACGCGCCCAGTATGAGGGCTCGCGCGGACATGTTCAGATGAGGGTGAAGCTGACTCGGGCCGACTGGGTTCGCCTCCTCCTCCTTTGGCTTGGCGGCGTGGACCTGCGCCTCACCATGCTCGCGGTGCCGCCGCTGATTCCCCTCATCCACCGCGAGCTGCACCTCGACGAGACCGCCATCGGCGCGCTGGTGTCGCTCCCCGTGCTCCTGCTGGCGGCCGCCGCGGTCCCCGGCTCACTGCTCATCGCCAAGCTCGGCGTGCGCACGGCGCTGGTCATCGGCCTGGGCTCGGTGGCTCTGTTCGGTGCGCTTCGGGGCCTCGGTCCGAACGCCGGCATCCTGTTCACCGCCACCTTCTTCATGGGCATGGGCGTCGCCGTCAGCCAGCCCGTCTTCCCCTCCCTCGTGCGCGAATGGTTTCCGACCCGGATCGCGCTTGCGACCGCCGCCTTCAGCAACGGCGTGCTCGTCGGTGAAACCGTGCCGACTGCGCTTACGACCCCGGTGGGCGTGCTGCCCCTCGTGCACGGCGACTGGCGATTTGCCCTGGCGGCGTGGTCGATCGTGGTCGTCATTACCGCCGCGGCCATCGCCCTGAACGCCCCGGCTCACAGCCGGGTTTCGATTCCCTCGCGATGGTGGCCGTCATGGATGGAGGGCCAGACCATCCGCATCGGAATCGTCATGGGCATGGCGTCCGCGGTGTACTTCGCGTCCAACGCCTATATCCCCGACTTTCTCGACCAGAGCGGCCGCCATCAGCTGATCACACCGACGCTCGCCGTGCTCAATGCGTCGCAGCTGCTGACCGCGCCGGCGGTCGCTCTCTGGGATCGGGTGCTCACCGGTCGCGCCGGGTTCGTGGGGTCGGCCGTGGTGATGGCGCTGGCCCAGGTCGGCCTGGTCGTGACCCCGGGGGCCGGCGTCATCTTCTGGGCTTTCGCACTGGGCTTTGCGGCGGCCCTCGCTTTCATCGTGGTGCTGACTCTGCCGCCCCGGCTCGCCGCGAAAGGGGACGTTCACCGCATGAGCGCGGCGATCTTCACCCTTCAGTACACGACCGCGTTCGTGCTGCCCCTCATCGCGGGCACGCTCTGGGACGCGACGGGGATCGCGCGGCTGGCGTTCGTTCCAGGAGTGGCCGGGGCGATCCTGATGGGCTGGCTCGCGCTGCCCCTCAGGATCGCCCCGCTAAGCCCGCCGGATGGAAGCCTTAGAGGTGGTCGGCGATGATCTCGCCGGCCGCCCTCGCGCCCTCCTCCGCCCCACCTTCCATAAAGCCCTGGAAGTTGATCGAGCAGTGCTCGCCCGCAAAGTGGATGTTGCCCTGCCGGACACGCTCGTATCCGCTGAATGACGTGTACTGTCCGGTCGTCCAGCACGCATAGCTGCCAAGCAGGTTTGGGTCGCTCCACGGCGTACCTATGGTTCCGAGGCCGTTCCACTGCGCGGTCGCGCCCGGCCAGACGGTTTCAAGCTGGGCCAGGAACTGCTGGGCGTAGTGCACCACCGCCGACGAATCGGTCGTGTTCATGTACGGCCGGGGAAGCTTGACCTGGGTGCCAAAGCTGCCGCCGGTGAACAGCACTACCACGCCCGTCGATCCCTGCTGGCCGCGCGTCGCGTCCCAGGCGTCCTCGAAGGGCAAGTCGGTGTAGATGTTGCCATCAGAGATCCCGGGCCACGCGCCTGCGCCGTTCCAGAAACGCGACTTGAACTGCAGGTTCATCTTGGTATTGGTGCCGTATCCGAGCTGCGTGATCGCGGTCTGCTTCAGTGGATCGAACTTCGCGCCGGAGTAGTCGAGCCCGCGGAGCACGCCGAACGGCATGGTCAGGATCACCGCGTCGAAGCTCTGCTGCACCGTGCCCGACGGCGTCGAGAAAGTGCAGGTGATGCTGGCGTCGGAGTTGACGCGAATGGCGGTCATGCGCCACTGGGTGTGCACGGTGCACTGCGGCGCGGCGCTCTGGATCTGGTTCGCGATCGCCAGCGGCAGCTGCTGATTCCCGCCGAGGATGTGGTAGCGCTCGTCCGACACCCCGTACCAGGCAAACGCGCCCGGCGACTGCCTGTTGGGCTGGTAGGCGAGCAGGTACAGGATGTTGAGCGAGCTCTGCTGCGTCATGTCGAGGCCGTATTCCTGGTTGTAGGCCGAGTCCAGCAGGGCGCCGAAGTCTGAGCTGTGGCCGCCCGGGACGTACTTCTCGATCCAGTCGTAGCCGCTCAGGGTGTCGAGGTACTTGCCGAAGGTCGTGAAGCTGTTGTAGAGCGTCGGGAACGGGGCCGCGTGGAGCTGGTCCTTGAGAGTCTGCGTGATCGCGCCGAAGTCGTTGACGGCCTGCGCCCACGGGTAGTAGTGGCCGTGCACGTAGTAGGTGTCCTCGGAGCCGGCCGGCTGGGCGGCGATCATGTCGGTTAGCGGGAGGTTGAACCTCGACGCGAGGTTCTGGATCGTCTTGTGGTTGCTGTCGATAAGCTCGCCACACCACTCGCTGGTCTGGCCGTCCTCCCAGTAGCCGGACATCAACGAATGCATCCGCCCGCCGAGCCGGTCCGAGGCCTCGAACACGGTGCTGGCGATGCCCTTGTCTTGCAGCGTGAGGGCGGCGTTGAGGCCGGCGATGCCCCCGCCCATGATGCCGATCCGCGGCGCCGATGTTGCGCGCGCCAGAGCAGGTACCGTGCCGGCAAGGGCTGCGGCGCCTACAGTCGCACCCGTCGCCTTGAGGAAGTCGCGGCGGTTGAGCTGGCGGCTCAGGCGCGCCTCCTGGGCTTCTCGAACCGTGCGGCCCGAGCTGTGCGCCTCCTCGTAGTCATGGAACAGCTGCTGGAAGCGGCTCAGGAGCGGAGTACGGGCCATGAAACTCTCCTTCTAGGACAAAAGCTGCTTGCTCAACGAAAGACCGGAGGGGATTGCTCCCCTCCGGTCCCGGGCTCCGTCATATGGTGCTACGGAATCGCCACGCTCGCTACCACTTGTTGCTGGAAATGTGCCGGGTTGGTGCCGTCGTCGTACGTGCTCACCGAGGTCGTGAGGTCGACCTTGCCGCTGGTGATGTTGCCGTAGTAGTCGCCGATGAAGCCCTCGGTCGCTCCGATGCTGGAAGGCTTCATCGAGTTGAGCTGGGGATCCCAGGTGTGCAGGCTGATCCTGATGTTGTGCCAGATCGGTTGAAGCTTCGGGTTGTAGAGCTGGACGCTGGCGTTGATGCAGTAGTTGACCGCTCCATAGGGCGGCAGGCTGCCTGAGTACCGCGAGTTCGCCGTGTCGAGGGCAAGGCCGGCCGCCTGCGCCTCTGCTGTACCTGACGCCGGACAGGCCAGCCGGCGGTCATAGAACGCGACGACGACCGTGCCGTCTGCCGCGGCCGTCAGGTTCGGCTGCACGGCGTCGACGTTCGGGTTGACGTTGTCGTTGACCTGGATGGGCGCCGACCACGTCTGGCCGCCGTCATAGGACGCGCTCAGGATCAGGTTTCCGAACCCGGTGCTGTGGTCTTCCCACGCCACGTACAGCGGGTAGACCCCGTTGAAGAGGGGACCTACGGCGAAGGTGTCCTCGATGCCATCGCGGAAGTTTGTGTTGGGGTATATGAGCGGTGGCGCTGTGACGTCCGTGATCACGTTCGATACCGACTGCCACGTGACGCCGCCATCGGTCGACTTGTCGAGGATGATGCTGGTGCAGCAAAAGCCCTGCTTGGGTTGGAAGTTCGTGACAGTCGTGTACACGGTGCCGCTGCCGTCCGTGTGAGGCAGGAGGTAAGTGTCTCCCTGCGGGTTGCTGCCGGCGGTCGGCAGCGTCTGCGGAGCCGACCAGGCGGAGTGCGTCCCGCCAGACTTCGCGTCCGCGAACGACACCCAGGGCACCGCCGCGAAGCCGTCGAACACGGTCCACATCGCGTAGATGCGGTCGTAGTGAGGGCTGCCTGGACTGAGGTCGATGGTGATCCACTGCTTGTCCGGCTCACGGCCCTTGGCGGGATATGGGGCCACGATGTCCATGACGCCGTTCTTCGTCGACCAGTCGTCCGCCGCCGTCGCACCATGCTTGCGAATGGCGACTGTGATCGCCTCCGCCGGGACGGTCGGGTTCGGCTCCTTGTTCTGGTTGGTCTGATAGTTCTTCGACCCGTCGTTGTTGTAATAGAACTCGTAGGGCAGGATCAGCGAGTAGTAGTTCCCAAACGAGTCGAAGGCGCCGACGGGGTCGGTGTTGTCGGTCCAACCTTCGTAGCCGGGGATGTGACCCTGGGTCGCCCAGGTCAGGCCTCCATCTAACGACTCGTAAAAGCCGAGCAGATGGTTGTAGCCCTCGGCGCTGACCGCCCATTTCGAGGACCCGATAAGGTGCTTTGCGTTTGTCGGGTCGACCCTTATGTCCGACTCCGAATGGTTCTTGACCAGCATCGGGCCCGGCGCCGGATAGCCGGCGTTGCTGCCCACCTGGCTTGGATACGGGGTCGTGCCGATGTTCTCGCCGGTGGTGGCGCCCGGGCATGCGCTCATGCCCGAGTAGCCGTCAAGCGGTGCAAGGTTGCCGGCGTATGGATCCTCGGGCCGGTAGCAGCTGGTCTGCTGCGTGGTAGCGAAGACGTTGGTGACGCTGTGTCGGGTTGAGCTCTGCGCGTATGCCGAGTCGGTCTGCGTGCCTTGAGGTAGGTTGCCGACTCCCGGCGCCGCGGCTGCGGGCGGCGCGACGAACATCGACGCAAGGAGCACGAGCGGAACAGCGAGCGGAAGAAGACGGTGCCTTACCACTTGACCCTCCTGTGACTGCATATCCCGTCAGCGACCCGAATCTTCAGGACGATAAATCAACTGTCTGAACTAGGCAAGTCGCCGGTTCGGCCGCACCCCGGCTGTCGGTTTCCAGTCTGGAGTGGAATGGAGCGGGCGAGCGGTCTCGAACCGCCTACCTCAACCTTGGGAAGGTTGCGCTCTACCAGGTGAGCTACGCCCGCGCGGACTACAGATTCTAGGTCTCCACGACGGCTTCGGCCTGCGGCGCCATCTCTGTCACCACCGACCTGACGAGCAGCGAATACTCGTCCACCAGGGCGCGCGAGCGCGCAGGGTCGATCGTCGAGGCGATGATGTGGTACTCGGGCCGGTCGGGATCCGGCACCACGAGGACCCAGCCGTCGTCGACGAACACCTTCACGCCGTCGGTCAGGTCGACCCGATCGCGCAGGTGGCGTTCCATCATCGCCCGCATCACCCGGCCCTTCACGTCCCACGGGCAGAACTCGACCGCCGCGTGGTGCGAGACGGCCGGTATCCGGTTGCGGAGCGCCCCCAGCCCGGTCCGGGTGTGGGCAAGCATCTCGAGCAACCGCACGGTGGAGTAGATGGCGTCGAACGACACCGCGAAGTCCGGCCAGCAGTAGCCTCCCGCCCCGTCAGAGGCCATGACCGTGTCGGCATGCTGAGCGGCGCGCAGCACCGCCCCCGGCGTGATCTTGGTCGGTACGAAGCGACTGCCGAGCTGCTCGGCGATCATGGAGAACGCCAGCGATGCGGAGGCGGGCCCAAGCAGGATTCCCGACCGGCCCGCCATCGCGACCTGCGAGAGCGCCAGCTGCGCCAGCACCGCAAACCCCGCGTCATGGTCCAGCACGTGGCCATGCTCGTCGATGAGGAAGCACCGCTCGCCCGGCCGGTCGATGAACACGCCCAGCTTGGCGTGGACGGCGGACACGATCGACCCCATCTCCTGCAGGTGCCCGCGAAAGACGCTCTCGTCCTCCTCCGCGACGATCTCCGCCGGCGACGCGTTGAGCGGGATGACGGCGCAGTTCATCTCCTGCAGCACGCGCGGAAGAAGCTGCCCCGCGGCGCCGTTGTTGTAATCGATTACCACCTTGAAGGCGGCCTGGCGCACGACCTCGAGATCAATCTTGGCGAGCATGTCGCGGATGTAGCCGTCGCTCTGGTCCTCGCGGCGAACGATGCGGCCCATCTCGTAGTGGGAGACGCGCCTGATGTCCTCGCGAAAGAACAGGCCCTCGAGCTTACGCTCGTTGCGCTTGTCGAGGTCGAGGCCCTGCTGGTCGAAGATGCGAATGTCGGCCGAGCGCGGGTCAACAGGCGACGTCTGCACATGCATCGCCGACATTCGGTTGTGCTTGGCCCAGTAACGGGCTACGGGCGCGGGCATCACCGACAGGTCGGTCACGTTCGCGCCCGACGAGATCAAACCCGAGATGATCGCCCGATTGATCATCCGGGACGAGCGCGTGTAGTCGCGTGACATCGCGATCTCCACGCCCCTCGCGCTCAGCGCGCCGACCGCTGCGCCGAGCCGAGCCGCGAACTCCGGGGTGAACTCGACGTTGGTGAGTCCGGTAAGCCCGTACGAGGCGAAGAGCCCCCGCTTCCAGGAGCCGGCCCAGATGATCGACTCCCGCACGACCGCGCCCGGCTCGACCTCCTTGTTCGGCCAGATCCGGACGTTGGCGTTCACCGTCGAGCCGGCGCCGATGACCACGTCGCTGCCGATCACGCTGCCTTCCTCGAGGAGGCATCCGTTTTTGACCGTCACCGACCGGCACACCACCGACCCGCGGAGCCGGCTGTTCTCGCCGATGTAGGCGTGGTCCCACGTGATCGAGTTCGAGATCTTCGCGCCCGAGTCGATGGTGGTGTAGCCGCCCACGACACACGGCCCGTTCACCCACGCGCCCGCGCGCACCTTGGCCCCGGCGCAGATTAGGGCTGGGCCGTCAAGACGCGCGTTGGGCGAGACCTCGGCGTCCTCGTGGACCCACACGCCCTCCCCCACGCGCGTCGCCGGGAGCTGCACCTTGACCTTGCCCTCCAGGCAATCGAAGTTCGCCTTGATGTAAGCGACGTGGCTGCCGACGTCCTCCCAGTAGCCGGACGCGATCCAGCCGTAGACGGGCTCGCCCTCCTTGAGCAGCTTCGGGAACACGTCACCCGACCAGTCGGTGACCTCGCCTGTGCGGAAGAAGTCGAACACAGCCGGCTCCAGGATGTAGATGCCGGTGTTGGCGAGGTCCGAGATCACCTCGCCCCAGCTCGGCTTCTCGATGAAACGTTGGACCAGGCCGCCCTCGTCGACAACGACCACGCCGTACTCGAGGGGGTTCGGCACGGGCTTGAGCACGATGGTCGCCAGCGAGCGGCGCTCGCGGTGGAAGCGAATGGCCGCGCCGAGGTCGATGTCGGTCAGCGCGTCGCCCGAGATCACGACGAACGTCTCGTTGAGGTTCTGACGCGCCAGCATCACCGACCCCGCGGTGCCGAGCGGCGAGTCCTCGACCGAGTACGTGAGCGCGACGCCCTGCTCGGAGCCGTCGCCGAAGTAATTGCGGATCGACGAGCCGAGGTACTGCACCGTCGCGACCACGTCGCGCAGCTGGTGGCGCCGCAGGTGCAGCAGGATGTGCTCCATGATCGGCCGGCCCGCGACCGGCACCAGCGGCTTCGGCTGCCGGCTGGTGAGCGGTCGGAGACGCGATCCCTCGCCGCCGGCCATGACGACAGCCTTCATGTTGCTTTCCCCCTCTCAATTACCATCCTATTCCGGCTGTGGAAGAACTCAACAAGCTTGCTCACGATCTGCTGTGGACGTGGCAGCCCCGCATCCAGGCATTGTTTCGCACGCTCGACCCGGACAGGTGGGAGCAGACGCGCCAGAACCCCGTGCTGCTGCTCAAGCAGCTCGGCGAGGAAGGCGTTGCCGAAGCGCTCAAGCGCGACGAGGTGAAGCGCGCGCTCGAAGACGGGCGCGCGGCTTACAAGCAGTACTACGACCGCAACCCCGCGTTCTTCGATGCGCACGCGCCTTTGGTCATCGGGTACTTCTCGCTGGAGTTCGGCATCGCCGAGTGCCTGCCCATCTACTCAGGCGGCCTCGGCGTGCTCGCCGGCGACCACCTGAAGGCGACCAGCGACCTCGGCCTCCCGCTGGTGGCGGTGAGCCTGTTCTACAAGCACGGTTTCGGCCGGCAGGAGATCGACGCCGGCGGCCGCCAGGTCGAGGTCTACCACGAGAATCGCGGAGAGGACCTTCCGGTGCGCAAGCTCGAAGGCATCGAGGTCGAGGCGCCGATCGGCAACACGAGCGTCCACATCGCGATCTGGCGGGCACAGGTCGGCAGGGTGCCGCTGTTCCTGCTCGACACAGACCTGCCTTCGAATCCCCCTGAGCTGCGCACTATCACCGACCGCCTTTACGTGCCCGAGCCCGACCGCCGCCTGCGGCAGGAGATCGTGCTCGGCATCGGCGGAGTGCGCGCGCTCCGCGCGCTGGGGCTCGGCGCCAACGTCTTTCACCTCAACGAAGGCCACAGCTTCCTTTGCGCCATCGAGCGCATCCGCGAGCTGCGCGCGTCGCGCCAGATGACCCTCGAAGAGGCGCGTCTCGTCGCCCGGGCGGGGATCGTCTTCACCACCCACACTCCGATCGCGGCCGGCAGCGACTACTTCGACCCCGGGCTGGTGTGGGACCTGCTCGGTCCGTACCTGACGCAGGTGGGGATGTCCTTTGATCGCTTCATGGACCTCGGGCGCCAGCGTCCCGGCGACCCGCGCGAGCGCCTGTGCACGACGTATACCGCGCTGCGGCTCGCCGACCATTCGGTCGGGGTGAGCCGCCTGCATGGCGCTGTCTCGCGACGCTTGTGGAAGGACGCCTGGCGTGGGCTGAGCGAGAACCAGGTGCCCATCGGGTCGGTGACGAACGGCGTGCACATGCCCACCTGGATGGCCCCGGAGATCGCCTCCATCCTGAGCCGGTTCGTCGGGCCGGACTGGTGGGACCTCGACGGACGCGACGGCCGCTGGGAGGCGGTCTTCGAGATACCGGCCGCCGACCTCTGGGCGGTGCACATGGATCTGAAAAGCCGCCTCTTCGAGATGGTGAAGGTCCGTGGGGAGAACACCGAAGAACTCGACCTGAACGCGCTGACCATCGGTTTCGGGCGCCGCTTCGCGCCGTACAAGCGAGCCGACCTCCTGCTCCAGGACCGCCCGCGCCTGGTCAAGCTGCTCCAGAACACTCGCCGGCCGGTGCAGTTCCTTTTCGCGGGCAAGTCGCACCCGGCCGACCAGCCCGGCAAGGAGATCCTCGCCGGCGTGGTGCGGATGGCGCGCGAGGAGCCGCGCGTCGTCTTCTTGAAGGACTACGACATCGAGCTGGCGGGCCGCCTCGTCCAGGGCTCGGACCTGTGGCTCAACAACCCACGCCGTTTCCTCGAGGCGAGCGGCACCAGCGGTATGAAGGCAGCCGCCAACGGCGTCCTCAATGTGAGCGTGCTCGACGGCTGGTGGGACGAGGGCTACCGGCCGGAGCTGGGATGGGCGATTCCCTCGGGTGCGACCATTGACCGGCCTGGGACCGACGACCGCGCCGAGGCCGAGGGGCTGTACCGCCTGCTCGAGCGCGAGGTGGTGCCGGCGTACTTCGAACGCGACGCCGCGGGGATTCCGCAGCGGTGGGTCAAGATGATGCGAGCCTCCATCCGCCGCGTCGCCACCGACTTCGCCGCGCGGCGCATGGTGCTGGACTACTTCGACAGCGCGTACGCGCCAGGAGCACGGCGGGTGGAACAACTCAGGTTGCTGCCGGACTGGGGCGGATAAAAGGCGCGGGGGGATCAGGATCCCCGCGGGACCCCCCTCTACTTGCGACGATTGGGTGGCGCGTCGGCCACGTCCGGTGACGGCCCGAATAAATCGGGCCTCACGCTCCACTCTGCACAAAAGGCGCGGGGGGATCAGGATCCCCCCGCGGGACCCCCTCTACTTGCGACGATTGGGTGGCGCGTCGGCCACGTCCGGTGACGGCCGGAGTGAATCCGGCCTTACGCTCCACTCTCTTTCCTAGTCCTGAAGGGCTGCCATCCCTCTTCGTTCTCGGTGGTTCGCGATCGCTGAGCGGTAGAGCTGCAGGTACTTCTGGGCCGGGTGCGACCATGACACGTCCTCGGTCATGGCCCTGCGCACCAGCCATGACCACACCGAGTGGTGCCGGTAGGTCTCCCACGCGCGCACGACCGCGGCGAAGAAATGCCACGGGTCGTAGGGCTCGAAGGTGAACCCGTTGCCCGTGCTCGCGACGGGATCGTAGTCCTTGATCGTGTCGGCGAGGCCGCCGGTGGCGCGCACGACGGGGATGGTCCCGTAGCGCAGGGCGATCAGCTGCGCGAGGCCGGACGGCTCGAACCTCGACGGCATCCAGAGCATGTCCGCCCCCGCATAGATCTTCTGCGCCATCGCCGGATCGAACCCGATGATCGCCGAGACCATGCCGGGCTTCTCAGCCGCGTAGCGGCGGAACATGTCCTCATACCGGCGGTCGCCGGTGCCGATGACCACGAGCTGCAGCCCCAGCTGCAGCACGGCCGGCAGCGCCTGCTCCACCAGGTCCAGCCCCTTGACGTCGTAGAAGCGGGAGACCATCGCGCACAGCGGCCGGTCGGCCGGCTCGAGCCCAAGCTCGGTGCGCAGCTCTGCCCGATCGAGGGCCTTCGCCTCCGGCGCGGTCGCGGAGTAGTGGTGCTGGATGTTCGGGTCGCGCCCGGGGTCGAACTGGTCGTAGTCGATCCCGTTGACGATTCCGTACAGCTTGTGTGCCGCCGCGCGGATGACCTCGTCCAGGCCTTCGCCAAACTCCGGCTGCTGGATCTCGGCCGCATAGCGCTCGCTGACGGTGTTCACGACATCCGCGAAATGGATGCCGCGGCCAAGCACGTTCACCACGTCGTCCAGCCCCGGAATGCCCACGCGCATCAGGCCCCAACGCTCGAGACCGGCCAGGGTCAGCGCGCCGAACCCGTACGAGCCCTGCGCGGACAGGTTGTGGATGGTCAGCGTGGTGGCCACGTCGGCGAGGGGACCGTCCGAGTACAGGCGATCGAGGAGGTTTGGGATGAGCGCGGCCTGCCAGTCGTGGATGTGGATGACGTCGGGCCGGAAGTCGAGGGGTCCGAGCATCTCCAGCACCGCGCGCGAGAAGTAGATGAACCGGGCGTCGTCGTCGCCGAAGCCGTACATCCCGTCCCGGTCGTAGAGCGCGGGGCAGTCGATGAAGTACACGGGCGTGTCGCCCGCGCGGCCTTCGTAAACGGTGGACTCGATCATCTGCGACCCCAGCGGCACCTGCAGGCCGCGCACCACCGCGGTGAGCCCGGCCAGGTCTACGCGCCGGTAGCGTGGCAGCACGACGCGCACATCGTTGCCGAGGCGGCGCAGCTCCTTCGAGAGCGCCGCGGCCACGTCGGCGATGCCGCCCGACTTGGCGAACGGCGCGAGCTCCGGCGCCACCACCAACACCTTCAGAGGACGCGACAGTTCGACGTCGACCACGGGCGCCGTCCCCGGCACGCGCAGCCCGAGCGAGCCGTTGGGGGGAATCTGCTCGATGTCGTGCCCGTCGCGGCTGACTATCAGCGCCAGCTCGACGGGGTCGCCGGCCTTACGGCCGAGCTGGGCGAACGGCACCGAGAGGAAGAAGGCGTCCTGGGCGTCCCATTCCTCTTCGGGCTGAGCCTTCACCGGCGGGTCGGCGACGCGCGCCAGGGTGACGTGCGCGCCTCGCCCGCGCGGCTCGATGCGGATCACATGCGAGGGCTCGAAGCCGAACTCCGCGGCGGCGGCGGGCGCCAGCGGCAGCTCGAGGCTTCCGTCCTTGCCGTTGGTGGTGGCACCCGAGCAGTACAGCCAGAGGTTGATGCCCTGGGCCTCGAGCTCCGCGGGAGTGCGCGCCGTGTCGATCCGCACGTACAGCTTTTCACTGTCGATTCCGTAATACACGCGCTCGACCACCCCGGCGGGGCGGTGGAGGGCGCCAAACCCGGAGCCCACCTGGTAGTAGCCGGCGTTGCTCCAGGCCTTGTCTTCCCGCGAGCGAGGGCTGATCTCCACCGTCGGCAGCCCGCGCTCGGGCGTCGGGGCCTTCTGGATGATCGGCTGGAAAAGACGCGCCGGCGCGCGCTGGCCCATCACCTTGTAGACGTTGCGGAGATGGAGGCGGAACTGGTTGTCCCAGATCTGGTCCATCCCCGAGTCGTGCTTGCGGCTGAACCACCAGAACCAGTCGCTGCCCTCGGTGATGAGGATTTCCCTCCAGGCAAGGGCCGCCTGGCTCGACTCCTTCGGACGCTGGCGCGACTGCTCCTCCAGCCAGGTGCGCGTGTCGGCGAGCAGGTCCCACGCTGTGTTGTGGTCCGGGTCGCCGATCCACGTGTCGAGGCTGGCGCCGATCCAGCTGCCCGTGTGCAGGCGGTGCAGCTGCTGCTCCGGCGGGTGCTCCTTGAGGAAGTCGCCGACCGTCGTGGTGATGACATCCGGCGTGGCCTCGAGCTCTCCGTAGAGCGCGTTCAGGAAGTCGTGCCCGTCGCGAGGATAGAACTCCCACGCGTTCTCGCCGTCCAGGGCGACGACGGCCAGAAAGTCCTGGTTGTCCTGCTGCTCGCGGATGCGCTTGAGCCGGTTCACCAGGTCGCGGGCGGCGTCGGCCGACGGCCTGCGCTGGTAGTCGAAGCTGACGAGGTTCGAGAGCAGCGAGTCGCGAAACACCATCGAGAGCGATTCGCCTTCGCGGTCCATCTTGTAGGGTCGGTAGAGTTGCGCGGGGTAGTTGACGCGACCCTCGCCGTCCCGCCACATCTGGACGTCGATCGAGCGCGCGAGCACCTCCTCGTCGCTGATCATCCAGTCGACACCCGCGCGCACGGCCAAACCGACCACGCTTTCCCCAACCGCCATCTCGGACGGCCACATGCCGGACGGCCGGCGGCCGATCAGGCGCTCGAACAGGCCCTGGCCGAGCTCGATCTGGCGCTCCGCATCCTCGCGATGCGAGAAGTGGCGCTCCGGGAGGCGGATCTGCGGGTTCGCGGTGCGGGCCGAGTCGACGTGGCACAGCAGCGGGAGGATCGGGTGGTAGTACGGCGAGAAGGTCAGCTCGGCCTGGCCGCGCTCCGCGAGCTCGCGGTACTTGGGGATGACCTTCGCCATCATCTCCTTCTGCGCTTCGAAGAGCGGCAGCTTGTCCTTCTCCGTGAAGTCGCGGTCTTTGCGCTTCAGCTCCGAGAGCCGCGGATCCGCGTCGACCCAAACCGGGTCGCACCAGGCGAGGTTGAACCAGACCTGGAGGTCGCGCATCTCCTGCGTCGTGAACTGCGCATCGAGCGGGCGTGAGGCCAGCTCCAGGTAGCGCGGCGACTGCTGCACGCGCAGCACCCGCGGCGCCTCGCGCATCCAGCGGAGCACGAATTCGCGCTCCTCGGGCGAGAGCTCGCCCGCGTCGCGGCTGCTGAGGTTGAGGAAGAGGTCGACCGAGCCGTCGTGGCCGTAGTCCTCGATCTGGGCCAGCAGCGACGGGACCAGGTTGAAGGTGGCCCTGACGTTGGGGTAGCCGTCGAGCAGGGCCGGCATCTTGTAGTAGTCCTTGGCGCAGCGCAGCCTGACCCACGGCAGCAGGTACGTGCTCGTGAGGTCGTCTTTGTAATACGGCTGGTGCATGTGCCACACGAATGCGACGTGCAGAGGCTTCATCTAAATAAAAAAATCCGATCCCGGGGAAAGAGAGCAGCGCCGCTTGCCCGGCCCGCCAGGGCCGGGTCGGCTTTGCCGACGGCGCGATGAGAGGGAACCGCTGAGGTTCCCTCTCATATCCGGCTGGTGCATGTGCCAGACGAATGCAACGTGGAGAGGTTTCACTGGCCTACGTCCATTAACGCCTGACTACGGTAATGGTTCGACGCGCCGCGACACACGACGGCTCGCCGCGGCTTTGGCGCGCGGCCGCGCGCGCGAGGCGGGGCGTGTCGCCGGCCGATCCGCCGCCGCCAGCCGTACCGCCTGCTGGGCGGCGGCGAACTCGATGCGCATCAGCAGCTGGTTGACCACGTGCTCCCACACGTAGTCGCGCGCGGTGGCTCGCCCCCGCTTGCGGATCGACGCGGCAAGGGCAGGGCGATCCTTGATGAGCCTCAGCACGGTCACGAGCTCGACGGGGTCGTCCGTTTCCAGGACGAGCGCGTTCCTCAAGTCGTCCGCGTAGTCCTCGCCGGTCGAGCCGGTCACGACCAGCCCGCCCGCGGCCATGACCTCGAGGCCGACAAGTCCGAACGGCTCGTGGCTCGAGTTGGCGAGCACCGCATCCGCCGAGGCATACGCGAGCGCGAGGAGCTCGTCGCTCACATAGCTGGTCAGGTTGAGGACGTCGGCCGTCGGGTGCGCGCGCAGCGACCCCGCGAGCCCTGACGCCGTGTCTGGCGTGCTGACGTCGGCAACCTCGAGACCTTGAGCCCGCGCAAACAGCAAGACCTCCACGCCGTGCGGCTCGCGACCCCCGCGCATCAGCAGCCGGACCCTGCTGCCGGCGAGCCTGAGGTGGCCGAGCGCGGCGACAGCCATGATCCACCGCTTGTCCGGATCGAAGCGGCCGATCTTGAAGCAAAAGTGGTCGGCGGCGGCCGCGGCGCGCATCTCTTCGACCGCTTGTGGATCGGGGTCGACGATCGACGAGCGCGGAATGCCGTTGGGGATCACGACAGGGTTCAGCCCCTGGTCCCACATCCTGAACTTCATGTAGCGGCTCACCGTCGTGATCGTCGACGCGAACGAAAGCGCGCCCCAGTTGATCCGGTTGAAGCTGAACGTGTTGTTGGCGTTCCAGAGCATGACCACGCGGTCGCGCAGGCCGCGGTAGTAAAGGGAGTCGGAGATCAGGTTCATCGAGGTAGCGGTCTGCCACTCCTCGCCCATGACAACCACGGTGCGGCCGGCTCCCAGCGCCGGCGCGATGAGGTCGTCTACGACAGCCGCGGGCAGGCTCCGATTCCAGTCTCGGAGCTTGTCCTCCTCCCCGTCGTAGACGCCCTCGCGGTGGTGGGCGGAGATCCACTGGCACCAGCGGTGATAGTGGAGGCGGCCAGACTCGAGGATCTCGACGCTCGGCAGGTCCGGATCGCCACAGAAGAAGAGATGCGTCTCGTAACCCAGCTGCGCGAGCGTCCGCGAGAGGCCCTTCATCCGCACGCCGAGACCTCCGGCCTGGCTGTATAGGTCGGGCCCCTCGAAGCTGAGAAGGACGAACGTCGTCGACTTCGGCGTGATGTGCATGGCCCTAGGCCGGTCTGGCGAAGGCGCCCAGGGCGAGCGCGTGAAGCTCGCGGTCGGGCGCGCACAGAAGCGTCGTCCGCGTCTTCAGGGTGCACTCGAGCCCGCTGATGGAACCGCCGTGAAGGTCGGTGGCGACGCCGCCGGCCTCCGAGATGAGGAGGAGTCCCGCCGTCATGTCGAACACGCGCATCGGCACCGGCGCGCAGAAGACATCCAGGCCGCCGGACGCCGTGTGCGCCATCGAGAGCGCCATCGAGCCCAGGATACGAACCTTGGTCGCCCGCTCCAGCAGCGGCCCCGCGGCCAACAGAGAGCGGGTTGAGCTCTCCAGCCCGAGGAGCTCGATGCGGCCGTCGTGCGCAGCGGGCATCACACGGATACGCTCGCCCTCGCGCGAGGCGCCCTGCCCCCGGATCGCGGTCCATCTCTCACCGTTGGCCAGGTTCACCACGCTGCCGGCGACCGTGTCGCCCATCGTGGGACCGTCGAGCACCGCGAGCATGACGTTGAAGAACGGAATGCCCTGCTTGGCGTTGAGGCTCCCGTCGACTGGATCGACCACGATCAGCGGATGCGGCGCGCCAAAGCTGCGAAGACCCACCTCCTCGGACAGCACGGAGAAGCGCTCGCCGCGGTCGGCCAGCTGCTGGAGCTCGCCGAGCACAGTGGCCTCAGCCGCGCGGTCGAGCTCCATCGTGCGGTCGCCGCCAGCGCCCATCTCGAGCTGCGCGCGGCCCGCTTCGGTTCCCGACAGAGGCACGACGGCAGTCCGCACCTTCGCGCTGATGCGAAGAAAGACTTCGAGCCAGTCCGCGGGACTCAGCGCCAGCGGCGCCAGCGATCAATAAGGGTCATAGTTCCCGCGCCGACCGCACCTGCAAGAGAAGCTCAGGCATCCACTGGGGTCGCGGTCGGGTCAACCCGCCGCCGCCGGCGGCGCCGCCGTTCGACGACGATCGTGATCAGGTAGGGCTGCTGCATCGCCCACACGCGCTCGATCAGCTGGGGCACCGCGATGCTGTGCGGACGGTCGATGCCGAGCAGGATAAGGCGCTCCGCGAGCTGATCGCTCAGCTCCGTGCGGTCGTGCAGGTTCATCTGCTCGAGTGTCTCGAGGATGTCGTCCAGGCGCCGCAGCGTGCCCCTGCGCTCCTGATCCTCTCCCTGGATCACAGCCCTAAGAGCTTATAGCGCGGGGGCTTCCGAGAGCCAGTGACCTATTTCGGCGGGGCGCTCGAACTGAAGCCAGTGACCGGCGCCTTCGAGCACCTCCAGGCGGTAGCGGCCTTCGACCCGGCTCGCCGTTTCCTCGGCCGAGCGCCGTCCGAGAGCGGGATCCTGGTCGCCCCAGATGAGCTGGGTGGGCGACGTGATCGCGCCGATCCGGCCGAGCCGCTCCCACGCCGCTCCACCCGTCTTCAAGTTGGCCCGGTAGTAGTTCAGGCCCGCGGTCAGGCGTCCCGGCCGGCTGATCGAGCGCGTGAACGTCTCGACCACGGCCGCCGGCATCGCGTCGGGGTTGGGTCCCAGCCGGTACATGGCCCGCAGCCGCCTGTAATCGTCGGCGGACAGGACCTCCTCGGCTTTGCCCGGCAGGACGAAAAGCCCGACGTACTTCGAGCGCTCCTGCTGATCGGGGTCCTCGCGGCTCGCCGCGGCGAGCGCCGCCGGGTGGCCGACCGACAGCGCGCTCAAGGTCTTGGTCATCTCAGGGTGCGCGCCAGCGAAGTACCACGCGACCACGGCGCCCCAGTCGTGGCCCGCCACGTGGGCAGAAGTGCGCCCGAAGGACTCGATCAGGGATTTGGTGTCGGCCACCAGATGATCGATCGCGTAGTTTTCCACACCCTGTGGCGCGTCGGTCATGCCGTAGCCGCGCATGTCCGGTGCGACGGCGAGAAATCCTGCCTTGGCCAGCACCGGCAGTTGGTGCGACCACGATTCGGCGCCCTCGGGAAAGCCATGCAGGAGGATGAAGAGGTCACCGCCGGGCGGACCGTCCACCAACGTCCGGAAGCGCAGGCCGTTGGCCTTGACCATGTGCGTGGAGGTGGTCACGCCGTCGCCGCCCCACCATCTGGGTAAGTCGCTAAAGCGACGAGCGGGTGGGGTGTCTTCACTCAACGAATGCCCCGCACGAAATCGGCGGCCACGTCCAGCGCCTGGTCCAACACCTTCAACAGGCCGTGGCCCTGGCCCGGGAAGATCTCGAGGCGCGCGTCTGGAACCACCTTCACCCACTTCTTGAGCAGGTCGATGCGAGCGAAGGGATCGCGGTCGCCGCTGAGAAATAGCACCGGGCAGCGGATGTTGGGCAGGTGCTCGACGCGGAGCTGGTCTGTGAAGCCGGGCCGGTGGAGCGGATAGGAGAAGAGGACGAGGCCGCCGAAGTCCGCCTCGACCGC
>Ga0073928_10004238_pt1 | contig 21493 bp, 16 predicted proteins | sample PaiPotPPA55metaG_FD_76969 | JGI IMG/M metagenome (GOLD analysis project Ga0073928, IMG submission 76969) | Iron sulfur acid spring bacterial and archeal communities from Banff, Canada, to study Microbial Dark Matter (Phase II) - Paint Pots PPA... ...
CGACCAACCCGTTGCTGGCACTCGCCGACATCGCCGCGCTCGCCTCGCTCCGCCCGCGCGGCTGCCTGCTGGCGGTCGACAATACGTTCGCTTCGCCGTACTTTCAGTCGCCGCTGGCGCTGGGCGCCGACGTCGTCGTCCACTCGACGACCAAGTACGTGGGCGGCCACAGCGACGCGGTCGGCGGCGCGGCCATCACGAACGATCCCGAGGTCGCCCGAACGATCGCGTTCCACCAGAATGCCGTTGGGGGCGTGCCCGGGCCGCTCGACGCGTGGCTCGTGATGCGCGGCGCGAAGACGCTGGCCGTCCGGATGCGCGAGCACGCGCGCAACGCGCAGGCGGTCGCGCATTTTCTCGAGTCTCGCGACGACGTGACCACTGTGCGCTATCCCGGGCTCCCATCGCATCCGCAGCACGAACTCGCCCAGCGCCAAATGCGCGGCTTCGGTGGAATGGTGAGCTTCGACGTGCGCGGTGGAACCGAGCGCGCATTCGCGTTCGCGCGCTCGACGCAGCTCTTCAGCCTAGCGGAGAGTCTGGGCGGCGTCGAGTCGCTCATCAGCGTTCCGGCGCGAATGACGCACGGGTCGATTCCGGCGGCCGAGCGCGAGCGCCGCGGCATCACCGACACGCTCGTACGCTTGTCGGTCGGCATCGAAGACGCCGAGGATCTCATCGAGGACCTACGCGTAGCGCTCGATCGCAGCGCCTGACCCCGGCCGAGGTTACTGCCGGCGCGTCGGGTAGGCGACGACGTAGAGCGAGCTGAGCGCGCGCTTGGCGACGTCGTCGTCGACATCGCCGACGAGTCCCGTATAGCGAACGTCGATGCCGCGTTTTCCATCGATGATGAGGTACTCGAAGGTCTTGTGCTGCGACCCCGTGCCCACGTTGGATTCGGAGGTGATGAGGAACGCAGGCATTCCGTTGTCGAGCGTGAGCGGCGTTTGCTTGAGCAGAAACGTCGTGACGTTGTCGCCGCCCGATCGCAGCTCCGAGCGTCGCTGGTTCACGAACCCCTCGAGCGAGCCGTCGAAGTCGGTGATTTTGATGATGATCGCGAGCGCGTCCGCGCGGTCGCGGCGCAGCGCGAACACGGCGGCCGGCGCGTTGTCCGTCCCGGCGGCGTCGCCGAGGTCGACGCGCTCCCAGCCGTCGGGGGCGCGAAAGTGCATCCCCGGGTCGTCGAAGCTGAGCGGGTCGGCCGCAATCGCGGCGCTCGTCGCGAGCGCGACCGCGAAGACGGCGGCCGCGAAACGCAAGATCATGCTGCCTCCATAACCGCGGCAAGCGCCGGAAGCGAGGTCGCGTAGCGGTATCCGATGTTCCGATGATCGTCGTCGAACTCCTCGTGCCGCACCTCGAGCGACATCGCGCGCACGCGCCCGGTGAACATGCGCGCGCCGATGTCGAGCGCGTACTCGTCGCGGCGGCCACAATCCAGATACCGCAGCCGCAACCGCGCCAGTTCCGGCAGCTTGTGCAAGCACATCTCGGCCGGATCGTACGCGAGCCAGCGCGCGAAGACGTCGTCGCGCATTTCGCCCGTGCGAAGGTCGAAGGGCAGGTCGAACGCGAACGCGGCCGCACCCGAAGGCGAATAGGCCGCCGCTTGACCGAGCAGCATGATCGCGTGCAGCTCGTCGTCCGAGTGCTTGGGCTTCTGCTCGAACCCCTCGACGAACGCCACCGGACTGAACTCGTGCTTCTCGAGCAATCGTTGGGTGCGCGCAAACTCGGGAACGTAGGCGCCGCGAAAGTTCGCGTCCCCGCTGTGCGACGCGAACGCGCAAAACACGCCCGGATAAACCATCGAGAGATACATCGCGCCGAAGCCGCCGGTCGATTTGCCCACGACGGAGCGGCCGCCTTCGTTCGCGATCGTCGGGTAGCCGGCATCGAGGTGTCCGACGACTTCGCGCACCGTGTAGGTCGCGTACGCGCCGTTGTGGATGGAATCGACGTATTGCGAGCCGCCGAGGCGCGTGTTCCCGTCCACGATCGCGAGTATCACCGGCGGCATCGCGTGCGATGCGATCAAGCGGTCGGCCCATTGCATCACGTTGGTTTCCCACGGCCGCGCCGCGACGAGCGCCGCGACGATGCCCCCGTAGCCGTGCAGCACGTAGATGACGGGATAACGTTTGGATCCCTGCGGATCGAAACCCGGCGGCAGGTAGACGGCGATCGGGCGCCGCGCCGGATCGCCGAGCGGATTGTCGCGCAAGGCGTCCGATTCGATGAAATCGATGCGAACGTCGCCGTCGAGCTGCAGCAGTCGTCCCAGGTCGCTCGTTGCCATTGCGGGTCGTACACCTCGAAAGGTTGCGGGTCCCGCACCGCGATAGGTGGATTGCGTGGTTCGCGGGATCGGATTGCGCGGGGCGGTTGCGGTCAACGTCATCACGATGATCGGCATCGGTCCGCTCGTGACGATCCCGCTCGTGCTCGCCGACCTCCACGGTGCGAGCGCGCTCGTTGCCTGGGTCGCGGGCGCCCTGATCGCGCTGTGTGACGGCCTCGCATGGGCCGAGCTCGGATCGCTGTACCCGGGATCGGGCGGAACGTACGTGTTCTTGCGCGAGGCGTTCGGCGCGCAGCGCTGGGGACGGTTGTTTGCATTCTTGTTCGCGTGGCAGATCGTGCTCTCGGCGCCACTCGTGCTCGCTAGCGGTTACATCGGCTTCGCGCACTATGCCGCGTACTTGTGGCCGCCCCTCGGAACGAACCTCGCGCTGCAAGGATGGCTCGCCGCGAGCGTCGGCGTACTCACCCTCGTGCTCCTCTACCGGCCGATCGGAACCGTCGGAGCGTTCGGCGTTGGCCTCGCGGGAATCGCCGTTGCGACGCTGGGCGCGACGATCGTCGCCGGTGCCGCACAGTTCTCCGCCGCGCACGCGTTCGCCGTCGACGCGCACGCATGGTCGGTCCCGGTGATCGCAGCGGGTCTGGGCCCGGCGCTCATCGTGACGCTGTACGACTACTACGGTTACGGCGCCGCGTGCACGATCGGCGCGGAAGTCCGCGGGCCGACCCGGGTGCTGCCGCGATCGGTCGTGCTCTCGATCCTGCTCGTCGCGGTCTTATACGTCGCGCTGCAACTCGGGGTTCTGGGCGCCGTGCCGTGGACGCAGCTCGTCGCCGCGACGCCGGGCGGTGCGGTTCCCGACGCGGCGAACTACGTCGCGTCGGCCGTCGTTCAGCACGCGTGGGGACCGCTCGCCGCACAGGTCGTCACGCTCGCGGTACTCGCGACCGCGTTCGCCTCGACGTTCGGTAACCTGCTCGCGTACTCGCGCATCCCGTACGCCGCAGCGGCCGACGGGCTCTTCTTCCGCCCGTTCGCACACCTCCACGATCGTGGCCGCTTTCCGTCGGTCGCGCTCGTCGTGATCGGGCTGCTCGCGCTGCCGGCGTGCTTCCTGTCGCTTGGCGACGTGATCAACGCGTTGACGGCCGGCCTCGTTCTGATCCAGAGCATCGCGCAACTCGCGGCGGTCGCGGCGTTGCGCGCGCGCGGCGTGCGGGCGCCTTACCGCATGTGGCTGTATCCCGTGCCGGCGCTGCTCGCGCTCGCGGGCTGGATCTACGTGTTCTGCTCGGCCGGAACGCCAGCGATCGCGTTCGGCATCCTGACGCTCGCCGCGGGCGCCGCGGCGTTCGCTTGGCGATCGCGTCGCGCGCAGGAGTGGCCGTTCCCGAGCAAAGTCGCGGGAACGCTCGGTGCGATCCTCGTCGCGATCGTGCTCGGCTGCTGCGCACCCGCAGCGGCCGCGGATTGGGGCCATGCCGCGATCGTGGAGCGTGACGGCGATTCCGTCTTCGAAGTCGACGGCAAGCCGTTCTTCGTGTACGGCGCCGCATTCTTCTACGAGCGCTTGCCGCGCGACCAGTGGAAGAAGTCGATGGAAGCATTGCAGACGCTCGGTATCAACACGCTCGACCTCTACGTCCCGTGGAATTGGCACGAGCCCTCCGATGGCGAGTTCGATTTCGACGGACACACGAATCCGCGCCGCGATCTCGACGAGGTGTTGCGGCTCGCGCAGCAACTCGACTTCAAGATCCTGCTGCGGCCTGGTCCCGTGATCCGCAACGAGTGGCGCAATGGCGGTTATCCCGCATGGCTGTTGTCGCGGCCGGAGTACGGGATGCCGCTGCACGATCTGCTCGAAGGCCGTTACCCGCCGACCGCCACGCTTCAGAACCAGCATTCGGATGCCGCCGCAGCGGAATGGATGCGCAACGCGACCCACGTTCGCTACGCCCAACGTTGGCTCGAGCGCGTGCTGCACGAATGCGAGCCCTATGCCGGCCAAATTCTGGCGGTCGCGCTCGACGACGACCAAGGCGCGTACCTCGACAACCAAACCTATCCGGCGCCGCAGCTCCAAGCGTACTTGCGCTGGCTGCAGGACGTCGTGCACGGCGTCACCGGCCCGCGGGAGCTGACGTTCATCAACACCTATCAGATGAAGGTTCCGGCGTCGTCGCCGGTCTGGGCGATGGGCAACTGGTACCAGAGCGACGCCTACGCGATCAGCGAGCACGATCGCTCCCAGCTCGAACTCTCGTACGGCATGCTGCAAACCCGGCCGCACCAGCCGCTGTTCGCGAGCGAATTCCAGGCCGGCTGGCTCGAGCAGCCCGACGACATCCGCCCGCGGCCTGCCGATCCGAACAACACGCTGCTCGCAATGACGACGATGATCGGCATGGGCGTCCGCGGCATCGTGAACTTCCCGGCCCAAGACACGCTCTATCCCGGCGGCTGGGAAGCGCCGTTCGCGAACGGCTTCTACGCCTGGGATGCGGCGCTCGATCTGTCGCGCTCGGCACAGCCGCGCGCGGGCCCGGTCGCGGCGATCGGTGGGGTGGTTGGCGCGTTTGGGAGTGAACTCGCGACGGCGCACCTCGACGTCGATGCGGCGGTCGTGTATCTCGGCGGCAGCCTCGAGGGCTCCGCTGCGACGAACGAGCGGTTCGCACAGATCGCCGACGCGACTGCCGCGGCGCTCCGGTCTTGCGACGATGCCGGCATCACGTGCGCCGTCGTCGATCCGAGTGCGGTTCCCGACGCCGCGCTGCACCGGTATCCGATGCTGCTCGTTCCGGCAGTGGCCGGCGGCGTCGCATCAATCCGAAGCGACCTGCCGCGCCGGCTCGCTCACATCGCGAAGGCTGGGACGCTGGTCGCCTCGGCAAGCAGCGATGCGACTCGATGGCCGGCAATGCTCGCGAGCCGCGGACACCATTCGAGCGTCGATGGCATTCCGGGCGGACATTTCCTGCGATCCACGGGCGCCGTCCTCGACGGCTTCTTGGCGGTCACCAACTACGGCGATCAGCCGCTCGCGATCGCGAACGGCGTCGTCGTCGGAGCGGGTGGCCGGCGGACGGCGCTCCCGCCGTTCGCGGTGGCGGCGCACGCGGCATTACTCGTTCCGGTCAACATTCATCTGCATGCCCTCGTACCGCGCTTCGGTCCAGCCGACGTCGTCGCGTTCGTGAGTTGCATGCCCCTCGATTACTTCCCGGAGAGCGGTGCTGCTGCGCCGGACGCGGACTCGTTTGGAATGGGTTGGTACAGTTGGCTCAGACGCAGCGACTATCGCGCTCCTGGGAACGCAACGTGCAGCTTCAGCGGCAAGCTGAACGGTCGAGCGTTCACGGACGCCGTTTCCGACGAGGTGACGACGATCAAGGCCGGTGTGCCGGCCATTTTTATGAACTACCACGGCGACCCGGCAATCTGGCCGCCCTCGTCCCAACTGCCGGTCCGCGTCGACGCCGATCTGGGCGACACGCAGTGGCGCCCAACCGCGGGAGCCGCGATCGCCTATTCGGCCGATGTGTTCCGCGACGGCTTTCCCGCCGCGATCCTCGACAACGGAACCGTCCGCGTCGCCATTTCGCCGAATGCCGGCGCCCGCGCGTTGTTGTTCCAAGACGATGCGAGCGGAAGCAGCTGCTTCACGTCGGTCGGCGCGCTCCGCGACGACGTTGCAATCGAACCACCACTCTCGACGACCGACCGTATCGCGAAGTATACCCACGATTTTCCGGCGGGGATGTTCAACCGGCCTTACGACGTAACACTGTCGCCCGGCGATGGGCCGGGCCCCGCGACGGCAACGTTTTCGTATGATGCGCCCGACATCGTGCCGAATGGTGCGCGGTTCGAGCGCCGCGTGTCGCTCGCAGCGAATGCCCGAGCGTTCGACGTCACCGAGACGGCCGATTTCCACGGCCCGGGCGATACGGCCGCGCAGCGCGCCGTGTCCGTAACGTCGCTCTCGGTCGGCAGCGCGACGACGATGCAGACCGAAATGCTGCTCGTGCCCGACGTCCAGCCGTTCGCACCGATGACGACCGTGAACGTGACGAGCGGCAACGCGCTCGGCTACTACGACACGCAGACGCACGAACTCGCGACGATCGCGTGGCGCGCGGGCGACGTGGAAGACGCGACGATCCTCGGGCGCCGCTACTCGATCGTCGTGCGATTGACGGCGGCTCGCGGCCACACGACGCACACCCGCTACGCTTACGAGTTCGCCGACTCGGTCGAGGCGGCGCGCAGCTCGCTTGCCGCGGCCGACGCGGCGGCTCAGACGTCTGGTCTCGGGCCGCAGGTCGCGCCGTCGCCCACGCGAAGCCCCTAGACCCTCGTGGGGAAGTGGCGGAACGGTCTACGCGATCGCCTCAAAAGCGATTGAGCCTCAGGCTCTTGTGGGTTCGAATCCCACCTTCCCTATGCTGACGTTATGCTGACGTTCGCCGACGGACCGCTGCGGGGTGACATTCGCGTTGCGGGCGACAAATCGATCTCGCATCGTGCGCTGATGATCGCGGCCGCGACCGCCGGAACCTCGACCATCTCGCAGCCCAATCGCGGCGAAGACGTGCTGGCGACGCGCGACGCGATTGCCGCCCTCGGAGCTTTGGTCGAAGATCGCGGCGCAGAGGGAATCGCGGTGACTGGCGGTGCGCTGCACGATCCGGCCACGACGATCGATGCGAGGAACTCGGGGACGACCGCGCGGCTCTTGATGGGCCTGTGTGCCGGACGCGGCATCAACGCACGATTCGACGGCGATCCGTCGCTGCGCCGGCGACCGATGGAGCGCGTCGCGCGCCCGCTGCGCGCGCTCGGTGCCGAGATCCTCACGAACGCCGGGCGTTTGCCCGCAACGGTCAGCGGCGTTCGCCGGCCCTCCGGCGGCGAATTTGCGCTCGAGATCGCCTCGGCTCAGGTGAAATCCGCGATCCTGCTCGCGAACCTCGATGCGACCTCGCTCGTCCGCATCACGGGCGATCGTTCCTCGCGCGACCACACCGAGCGACTGCTGCAGCGTTTCGGTCGCGAGATTCGCTTCGACGGTGCGACGATCGAGCTCGAACCCGGAACGCTCGTCGCGCGCGACGTCGGCATCCCGGGCGATCTCTCGGGCGCAGCGTTCTTTCTCGCGGCCGCCGCGATTACGCCCGGCAGCGACGTCGTGTTGCGCGAGGTCGGCGTCAACGCGACGCGCACGGGCGTCATCGACGTGTTGCGAGCGATGGACGGCGACATCGACGTTTTCAACGAGCGCGAGCTCGACGGTGAACCCGTCGCGGACATCGCGGTGCGTTACCGCCCGCTGCGCGCAACGACGATCGATGGGGACCTCGTCGTACGTTCCATAGACGAGATCACCGTCCTCGCCGCCGCGGCCGCGCACGCGAGCGGAACGACGCACATTCGCGACGCGGCGGATCTGCGCGGTAAAGAGTCCGATCGTCTCACGACGATCACCGAAACGCTACGTGCCTGCGGCGTTACCGTGACGGAGCAAGCCGACGGTCTCGACATCACCGGCGGCGGCGCGCACGCGCCCGGCCGCGTTTTGCGGACGTACGAGGATCACCGCATCGCAATGGCGATCGCCGTGCTCGCGGCGGCGGCCGGACCGCATCCGATCGACGATGCTGCGTGCATCGCCGTCAGCTTCCCGGATTTCGTGCCGCTGTGGAGCGGCGCGCAGCTCACCGCCCGCGAACGAGCCGTTTGAGCACCGCCGCGGCCGTACCAGCCGCGGCCGCAACCGTATCTTTGGCCGCCGCGATGTCGGCGAGCGCGTGGCGCGCGCGCTCCGTCAGGACTCCCGCGCGTTCGACCGCAGCCGAACCGATTGCGATTCGCGCTACCGCGAGCTCGATGTGGCGGAAGATCGGCAGTTCGGAATAACCCTCGACCCGCTCGCGCAGTTTACGCGCGCGACCCGCGACCGCAACGATGCCGGCACCCGCCACGAGCAGCGCCGCCAAGATTCCGGCCCCGAGCGCGTAGAGCGCGAAGTAATCGGGGACTTGGGTCATCAAGCGGCCGCGTCGCCGGTCCCGCCGGAACCGCTCTTGGCCGGTGCGTCACTCTTGGGGCCGGAATCGCTCGGCGCGGGCGCGGGGCTCTTGGCGTCGCCGCCCTGGGCGCCGGCCGGCTTCGCGTCGCCCAGCTTCGCGTCACCCGTCTTCGCGTCACCCGTCTTCGTCTCACCGCTCTTGGCTTCGGCCGCTTTGCGAGAGTCGGTGACGTAGAACCCAGAACCCTTGAACACGATGCCGGCGGGCCGGAACAGCCGCTTGAGCGCGCTCCCGCACGCGGGGCACACCTCGCTCGTCGTCTCCTTGAAGCCATGCCGGATGTCGGTGACGGCGCCGCAGGCGGTGCATTCGTATTCGTAGATCGGCAAACGTGTTCTCCCCGCGCCGGCTCAGGAACCCGTGCGCTCCCGAAGTATAAACGCTCCTAGCACTTGGCGTCAACGACTGCTAACGCCGCGCTGGAGACTTGGTTAGAAGTCGGCGAGCAATTCGTCGGGCGCCACCGCTTTGAACTCAACCAAACCTTTGAAGTGGACGAGCGAATCCTCGAGTGCGCGATCGAGGCGGCGCCGAGCGGTCATCCGATCGACGAGGGCGCCGAGGACGCCGCCGTACGAAGGGTAGTCGACGCGAACGATGATCTTGGAGCGCTCGCTCTTGCGTTCGATGCGGAAATCGATTCGCCGGCGGAGCGAGTACGCGCCGACCAGCGATACGATGTGACCGTCGAGAAATTGGTCGACCTCATAGAGTTCTTCGGGTTCCCCGGGAATCGCGCCGCGTAGCGCGACTTCGCTGCCGAGGCCGAGGGGCACCGCCTCGGCGACGCGCCGGGCCGACTTCGCGAACGACAGCCACACCGGCCACTTTTCGACTTCGCACACGAGCGCGAATGCGGCTTCCGGCGTCGTGCCGAGATCCTGGCTGCACACGAGCGCGTTCGGCGATCGGCGCTCGACCAGTCCGTGCGTTTCGAGCATTGCGGACGGCTTCGGCGGTCCGCCCCACTTTCCTCGCCCGGCCACAATATATTGTGGCCTGTCGGAAACCGGAGCACAACCCGTGGGGTACCTGTGGACGGGGGTGAGTAACTCTCGAACTCAGCCCGCGCCGCCGCGGACCTCGGCCGCGCCGACGCCGCGGGCGAACGCCGCCAGGGTCTCGATGCCATACACGAGCGCCGCTTCGTCGACGCGAAACTCGGGGCTGTGGCCGGGATGCACGGAGCCCGCGGCATCGCTTCGAATTCCGTGGCGAATCATCAATCCCGGAACGCGCTGCGCGAAATATGCGAAATCCTCGCCGCCCATCGTCGGCGCCGGCCGCTCGATCGGAATCGCGCTCGCCCTGCGCAAGTAGTCGTGGAACGTTCGCGCGAGTTCCGCATCGTTCACGACGGCCGGATAGCCGTAGGTCACTTCGAGCGTTGCGGTGGCGCCGTACGCGGCGGCGACGCCATCGATGATTCGCCGCGCGCGTGTTTCGAGGCCGTCGCGCACCGCCGGATCCTGCGAGCGAAACGTGCCGGTCATCGTGACGCGGTCGGCGATGATGTTGTTGCGGTAGCCGCCTTCGATCGTACCGATCGTTAAGACGACGGTCTTCAAGGGATCGATTTCACGGGCCGCGATGTTTTGCAGCGCGAGCACGATCGCCGCCGCACACGGGATTGCGTCGATCGAGAGATGCGGCGCGGCGCCGTGGCCGCCGCGGCCCTCGACCGTTACGCGGAATTCGTCGGCGGCAGCATTGCAGGTTCCCGCAACGAATCCGACCGTTCCGGTCGCGAGGCGCGAATCGACGTGCAGCATCGCGATCGCATCGACGCGCGGCTCGTCGAGCGCCCCCGCCTCGATCATCGGCAGCGCGCCGCCGGGGCCTTCTTCCGCCGGCTGAAAGAGCAGCACCGCCGTTCCGCGGAAGGCGCTGCGGTCACCTTGCAGCACGCGCGCTGCGCCCAGCAGCATCGCGGTGTGCGCGTCGTGCCCGCATGCGTGCATCTTGCCGGGCACTTCCGAGCTGAACGTCTCGCCCGACCGCTCCGTGAGCGGCAACGCGTCCATGTCGGCTCGTAAGCCCGCGACGCGTCCCTCGAGCGCGCCGCGCACGACGCCGACGACGCCGGTTCGAGCAACACGCCGGTGCTCGATGCCGAGCGCGTCGAGTTCTCGCTCGACGATCGCCGCGGTACGTTCCTCTTCGAAACCGAGTTCGGGAAAGCGGTGAATCTCGCGGCGAATTTCGATCGCGCGCGCGGCGATCTCGGGTGCAACGGCGGCATCGGGCATGCGGACGGCTTCTCGCTCGCGCTCGCGAATCTTATCGGGCTCCTTCGAACATCGGATACGCGTCGAGATCGATCGCCGGTGCCAACACGGAAACCGGCGCGAGGTCCACGAGCGGCATTACGACGGCTCGATCGCGAACGGCACGATCGAGCGCGCGCAAGGCGGCGTCCCGCGTGTGATCGTTGCCGGCGGCGCGCGAGGCGGCGAGCAGCCGGCGGTATTCGGGATCGCTCCAAAGGTTGCCGACCGCGGAAAAAACGTCGTCGGGTTCGCCGGTGGGGCAATCGACGACGATGAGGCCCAGCGCGCCGTCGGTGCCGGGAGCGGGAAGGGCAATCGGCGGGCTCGTAGGCCGCGGATCCACCACGAGGCCGGCGGTCCGCAGTTCGCCCGCGATCTCTTGCGCGACGGCGCTCGGGTCCGCAAGCGCGGGGGTGCCCGCCTGCGGGTAGTAGAGTGCGATCGGCGCGGCCGCGCGCACGGTGCGCAACGTGGCGCGCGCGGCCGTCCGATCCGCAAGACTCGTCCAATTTCCGGCCGCGCCCCGCATCGAGGGCAAGAGGACGTCGTGCGCGACCGCAGCCGAGGTGCCCGCGGCTCGCGCGACGGCGCCGGCGTCGACGGCGGCCCAAATCGCGCGGCGCAGCCGCTCGTCGTCGAATGGCGGCCGCGTCGTATCGAATGCGAGCAGCGCGACCGCGCTGCTCGGCGCACGAACGAGCCGCTCGCTGCGCAGCGCGGCGTCGCGCAGCCCCGCCGAGTCCGGATCGAAGACCGCATCGACGTCGCTCTTTTCGAGCGAGAGCCGGGCCGTGGGCGCATCGGGAATGAATCGAATCGTCGAACTCGCGAACGCGGGCGCAGCCTGCGTCCACTGCGGGTTGCGAACGAGCGTCACGTGATCGAGGGCGGCGACGTCATCGATGCGATACGGCCCACTGCCGGTCGGCGCTTCGTCGTATTGCGGCAAGCTGTAGGCAAGCGCCTTGGGCGAGCCGATTCCGAACGCGGGCAACGCGAGATCGCGTAGCAGTGGCGCGTACGGCTCGCGCAACCGGATGACGACGGTCTGCGGCGTAGGCGCGTCGACCGAAACGATCCGGCTTGCGTCGTCGTAGCCGCCGAAGCGGGCCTCGAACTGCGGGTAGGGCCCGTCGCCGTGGTTGGGGTCCTTCGTCAAGCGCCAGCGATCGAAATTCGCCTTCACGGCGGTCGCATCGACGGCACTGCCATCCGAAAATTCGACGCCGCTCCGCAATGCGAATGTCCACGTCGTACCGTCGGGCGCTACCGACCAGCTCGACGCGATCCCGGGCTCGATCGCGAACGTATCGGGACGCACGTGCACGAGCGTCGCGAGCACGTCGCGAGCGATCGCGTTCGTCGCCGGTTCGTCGTGGAGCGCCGGATCGAGGCCACTCGGAGCCGCGAGCACGCCGATCGTCAGCGACGGTGCAGGCGGTTCGGTATTCCATCCCGCGCAGCCGGCCAGCGCGAGGACGATTCCCAAGCCCAGGCCCCGGTTCACCGCGCGAGGTCCGGCCACAGGAGCCATACGAGTGCGCCCACGCCGCCCACGGCGGCGAACGCGACGAGCGCCCGGGTGACGAGCAGCGACGGCCGCCGCTTCAACGCAAGCAGCAGCAACGCGAACAGGAACGGCTCGAAATCGAGCGCGTGGCGCACCCCGAATTGCTCGTTTCCCGAATCGTAGTAGCAGAGCGCCGGAAGCGCGGTCGCGACGACCGCGAACCACAGCGCGCGCGCTTCGAATCCGAAGCCCGCGAACGGCGCGTATGCGAACGGCAGGCTCGTGAACGTGATGCTCGTGCCGAAGAGCGACGGCACGATCCACGGCGCGCGCCCGATCACGCGCGGTCCGGTCGCGAGCAGTTCGTGCATTTGCATCGGCACGTAGGCGAGTGAAAACGCCGGCGCCGCCGACGCTGGGTCCATCGCGCGATGGTAGTAGCGGTAGCCTTCGTCGAGTACCGACCGCCAGCGGTTGAAATTATACAGCACCCATCCGACGAGGGCCGGAACGAGCGGAAACGCAAAGCGCTCTTCGCCCGCGCCGCGCCCGCGTCGAATCAAGCCGAGCGCGACGTATGCGGGCAACGCGCCGAACTCGGGATACCGCGAGAGCGCGGCGCACAGCGCCCAGACCGCCACGAGCCACGCGCGCCCGCGCCCGAACGTTTCCGCAAGCGCGAGCAGCGAAAACGAGAACGCTGCCGCGTCCTCGAGGAACCAGACGGCACCCGTCGTCGCGCACACGAAGAAGCTCGTTCCGAAGAACGCAAACGCGGTCGCCGCAGCGGTCGTGCGCCGATCCAGGCCGATCCGCTCGCACAAACGCCACGCCGCGAAGACGCCAAGTGCGCCCAGGGCGTTATCGAGGAGCGTCTGATTCGCGTTGGTTCCGAAGAGCCACACCAGCGGCAGCAGTAAAAGCGCCGGAAGCGGCGGCGCGATGACGTAGGCGCGCCCGTGGTAGGGAATCGCGTCGAGAAAATCGCCGGGAAACGCGATCCAATTGCGGCCGTGCCACCATGCGTCGGCGAGGTAAACGTAGTCCGCGAACGCCGTCGGCCGGGCGCGCCATGCCACGAGCATGAGCAGCAACGCCGCGACGGCCGCCAGAGACGCAGGCGAAACGGAGCGCGGTCTTTCGCCCGCAGCCGAAGACGACACCCGCGGTCATTTTGTGCCGAGCGCCGCAAACCCCGCGCGGCATCCGCGGCCGGAGGGTCGCCCGCGCGGCGCGAAAGGCCACGCCGTATGGCGCGTCCCGAAGGTTTCGATCGTAGCCCGGTTGCCGTGCTCGCGGTCGCGGTTCCACTCGGCTTTTATGCGGCGTCGATCTGCGCGGGACCGGCCTCGTGGGACACGGGTGAGATGCAGGTCGCGCCGTACGTGCTCGGCATTCCGCATCCGACCGGCTTCCCGCTCTTCGTGCTCGCGGGTTGGTTGTTCTCGCACGTGATCGCCGTGAGTACGATCGCGTGGCGGATGAACTTCTTCTCCGCGTGCGCCGTCGCGGCGACCGCCGGCCTCATCTACCAGACGGCGCGCGCGGTCGGGGCGACGCGTGCGGGCGCCCTTTTTGCGACGTTCGTGTTTGCCGCGGGCAAGGTGGTCTGGGACAAGGCGTACCTCGTCGACGTACACGCCCTTGCGATGCTCTGCACCGCCGGCATGATCTACGCGCTCGTGCGCTACCTCGATTCGCACGACGAGCGTTTCCTCTATGCGGGAGCCTTGGCGAGTGGCCTCGGCCTTGCGGTGCATCCGAACGAGATTTGGACGATCCCGGCCGTCGCGTTCGCCGCGCTCGCGGTCTCCTACGTCTCGGGACGCACGGTGCTGGTCACGGCCGTGTGCGTGCTCGGACCGCTACTGTTCTACGCGTACGAGCCGCTCCGCTCGCTGTCCGTCGCGGCGGCCCACCTCGATCCCGTCCAGACGCTGCCATGGCCCGCGGACCAACGCCCGCTCTCGGTGGTCTGGGATACGAACCAAACCCGCACGCTCGGCGGTTTGCGCGCGCAGCTGCTCGCGGCCCAGACGAATCCCGCCCAGACGCTCGGCGGGATCTTTGCCGTGACGCGCTACCCGTCGTACGTCGCGTTTTGGTGGAACTACGCGGCGATCGAATTCGGAGCCGTGGCGCTAGGCGCGGCCGCGATCGGTGCCATCGTGGTGTTCGCGCGGAACCGGCGCGCGGCGCTGTTCCTCCTCGTCGCGGGATTCGCGGCGGTCCCGACGGCCGTCGTCTACGCCGATCGTGAAGCCGACATCGCGCGCTACTTCCTCGCCTCGTTCGTCGTCGTCGCGATCTGCGCGGCGTTCCTACCATCGGTTGGTGTGCTCGCGCCGCGTTTGCGCATCCTCGGGCCGGTGCTCGCGGCCGGGCTGCTGTGGACCGCATGGCAGCTCGAAGACCAGAATCGCTACCATCTGCTCGCGCGCACCGGCGCCGGAAGCCAGGACGTCATCGACCTCGCCGACCAGACGGTGCCGCCGCACTCGATCGTGCTCACGAGCTGGATCGACGGCACGTCGCTCGCGTACGGTCAGGACATCGAGCACCGTTTCGCGGACCGTATCGTCATCGTTCGCGGGCCGAACGGCTTCGAACCGACGATCGTGACGTGGAGCCGAATCCGGCCCGTATACGTGTTCGCCGACTGGGTGATCGACGGCGAACTGAAATCGATGCCGCCGGGCTGGGTCAGCGAGGCGCGCTACGTCGGCTTGGACCACCACCTCTACCGCCTGTGCGCCGACGAGCGCGCCTGCGCCCGTTCCTTGCGTTAGTGGCTAGCTAGGCCGCGCGAATGCGCATCCTGCGCGCGCGGACAGCCGCATCCGGGCGGCTAGCTGCGGTAGCGGAGGAAGGCGGGGACTTCGATGTCGTCCATGTTGACCGGCGCGACCTTGTCGAACTTCGGCTCGAAGTTGAACGCCGTCAGGCTCGGGTCGTAGGCCCGGCGCGCGCCGAACCCCGCGGCGAGCACCGTGATGCGCACGCGCTCCTTCATCGAGGGGTCGATCGACGCCCCGAAGATGATCTGCGCGTCCGAGTCGACCGCACGCGAGATCATCTCGGCGGCTTCGTTCACCTCGTACATCGCAAGATCGGGTCCGCCCGTGATGTTGAAGATGACGCCGCGCGCGCCCTCGATCGTCGTCTCGAGCAAGGGCGAAGCGATCGCCTTCTGCGCCGCGTCGGCCGCGCGGTGCTCGCCCGTACCGTCGCCGATACCCATCATCGCGGAGCCGGCGTCCGTGAGGATCGCCTTCACGTCGGCGAAATCGAGGTTGATGAGGCCGGGCTGGGTGATGAGATCCGAGATCCCTTGGATGCCTTGGCGCAGCACGTCGTCGGCATAGCTGAAGGCCTCTTGCAGCGGCGTGCGCTTCTCGATGATCTGCAGGATGCGCTCGTTGGGAATCGTGATCAGCGTGTCGACCTTCTGCTCGAGATCGGCGATGCCGCGCTCGGCGAGCAGCATCCGCTTGCGGCCTTCGAACGAAAACGGCTTCGTGACGACCGCGATCGTGAGCGCACCCGACTCGCGAGCGAGTTCCGCGATGATCGGTGCGGCGCCGGTCCCGGTTCCGCCGCCCATGCCGGCCGTAATGAACACGAGATCGGCCCCGTCGAGGACCATCGCGAGGTCCTCGCGCGATTCATCGGCCGCTTCGCGTCCCGTGTCGGGGTTTGCGCCGGCGCCGAGGCCCCGCGTCTTGCCGCCGCCGATCTGCACGGTGTTCTCCGTGTTCACGTTGCGCAGCGCTTGGACGTCGGTGTTCACCGCGTAGAACTCGACGTTGGTCAACCCGGCTTCGATCATGCGATTGACGGCGTTGCAGCCGCCGCCGCCGATCCCGACGACCTTGATCGTCGCCGCGTGTTCGGGGGTGTAGCGTTTCGAGTCGGCCATCGATTCCTCCGAGAAGATGTCGAGCTGAGTGTCGTGCGCCTCGCGCGCCGTCAGTTCCAAAGATCGCCGAACCATGCGGCAACTTTTCCGAAGACGGTCGTGCTGCGGCCGTTGTGCCACGTCGCGCCGTCGCCTTTGGGGCCGAAGAGCACGAGGCCGACCGCGGTCGCGTACTCGGGTTGTTTCACGGCGTCGGTGAGGCCACCGATCGTCGTCGGGACGCCGACGCGCGCCGGCAGCCCGAAGAACTCCGACGCCGCCTGCTCGATGCCGTGCAGATGCGCGCCACCCCCGGTGATCACGACCTCGGCCAAGATCACGTCGCGCGGAAGGCGTTCGGTGAGCTGGGCCTTCGCGAGCCGGAAGATCTCGAGGACGCGCGGCGCGACGATCGCGCGCAACTGGGCGCGCGTGACGTTCTGGGTCGTGCGTCCGTCGAGGGTTTTCACGGGGAAATCGCTCTCGCCGTGCGCCGGGTCTTTGACGGCGGAAGCGACCGTGCGTTTGATGTGCTCGGCCTCGGCGGTCGAGGTCTTGAGGCCGAGTGCGATGTCGTTGGTGAGGATATTGCCGCCAACCGGGATCGTCGCCGTGTGGATCGCGCCGCCGCCCGCGTACACCGCGACGTCGGTCGTGCCGCCGCCGATATCGAGCAGAACGACCCCGACGTGCTTCTCTTCTGCGAGCAACGTCGCCGCCGACGACGCGAGCGGTTCGAAGACGATGCCGGCGGGTTCGAGCCCCGCGCGGTGCACGCACTTGAGGACGTTCGTGATGAACGTGTTGCCGCCGGTGATGATGTGCGTGTCCACTTCGAGCCGCGCGCCGCTCATGCCGATCGGATCGGTGACGCCGTCGTGGCCGTCGACCGTGAAGTGGCGCGGCAGCGCGTGGATGATCTGACGGTCCGCGCCGATGTTGATCAGTTTGGACGCGTCGACGACGCGCTTGACGTCGCCGCGAACGACCTCGCGGTCTTCGCCCGAAACGGCGACGACGCCGCGGTTGTTCGTGCTCTGGACGTGTTCGCCCGTGACGCCGACGTAGACGTGCGAGATGTGGACGCCGGCCATTCGCTCGGCTTTTTCGGTCGCCGCCTCGATCGCGCGAACGGTCTCCTCGAGGTCGGTGATGACCCCTTTGCGCAGGCCGGTCGAGGGCGCCTCACCTACACCGATGATCTCGAGGCCCCCCTGGGCCGCGGTCGCGACGACCGCGCATGTCTTGGTGGTGCCGATGTCGAGTCCGGCGATCGTGGTACCCCACTGCGACTTGCTCAACCGCTGCGCGCCGGTCTCATCCCCTACATATTGTGGTCGCTAGGCCGAGTTCCTTGTATATATAGTGTTTATAGCCTGTCGAGAGCATGTGGATGCGGCGCCGGCGGGGGCCGGTACTCGACGACCGGCGTCGCCGGCGCCCGCACGTCGAGCGCCCGGACTCGGCTCGCCCGGGGACCGAGCGCGGCCAAAATCGGCCCGATGAGGTTTTCCTTACGGCCGAGATCGACGTCGTCGCCGAAATAGATCTCGACCCCGTCGCGCCGCGTCGCGACGAGTTGGCCGTACGCATCGTCGCCGAACGCGCTGAAGCGCTCGGGTTGCGCGCCGAGCGCGTGCGCGTCGGCTTCGAGCTTCGTAAGCTCGGGATCATCGAGAAACGCGCCGGGCGCACGCGCGAGCGGTGTCTGCAGACGAAACGTGACGAACTGCGCCGGATCGCATCCGTTCTCGAGCACGCGAAGGTCGCGGTCGATCACCTGCAGCCGCCCGCTGCCGTCGCTGACGCACGCATCGGGTTCGCGTTCGGTAACCTCGATGACGACGGTTGCCGGTGGAAGCCGCCGCACGCTCGCGGAGCGCACGAACGGAATCGCTTCGACGCGCGCGGCGATCGCGCGCGCGTCCAACAGCCAAACGTTTTGGCCGCGGTCGATCCCCGCTCGGCGCTCCACCTCGTCGCGCGGGACGCGCGCGAGGCCCGTCACGTCGACCTTCTTCAGCCGGAACGCGGGCGCCGTCGCGAAACTGATGCCGCCCCAAACCGCGAGCCCGGTGATGAAAACGCCGACGATCCAAAACGATCGCAAACGGACAAGCGTCGAGCGTTTTCGGCGCACCGCTCTCTTCACGTACGACTGCGTTCGTCCGGTCACGGCCGTAGGACCTCCTGGAACAACTCCGGAACGCGTTTCTCATGACGACGACGGCAAGCACTGGTACGACCATCCCGCCGGGAAGCGCGGGTCTTCCGGGCCTGGGCGAAACGCTCGCGTTCGCCAAGGATCCGTTCGCGTTCGTCCAGCAGCGGCGCGCCCGGTACGGCCGCGTCTTCCGCACGAGCCTGCTCGGGCGCATGACGGCCGTGCTCGTCGGCCCGGAACCGCTGCAGGCATTTTACGATCCCGAGAACGTCGTGCGCGAAGGCGCGAACCCCGCCAACATTCAAACGCTGTTCGGCGGTACGACCGTGATCAACGCGCTCGACGGGGCGCCCCACGCGCTCCGCAAAGCGTCGGTGAGCGCCGCGCTCTCGCGCGACGCGATCGAATCGTATCTGCCTGCGATGACGCGCTTCGTCGACGCGGCCTTCGCGCGCTGGGCCGGTGCGGGCGAGATCGGCTGGAATGACGAGCTGAAGCGGCTCGCGCTCGAAACGCTCGGCACCGTCTTTGCGAGCGTCGAGCCGAGCCCCGAACTCGACGAACTCGTCAAGCGCTGCGAGCGCGTGGCGACCGCGTTCACGGCGTTGCCGATTCCGCTACCGGGAACGGCGTACACGAGCGGCGTCCGCGCGAAAGACGAGGCGCTCGCATACTATCGCGATCTCGTGCGCGCGCACCGCCTCGGATCTTACGACGACGGGCTCTCGCGCATGCTTTCGGCGCGCCGCCCGGACGGGACCACGATCACCGACGACGACGCGGCGGGCGAACTCCATCACCTGTTCATTGCGGGCTTCATCGTCTTCGGCCAATTTGCCGCGACGATTCTGTACCTGACCGATCGCTCGGGCGTGCGCGACCGCCTGGAAATCGAAACGTCGACGCTTTCGGACGCTCCGACCGCCGCGGAGCTGGGCGCGAACCCATACCTCATGCACGTGGTCGACGAAGTGCGGCGCCTGGCACCCATCGTTCCCGTCATCTTCGGAAAGGCGCGCCGCGCGTTCGTGGTCGACGGCTTCGAGATTCCGGCGGGTTGGGGCGTTGCGGCCGCACCGTGGGCGAACGATCGCGAAGCCACGACGTTCCCCGACCCCGAACGGTTCGATCCCGATCGTTTCGGCGAGCGCGCGGAGCAAGCGTCGCACCCGTACGCGTATACGCCGCAAGGGGGCGGTCCGCCGGAGGGACATCGCTGCCCCGGCTTCGATCTGACCGGGATTTTCATGGCGCTCTTCGCGGCGCGGCTCGTGCGCGGCTACGAGTGGACGCTACCCGAGCAAGACCTCACGCCGAACGGCGGCCTCGTCCCGGCAGTCCCGCGCGGCGGCCTGCGCGCGGTCGTCCGGCCACGCGAGCGCTAGCGCTCGTAGCGAACCACTTTGGCGCCGATGTCGCCCGCGGCGTTCAACGACGACGGCGACAGACGTATTTGACGGCGGCTTCACGATGTGAGAGCATGCGGCGTCCCTGCTCTGCCCAGCGCGATCTTTCCAGTGCGATCGAATTGCGCACACACGAAAGAACGCGACGATTCCTACGACCTTTGACTCGCTCGGTCTGCGACCGGAGCTGCTCCGCGCGGTGCGCGACCTCGGCTTCACGGAGCCGACCCCCATCCAGCTCGAGGCGATTCCGCCCGCGCTCGCCGGCCGCGACCTGCTGGGCAGCGCCCCGACCGGCAGCGGCAAATCCGCCGCATTCGGGTTGCCGCTCCTACAGGCGCTGATCGACAAACCGCGCGGAAGGACGCGCGTCCTGATCCTTGCGCCGACGCGCGAACTGGCGGCGCAAATTGCGGCGCAACTCGGGGCGCTTGCGCGCCACACGAAGATTACGGTTGCCGCCGTCTACGGCGGCGTCGGTTTCAGCGCCCAAGTCGGGACGTTCCGCCGCGGCACCGACGTGGTCGTCGCAACGCCCGGGCGCCTGCTCGATCATCTCGCGCAGGGAACGGCGACGCTCGACGGCATCGACGCGCTCGTCATCGACGAGGCGGATCGCATGCTCGACATGGGCTTTCTTCCCGACGTTCGCCGTGTTCTGCGCCGCGTTCCGGCGAACCGCCAAACGCTGTTCTTCTCGGCGACGATCCCGGGCGCGATCGCGACGCTTTCGAAGGAGATCTTGCGCCAACCCGTGCGGGTCGATCTCACCCCGCGAACCGCGCCCGCGATCGGCATCACCCAAACGATCTACGCGATCGATCAGCAGCGCAAAGCCGACCTCCTCCTCGAGCTTCTCAAGGGCAACGGTATCTACAGCGCCATCGCGTTCACGCGCACGAAAGCCCGCGCGAACCGTCTCTTCGCCACGCTCGAGAAACACCAGGTGCGCGTCGAACGCATTCACGGCGACCGCTCGCAAGCGCAGCGCACCCGCGCGCTCGACGATTTCAAGCGCGGAAAGTACCGCGTGTTGGTCGCAACCGACATCGCAGCGCGAGGCATCGACATCGTGGAATTGGGACACGTCGTGAATTTCGACGTGCCGCTGGTGCCCGAAGACTACGTGCATCGTGTCGGCCGCACGGCCCGCGCGAAGGCGACCGGCGACGCGATCACGTTCGTCGCGCCCGAAGAAGAGAAGTACTTCGCCCAGATCGAGCGCGCCCTCGGCCGCCGGCTCGATCGCGTGAAGACGCCGGCGCTCCCGCCCGCCGCCCCGCGCCCGCAACCTCATGCGCCCGCCACGCAACGGTCGCATCCAGCCAAGCGCGCCCGGCGCCCCGCTGCGTCGCTTCGCTCATGACGACGTGAGGCCGCCGAGCATGTTCGTTCCTGAGGCGGAGCGCCAGCGAGAACCGATTTGGGACGATTCCGTTTAGGCGAATTACGGTTTGTACGCCACCGACTGCGGGATGTTCGCAGTCGATTGGAAGCCGACTTGCTGGGGGCTGTTCGGGAACTGCGTCCCGTTCGGATCGTAGCAGGTGCACGGCTTCGCCGTCGCCTGGGCAACGTCGTACAAGTAGAGACCCTGCTTTCCCGTAGCGTTCGCCTCGAGCGACACCAGCAGCTTCGTTCCCGTGACCCAACGCAACGCGTGAACGATGGTCGTGTCGCCGTAGACGAACACGGCGCCGCCGGGGGTCGTGGTCGCATCGTACGGAATCGGTCCGCCGACCGGATTGCGATTCGCGGTATTGTCGTAAACCTGGACTTCGGGATCGCCGCTGCTCGTGATGCCGCCAACCGCGACGTACCCGGAAGACGAGCCTGCGA
>Ga0073928_10004239_pt1 | contig 21490 bp, 20 predicted proteins | sample PaiPotPPA55metaG_FD_76969 | JGI IMG/M metagenome (GOLD analysis project Ga0073928, IMG submission 76969) | Iron sulfur acid spring bacterial and archeal communities from Banff, Canada, to study Microbial Dark Matter (Phase II) - Paint Pots PPA... ...
GTCGGCGTGTTCTTCGGCTACTATCCGGCCGCAAAAGCCGCCCGGCTCGACCCGATCGTCGCGCTGCGTTTCGAATAACGTCCGCCCCAAGCGGGACGCCGTGCGGCTGGTTGCCCGCAAGCGTCCGCTTGGGCCGAGCACCGAGGCGAAGGGGTCGCTACTCGACCGCGGAAAACGGCTGGCCTCGAGCACCGAGGAGGACGTCATGATCTTGCGTCTCACGGGCCTATCCGCAGCCCTCATCGCTCTCGGAATCCTCGCGCCCGCATCGAGCGCGACGGGCGGTTTCACGACCGCCCAAGCCGCTCGCGGCGCGAGCACGTACGCGGCGCGCTGCTCCGTCTGTCACGGCGCCCAGCTGCAAGGCGGCGCCGGGCCGGCATTGACCGGCACGAGCTTCCGCCAATCGATCAACGCGTCGTACACGACGGCGGCGAAGCTGTTGGATTTCACGACCAAACAGATGCCGGCAAACGCGCCCGCCAGCTTGCCGGCGCAACAATACGCCGACGTCGTCGCGTACCTGTTGCAGCGCAACGGGTTCTCGGCCGGCGACACGGCGCTGACGGCGCAGAACGCCGCGGCGTTCGAGCTTGCGGGCAAACGCGTGATGGCCCAGACGCCCGCAAACGGCATCAGCCTCGAGATCCAGAAGGCCGCTCCGCCGATCAATCACGTCTACGGACCACTCCCCGCGGGCGCGAACGTCAACGTGAGCGACGACATGCTCGCGGGCGCAGCGACCGATCAGAATGACTGGCTCATGGGCGGCCACACCTTCGCGAACGACCGTTACTCGCCGCTCGACCAAATCACCGACGCCAACGTCGCCTCACTCACGCCGGTCGCGATGGCGCAGACCGGCATGACGGCGAGTTTCGAGGCCACACCCGTCGTCGTGAACGGCGTGATGTACCTCTCGACGCCGGTCGTCGGCAACCAGATGAAGATCCTCGCGCTCAACGCCGCGACCGGCGCGCGCATCTGGGAAACGACGTATAACCTGCTGCCGTTCAAGATCTGCTGCGGACCCGTCAATCGCGGCGTCGCGGTCGCGTACGGCAACGTCTACGCCGTCACGCTCGATGACAAGCTCGTCGCGTTCGACGCCGCGACCGGCAAGGAAAAGTGGGAAACCAAAGTCGCCGATCCGTCGGTGGGCTACAGCGAAACGATGACGCCGACGATCTACAAGGGCAGCGTCATCATCGGCAGCGCGGGCGGCGAATGGGCGATCCGCGGTTTCGTTGCATCGTACGACGCGATGACCGGCAAGCAGCGCTGGCGCTGGTGGTCGACCGATCCGAAGACGTATTCCGGCGATTCGTGGAAGAGCGGCGGCGCGATGACCTGGACGACGCTCGCGATCGATCCGCAGCTCGGCCTATTGATCTTCGCGACCGGCAATCCGAACCCGGACCTCAGCGGCATCAACCGCAAGGGTGACAACCTCTACAGCGATTCGATCGTCGCGCTCGACGTCGACACCGGTAAAATGAAGTGGTACTACCAAGAAGTCAAGCACGACGTCTGGGATTACGACGCCGTGAGCCCGGTCGTGCTCTTCGACGTCACCGACAACGGCACGACGATTCCGGCCGCGGGCGAAGCGGGCAAGGTTGGTTGGTTCTTCATCCTCGATCGCCGCTCGGGAAAACTGATTCGCAAGTCCGATCCGTACGTGCGGATGTCGGAGAACATGTTCTCGACCCCGACGAAAACGGGCGTCGAGATGCTCCCCGGCGCCAACGGCGGCGCCGAATGGTCGCCGCCCGCGTGGTCGCCCAAGACGCACTTCGCCTACGTCATGGGCATGGACCAGCTCATGAACTTCACGACGCAGCCCGAGAAGAACGTCGCGGGCCAGCTTCGCTTGGGCAGCGCGTTTACGAACGTGAAGAAGGGCGCGGTTCAAGACGGCCGCTTCGTCGCCATCGATACGAACACCGGAAAGATCGCCTGGACCGCGATGACCGATCAGCCGCTGATCGGCGGCCCGCTCGTCACCGCGGGCAACCTCGCGTTCATGGGTGAAGGCAACGGCGCGTTCGATGCGTTCGACGCGACGACCGGCAAGAAGCTGTGGAGCTACAACCTCGGCGCGGGCGTCAACGCGCCGCCCGTCACGTACGTCGTCGACGGCCAGCAGTACATCGCGGTCGCGGCGGGTGGTAACTTCCAGCTCGATTATCCGCTGGGCGACGCGGTCGCGATCTTCAAGCTCGGCGCAGGGACGGCGGCGGCGCCGAAGTAGCGGCGCCTCTCCAAGAAAAATCGCGTGTAGGCCGGACGGCGGCTATGAGGGGTCGCGGGGCGTCCCCGCTTTCGCGGAGCGCTGGAGGCGCGGGAGCGAAAGTGGGCCGAGTAGCGTTTTCCCATGGATGGGAAAACGCGCGCGTCCCCGCGACCCCTTGTAGCCGTCGGCCCGGCCCGGCACGCGCCCGGCTTGCGGAACTAGGTGAGGAACGGGTTCTCGCGCTTCTCCACGCCGATCGTCGTCGAAGGCCCGTGGCCAGGGACGACGACGGTGTCGTCGGGATACGGGAAGAGTTTGGAGCGGATGCTTGCAACGATGTCTTCGAGGGACGTCCCGCCGATGTCCCAGCGTCCGACGGCGCCGGCGAAGAGCGTGTCGCCGGTGAGCAGCATCGTCGATGCGATGTCGTCCGCGGATAGGTTGAGCGCGAACGACACGCTGCCGGGCGTATGGCCGGGCGTGTGGAGGACGTTGAGGGTTACGGTGCCGGCGCGGATGGTGTCGCCGTCGGCGAGTTCTGCGTCGAGCGCGACGACTCGGGGTTCGGGGACGCCGAACCAGCGTGCCTGGATCGCGAGCGCCTTGAAGAGCGGGAGATCGCCCGGGTGGAGCAGGCCGTCGGCGCCGGTGCGTTCCTTGAGGTCGGCGAGCGCGCCGATGTGGTCGAAGTGCGCGTGCGTGTGAACGAGGTATTTCGCGCGCACTTTGAGTGCTGCGAGGCGTTCGATGATGCGGTCGGGTTCGTCCCCGCCGTCGACGACGATCGCTTCGCCGGACGTGGTGTCGGCGACGATCGTGCAGTTGCACGCGAGCGGTCCGACGGCCAGATGTTCGATGATTATGGAATCAGGCATCCGAAGTCTCTGTAGCCCGCGTTGAAGTAGCCGAGCGGTGCGCCGCCCGTCGCGCGGCACTCGACGACCGTTCCGATGAAGACCGTATGCGTGCCCGCGCTATGCTCTTCTTCGAGCTTGCAATCAAGAAACCCGAGGGTTCCCGCGAGGACGGGGGAGCCGGTCGCGGCCGTTTCGTACGGCATCCCCTCGAACGGATCGACGGGATCGTGCGAGGCGAATTGCATCGCGATCGACTGCTGGTCGAGGCGCAGGATGTTCACGCAGAAGTGGCCGGCGCGTTCGATCAGCGGATGGCTGCGCGAGTCGCGATTGACGCAGATCAGGACCATCGGCGGCTCGGCGGACACGCTTGCGAACGCGTTTGCGGTGAAGCCTTTCGGCTTGCCCTCGAAGCTCGTCGTCACGACGGTGACGCCGGTTGCGAACCGGCGCATCACGGCGCGAAAATCGGTGGGCGTCGCGCTCGTCACTCGATGCGCGCGCCGATGCCGACGCCGTCGCCGACCGGCACGATCGTCGCGTCGAGTTGCGGGTGGTTGAGGAACGTGCGATTGAAGGCCCGGATCGCTACGGTCGAAGCGTCGTCGCCGGATGCGGGAGTTGCACCGGCTCGACCGCTCCAGAGCAGGTTGTCGACGATTACGAGGCCCGAACGCTTGAGCAGCGGCACGGTCAGCTCGAGGTATGCTTCGTATTCGGTTTTGATCGCATCGATGAAGACGATGTCGAGGTTGCGCGTCGGAAAGGTCGGAAGCACTTCGAGGGCGGGCTGGTTGAGGACGCTCACCTGGTCGGCCTTTCCGGCGCGGCGCAGAAAGTCGAGCGCGATCGCGGTGCGCTCCACGTTGGGGTCGATCGTCCAGATGTGGCCGGCCGGCGGCATCGCGAGTGCCATCCAAAGCGTCGAATAGCCGTAGGCCGTTCCGAGTTCGAGAATGCGATTGGCTTGCATCGCGTGGACGAGGACCGACAGCAGGCGGCCCGTCTCGCGATCGACGATCGGAATGTCGTCGGCATGACCGTGCTGCTCGAGCTCGAGCAACAATGCGGACGGGTTGCGGTGCAGCCGGCGGAGGTAGTCCAGATCGCTCACCCGGTACGTTTGTGGTCCGCAGCGGCGGGGAACCTCTTGGGGGTTCCGGCGGTCGGCCGTCGAACGCTGCCGGACTCAAAAAGCGACATTCACGAAAGCACTCTGAGGGAGTTTTTCATGGCGACCCTTGCGCAGGAATCCTACGCCCCCAAGAAATGGAACCTATCGGGCCTTCAGGGCATTTCCGATCAAACGCTCACCGTCCACTTCGGCCTCTACGAAGGCTACGTCAAGAACACGAACCTGCTCAACGAGCAGATTGCGGCCAAGGTCAAAGCGGGGCCGTCGGGCGCCGATCCGGGATTCGCCGAGCTGACGCGGCGGCTCGGCTTCGAGTACAACGGAATGGTGCTGCACGAGTACTATTTCGATAACATGACCGCGAACGCCAACGGCGCGCCCTCGTCGGGCAAACTGCACGAGGCGATCGGGGCGAGCTTCGGCGACTTCGAGACGTGGAAGAAAGACTTCGCCGCGGTCGGTGGCATGCGCGGCGTCGGCTGGGCAATCGCTTACCTCGATCCCAAGACGAACCGTATCTCCAACCACTGGATCACGCTGCACGAAGACGGCAACGTCGCCGGATTCAAACCGCTGCTCGTCATGGACGTGTGGGAGCACGCGTTTCTGCTCGATTACAAGCCCGCCGAACGCTCGAAGTACATCGAAGCGTTCTTCGCCAACGTCGATTGGAAGGTTGCCGAGTCGAGGCTGACGGCATAGCCGCACCCCGTCGGCATCGGCCGGTCATGGACCGCCTCCGGTTGTTTCCACTCAACGCCGTGCTCTTTCCGGGGGCGGTCCTCAACCTCCACATCTTCGAGCCACGCTACAAGCAGATGGTGTCCGAATGCCTGCAGCGCGGCGAGCCGTTCGGCGTCTGCCTCATCCGCGAGGGCGACGAAGCCGGCGACCCGAGCGTCATGCCCTACGATGTCGGCACGACCGCGGAGATCGGCGACGTCACGCCGCTCGAAAACGGTCGCTACTACATCTCGAGCGTCGGCGGCCGCCGCTTTAAGGTGGAGCGGATCGTCGCGCGCGAGCCGTACCTCACCGTCGAAGTGACGTATCTTCCCGAAGAGCAGAGCCCCGATTCGGATACGGTCCAGGCACTGTTGCTCGAGATCCGCTCGGTTTTTCGCGACTATCTGCGGTTGCTCGTGGAATTTTCCGGCATGCACGCCGACATCGATTTGCCCGCGGATCCGATCGACGCGTCGTTCCTGATCGGCGACGCGCTGCAGGTCGCCGACTCGATGAAACAGCGGCTGCTCGAATTATCGAGCACCGAGCAACGGCTGACGGTGGAACTCGGATTCCTGCGCCGGCTCTTGCCCCAGTTGCGCGCTCTGCTCGAGCGCAAGCGCGAAGCGCCGCAATCCAAACAGTCCGCCGCCCCCGGCGGCGCGTTCCGCTCGAACCAAGAGAAGTTCTTCGGCAAACACTTCAGCATGAACTAGCGATCGAGCGGCGCTCAGGGGGTTGCGGCGCGCAGCACGTTGCGCATGAGCGCGACGTTCGTGACGGGGCCGACGCCGCCGGGGACCGGAGTGATCTCGCCCGCCACCTCCGCTGCGCTCTCGAAGTTCACGTCGCCCAACAGTTTACCGTCGACGACGGTCGTGCCGACGTCGATGACGACGGCACCCGGCCGTATCCAGCTCGCGTCAACGAGGTTCGGCGCGCCCGCGGCGACGACGAGGACGTCGGCTTCGCGCGCCCGAGCCGCGATGTCGACCGTCGACTTGTGGGTGACGGTGACGGTCGCGTCCTGCGCCATCAGCAGCAGACTCACCGGCAGGCCAACGACGTTCGAGCGTCCCACGACCGTGACGTTCTTGCCGCGCAGCGGCCATGCGCGGCTGCGTTCGAGCAGCAGCATGACGGCGGCCGGGGTGGCCGGAACGAAGCGCGCGCCGGTCGCGAACGCGAGCCGCCCCTGGTTGATCGGGCTCGTACCGTCGACGTCCTTCGTTTCGGGCATCGCGCTAGCGATCGTGCGAATCGAGAGATGCGCGGGCAGCGGCTGCTGGAGAATGATGCCGTGCACGGTCGCGTCGGCGGCCGCGCGTTCGAGCGCGGCGCGGACGCGGGCGTCGTCGCTATCGGGCACGAGGACTTCGGCCTCGACGTCGATGCCGACGCGGCCACCGAGCGCGCGCATGCCGCGCACGTACGCCGTGCTCGAATCGTCCTCGCCGACCATTACGACGAGCAATCGCGGTGCGACGCCGCGCTCGCGAAGCGCCGCCGCATCGCGGATGAGGCTTTCGCGCAGCTCGGCAGCAAGCGCGCGTCCATCAAGGATGCGTGCGGCCATCGCCTAAAGGGTTACGCGGCGAGAACCGGACAGTCCCCCGGCCTCGCGGGCGGGTGGATGGAGTTCGTGCGGCGCGAGGTTCGGTTGGGCGCGCGCTTCAATCGCGAGGCGTTCGAGGACGGGTTCTCGGCGTTCAAACGCACCTACAACGTCGCGCCGTTACGGGCGCTCTGCGCGCCCGACGTGCTCGCGCGGTTCTGCGAGCTGTACGGCCGCCGCGACGACCGCGTCCATCAGTACTCGCTGCGCTTGCATTTCGAGCAGGTGCCGCTCGTCGCTGCGGTGATGGCGCCCGGCACGATCGCGTTCGAAGGCGAAGTCGACGAAGAACGGATGGGCGACTGGTAGAATCGCAGCCGGATGATGCGTGGCCGTGCGGCGCTGATCGTTGCCATCTTCGGGATCGCCGCTGCGGCCGTGACGGTTCGATTTTATTTCGCCCAGGCGGGACCGGCCGGCAACGTCTTCGGGGGTCCCGCGATCCTGACCGGCGCACCGGCCCAAAGCTATCCGTTGACCGATCTCGAGGGCCGCACGGACTCCCTCGCGCACTACCGCGGCCACGTCGTCCTGCTGAATCTGTGGGCGTCGTGGTGCGCACCGTGCCGCAGCGAAACGCCTGCGCTCGACCGGTTGTATCGTGACAATCGCGCCAAGGGCCTCGTCGTCATCGGCGTCGACCAAGGCGAATCGCCCCGCGTTGCCGCGTCATTTGCGGCCGAAATGAACCTGCACTATCCGATCCTGATCGATGAAGAGCAGCTTTACGGCCGCGCGTACGAATCGATCGGGCTTCCGACGTCGGTCATCGTCGATCGCGACGGCCGAATCGTGCGTGGGATCGACGGCGAGCTGACGCTCGCGCAAATGCGCGCGGCCGTCGGGCCGCTCTTGGGCACGCCCGATTGATCCGCCCATCGGCCGACCACGCGATCATGGCGGTCGCAATCGCGCTCGTCCTGGCGCAGGACGCTTTCCCGGCGTGGCCCGGCTTCCACACGTGGCAATACGCCGTCGCGCTCGGGCTGATCTCCGTGCCGCTCGCGCGGGGCCTGCGAGGGGCCGCCCGTGCGCCGGCCATCGCGGCGACGCTCGGAACCTTCATCGTCCTCGTCGCCGGGCTGTGCTCGGGGCTGCTCGGACCCGACACGCAAATCGTCTCGCGCTCGCCCGGGACGGTGGCGCCCCTGCCGGACGTCGGGGCCGCGGCATTCTTCCCGAACGCGGGCGCAGCCGACATCGAAAGCGGCAGCTCGGCGATCGTCTTGCGCCGCCGGGACGGGCCACCGGTCGTCGTCGCGCCCGGGAACCGGCGGTTCCTGTCGGCGACCGAGCTCGAAGCCGTTTCGCGCCCCGCCGCCTACGTCGATGCCCGCGACGCGCGAGGCGACCGGCTGACGATCACGCAGCCGACGAACCCCGCGTTCCTCTCGCCCGTCCTGCTCTTCCCGCAGCAAGTGACGATCGGCGGGACGCGACTGCCCGCCGACGGCTTCGCGCTGCCGGCCGCACACCGCCAAATCAAAGCGTTCTACTTCTCGAAAGCCGACTCGGAGGCGGCCCGCAGCCGCGGCATGGCCGGCGTCGAATCGGTGCTGTTCGCCGTCGACGACGACGCCGGCCGGGCCGTTCCGGACGGCATCGGTTTTGCACGGACCGGACAGGCGATCTCGCTCGGCGGTGCGCGGCTCGTGCCGACGATCGGGCGGTATCCGGCGCTCGCGATCTCGGCCGTGCCCTATCCGCCGGCGCTGATCGTCGGCTGCCTCTTGTGCGCCGCCGCCCTGATCCTCAGTTTCACCGCAAAACAGCCGAAAATAGTGTCCTAGATCACACGCGACTAAAGACCCGGTTCACGTACCGCATGACGTGGACCCCAAAGCGGTGGAAACGGTGGATAATCGGCGTTTTTGTGCGGGAATTCTGGGGCGAAAGTCCCAAACTTCAGTCTAGCCGGCGGAAGTTGCGTTTTTCGACCGGCGTTGAATGCTTGACTGCCGACCTTGCTGCGGCGCTTCTTTGGGGACGCGGGTGATATTGACTCGATGACCGGCTCGGTGATTTCACGCGACACGGCTGCGCGACTGGCCTCGTACATCGAGGACCGGCGGCGCGAAATCGTGTCGGCGATCGTTCGCTCGCCCGTCTTAACTCGGCCGAATTCGCCGGGCGCGTCGGCATTCGCGAACACGTTCCTGGAGCGACTCTGTCAGGAACTCGAAGTGAGCGACCGCGATGCCGTCGACGTGTGGGCGGATGGCGAGTCGTCGCCCGACGAAACGCTCGAGCGCGCGCGCATCGTCGTCATCGGCTGCGCGGTCGTTTCGAGCGCGTACGTCGCCGACTGCGGTCATTCGGACGAGGTCGTTTCGTACCTAGCGATTCGGTCGAGCGAACTCGAGAAGCGAATTCGCGCCGAACGCCCCGCTCGCGGCGCGCAAGCTGCGGATGTCGCGAAGCTCGTCGGTCGCGACGAGGTCGTCTCGTCGCTGCTTTCCGCGATCGAAGCGCGCGATTCGGCGACCTGCGAACATTCGCGCGCGGTCGGCATGTGGTGCGCGCGCATCGGCCGATCGCTCGGCATGAACCCCGACGATCAAGCGTTCGCGGCGCTGGCTGGAACGCTGCACGACGTCGGGAAGATCGCGACCCCGTCGGAGATCCTCTTGAAGCCCGGTCCGCTCACGCCCGAAGAATGGGACGCGATGCGCGCGCATTCGCAGATCGGCGCGAAGATGCTCGAGCGCATCCCATCTCTACGCGAGTTGGCGCCGACCGTGCGGGCGCATCACGAGCGTATCGACGGTCACGGCTATCCCGACGGGCTCGCGGGCAACGCAATTCCGTTCTTGGCGCGCATCGTGTCGGTCGCCGACTCGTTCCACGCGATGATCAGCAAGCGCCCGTACCGCCAGGCGCTCACGGTTCCGCATGCGCTCGACGAACTGCGCGCCGGAGTTGGGACGCAATGGGACGCCGTCATCGTAGAAACGATGCTCGAGATCGTGCAGCCCAACGGCGTCGCGCGACCGATCCGCGCGGTACGCGCGGGCGGAGCGATCGCCTAGCCGCCGCTTCGCAGCGCCTCGGCTGATCGCAGCCCCAAGAGCACGTCGGTATTCGGGGCGACGAGCGTCGCCGCGGTTCGCGCGGGATCGTAAACGAACGAGGCGAGGCGGTAGCCGTCGAAGGTTCCCGCGACGACGGCGCCGTCGGGATCGACCGCGAACGCGCGAGCGCCGCTCGAGAACACGACGACGTAGGCGCGCAGCTCGGCCGCGCGCGTGCGCGCGAAAGGTACCTGCCAGCGCTCTTCGGCGGCTGGCGCGCGACAGAGGAACAGGCAGATGCCGGCCAGCCGCGCCGCAACCAGGCCGCGCGGCGCGCATACCGTTTCCCAGCGCACGGCTGCGGCTGAGACGCCTGCAATGACGGCCTCGCGATCGACGGGTTCCGCGTCGGCCTGGGCGGCGTCGATCACCGCATCGGCATCCGCAATCGTCGCGAACGCAGCCAGGCGCGCGAGCTCCTGCTCGTCCGTCGCCGGCGTGAACGCGAGCCGAATGCTTCGTTGCGACGGCGCGGCCGCGGGCGAATGCGGTGCGAACCCGGCCGGCGCCGCGCGCTGCGCGCCGAGCTCGAGCGAACCGAACACCGTTTCGGGCGTGCTTTCGCTCGCGCGCGCCACGTACGTGCCGTCGGCCGCGACCAGCGCGCTCTTGCCGCAGTAGGCGACGCTTGCAAGCTCGATGCCGCACTTGTTCGCGGCCACGAACGGCACGCCGTTCTCTCGCGCGCGCACCTGCATCATGAAGTCGGCCTGCACGTTCTCGCGCGCAGCGGGATCGCGGCCGCTCGTCACCCATGCGGTCGGCATGACGAGGATCTCGGCGCCGCGCTCGACGAGCGTCGCGGCGATCGTCGGGATGCGGCCGTCGGCGCAGACGAGAACGCCGAGCTTGCCTGCGGGGGTGTCGATCGGCTCGAGTTCGGCGCCGGGCGCGAACCAGCGGCGATCGAAGTGCCACAAGAAGCGTTTGGCGGCGGCCCCGAGCGCGCCGCCGTCGGGACCGATCACGAGCGCCGCGTTCAGCGTCTGCTCGCCCGCGCGCAGCGCCGTACCGTAGACCACGACGCACTCATGCCGGCGAGCGCATGCCGCGAGGTCGGCGCGGGCCGAAGCCAGTTGCTCGTCCGCAACGGTTTCGTGCCCGAGCACGTAGCCCGGTACCGTGCCTTCGGGCAGCACCACGAGCTTCGCGCCCCGTTGGCCCGCTTCGTCGACCGATCGGACGATCGCAGGCCATGCCGACTCGAAGTCCTTGCGATCGTGGGCCGGCGCCTGAATCGAAGCGACGGGTATTCTGCGGCGGTGCACGAAATTCGAATCTCCAACGACTCGGCGCCCGCGCCGGAATCTGCGAGGTACCTCTTCGTGAAGCGAGTCATTGGGCTTGTTATTGTGTTCTGCGCGGCCTCCTTCGTTTCTGGAGCGCCGTGTGCGACCGCCGCAGCGCCCGCGGCGAAGATGACGGCGGCGCAACGAGCCGCCGCAAAGGCTGCAGCCGCGGCCGCTGCGGTGCTGCTGCTCGCACCGGCCGACGAATATTTTGGTCCGCTCAAGCAGAGCGTCGTCGGCATTCGCAACGAGATCCGCGTCTTGGGATGGAATTACGACGTCAATCACGACATCGCCGCGCAGACCGTCGCCTCCGCACTGCTCACGGAGCGCGCCATCCGCGATTGGGCCAAGAAGTATCCGCACGACGATCAGGTTCCCAAGGCCCTCTTTTTGCTGCAGCGGCTGTACACCAAGGTGCTCAGCCTGGACGCGCGCAACCATGCCCATGTCATCGCGCAGTGGCTGTTGGGGTCGTACGCGAAATCGCCGCAGGCCAAGCAGCTGCACAAGGTCCTGGCCGTGGAGCACCTGGCTCCGCTCGCTGCTGCATCGCCGGCGCCGACGCCGCTCGCCGCTTACCAGTCGATCTTCGGCTCGCAATATCCGTCGGCGTTCACGGCTGCAGGACAAACGGCTCCGGCTCCGGCCCCGAGCCCATCGAGTCACCCGTAACGGTCCGCCGACCGCCCTCATGAAAACGGCCCCTCGGAACTCCGAGGGGCCGTTTCTTCGGGTGGTTTTCGCGAGCTAGAAGTGGATTCCCAAACCCGCGTATGGACCGTTGTGGGTTTGGTCGATCGGGGCGTTCTGCTTGACGGCGACACGGTCGCCGGCATACCCGAAGTCGATGTACAACGGGCTGCTCGCCAAGTTGAACGTTCCGCCGACGTCGTACCTCAAGATCCGGTACTGCACGGCACCGAAGATGCCGCCGCCCAAGGTCTGGAAGTTGTTCGTCGTTACGAACGGATAGAAATACACCGCTCCGTACAGCGAGAACGGCTGGTTGAGATCCGGCAGCTTTTCGACGCCGAAGCCGAGACCGTGCTGCTGGGTTTCGAAGGCGCCGCCCTCATAGTTGCTGTTGCGGAAGATGTACCCGATGCCGATGTAGATGCGCGGGTCGGCGACCTTCAGACCGAAGCGGCCGTCGAAGTCGTCGTCACGCGCGTGGAACGCCGGAACCCAGACCTGACCTTGCATGCCGATCGCGGTCACGCAACTCTGATCGAAGCTCGGGCAAACCATGGTGTCGCTCGCGAAGTGCGGGTAGCGCCAACTGCGGTACTCACCCTCGAGCATCCATGGCAAGTTGAAGAGCGGGAACTCGATGGCAACCTTAGCCTTGTACGAACCTTCTCCGTTGCCGGGGCTGATGTTGTTGTACACCTTCGGGCTGAAGATGTAGTCGCCGACGACGAATCGCTCGTACGGTGATTTCATCTTCACGGGCGGCGGCGGAGCTGGCGTGGGTGTTGCCGCGGGGACGACCGGCGCCGGCGTTTCCGGTGCCGGCGTTGGTGCCGGCGTCTGCGGTACGGCCGGAATGTAACGCACGACGACCGTGCGCTTTTCGGGCACCCATTGGACGTAAGCGCCCATGCCTTCGGAGAGGACGCGCAACGGCACGACGACGACGCCCTTGTAGATTTCGGGCGGAACGTCGAGCGGCCGGCTCTCACCGTTGATGATCACTTCCGGTTTACCGACGGCGACTTTGACGTCGGAGCCCGGCTTCATGACGTCGACGGTCTTGGTGCTCGCGTCGTACGACACGGACGCGCCCATTTGCTCGAACATCGAGCGCAACGGAACGAGCACCGTGCTGCCGCGCACGAGCGCCCCCAAGACGCGGCTGTTGTGCAGCCGGTCGGGCTTCGTGTAGACGTGGTGGTCGTTGAAGAGGATGGGAACTTCACTCGATGGCGGCGAGCCGAAGTCCGGCGGGGGTATCGCGCCTGGGGCCGCGACCGGAGGGGCCGGTGCGGCTGACGCGGACGGAGCCGGAGCAGGCGTACCCGGCAGCGGCGGCGGAGCGCCGGAGCTTGCGGGTTCGACTGCGGGTGCCGGTGGCATCGTGCTTGCCGCCGGGGGCGTCGAGGCTTGAGCGATGGTCTTGGCGTTCGAATGGGCGCTCTGCGCGTAGAGGCCAGTGTTACCTTGCGCCGATGCCGATCCGGTGGTCGCGTCGACCGTCGTCAGCCCGAGGCACACGGCGAACGCCGCGAGCACGCCCGTGCTGAGTCGTTTCAAGTTTCCCTCCACAAATTAGAACGGAACAATCGCCCACAGAGGAGCGAACGTGCCTGGTGGCCCTGTTTCCCACGCGGGTCTGCAGCCAATCTCTTCCCTCGGAGTACGACGGTTGCGGACCCTAGGCCTGGCGCTGACAATGCCGACCGTAACCGCCGAGCGCGGGACGTGCCTCGGGGCACGACGAGGCCGGACGCGGTGACGGGCCTCGCTCGCACGAGGCCCGTCGTCACGCCGCGTTAGAAATGCAGGCCGAGGCCCGCGTAGATCGAGCTTTCGTTGGTACTTGCCGGAGCGTTCTGGCGCGCTCCCGCGTGATTGCCGAGGAATCCGAAGTCGAGGAAAATCGGGAAGCTCTGCGCCGAGAGCGTGACGCCGCCCTGATACTTCAGATAGCGGTATTGCAACTGCTGATGCGTCCCGAAGATGTCAATGTAGTTGCCCGAGATCTGCGGATAGTACAGCACGCTGCCATACAGGTCGACGATCTGATTGAAGTTCGGCGCTTTTTCCAGGCCCGCACCGAAGCCCGTCAACCGCGGATATCCGTAGTTTCCGTAGCGCGTCTCGTAGCTGCCCACCAGATACAGCTGCGGATTCGCGATGCCGATGCCGACGCGACCGTCGATGTCGGTGTCGCGCAGCGAGAACGGCGGAACGTACGCGAGACCGGACGCGGGCCCTAGGACCGCGACGCAGCTCTGATCGCCGCTCACGGGTTGACCCGCGACGCCGCACGGCAATCCGGGATTGAAGCCGCTCGAGCCCCCATGCGGTCCGCGGAATTGCGCGTAGGTGCCTTCGAGTAGGAAGCTGAGATCGTCGTCGATCGGCACCGTCGCACCGGCCCGGCCGGCAAACGAAATGTCGCCTTTGTTTCCGGGGCTGAACTCGTTGTAGATCTTCGGATCGAACAGCGCGTCGGCAGCGACGAAGAACTGCATCTTGGCGGCTTCGGTCGGAGTCGGCGTCGGGGGCGCCGTGACGACGGGCGCGGGCGGCGGGATAACCGGTTTAACCGGCGGCGCCGTCGGCGGCGGCGGGGTTGGCGACGGCGGCGCGCTGAGATAGCGCACGACGACGAGCCGCTTGTCCGCAACCCACAGCACGTAGGCCCCCATGGTTTCCGAGATCACGCGCACGGGGACGACGACGGCGCCCTTGTAGATCTCGGGCGGAACGTCGAGCGGGCGCGTTTCACCGTTGAGCACGACTTCGGGCTTCCCGACCGTCACTTGAACGTCGGCGCCGGGCTTGGAAACGTCGACCGTCTTCGTCGACGCGTTATAGGTGACCGTCGCGCCCATTTGCTCGAACATCGAGCGGAGCGGAACCAAGATGGTCCCTCCGCGCACGAGCGCTGCGAGCACCCGGCCCTTCTTGAGCTTGTCGGGCTTGGAATAGACGTGCTGGTCGTTGAAAAGCAACGGAACTTCACCCGAAGGCGGCGTTCCGAAATCGGGTGCCGGCGTCTGCGCCGAGACGCGCACGAAGACCGATGCGGAAAGCGTCGCGATTGCGAACGCGATCATAGACAATCGTTTCAGGACGAACCCTCCCATGGATGGAGCCGCGAGGCCTAACGGCATCCTCTTTCCCCGTTCTGTGACGAATCGCCGCGCCTTGCCTCTACGAACCCTTCGAACCGTTGCGCCGGCGCGTGTTTTCACGAAGAACGCCCCCCGTAAAGACGGGAGGCGTTCTTGGTTCCTAGATGGACTGGGCGGGACTTAGAAGTGCAGCCCGAGTCCGCCGAAGAGCGAGTTCTCCGAGAAACTGCTCGGAGCGTTCTTGGCTGCGATTCCGTGATCGCCGAGGTACCCGAAGTCCAGGAACAGCGGCGTGCGCGGAACGTTGATCGTGATACCCGCCTGGTACTTCAGCAGGCGGTACGCCAGCGTCTGGTTTCCGAAGATGTTGGTGTAACCACCCTTGATCGTCGGATAGTACAGGATGCTGCCGTAGAGATCGATCGGCTGGTCGAAGTTGGAGAGCTTCTCGAGCCCGGCGCCCAGGCCCTGAAGGCGCGGGTAGCCGTAGTTCGTGAAGCGGTCCATGTAGCTGCCGACGATGTAGATCTTCGGATTGGCGATGCCGACGCCGATCCGTCCGTCGAGGTCGCTATCGCGCGCATCGAACGAAGGAACGTACGCCGAACCTGCGACCGGTCCGATGACCGAGACGCATCCCGGATCGCCGACCGGCGCCGAGAACGCGTTGCCGGGCAAACCGCACGGGACGTTCGGGCTGTAGAACGGGCCACCGGTATTGGTGCCGGTCGCCGAACGATGCGGATAACGGAATTGGTCGTAGTTGGCTTCGGCCATGATGCCGAGGTTCGCGACGTCGAACGTCAACCCGGCGCGAGCACCGCCGTCAACGCCGCCCTTATTGCCGGGCGAGAACTCGTTGTAGACGGTGGGATCGAACAGGGCGTCGGCGGCCACGAAGAAGTGCACCGCGGCTTGTGTCGGCGCGGCCGTCGGTTGCGGCGTCGGGATCGGCGTCGGAACCGGCTTTGCAGTCGGCGTCGGCGTTGCGGCCGGCGGCGGCGGCGGCGTCGCGGTCGGCGGCGCGATGTAACGCACAACGACCAGACGCTTGTCGGAAACCCACGCGACGTAGGCGCCCATGCCTTCCGAGATCACGCGAACGGGAACGACGATCGAGCCCTTGTACATCTCGGGCGGTACGTCGAGCGGACGCGTTTCGCCGTTGATGACGACTTCAGGCTTTCCGAGGGTGACTTGAACGTCTGCGCCCGGCTTCGAAACGTCGACCGTCTTGGTCGACGCGTTGTACGACACCGTAGCACCCATCTGCTCGAACATCGAACGCAACGGAACTAGGATCGTCTTCCCGCGCACCAGAGCGGCCAGGACGCGCCCCTTTTTCAGTTTGTCAGGTTTCGAGTAAACGTGCTGATCGTTGAACAGGATCGGGACTTCTCCGGACGGCGGCGTACCGAAATCCGGTGCCGGCGCCTGTGCGAGCACCGGCGATACCGCCGAAACCGCAAAGGTCACGATCCCGAACGCGATTGTCGCCAACACGACGCTCAGCCGCGAAACGAGTCGTTTCACTATTATGCCTCCTAGAAAATATGGTTGGAGATAAGCCAAGGTACCCCCGGTAACTCAGAACAGTGCTTACCCGTTCTGTTTTGCGCCGAAACGGCCGTGAAGCGGATTGTGAAAACGATTCTCATTTCATCGGTCGCAATGGAGCGCTACCGGACTGGCGCCGCTCTTCCAGCGCAGACGCAAACCCTTTGTGGATGTGCCTCGGCCCTTGCGGGCCGGTGCTCGGCGTGCGGCTTGCGCCGCCTCCTCAACGCTCGTTAGCGTCCTCTTGTTTCGCCGGCGTGCGTCAACCCCTGCTCGTTTCGGACGTCCATTCGGCCTTTTCCGCTCGCGAGAAACTTGGTTTCGCGGGTGCCGCCGACGAGCGGCAGTTTCTTGTCAGCGGGTGAGCCGGCGGCGGGGCGCCGTCAGGAGAGCTTTTCTTCGAGGTTCGCGATGAACCGAGAGCGTTCCACGATGTACCGCTCGTGGGTCCCCTCGGCGATCTTTTCTCGCTCGTCGAACGCCGCGACCGCGAAGTTCACCCGCCGGCCGTCGACGCCGATCACTTCCACTTCGGTGCGCACGATGAAGCCGACCGGCGTCGGAGCCATGTGCGTCAAATCGATGTACGCGCCGAGCGTCACTTCGTCGGCGCCAAGTGCCGGCGCAAGACATTGGACCGCGGCCTCTTCGATCAGTTGCAGGAGCATCGGCGTCGAGAGAACGTCCACGCCCTTGTTGCCGGCCTTCTCGGCGGTCATCCATTCTTCGACGCGGGTTTGGCTCTGATAGGTACGCCCCGGCTCCAGTTTGGCGGCCATGATGCCTTGGTTTGGCCGCGAGCGCGGCCGCTCCCGCTCGGCGCGCGGCGTGAATCAATTTGGGGCCGCACCGAGTAGTAGAGAGCGACGCCGGCAGCCCGCGTGCGAGGCCGGCGTGCCGTTTTGCTCGAGGAGTCGGTCGGAACATGAATGTGCGCGTAGCAGCGTTGCTGGTCTTGGGATTAGGGATCGCGGGTTGCGGCGGCAAAGCGCCGCCGCCGGCTCCGGCACCGCTCGCCGTCGACGTTGCTGCCGCGAAGCGTCAGGACATCTCGACGTCGGTCGTGCTCGACGGCCAGATCGCGCCGGTTCTGCAATCGACGCTCAGCTCGACGCAGTCGGGAACGATTTCGGACGTGCTCGTCAATGAAGGCGACCGCGTCCACCGCGGCCAGCTCCTCGCCAAGCTCGACACCTCGTTGCTCGAAGCGCAGCTTCAAGGCGACGTCGCCACGGTGCAGCAGTCGCAGGCCAAGCTCGCGGGGTCGGCGATCGCGGCGCCGATCTCATCCCAGCAGTACTCGTCGGCGGTGACCCAGGCCGGTCAGGCATTGCAAGCCGCCCGCAACACGGTGGCGGCTGACGAAGCGGCGCTGCGTAACGCCGACCTCGTGAATAAGAGCGATCAGCAGCTGATGAAGCAAGGGTACGTCGCGCAGACGACCGCGGAGCAAGCCCGCGCGGCCTACGTCGCGGCGCAGGCGGCGCTCACGAGCGCGCGCCAGGCGCTGCCCGCCGCCGAGGCGGCGCTGCAGACCGCCCGCACCAACACCGGACAAGCCGGAGTCGACCAGTCGACGATCGCACAGAACCGCGCCGCGCTCGCGGAGGCCCAAGCCGGCGTGACGCTGCTGCGAACTCAGATCGCGCAATCGTCGATCTACGCACCGTTCGACGGCGTCGTGACGCAGCGTCTGCTCGATCCGGGCGCGTTCGCTGGACCAAATCAGCCGATCGTTCAAGTTTCGCAGCTCGATACGGTGTACGTGAACGCGAACGTTCCCGACGAGGATTTGAGCTACGTGCGCCCCGGGACGTCCGTCCGGTTCACCTCGCAGAGTTTGCCCGGGCGCACGTTCGCGGGCACGATCTTCGACATCAACGCGACGCCGACGAGCGGAACCCTCTCGTACCGCGCGCGTATTCGGCAGCCCAACACCGGCAACGTGCTGCGGGGCGGAATGCTCGTGAGCGTGCTCGTGCAGAAAGAGCGCCATCCGGCGGCGATCGTCGTGCCGCGCACCGCAGTGTTCGAAGGCGATCAGGGCTCGAACGTCTACACGGTCGTCGACGGCAAAGCCAAGATGCTCCCGGTGGAGCTCGGGTTGCAGACCGACACGCTGGCCGAGGTGCGTGGAAGCGGCGTTCGGCCGGGTACCGTCGTAATTACGACGCGGCCCGATGCGTTGCAAGACGGCAGCGTGGTGGCGGTGAGTGGCGCACCGCCGGCCGCGAAGACGGCGCACTAGCTAAAGGAAACAACGACGTGATGGACATTCGCCGCATTCGGCTCGGATTGGGCCTGATGACGCTCGCCGCAACGGCTGCGGTCGGGTTGCTCGCTCCGCCGGCGGCGCGCGCCGCGGGCTCCGCGCGGGCCGTCGCCCAAGCCTCGGCTGCGCCTTCGAGCGCGCCGACGGGGCTCGGCCTCCCGGGGTCGCCCCCGCCGTACGGCCGTGCGCTCAACCCGGGCCAGCCGACCCCGTTTCCGCTCACGACGCTCGCGCCGCTGACCGGCCAGACCTCGCTTCCCTATCCGGCGTACGGGTCGCCGGTTCCGGGCGTCGATGCCGGGACGCCGGCGCCCGGGCTGTCGGCAACGATCACGCTGCAGCAGGCCGAGATGATCGGTTTCGCGCGCTCGCCGCTGCTCGCGTCGGCCCGCGGCGACGTCGCCGTCCAGGCCGCGGCCGTTCGCTTGGCGCAAGCCGGCCTGCTACCGTCGCTCGCCGGCAGCGCCGGCTACGGGTTCGCCCACACGCAGCCCGGCGGCTTCAGTTCGACCACGACGTCGAGCGGCGTCGTCGTTCCGGCGTCGAAAACCACTTCAACGAGCGCGACGTTCGCGCTGCAACTTCGGCAACTGATCTACGACGGCGGCAAGACGGCCTACGGCATCCGCGCGGCCACGAGTGCCGAAACGGCCCTCGCCGATACCTATCGGCGCGAATTGCAAACGGTCGCGTTCAACGTGGCGACGGCGTACTATGCCTATCTCGCCGCGCAGCGAACGACCCAGGTCGACCTCGAGATCGTGCGCGAGGATACGGTCCAGGAGGATCTCGTGCGAGCGCAGGTTCGCGCGGGGACGACTGCGCGCTCCGACATCGCGACCGTGCAGCTGCCGGTCGCGCAAGCCCGGGTCGCGGTCGTTCGCGCCCAGGGCGCCGAGTTGTCGGCCGAAGCCACGTTCGCGAACGCGATGGGGCTCGATGCCAACGTGAAACTGCAGCCGGTCGACGACGCGCCGGTCTTCACGGCGTCGCAAGTTTCGTCGATTCCGATACCGTCGTACGATGCCGCGCTCAAGCGCGCGCTCGCGCTCCGACCCGATTACGACTCGGCGGTGCAAATCGTCAACGCAGGCCAATCGGACCTGCGCGCCGCGCGGCTCGGATTGTTTCCGACGTTGACGGGTTCGGGCTCGGCGAACGACAACTCCACGAACTCGAGTGCCGGCGCGTTCCGCAACAACCAGCAAATCGGCGTGTCGCTCGCGATTCCGATTTTCGACCAGGGCATCACCGCCGCCGACGTCGCGTCGGCGCGCGGGGCGCTCGATAAGGATTACGCGGCTTTGCAGAATGAGGCGTTGACGGTTGGGCTCAATGTCAAGCAATCGCTGACGGCGCTCGTGAGCGCGCGCGCCGCGCTCGATCAAACGCAGCAGGAATACGCAACCGCGCTGACCAGCCTCCAAGCGACCCAGGCGCAGTACCGCGCGGGCGTGACGACGCTGCCGCTGCTGCTGAATGCGCAAGTCGGATTGACGCAGGCGCTCACCGACCAAGTGAACGCCGTCTACACGCTGCGCCAATCCGAACAGTCGTATCTCTACGCGATCGGCGCGAACTACGATGCCTCGGCCGACAACGGCAAGACGATCGTGCGGCCGGTACCGAGCCCCGACGCGCAAGGTGGCCGCACGGCGCAATCGGGCAAGCACCGGCCGGCGCATTTGGGCGGGACGGTTTTCGGCCGCTGACGTAAGTGGCGGCATGGCCGCTGCTCTGACGCCCGCGGGCGTCGACGATCCGATCAACGCAGCGATCCTGCGCGTTTCCGAGGACCGGATCGCCGGCTTCCTGCGCGATCCGCTGGCGGAAATCGCGGCGCGCTGCGGGCTCGCGCCGGATGTCGTCATCGCCCGGATCCGCGCGATGCTCGAAGCGGGGACGATCCGTCGCGTGCGCCAGACGCTGCTCGCGACCAATCTCGCGCCGGGTGCGCTCGTCGCGTGGCAAATCCCGGCCGAGCGGCTCGACGCAGCGTTCGAATTCATGGCGAACGAAGATCCGTTCTCGGGTCACGTCGTCATTCGCACGGCCGATCCGGCGACGCCGGGTTCCACCTACCGGCTGTGGACGACCCTGAAAGTCCCGCACGGCTACGCGCTCGAGAAGCACGCCGAGTTCTTGCGGGGCGCGGTCGGTGCCGGCGCGTTCCGGCTCATGCCGGCGAAGCGACTGTTCACGCTCGGTGTCGGCCACATCCGGCGCCGCGGCTTGGAGCCGGGCTCGCGCGCGGACGTGCCGGCCGACGTGCTCGACACGCACATCGTCGCGCTCTCGGCGCTCGAGTGGCAAGTGCTCGTCGCCCTCAAACGCGAGTTCGAACCGGCCGAGCTCGTGCCCATGCCGTGGGTCGCGCGGGCCGCTGAGGCCGGCGTGCCGCTCGCAACGTTCTACGCCGTCGCCGAGTCGCTTGCGAGCCGCGGCGTCATCGGCCGGTTCTCGACGTTCCTCGAGCACGTCAAACCCGTCGGCGGCGGCGCGCGCGTGACGCGCTACAACGCGCTCTTCCACTGGCGCGTTCCAGCCGGCCGCGAACTCGATGCGGGCCGCGAAGTCGGCCGGCACCACATCATGACGCACGCGTACTGGCGCGAGGGCGGCCCCGAATTCCGCGACGTCAACATCATGGGCGTCGCGCACGGACTCGACAAAGACGTGCTGCTCGCGCACAAGGCGGCGATCGACGAGCACCTGCGGGAAGCCGGGATCGAGATCGGTTACACCAACGTCTTCTGGGGCGGGCGCAGCGAGATCAAGCCCTCGGAGATCGCGCCAGTGGCGTTCGCGGAGTTCTATCGCGCGCGCGGGATCGATCCCGCGACGCTCCGCGGCTGAGAAGCGGGCGCGCAGCGGCGCTCGGGGCCAGGCGCGGCGGGAGTGATTCGGAGGCCGTTCGGGCAAATGA
>Ga0073928_10004241_pt1 | contig 21481 bp, 19 predicted proteins | sample PaiPotPPA55metaG_FD_76969 | JGI IMG/M metagenome (GOLD analysis project Ga0073928, IMG submission 76969) | Iron sulfur acid spring bacterial and archeal communities from Banff, Canada, to study Microbial Dark Matter (Phase II) - Paint Pots PPA... ...
AGGTGCTCCTCATGCGCCCGCCGTGATCTATCTCTCACACCGGCCGCGCGGATGGGCCGGGTCGCGTGCCGCCCGACCGCGTTCCCTCTTGACCGTCCCCATACAAGGGGCGACGCACTGCGTCGCCCTCTTATCCCCAGCCGGCCGACGAACGAGGGCGAGGCAATGGGGGCACCACGATCAATGTGCGGAGGCAGAGATGACCTGCGACCTCCGGCACTGCGCGCCCGAACCTCATCGGACCTCCCCTGGTGTCGGGTGCGGTCTCACGCGAAAGTGAGGCAAGTCAATGGAGGCAGAACGCGGCCCCCTTTGTAGGGTGCGTTAGCCGCACAAGTCGGCCGCAAAGCCGACTTGTACGGCGTAACGCACCGCAAGCCTGCAGCCGAACCAAGCGCCACTGCCTGTGGGCGTCGAAATGCCGCCCGCCTGCCATGTTTAGGCACGAACCTTGCCCCTTGGGCATGAGCGCCAACGAGTGTTACATTATTACACTAACCTGTCCCCCCGGGGTTCGACGATCGAGGCCGTTGATGCAACGTGATGAAGCCTTCGTGCGCCGTACCGTTTGGTTTTTGCGCGGGATAGCAGTCGCTCCCGCAATATCGGTCCTGCTTGGACTATCGTCCTCGGCGCTTGCGCAGGATCCCAATGACGTTGCCATCATCGGAACCGCGACGCTGCCCCGCGATCTGACGCCGTGGGGCATGTTTCTCAACGCCGATCCGATAGTCAAAGGTGTCCTGATCGGACTGCTTTTCGCCTCGATCGTGACCTGGACGGTGTGGCTCGCCAAGACCATCGAGATCCTCGTTGCCCGCCGGCGGGTCAGCTCGGCCTTGAGCATTCTGCCCGCCGCAACGTCGGTATCGACCGGCGGCGAGCGGCTTTCCGGCACGAACAACGAAATCGGCAGATTTGTCGCGGCTGCGATCACGGAGCTGCGGCTTTCCCCCGATCCGTTCGAGCGCGACGGCATCAAAGAGCGGATCGCCTCGCGGCTTGAGCGCCTCGAAGCGAGCTTCAGCCGGCGCATATCCCGCGGCACCGGAGTGTTGGCCACGATTGGAGCGACTGCACCCTTCGTCGGGCTGTTCGGCACGGTCTGGGGCATCATGAACAGCTTCATCGGGATCTCGAAAGCACACACCACCAATCTTGCAGTCGTAGCCCCGGGCATTGCCGAGGCGCTGCTTGCCACCGCTTTCGGATTGGCTGCCGCTATTCCCGCTGTCATGGTCTACAATGTGTTTGCGCGCTGGACTGCAGGTTATCGGGCACTGCTCGGCGATGGCGCGGCGGAGGTGCTGCGCCTGGTGAGTCGTGACCTCGATCGTCCGGCGGCGGCTCCGGGGTCTCCGCGCCGGGGTATGCCGCTCCCGACAGCCGCCGAGTGAGGCCACGGCATGAGCGTGCGGCTGGATCACGGCGAGGACACCCTCACCGAGGTGCACGAGATCAACGTCACGCCGTTCATCGACGTGATGCTGGTCTTGCTGATCATTTTCATGGTCGCGGCGCCGCTGGCGACTGTGGACATCCAGGTCAACCTGCCCGCATCCACTGCGGAGCCGCAGCAACGGCCGGACAAGCCGGTCTATTTGACCCTGAAATCGGATCTCACGCTTGCGCTGGGCAATGACACGGTGGCTCGCGAGATGCTCGGCCGTACCCTCGATGGCGCCACCAAGGGTGAAAAGGAGGCGCGCATTTTTCTGCGCGCTGACAAGGCTGTCCCTTATGGCGAGGTGATGGAGGTCATGAACCTCCTGCGCAGCGCGGGCTATCTCAAGGTCGCGCTGGTCTCTCTGGAGAGAGTGCCCGGACCATGAGCGCGCGAGCGGCGGAAGATTGGGTCGATCTCCGACGCTGGCTGATCAGCGGCGCCATCGTGCTGCTCGCGCACGGTGCGATCGCCGCCGCAATGCTGCCTTGGCACGAGGAGAGCGAGCCCGACGAGCCTTCCGCTGCCATCGTGGTCGACTTTTCACCGATACCGGTCGCCCCCGCCACCGTCGAGACCGAAATCCCGCCCGGCCCGGAACAGGTGATGTCGGACGCCTCTCCCGACAAGCCGGTCGAGCTGAAGGAAACTACCGAGCCGAAGCCTGAGCAACAGACGGAGCCGTTGGAAGAGCCGCCCCCCGATGTGAAGCCCGCTCCCAACCCGGAGGTTCCGATCGAGCAGCCTCAGGAGGTAAAGCCGCAAACGGTGCAGCAACAGGAACCGCGACCGCCCGCGCCCATCACCTCTGCCCCGCAAGCAGCGCCCCTGGAAAGGGCGGCAGTTCCGGCCGCCCCGGCCGTGGGGCGATCCGTGCCCAAGAGCTCCAATGCGGTACCAACCTGGACGACGCGCATTGTCGCGCTGCTTGAGCGCAACAAGCGCTATCCGCCTGCGGCGCAGGCGCGTGGCGAGCAGGGCGTGGCGCAAGTGTTCTTCAGCCTTGATCGGGAGGGCCGCGTCATTGACAGCCGGATCACCCGCAGCTCGGGTGCCGCAGCCCTCGACGAGGAGGCCCTTGCGCTTCTGCACCGCGCGCAGCCTTTCCCGGCGCCCCCGCCGGAATTGGTCGGCCGGCAGGTGAATCTCACGGTCCCGATCCGCTTCAATCTGCGGTGAGACTCATTGTCCGGCGCTGCCCCCCGGCCTATGTCTTCGTGCGAAAAGGGAGTAGGTGCGGCGCACCGCGTCGTCACGGATCGATAATAGGGGCGAGGCAGTGCCTCCCCTACGAAGAGCGAGGATAGAGTAGCGCGTGTCCGAGATAGCTTCAGCACGAGCCCACCGGCTGTCGCGACCTCTTGTGATCGCTGCTGCTGGGGTGGGCATGCTGCTGGCCGGGACGCTGGCCCTGTGGGCGCATTACGGCAGCGCGGTCTTCTATGAGATGATCGTCGCAGGGATCGCGCGCTGCGTGTGATGAAACGCGCCCATGCCTCCCCACGGCGGACAGAGAGAAGCATAGAGGAGAGACCATGACCTCGCGCAGCCTCCGCATTCTGGTGATCAGCGCCGCATTTCTGGCCGGCCTCTTCCTTTGCTTCGGCGTCGTTCTCGTGGTGAGCAGCCGGATGTCGACGCCGGGCGCGCAGCAGATCGCGGCGGTCGGCGGTCCGTTCAAGCTGATCGATCAGAACGGGAAGGCACTAAGCGATCAGGACCTCAGAGGCCATCCTTTCCTGGTGTTTTTCGGGTTTACCCATTGTCCCGACGTCTGCCCCACCACCCTGTTCGAGGTCTCCGAGATCCTGCGCAAGCTCGGCCCCGACGCCGATCGCACCCGCGCAGTGTTCATTACGGTCGACCCCGAGCGCGACACTCCCGCTGTCATGAAGGACTACCTGTCGAGCTTTGATCCGCACCTCTCCGGCCTCAGCGGCGATCCGGCCGAGATCGCGAGAGTGGCCAAGAAGTATCGCGTCTACTACAAGAGGGTGCCGTTGGATGGCGGCGAGTACACCATGGACCACACCGCCATCGTTTATCTGATGGACAAGGACGGGCGCTTCGTTTCCCCCTTCAGTCTCAAGCGGACGGCAGAGGCTGCAGCGGCCGATCTGCGCCGATACATGTAAGGGAGCGGTTCGGGAACGATCGCGTTATTGCTACCGGTCTACGCCGTCATTCCGGGGCCGCGAGCTTAGCGAGCGGAGCCCGGAATCCAGAATCTCAGGTCCTGCAGTTGCAACACGGTGCATCGACCACACCCCCTGGGGTTATGGAATGACGGCGAGAGGTAACTTATGACGCCGTCCAAATGAGGGATACGGGAACCGAAGTGATTCATTTCCAGGACGGCGCACCGACAGGTGGGGCCTATGGCCTCACCCCCTACGTTCTCGCGCTGGCGATTTTCCTGGCTTCATTCGTTGCCGCCGCAGGGCCGAGTGCATATGCGCAGGCCGTAAGCGATCAGAACGTGCGCGTGCCCAGCTTCTGGGATCCCAGGCGACGGCCGGAGAAACCGGATCTTTCCCGCGTGAGCGTGGTGCGATTCCTGACCGAGATCGATTATCCGCCTTTCAACTTCGCCGGCACGGACGGCAACCCACAGGGCTTCAACGTCGAGCTGGCGCGCAAGATGTGCGACGAGCTCAAGCTTGCGTGCACGATTCAAATGCGCCGCTTCGAGACGCTCATTCCAGCGCTCAACGCCAATCAAGGCGATGCGGCGATTGCCTCGATCGCGAGCACGCCCGAGATGCGCACCAAGGTCGATTTCACCGACCCTTACTACCGCACGCCGGCGCGGTTCGTGGCCCGGCGGGATTCGCCGCTCGATGATGCCCTGCCGGAGCGGCTCGAAGGCAAGAAGGTGGCCGTGGTCGCCGGTACCGCGCACGAGGCCTATCTGCGGGACCTGTTTACCGAAGTCGAGCTGCGCTCCTATCCCAACACCGACGTGGCGCGCCTCGCTTTACGCCGAGGGGATGTCGATCTTCTGTTCGGCGACGCGATCTCGCTCGCATTCTGGATCAACGGCACCGATTCGGAGAATTGTTGCGCGTTTCGCGGCGGAGCCTACATCGACAGCCGCTATTTCGGAGAAGGCATCGGGATTGCGGTCCGCAAGGGCAATGACACCATCAGGCTCGGGTTGAACTGGGCACTGTTCCGGGTATGGGAGCAGGGGCGTTTTGCCGATCTCTGGCTGCGGTATTTCCCCATCAGCCCGTTCTGACCTACTTTAACTGTTGGGGTTAATCCGTAGGGGCGAGTCGGGGTCCCAAAAAATGCAAGGCATTTTTTGGGGTGCCCCTCATGCCTCGCCCCTACACGCGGTCAAATAGATGATGATGATCGAAGCGCAGGCCTCGGAGCTGCGGGCCATTGCCGAAAAATCCAACGCGTGGCCGTTCGAGGAAGCGCGCAAGATCGTCGCACGTCTCAAGCGCCATCCCAAGGACGAGGTCGTCTTCGAGACCGGTTACGGTCCGTCCGGACTTCCGCACATTGGGACATTCGGGGAAGTCGCGCGCACCAGCATGGTACGCCATGCATTCCGCGTGCTCACCGAGGACCGCGTGAGGACACGCCTGACCGCGTTCTCCGATGACATGGATGGGCTGCGCAAAGTCCCGGACAACGTCCCTCACCGCGAGATGATGGAGGCGCATCTGGGCAAGCCGCTCTCGCGCGTGCCGGATCCGTTCTCGAGCGAATATCCGTCCTTCGCTGCGCACAATAATGCGCGGTTGCGCACCTTCCTCGATCAGTTCGGGTTCGATTACGAGTTCCTCTCCGCGACCGAGTGCTACACTTCCGGCCGCTTCGATCGCGCGCTGCTCACGGTGCTGGAGCAGTTCGATCGGGTCATGGCGATCATGCTGCCGTCGCTGCGTCAGGAGCGTGCGCAGACCTACTCGCCGTTTTTGCCGATCTCGCCGATGACAGGGATCGTTCTGCAGGTGCCCATTATCGCGCATGACGCTGCCGCCGGCACCATCACCTACCAGGACCCCGACAGCCGGGAAGAAGTCACCACCCCTGTCACCGGCGGGCGCACAAAGCTGCAGTGGAAACCCGACTGGGCCATGCGCTGGCTTGCGCTCGGCGTCGATTATGAGATGGCGGGAAAGGACCTCATCGATTCGGTGAAGCTTTCCGGCGAGATCTGCCGCGCGCTTGGGGGCACGCCTCCTGAAGGGTTCAATTATGAGCTCTTTCTCGATGAGAAGGGCCAGAAGATCTCCAAGTCCAGGGGCAACGGCCTGACCATCGAGGAATGGCTGCGCTATGCCAGCCCGGAATCGCTGTCGCTGTTCATGTATCGCGAGCCGAAGGCGGCAAAGCGTCTGTATTTCGACGTCATTCCGCGTCACGTCGACGAGTATCAGCAGCTGCTCGAAGCCTATGAACGCCAGGACCTCAAGGGGCGCCTCTCCAATCCGGTCTGGCATATCCATTCCGGCGATCCGCCCAAGCCGGAAATTTCGATCTCGTTCTCGATGCTCCTTACGCTGGTGGCATCTTCCAATGCCGAGAATGCCGAGACTTTATGGGGCTTCATCGGCCGCTACCGCCCCGGGGTGACGCCGCAGACCCATCCCAAGCTCGATGCGCTGGTGCGCTATGCCATTCACTATTTCCGCGACTTTGTGTTCCCGCACAAGCACTTCCGTGAGCCGGGCGAGAGCGAGCGCGTCGCGCTCCTCGACCTGCGCGATGCGCTCTCGCAGCTCGCTGCGGATGCGACGGCGGAGCAAATCCAGGAAGTGGTGTATGAGGTCGGCCGGCGCGAGCCTTTCCTCGACAAGAGCGGCAAGATCAAGACCAAGGACGGCAAGCCCGGGGTCGCGCTCGACTGGTTCAACATGCTCTATCAGGTGCTGCTCGGCCAGGAGAAGGGACCGCGGTTCGGCTCCTTCGTTGCCGTCTATGGCGTGCAGAACACGATCGACATGATCGATGGCGCGCTCGCCCGCTCCGCCTGATCTCGAGCTCGTCGCGTAGGGCGGGTTTGAAACCCGCCCCTACATGCGGCGCCTCGGAATGACAGCGTGCTCCCCATGACCCTCTCCGCTCGCCCTACGACGGTCCGCGGGGGGTAGGTCTGAACTCCTCGCCCACACGGTGCGCCATTTGCACTACCGCGCTACGCCGAGCGGAGCACGAACCGGCGGTTTACTTTCTGCACGGGCCGCGCGTTCATGGGGAAGAGCTTCGCGAAGCGCGCGATGTCTGCCTCCGCTACCTGGATCGGATCAGTGAGCAGAAGCCAATCGACCGTCTCGCTGCAGGGCGGCGTGGTGAGCGAGCCCCAATAGCGATAGTAGCTGCGCGCTGCCGGCAGCAGCCCATTCGGGTCGATCCCCGTATCGGCTTTCATCGCCGGACCTTCCGTCTGCGGCATGGTCGAGACGATCTTGGCGAACACTCCGTTTGTCCGGCCGGCTGTCATCAGCGCCCCGATGACCGCCAGCCCACCTGCCGCATTGGCGTGAACGAAATGCGCTTCCATAGCAAAGCCTTGCCGGCGACGAGATGCTCGCTGGGGTGGTGGAAGTGAATTGCACCAGGCGGAAATTTGCATTCCCGTATCCCAGTACGCTTGTGTCTCCCATGTTCAGCTGGATGGTATGGCCGTTGTTGACGATCGTATCGGCATGCCTGTCCCACGTGACCTTGAGCGCTGGCATTTGCGCCCGAATCACTTCGCCGACGTCAATTGGCGATTGCTGTCCCCCGATGGAGCAGGCACGGTTCGCGGGATCGAGCTCCCCCCAGTTCGCCGGACCACCCGTCCCCTCGTAGCTCCAATGCGCGTCCGCGCCGAAACCTCTCGGCGCGCAGAGCGGGCAGAGCGCAAGCCCGGCGAGAAGCTTCATGGCGTGGCGACGATGCATGGTGGACTCCCTTGTGATTTGCGGGGACCGACCAGATCGCCGGCGCAATTGCAACCCCTGGTGTTGTTAATAGTGGGGCGAATCTGCGATGACAGCGATCATCTACAAGATATGCGGGCGCCCGGTATGGGAGGAGGCGCAACGGCGTGGGCTGTTTCAAGGTGCCGGCGCAGACCGGAGCGACGGATTCATCCATTTCTCCACCGCCTCCCAGGTGCGCGAGACCGCAGCCAAGCACTTTGCCGCCCTGAGCGACCTCGTGCTGGTTGCGGTCGATGCGCAGGCACTTGCCGGCGCGCTCAGATGGGAGCCTTCCCGCGGCGGCGATCTCTTTCCCCATCTTTACGGCCCATTGCCGCTAGAGGCAGTGCTGTGGACGCGGCCGCTCCCCCTCGACGCGCACGGGCAGCACGTGTTTCCGGAGCTATGACGTGATCGGGCTATTCGAGCCGCTGGTACGGCCTCTTCTGCGCATGCTCGATGCCGAGGATGCGCATCGGCTCGCTCTGCTCGCCCTCAAGGCGCCTCCTTTCGTCAAGCTTATCGCGGATGATCCCCGCCTTGCGGTACGCGCCTTCGGACTCAATTTCCCCAATCCCGTGGGGATGGCGGCCGGCTTCGACAAGCACGGCGAGGTGCCGGATGCGCTGCTGCGACTGGGCTTCGGCTTCGTCGAAGTGGGCACGGTGACGCCATTGCCCCAGACCGGCAATCCGCGACCGCGCGTCTTCCGGCTCCCGCGCGATCAGGCGGTGATCAACCGGCTCGGCTTCAACAGCGAGGGCGCGGATGCGGTGTTGCGACGCATCGCCGTGCGCGCCGACCGCGGCGGCATCATCGGCATCAACATCGGCGCCAACAAGGACAGCTCCGACCGCATCGGCGACTATGTACGCCTGATCGAGCGCTTCGCGCCGGTGGTGAGCTATTTCGCCGTGAACATCTCCTCACCCAACACGCCCGGTCTGCGCGACCTGCAGCAAGGCGGCTTGCTGGACGCGCTGCTCGCGCGGGTGATGGATGCGCGCGCGCGCATGAGCCGAACGGCAGGCATCACTCCTGTGCTCGTCAAGATCGCGCCGGACCTCACGCTTTCCGAGCTTGACGATGTCGTTGGTGCCGCGCGCAGGCATCGCGTGGACGGCATGATCATCGGCAATACCACCGTATTGCGCCCGCCTGCGCTGCGCGAGCGCGCGTTGGCAAAGGAGGCCGGCGGCCTCTCGGGCCCTCCGCTGTTCGCGCTTGCCACCCGTGTGCTGGCGGAGACTTATGTGCGGGTCGAGGGTGCCTTCCCGTTGATCGGAGTGGGCGGGATCGATTCCGGAGCGCGCGCGCTTGCCAAGATCCGGGCCGGGGCATCGCTCATTGCGCTCTATGCCGCGTTCATCTTTCACGGCCTGCGCCTCCTCCCGGCGATCAAATCCGATCTCTCGGCCGAGCTTCGGCGGCGGCAGCAGGGCGGGATCGATGCGCTTGTCGGAGCGGATGCCGCCGCCCTCACCGCCGAGCCGTGGCCGCGGTAGGCGGCAAGCAGCAAGCAGCTGTAGGGCGGGTTAGCGACGATCTCGCTTATAGCGAGATCGCCCGCGTAACCCGCCATTCGGTCAAGCGGCGGGTTACGCGACCAAGCCCTACCTATCACCGTCCTCTCGCCATCCGAGCGAGACGCATGATCAACCAAACCGGCAGCACGATGCTGGCGCCAAGAAGAAGGTAGCGCCAGAGCCAGCGTATGGCGTCGAAGCCCATGTCCCACACCCGCATGAGCAGCCGGCGCAGACTGTCGAGGATGTTCCAGGGATCAAGCCCCATCACCTCGAGGATCACGCCGATGAGGATCGAAAGCAGCACGAGCCGAAAGATGACGGAGAGCGGGGGACCGCCGAAGAATCGGTTCACCAGATTGCGGCTGTCGATCCTGCGCGGGGTGCTCTCGATGCTTGGCCGGTCGTAAGGCATGGTCTCGTGTTTATCTGCCTCAAGCTCTGAATGCACGTGACGTAGGGGCGGGTTTAAACCCGCCCCTACATTCGCGGTGATCCTATCACGACGCGGGTTTTGTCGCTTCCTTGCCGCGCCCGGTCTCGATCTTCTCAAGCATGGCTTCGAGAGTTTCCAGCCGGTCGGCCTCCCCTGGAGGCTTGTCCCAACGCAGGCGATTGATTCGAGGAAAGCGCATGGCAATGCCTGATCTGTGTCGGTTCGAGCGTTGCAGCCCTTCGAATGCCACTTCGAGTACTAGCCCCTGGTCGGCCCCGTGCACGACTTCGCGCACCGGGCCAAAGCGCTCCACCGTGTTGCGGCGAACGAATCGGTCGATCTGGAGGAGCTCCTCGTCGGTGAACCCAAAATAGGTCTTGCCCACCGGCACCAGCACGTCGCCCTCCTCGCCGCGGCTCCAGACCCCGAAGGTGTAATCTGAATAATAGGACGAGCGCTTGCCGTGGCCGCGCTGCGCATACATGAGCACCGCGTCCACGACGAGCGGGTCGCGCTTCCATTTCCACCACGGCCCCTTCGGGCGGCCCGGCACGTAGGACGCGTCGCGGCGCTTGAGCATGATGCCTTCAACCGCCTCGGCATCCTCGCCCGCACCCGCCGCGGCCGGATCGGCGCGCGCGGCGGCAAGCTCGTCCCAGGTCATGAACGAAACGAGCGGCGAGAGGTCGATGCGCGGCTCCTCGAGCCGCGCGACGAATGCTTCCAGCCGTTTGCGGCGTGCCGCAAAGGGGAGGGCGCGGAGGTCCCTCTCCCCGTCCAGCAGGAGATCGTAGGCGCGCAGATGCGCGGGATATTGCGCCAGCAGCTTGGCGTCGACCGATTTGCGATTGAGCCGTTGCTGCAGCACGTTGAAAGTCTGCACCCGGCGTTCGCGCATGATAAGGAGCTCGCCGTCGATGATACCCGGCGTCCGCAGCGCGCTGACGAGATCCGGGAAGCTTCTGGAAATGTCGTCGCCGGTGCGGGAGTAAAGCCGCGCAACCACGTCGCCCTTTGCGTCTCGCCCGGCTGCGGCCTGCACCCGGATGCCGTCCCATTTCCATTCTGCGATGAAGTCCTTGGGATCGAGCGCGGCAAGCTCGCTCTCCTCGATCGCGTGCGCGAGCATAGGCGGGCGGAATGCCGCCGGATCGCTGCTCGCAGGCTTGTCGGCGCGCCCTTCCAGCCATGCGAACAATTCGGCGTAGGGCGGCTGCAGGCTGCTCCACATGAGCTCGATCTCCTGCGGGTCCTTGCCTCCGAGCGCGGCGACTGCGGTTTTGGCGAGCCGCGCCGAGACGCCGATGCGCAATTCCGCGGTGACGAGCTTGAGCAATGCCCAGCGGCCGGTCTCGTCGAGCTGATCGAGCCAGCGCGCGAGCGCTGCCGGCAGTTCCGCCTTGCCCAGCGAGGAGAGCGCAGCGATGATCGCGCCGAGCTTGAGGTCCTGGTGCTTCGAGGCAGCGCCGTCACGCGTCGGCCACATCAGGGCGACAGTCTCGGAGAGGTCCCCGACATAGTCGTGGGACAGTGCAAACAGCACGGGGTCGGTGCGCTCCGAAATGAGCGCGCGGATCAAGCCCGGCTTGGCGTGCGCGAATGAAAGCGCGCCGGTGAGCGCCGCGAGCGCCCAGCCGCGCTCCGGATCCTCGGTGGTCGCGAAGTAATCCGTCATCAGCCGGAGCTTGTTGTTGCGGCTCGGCTCATAGGCTAGCCGGTCAAGCAAGGCGGCAAAGCGCTTCATGAGGCGGCGAACCCGTCGCCCTCCGGCGCGTCGCCCGCTCCGTCTTCCTCTTCGCCATAGCCCAGAATATCGAGCGGCCGTGCTCGCAGCCCCCGTGTGAGGCTCCAGTGCACCAGCGCGTCTTCCTGCCCGTGGGTAACCCAGATCTCCTCGGCGCCGGTGGCGGCAATGGTGCCGGTGAGGTCATCCCAGTCGGCATGATCGGAGATGACCAGCGGCAGTTGCACGAGATGCTGGCGGGCGCGGGCCCGCACCCGCATCCAGCCCGAGGCCAGGCATCTCACCGGATCGGGGAAGCGCCGCGACCACACCTCGTTCAGCGCCGATGGCGGGCATAACGTAAGGGCGCCGGCGAGCTTCGATGTTTCGACGTCGCGCACCAGCTCCAGGCGTCTGAGCGCAATGCCGCGGCTCTGATAATAGCGCGTGATCTTCTCCATTGCCCCGTGCAGATAGATCGGATCGCCGTAGCCCGCTTGGCGCAGCAGCGCGATCAGGCGCTGCGCTTTCCCCAGCGTATACGCGCCAACGAGATGCGCGCGCTCGGGAAAGAGCGCGACGGAGCGCAGGAGCTTTGCGAGCTCCGCGTCGGGATCGCCGTGACGGAATACCGGCAATCCGAACGTGGCTTCCGTGATGAAGAGGTCGCAGGGCACGCGCTCGAAAGACGCGCATGTAGGGTCGGCGATGATCTTGAAGTCTCCCGAGGCGACGATGCGCGTGCCGTTCGCTGCAATCGCCACCTGCGCCGAGCCGAGCACGTGCCCCGCGGGATGAAAGCTGACCGTGACGCCCCCGATGCCGATGCTCTCGCCATAGCGAATGGGTTGCGTCCGGCCGGCAAAGCCCTCGCCGTAGCGCAGCCGCATGAGGTCGAGCGTTTCCTGCGTCGCCAGCACCGCGCCGTGGCCGGGGCGGGCGTGATCGCCGTGGGCATGAGTGACAAGGGCGCGCTCGACAGGATGCGTCGGATCGATGTGGAAGTCGCCGAGCGTGCAGCAGACGCCGCTGCGCGTTCCCATCATGATGTCCTGCGGGCGCATGGGGGTGAAATAGGAGGCGAAGATGTCCTCCGGTCAATCCCGCCGGAACACGATCGAGGCGAACCATCCGGTGGCGAGCGCCATGGCCGCGGTAGCAAGGCCGTAGAGCACGCCGTGATCGCGCGCTGCCGCGGTCACCACCTGCTCGAAACCGGACTTGTAGACCTCGAACGGGGCTGGCGTGCGCGCGAGCTGCATGCCATCGGAGAAGAGGCGCACGTCCACTTCATAGGTTCCGACCAGCACTTCGGCAGGCAGCGGAATCGTGGCGCGGAACAGCTCGGGGGCAAGAAATGTCACCCCGTTCGAGACTTCGCGATAGAGGCCGTGCTCGGTCTTGATCTTGATGAAGGCCTGCCTGAATGGGTCGTCGCTGCCGGCTTCCGCGATGTTGACGCTCGCGCCCTGCGGCAGGGGAGTATTGTCAAGCCCGAGCTGGAGGCGGCGCAGGGTCTCGGTGCTCGCAATTGCTGAGAGCGGCCGGTTTGACAGCACCGCGAGATAGGATGGCACGTCCTCGAACACGCGCGAGTCCGAGTTGACCCAGATGGCGAGCATGCGTTCCTTGCGGAAGGTGACGGTGCTCTGGCGCGGGCCGGCGACCGTGACCACGATATCGTAGCCGCCGCGGCGTTGCCCCGACGCATTGTCCTGCTCGACGCCTCCAAACAGCACGAGCTCTTCCCCGGTGAAATTCGAGGTGATCATGACCCGGTGCGTGGAGAGCGAGGCGACCAGCCGCTCCGCAGCTGCCTGGGTGCTCGCAGCGGTGAGTGCCGCAAGCCCGAGCAGCACCGACAGCGCCCGCGCCCTCATATCCCGGTGTCCAGCGGCCGCAGCGAATACAGGTTGTCGGGACGCAGCGCGAGATCGAGCGCAAACCGGAGGCCCACCGCCAGCACCAGGAGTCCCAGCAGCAGCCGCAGCCTCTCGCCCCGCATCTTCTGCCCGGCGCGCGCCCCGAACTGCGCCCCGGTCACCCCGCCGACCATGAGGATGAGCGCCAGCAGTGCATCAACGAGGTGATTGGTCGCGGCATGCATGACAGTGGCCGATGCCATGGTGATCAGGGTGAGTACCATGGAAGTGCCGATCACGGTCGCAGTCGGTACGCGCAGCACATAGATCAGCAACGGCACCAGCAGGAATCCGCCGCCGATCCCCATCACTGCGCCAATGAAGCCGATCAGGAAGCCGATGCCCCACACCGGAATGGCGGAGACGTAAATGCGCGAGCGCTTGAAGCGAAGTTTGAACGGCAGCCCGTGGATCCACATGTGGCTGCCCGGACGGCGCAGGTCCACAGGTTTTCCATGGCGCACGCGCACGATGGCGCGCACGCTTTCCGCAATCATCAGCGAGCCGACGATGCTCAGCAGGAGCACGTAGGACACGCCGATGGTGATGTCGAGCTGTCCGACCGCGCGCAGGAACGTGAACAGCCAGACGCCGAAGGCCGTGCCGATGATGCCGCCCGCGAGCAGCATGCAAACCAACGCCACATCGATGGCGCGGCGGCGCCAGTAGCTGAGCGAGCCCGACATTGAGGATGCCGCGATGTGGGTCGTGACGCTCGCGACGGCAACCGCGGGCGAGATGCCCACAAAGATAAGCAATGGCGTCATCAGGAAGCCGCCGCCTATCCCGAACATGCCGGAGATGAACCCGACGGCGAGCCCCATCGCCAGGATGACAAGGATGTTGACGGGCAGATCGGCAATTGGAAGATAGATCTCCACCGGCAGCTCCTTGCCGTTTGGGTATTTCATAGCCCGGATGGAGCGTAGCGACATCCGGAGAAACGTCGCCCGGGTTCGCCACGCTTGTCCGGGCCACGGCGGGATGTATTTGCAATTTTCAGCTCGCGCCTGCCTGAGCGGCGAGGCGAGAACACTTCGACACGATTGACTATGCTGCGTCAGACGGGCGCGCCGAGCAGGGGCGAGTTTGCAACCTCCCCTGCATGGTGGCCCCGGAATGACGGAACCGGAAGTTCGCGACGACTCTGTGCCTTCTATTGCGGCATGCGCGGAGTCGCAAGGTCAAGCTTCGGAGTGAGCATCATCGGCTTGCGATGCGCGGGCGTGACCGGGGTTGCCGCCGCCTGGTCCCATCCGCCGGGGGGCGGCTTGACCTCGACTGCGGCCTCGGGCTGCTTCTGCGGCGACCAAGTCTGCACTGCCTGCTGGGCCAAGCTCAACGACTGTGGATCGAGGCAGGCACTGAGCTCGTCGCGCTTCTTCGCCGAGTCCGCATCGCCGTTGCGCGCCGCAAGCGCAAACCACCTGTACGCCTCGGTGAGGTTCTGCTCCACCCCGATGCCGCGCGCGTAAAGGATCGCGAGGTTATACTGGCTGTCGGCGACCCCGTACTCGGCTGCCTTGCGGAACCAGCGCGCCGCGGTCTGGTAGTCGGGTTTGCCTTCGAGACCTTCAGCGTAAAGCACCGCCAGGTTATGCAACGCCTTGGCGTTGCCCGCCTGCCCGGCCGCCGCGTAGAAGCGACGTGCGGTCTCCAGGTTCTTCTTCACGCCGAGCCCCTTCTCGTACATCCCGCCCAGCCGGAACTGGGCAGGAGCGAGGCCCTGCTTGGCCGCTCGCTCGAACCATTCCGCCGCCACGACCGGATCCTGCGGCACGCTCCGGCCGTCGGTGTATCGCATCGCGATCTCGTATTGTGCAGCAGCATCGTTCCTGGCGGCCGCCGGGCGCAGCGAGCCGGCGATTGCCGCGGCAAGCCTCTCGGCGGGTGACGGTGCCGGGGTGACGGGCGCCTCGGCCGGCAGCTTGGGCGCCATTGCGACGGGAGGAATGGAGCCGGTGATCTCGGCCGCGGGCGCAGCGCTCGCGCTTATCTGCAGCACCGGGGCGGCGGCGACAGCGGGCGGCGGGGTTGTGCTTGTAACCGACATGCTCATGGGGGTGGAGCCAGCAGCGCTGCTGCTCGGCAAGCCGGTGATGCTGCCCTCGTCCGGGGAAACAGCCGACTGCCGCCTGACCGGGGCCTCGGTGCCGGCGGGCTTCTTCTTTGGCGCCACAGGCTCGGTCCTCTCGGGCGTACCCTTCTCCGCTTTCGGCGGATCGGGTTGCGACGGCACTGCTGGTTGCACCGGAGCGATCGGGTCTGCCGACGGCGGGGCCGGTGCAGCGGTATCGGCTGGAGCGCTGGGCACCGCCACTTCCGTTTCTGCCGGACCGCTCAGGTAGTTTCGCACGATCTGAAATCCGCCAACAACGATCGCGAAGGCCACTGCGCCAGTGATCAGGGCGCGCAGCTTCTCGATGCGGCTGGCGGGCTTGCCTCCCTTCGGCGCGGGTTCCTTGTGCGGCGATACATCGCGCTTTCCATGCTTCTCTCTGCTCGCCGCCTGCGCGGCGCGCCGCGCGGCGGCGATGAAAGTCGAGGTGGAGGGTGCCTCTGCCGCCGCCTGCGCGGGGGTGCCGATCAGCGCGGATTGAGACGCCGCGATGCGTTCGGCTGCCGAGCTGCGAGGGCGCGAGTCGCGTGAGCCTGGCTCCAGCGGATGATCCGGTGAAAGCCCAGGCTCGAGCGGACGGCGCTCGACGCGGGATGCCTCGCGGTCCACTGTCGGCGCGCCATTCTGGGGCGCTCGCTCCTCGACCTGGAATCCGGCTTCTTCCAGCGGAGTAAAAGCGTCCGGCGTTTCTCGAAACAGCGGCGGAGCGTCGGCAAGCGGCTCCACGGGCAAGCTGTTCCGGGCTGATTGCCCCTGCGCGCTCCTGGTCCCGCGACCTGCTGCGGCCCCCTTTGCACTTGCAGGCTCTGCGAATGAGGCAAAAGCCGAAGCTGGCCCTCTCTCAGCCCTCTCATCGGGCACGCGCGCCCGCCGCATGTCGGTTTCGATCATGGCCAGCCGATCGACCACATGGCCGAGCGTACCATGCACCAACTCGATCGACTCCTGCGTCTTCTCTTCCGTATGTCGTAGCTCGGCGACGTCGCGCGACAGCGAGTCTACTTCCGCGCCGGTGCTGTCTGCGTGCGCCCCCGGCGAGGAGCGCTGATGCTCGATATGGATCAGCAGCTGGGCGAGCCCGCGCTCGATCGCTTCCAGCTGATTGACCCGTGCGTCGGAGGCGTCAAGCTTCTCGACCAGCTTGGCGATTCGGTCCTCCAGATGACCGAACACCGTGTGATCGCTGCGCGTGAGCTGCACCCGCTCGATCTTGTCGGCCAGTGCAGCGATGACCGCTTCGAGCTCGCGTGGCACGTTCTCGCCGCCCTGGTTGCGGGCCGCGAGCGCATCGGCAAGCGCGCCAATGCGCTCCTCCAGCGCGTTGAGGACCCCGTCGTGGTGGGGTTGCGCCGCACTGTCGACCTTGCCGGCGAGCGCGCGCACTTCGTCGGAGAGGCTCGCCAGAGCGTCGTTGGAAGCGACCTGGGAGACGCTGCCGCGCAGTCCCGCGATCGCGCTTTCCAGCTGCCGCATTGCTGTCGGATCCTGGCTGTTGTGGGCGAGCGCATCGACCTTCTGCGACAGCGCATGCAGCTCGTGGTCGAGCCCGGCGAGATTGGCGGCGGGGGCAAGGCCGTGGAGGGCATCCCGCACTTCGGCAAGTCCGTGCTCGATGCTTGCGAGCGCCGCGCCGTCGGCTCCGGCACTGCGGCTCGCATCGATGCGCTCGGTCAGCTTGCGCATCTCGCGTTCGAGCGACTCCACCGATTTCCGCGGCATGGCATCCTGCAGCATGACGCCGATCTCGGCGAGGTCGTCGCGCAGCGTATCGACCGCCGTATTCATGCCGCAGGGCTTGAGGCCCTCGATCTGAATGTTGATCTGGCGCAGCTGCTGCTCAAGCCCGGAGAGCTCCTGCGTGCGTGCCCGCGGCAAGCTCTCGGACGATGACCCGCGTGCAGGGCCAGGCGTGGGTGGAGCAGAAGGATGTTCATCGAGAGCGCGCTGGCGGTCTGCGATCTGCGACAATGCCTGCTCCAGCGGAGTGGCGGGTTCCGTTGGCGCCAGTGCACGCGCCGGCTCGCGCTGCAGATCGGCGACTGCGCGGCCGACCGCATTCACCTTCTGCTCGATCTCTTGTTTGCTGGAGCGGCCTTCGGCGATCAGCTGATCGAGCCGGCGGTCGAGCTTGGAGACGACCGCGATCAGCTCGCGCGCGGGCTCCGCCTCGCGCTTGTTGCGCTGTTCCGCAGTGGCAGCACTCAGTGTGGCGACCTGGCTCAGCTGGCGTGCAAGGTCGTCGAGTCGCGCATGCAGCTCGTCGAAGCCGTTGTCGACCGCAGGCCGCGCCTCGCGCGCAAACGGCATCGCTTGCTCGAGATCGGCTCTGCGCCGCGCGGGGTCGTCTCGCCGGCGCGATTTCGCTCTCTCAGGTGTCTCGCGGGCGGGCTGGGTGAGGCTTTGTCGGGTCCGCCTCCCGCGAATGAATTCGTGCCGATCCTCGCGTGTCTCGAGATCACGCTCGTCCCTATCGCGTTCCCGATAGTCGCGCTCCGCAGAATACGCCTGCTCGCCCTGATCCACGTATCCGGCAGGCTGCTCTTCGCGTTGGTCCGTATCTGCGGATTGCGCAATCACCCTGTCGAGCCATTCGCCGACCGACATGCCGGCGCGACGCGCCGCTTCGCGCGCAGCCTGGCGCGTCTGCCGCGTCACGCCGCTCACTAGCCAAGACGCGCCGGATTTCATGCCCGCATCCTGAACCGACCGAGGGGAGAAACAGGAGCCATGGCCCTGGCCCAACCGGGGTGGGTAGCACGTGATGGGAAAGCGACGCGGCCCTGTATCCTCGTCGGCAGTTTTTCCCGTATGCGGTAAACAGAGAGTTAAACTACGCCGTCCGCCCCGCGATTTGCCTCGCCTCGCCTGCGCTGTGTCCGTCCGGCCACACCTCTCACAATTCAGTGCATGGACCGGCAGAGGGGTTTGGCATCGCGAAGAACACCCTCAAGGGCTACGAGCCGCATTCGGCGGAGGTCGTGCTCGACGCCCTGAACCCGCACGACCTCTCCGCCGGTATTCGGCTTGATCCAAATCCGCTGAAGGTCGTCCTCACCGCCGTCCCCCATGCAGCTGCGCGGGCAAGATCGAAACCGGTGGTAACACCAAATGGCCGGACGCTGCATTCTCCTTTGCGCCCGCCGGCCGGTAGGGGCGGGTTTGAAACCCGCCCCTGCGTCTCTGTAACGTTAGTTGCTGCAGACCGTCACTGTCTTCATCTCGTTCTCGGCTTCGGTGCGGGTCTTGTAGGCCTTGTCGCGCAAGAGACAAGCTTGCGAAAACCGCGTAAGAATGTTGCGAAGCCAAGTCGTTCCCCGTCACGGCGAAAGGAGCTTCGCGGCAAAACGGGGGTCGTGCGTGTTGGCCCGACATTTTCTTGCGCGCACGGTATTTCGAGTGCACGCTCGAATGGAGTAACTCAATGTCGTCCTCTACCGATTGGGAGATGCCGCTTGCGGTCCAGCCCAAGCCCGAGCACTACGACTATGATCTGGACGAAGCGTTGACCTGCGTGGTCGGGCTGCGCGCCATCATCCCCGGGGATGCGTTCACGGCCGACACGCTGGGCACCGAACGGGCGGGCAACGGTGTGCTCATTCGCGACGGCGTCATCCTCACCATCGGCTATCTCATCACCGAGGCGCAGACCATCTGGCTTCATCCCGCCGAGGGCCCGCCCGTCCCGGGCCATGTCCTCGCCTACGATCAGGAGACCGGCTTCGGGCTCGTGCAGGCATTGGCGCGGCTCGATCTGCCGGTGATGCCGATCGGGCAGTCGCGCGACACCAAGGTCGGCGATCCCGTCGTAGTCGCGGGCGCGGGCGGGCGCAGGCATTCCGTCGCGGCCCGCATTGCCGCCAAGCAGGAATTTGCTGGCAACTGGGAATACGTGCTGGACGAGGCAATCTTCACCGTGCCCGCGCATCCGTTCTGGGGCGGCACCGCGATGATCGGGCACGACGGCGACCTGCTCGGCATCGGTTCCCTGCAGGTACAGCAGGCGCGCGGGGAGGGTCAGGTCGAGCCGCTCAACATGATCGTGCCCATCGACATTCTCAAGCCGATACTCGACGATCTTCTCACTCTCGGTCGCCCCAACCGTCCGGCGCGGCCTTGGTTGGGGCTCAACGCCACCGAGGTGGACGACAAGGTCGTCGTCGCGCGGGTGTCCGACGGTGGCCCGTCGCGCCGCGCCAATCTGCGCACCGGCGACATCGTGCTCGCCGTTGCCGGGACCAAGATCAGCGACCTCGCCGGCTTTTTCCGCAAGGTATGGTCGCTCGGCAAGGCCGGGGTGGAAGTGCCGCTGATGATCAACCGCGACGGACGCACCTTCGAGGTGCGCGTTGCCTCCGGCGATCGTAATCGCTTCCTCAAGGGTCCCAGCCTGCACTGATTCCTAATGATTGGCGGCCCAGCCGCGCGCGGGTTTGCGATAGCGCAACGGCGGGCGATGAACGGCTTCGCGCTCATGTTGAAACCGCTCGGCGCATTCGGTCCATCGCTGGGCAAGGCGGTTCCAGGTTTCCCTGCTCTCGCGATCCCGCGTGATTTTCGCCATGCGCTGGCACTCGACGGCATGCCGGCGAAACTCCTCGCTCGGATTGATGGAATGATTCGTGCGCCGCCTCTGCGCGCCCAGCTCAGGCGGTGCGGAAGGGTGCATCGTCCTCGGCATGGTTGCGAAACTCCTCTGCACGGTCGGAAAGCCGCAGCCAGCACAGGGCGAGTTCCCGCAAAGCACTCCGATCATCCATGTCAGGGGAGTCCGAGGCGAGGCGAAGACACTCGCTGGCCCGTTCCTGATAGATGTCGATCGGCATAGCAGGACGTTTGGTTGCTGCCTCCCCCGGCCCTGTGTCGTAAAAACACATTTCAACGCTGTTGTCCGCGAAAATGTTCCCGGAAACCATTCCAATTTTTTTGCATTTTGTTGGAAGTGCCCGCTGGGCGCTCCGCTGTGCGGATTACGCTTCTAATCGGCCATACGAGGCGGTCGGGGCTGGTTTCAAACCCGGCGACGTGGGCTGGCAAAAATGCAACAGCGCAACGGATTTGCTGCAGTGCGATTGTCGAAACCGGGGCGAGGACCTACTATGGGGTATCTCTGTGCGTCACCGCGCGCGGCCGCTCAGAGACAAAGCCCCGGTCGCCCGACTGAACCAGGCCGGGGCTTTTCTTTGGCTGTACCTCGCGACCCGCGTTTCACAGCCGGAACAGCCGCTTGGCGTTGCCGCTGAGAATTTTGATCTTGTCCTCGTCGCAGAGCGGGACCGATTTGATCCATTCCATCGCCGGCCTGTTGGGCACGAAGGGCCAGTCCACGGCAAACAGAATGCGGTCGATGCCAAGCTCCATCACGCAGCACAGGAGCGCGGGGTTGGAGAAATTTCCGCTGGTCGTAATGAAGAAATGCTCGCAGAACAGCTGGCGGAAGCTGAGCGCCTTGCCGCCGGGACGCGAGAGCGCGTGATCGATGCGCCAGAGCAGGAACGGCAGCGTCTCGCCGAGATGCCCCAGCACGATCTTGAGCCGTGGATAGGCGTCGAACGCGCCGCTGAGCACCAGCCGGATTGCCGCCGTGGCAGTCTCGACCGTGAAGCCCCAGGCGGCGCGGATGACCATGGGAAAATCCTTCATGTACTCCTTGTAGTAGGCGTCCATCACCCCTGGGTGCGGCACGGCGGGATGCAGATAGACCGGTACGTCGAGTGCCTGCGCTCGCTCGAAGATTGGCCAGAACCGCTTGTCATCGAGGAAGCTGCCGTTCGCGAGCCCATGGATCATCGGCCCCTTGAAGCCAAGCTTGGTGGTGCGCTCGACCTCGTCCGCCGCCGCCTTGGGATCGCTCGTGGGCAGAGCCGCGAAGGCGCCGAAGCGCTTGGGGTTGGCGCTTACGGCGGCATGCAGGCGGTCATTGACCCGGCGGGTCAACTCCACCGCATCGTCGCCGGAAAGCTTCTGCGCCGACGGCGCACCATGGGAGAGGATCTGCATGTCAATGCCGGCCTCGTCCATCTCACGCAACCTGATCTCAGCGAGATCATAGAGACGCTTGAGCATGTCGGCATCGCGCACCCCTTCGCCGCCGACAAAGCGCGCAGCGAGCTCCTTGTCCCAGTAGTGTTCCTCCAGCGCGATGACCGGACATTTTGGCTGTTGCAGCATTTGTTTTCCCCTCGCGTGCACCGCTCTCTTCCCTTACGTCCTGTAGGGGCGGATTTCAAAACCCGCCCCTGCAAACGATACATAACGCAACGCTGTAGATCCTATGGGTTTGGGTGGCGGGTGGTCAGGAGGTAGGTTTTCCACCATTCGCAACCCTAACCTCGAGGATCGAGATGACGAAGCTCAATCACACTGACACACCCGCCGCCCCCGAAT
>Ga0073928_10004243_pt1 | contig 21478 bp, 23 predicted proteins | sample PaiPotPPA55metaG_FD_76969 | JGI IMG/M metagenome (GOLD analysis project Ga0073928, IMG submission 76969) | Iron sulfur acid spring bacterial and archeal communities from Banff, Canada, to study Microbial Dark Matter (Phase II) - Paint Pots PPA... ...
GAGAGGTCGTTGCGAGTAAACTGATTCTGGACTGGTCGCCGGAACAGATTTCCGGCTGGCTGAAGATCCAGTATCCCGCTGACGAGAGCATGCGCGTGTCTCACGAAACGATTTACCGCAGCTTGTTCATCCAAGCCCGCGGAGTGCTGAAGAAAGAGCTGCTGGGGCACCTGCGATCCAAGCGCCGCATACGCCGCTCGCGGCACTCTCGTATCTTTAAAGACTCGCGCGGTCAAATCGTAGATGCCATCTCCATCAGGCAAAGGCCCGCAGAAATCGAGGACCGCGCCGTCCCTGGTCATTGGGAAGGCGATCTCATTGGTGGCACAAAAAACAGTCACATCGCAACGTTGGTGGAGCGGCATTCGCGTTTCACTGCCCTGGTCAGGGTGCGAAGCAAAGACACGGCTGCGGTCGTCGCCGCATTGAGCCGGCAAATTCGCAGGCTTCCAACATCCCTGCGGCGCTCGTTGACGTGGGATCGCGGGCTGGAGATGGCCAAACACAAAAACTTCACGGTAGCCACAAATGTGAAAGCCTACTTCTGTGATCCACACAGCCCCTGGCAACGAGGAACGAACGAAAACACCAACCGCTTGCTGCGTCAATACTTGCCGAAGAGAGCCAACCTTTCCAGCTACACGCAATCCGAACTGGACAAGATCGCGCTGCGTCTAAATCAACGCCCGAGAAAGACTTTAGGTTTTGAGACTCCAGCGAGTACACTGCGTGCAAGTGTTGCGCCGACCGGTTGAGCCCGCAGCGGTTACCGGAAAATTGCCCAGAGGGCTCTGACAGTACGCACCGCCCCGGAGGAACCTTGCGGCGGAAGTCGTTCCGGTAATCCCGCCACCGCAAATCACCACGCCCGCCGCAGATACGCACCAAACAAAGCCAGACGGTTGATCTGGACTTGGCGGGGACTTTCTCACGGATCAGCCGGCTCACTTGCGTCTATGATGTTTTGAATCCCACTGCTTTTGATGGTCTTCGTAGTCTTTGCAGAACTTGGGATCACCCCGATCGAGCGAACAAGCGGTCGCATATTCCTGGAGGGCTTCATCTCGATAGGTGTCACCGCCCAACCAAAGCGAACTCGCAAGCTCGTGATGCGCTTCGGGCCAATTAGGTTTCAAAACGAGTGCCTTCCGATATTCTGCAATCGCCTCCCCACATGGCAGATGCATAAGAATCATGACAACGTCACATTTCCAGGATAGCAGTCGCCCTAAATCCAAGCGGGCCTCAGCGTAACTGGGATCGATTCGTAGAGTCTCTCGAAGCTCGGACTCCGCATGAGCCAGAAGCGCATCTGCCTCTCTAAATTGCATCTGGCCACCCCTCTTCTCGAGTGCACTCCCTAGCCAATGGTGTGCATCAGCGCTGTCCGGCTCCAAGCGGGCCGCCTCACTAAATTCCGAAATCGCCCCATCAAGGTCTCCGTCAGCCTGAAGCAAGATTCCATATTTCCGGTGAAGCCAGGGTAGTAAGGCTGCGTCCGGTTTCATGTCCAATGCCTTGCGACATTCGTTGAGGGCTCCGTTCAAATCGTTCTTCTTAGCGAGAGCATTGCAGAGCCCCGTGTGTGCATAGGCATCCTGCGGCGCCAAGCGTGTTGCCTCATGCATTTCACTCAGTGCGTCGTCTACGTTCCCCTTCGCAACAAGCATGTTGCCCAGGTCGAGATGTGAGTCAACAGAATTAGGTATGAGTCGCACAACCTCGCGGTATTCCGCGATTGCACCGTCCAAATCGCCCTGCTCATCGAGAGCGCGTCCTAGCTCCCGATAGGCACTGCCGTCCCGCGGATCTAGTGCAATCGCTCGCCTATAGGCCTCTATGGCTTCATTGAGATTCCCTGCGCTCTTCGCCTCATTACCTTTGCAAACCCATTTGTCGCTCTCCGACGGCGCCGCACCGAGCTCGCCAAGCCCCAAACCGGCGAGCATCTGGCCGATTCCTTGCGGGTCACAATGTTCGGCAACAACCGCCGACTTCTTGGTACCTTCCCCACCCGTAGGCGAGGGTGAAATCGGAGCCTTTTCTATCGCTACAATCGCCTCAACCGGAAGCGCGAAGTTAAGATTCTGCCCCTCCTTGAGCACAAACGTGGTGATCCCCAACAAGCGACCGGCAGCATCGAAGAGACCACCGCCGCTGGAACCATGAGACACGGGCGCTGTCGTTTGAATGACGCGACCTGGACCGTCCGACTCTCGGAGACCGGAAATGATCCCTTCTGAGAACGTCAGTTCTAGCCCCTCTGGTGCCCCAACGGCGTAAACGTGTTCGCCCACCTGTAGAGTTGCAGATAACCTGAGAGGTGAAGGTGGCGCGTTCAGCCCCAGGACCCGCAATTCGCAGAGGTCTAGATCCGCATCGCACTTGCTGATTGATGCAGGCCAAGTCTTGTGTTCGCGTCGGACTCTGACGCTCACAGCCCCTTCGAGAACATGACTGTTAGTGATTAGATTTTCGTTATCCGTGTCGGAGAGATTGGCAGACAGAGTGTTCGGAGGTGTTCCCGGCCCTGGGCGTTGCACGACGACTCCGCTGCCAAAGGCAATTACCGAGCCCTGCGAGTCCAGAGCCTCTACGACAAACACGGAGCGCGACACACACTTGAAAAGTTCCTCGGGAGAGGATTGAGTGCGCTCTTGTTGAGATGGCGTTTTTGCGCGCAACTCGGCGTGAGTTTGAAAGCAGATCAAAAGAGCCAGCGCCGCCGCAGGGGGGATGGTTCGTGACCAGCCCCTGCTCTCTAGTGTCAAGCCGAGGAACATAGACAAGGTGGAAATGCCTTAGCGAGAGTATATCCCATTTTGGGATACGGGGCCGCGGCTCGCGATAATCCAAGCCGCTTTGAAATCAGCCTCCTATCGTCAGCGTTACCGCTGCTTTCTTGAGAGGTTGCGACTCGCTCGCCAGCAGGCTGGTCTTACGCAGATGCGAGTTGCACGCAAGCTCTCCCGACCTCAATCTTTCATTTCCAAGTGTGAGTCTGGCGAGCGCCGCGTGGACGTGGTGGAGCTTCAGGATTTTGCCCGTGTATACCGAAAGCCTCTTTCCTTCTTCCTAGACTGAAATCACTCCGGACCGAAGAAAAAGTGGAGAAACGAAAATCGAGCCGGCCAAAAAATGTGTGTCTCGAATTTGGTAACGGCAGTATCCATATCTCTTGAACCCGGACAATACCTGACGCGTCGTAGCTTCTCCTCAGAATGTGCTGCCTTCTCGATGACGCGTCGCGAAACATGGGCGTAACATCCGGCGCAAATCGGCTGAATATTCGCTGAAGGTTTACGGCTCTTCTTGTGCGGTCGGGGCGCTACGCGGAATTTGCTTGACACGCTTCTACTATTGTGGCATATGATGTGCCAGAAGTAAAACGGCTCCGCCGGATGTTATCAGCATCCGGCAGAGCCTAACTCCCAAAGTGAGGTAAGCACAATGGAAGCTCACGCGACTGTATCAACGGACCATTCGCAGGGCAACATCTCCCAGGCACGGCTGGAATCACTCAAGCGTGCTGTTTCGGGCCAATCTTTCAGCAACTTTCCCGCGATCTTTCAGGGATTCGCGGCGAAGGGGATTCCTGAATCAGAGATTAGACCACGCGAGAATGTGTTCACGTTCGAGGCATGGAAAGCACTAGGGCGCGTCGTTCGCCGCGGCGAGCATGGCGTTAAGGTAGTCACGTTCATCGAGTCGAAGAGCAAGGAAGTCGATCAGGACACGGGCGAGCGGAAGATCATCCGTCGTCCGTGGGCCACAACAGTCTTCCATATCTCGCAGACCGAACCGCTGAAAGGGGGTGCTCTATGAGCACCCCCACTTTCGCGTTTCCCGTTCGTCTCAGTGAGAAGTATCGCCCGCGCAAGGTTGCGGAGTTTGTCGGACTCCACAAGGCGAAACGCGTGCTGGCAAAGTTTGTAGTTAACCCTTACCCCTGCTCATTTCTGTTTTTCGGGCCTCCGGGTGTAGGCAAGACTTCGATGGCGCAAGCGATGGCCGAAGAGATGGGAGCGGAGTTTCACCACTTGGGCTCGCAGAAGTGCAATATCGAAAACCTAGATCAATTCTGTCGTATCTGCCAGTACGTTCCGCTGACCGGCGGAATGCATTTCGTTTTGATCGACGAGATTGATTCCGCCTCGAAGGCCGCGCAGTTAGCTCTACTCTCGAAACTGGATTCGACAGACGCGCCAGAGGGAACCGTGTTTGTGTTTACTTCGAATGACACGTCGAACCTAGAGCCGCGATTCCTTAGCCGGTGTCTGCCGATTGATTTTAGTTCGTACCGCATGTCCGGAGAGATTGCCGAGTATTTAGACAAGGTCTGGCACGCGGAAGGTGGAAACGGAAACGGGCCAGACTTCGCCCGTCTCAGCAAAGAATGCCGGAACAATGTGCGCGATTGCCTGGGCCGTTTAGAGGTGGAATTGATGGCCCTCTAAGGCCGGAAATGGGGCAGCTGTGAAAAAGACCTACAGCACGCAGAGAGCCGCCGCGAAGATCGGCGTGGGGTTCAGGACGCTCAATCGCTGGCTCTCTCTCGGATTGATCCGCCCCTCTATGGCAGTCCCGATTGGCGGCGGGCGCACACTCTGGCGCTGGACCGATGCCAACATTGCCAAAGGTCGCAAAGTGAAGGCCGCACAGAAGCCGGGGCCGAAGCCCGGCAGAAAGAAGCGCAAGCGATGAGAGTCGCCATTTATGCCAGAGTTTCGACTACCAATCACGGCCAGGACGTGAACATGCAATTGCGAGAGCTACGGCAATTCGCGGGCGCCCGAGGATGGCAGATAGCAGGGGAGTATGTCGATGCGGGAGTGAGCGGGACCAAAGACTCCCGGCCAGAGCTTAACCGTTTGATGGCCGATGCCCACAAGCGGCGGTTTGACGTTGTGTGCGTTTGGCGGTTCGACAGATTCGCCCGTTCCGTCTCTCACTTGCTTCGGGGTCTCGAAACCTTCAACGCTCTCGGCGTCGCATTCGTCAGCCTGGGTGAACAGATGGACACCACGACGCCGGCCGGGAAAATGGTGTTCACCGTCTTGGGTGCCGTAGCAGAATTAGAACGCAGCCTGATCGCGGAGCGTGTGAGGGCTGGCTTGCGTAACGCCCGCGCCAAGGGCAAGAGGCTTGGCCGCCCTCCTGTCAGTATAGATGCCTTCAAGATTGGCCGTCTGCGGTCGCGAGGACGCTCCATCCGCGAGATTGCCGACGAGCTTGGTTACACTCGCAGCCTTGTCCACAAAACCCTCGCGAATCGAGAGCCTGACGGCGTTGCAATCGCAACCGATTAGCGGTGGGTTAAAGAGTGTCCTGAAAACAAGTGTTTTTCGGACGGCACGAAGGCCGGACCTACAGCCTCGCTATCGTTTCGGCTTTTGGCTTGCGCCCGCAACAGCTATCGTTCGCCTGGCGTTCGCAGAGAGCTCTGGCGTTTCGCGCCTATTCGTCCTCTTCCGAGCGGGCTGCTCTTTCGCTTGAGCCGCCACTGCTTGCCGTTTGCGGCCCACCAATCGCGTCGAGCTTGCTGGAGAATGGGCGCGTAGCAGTCCTGTCCGCAATACTTCACTCCGCGACGCTTGCCCACGAAATACCGGGCCGGGCATAACTCGTTGCGGCAGATCACAAGAAGGTCGGCGCACCTCGCTAGGTATTCAATCGCCTGCTCCGCGGGCGTGGGCGGAGGAAGAGTCAAGTGGAAGGCATCGGGAGCAAGGAAACGCCGGTCAGCCTGGAGCAATGCCTCATGCCGGAGACGTTCAATTCTCCAGCGGCGCGTGCGTAGGTCCGGAGCTTCCCACACCAGCCGCACCTTTTCCCGCCAACGCCAGAGTTGATCTGGGAGAGGCGCATTCTCGACATCGTACAGGCCCTTGTGGGCTCCGCTCTTGACCTTTTGCAGCACGACCCGGCCCGGCTCCCATCCCCGCACCGGTAAAAGCCCGCCAAACGCTTCTTCAAACTTCTGCGCGACTGCCGGATCGTTTCGCAGGTTGACGAGCGAGACCCAGTATTTCCGCGCCTGGTCTACTGTGAGCCGCTCCCACTTGCTGGAACGCGGAACTTCTGCGCTAGAAGTCGAAGTGCTAGAACTTTGCGAGTGAACAGATCTTGCTTTCATTCTTGCAGCTTAGGGTGAGAAGGTTCGGATTGCAATACGAGGTTTCAACGAGGTCGCGTGAAACAGACGAAGCTTCTCGAACCGAAGCAGGCCGCAATCGAGGCTGGAGTCTTCACCCAACAAGTCTACGACGCCATCGCCAAGAAACTCTTGGCCGTCGAGCGACGACGCGGGCGTGTTTTCGTTCGGCGCGAGTCTTTCAAGCGTTGGAAGGCCAATCTGCAAGCACGTCGCCGAATGCGAATTGAAGAGCAGCGGACGCGAGAGGCGGCCCCCAAGAGAATTGTGGGCGGGAGAAAAAGGGGGCCCGGAGACCTTGAGTGGTGGTTAAGGTAACCGCCAGTCTGCTTTTCGCTGTGGAGAATGCGAGGCTTAGATTGCGCGGGCAAGCTTGTCGCAAAGCCTTCAATAATTCGAAAGGGACCGCGTGTTGAGCATAGCGAAAGAATCGAGCTCAAGCAGGAGCATCGACGCAGTACTCGAACGCCCGCTCCCGCACAACCCTGACGCCGAGCGCGGCATTCTCGGCGCCGTCATATTGGACAACCGCGCCCTCGACGCTGCTGTCGAAAAACTGCGCTCGGACGATTTCTTCCTTCCGCAGCACCGGCGAATCTTCGATTGCATGAAGGATCTTGCCAAGAAGCAGCAGGCGATCGATACCATTACGTTGAAGGAGGGCCTCGAGGGGCGCGGCGAGCTCGAAGGCGCGGGCGGAATCGCATACCTCTCGCCACTGGCGGACGGCCTTCCGCGCGTCACGAACGTCGAGCACTATGTGCGCATCGTCAAAGAAAAAGCCGTCCTGCGCAGCCTGATTTATTCAGCGTCGGCAATTCAGGAGCAGGCTCTGGGAGGAGCGGAGGATGCTAGCGCAATTATCCTCGGCGCGGAATCCTCCTTCGCAAAACTCCGCGAACAGGCCGCCGGGCAGAATTCGTGGCGCGATTTGTTTGAGACTTGGGAGGAGTTCCAAAACGTCAAGCCGTTGCGCTCTTTGATCGAGAATATTTTCCAGGCTGACGTGTGCAACATCGTCGGCGGACTGGTCGGCGACGGGAAAACGTTGATTTTGCTTTCCATCACCAAAGCACTGCTTACGGGCAAACCGCTGTTCGGCTATTTCAATGTGCCGGAGATGGCAGCGCGAGTGATCTATTTGATCCCTGAATGTGCGCGCGCGCCGTTCTTTCATCGGGCCAAGCTCTTTGGGCTCGAGAAATATCTCGAGAATGACCGCCTCCTGGTCCGTACTCTCTCGAAAGGCTTGCGAGTTCCATTGAGTGACCCGCGGCTTAATCCGGCCGCGAGGGGCGCTGTCGTGCAGATTGATACGGCCGTTCGTTTCGTTACGGGCGAAGAGAACGCAGCTGGCACTGTCTCGGGCGGCCTGGCCACTGATATTTTCGGATTGCTTGCTGCTGGTGCTGATGGCATCGGTGTTGCCCACCACGCGCCGAAGGGCTTCGAGAAGGAAAATCGAATCACTCTGGAAAATATCCTGCGCGGCTCCGGCGATTTCGGCGCCTTCGTCGGCGCCGGCTTCGGAATCCGTCAGATCGACGAAGCTCAAAACATCATTCACTTCGAAGACATCAAAGCCCGCGACGCGGAACCCTTCCCGCCGTTCCAGATCATTGGAAGGCCGTACATCAATGAAGAAGGCGACTTCCGAATGTACCGGAAACCCAACGAGTGCGGGCGACTCGCCGACTATCTCGATATACCTGGCAGGAGTAAGGGCGGTGCCCCGGCCGAAGTACGCGAAGCCCGTGCTGCAAATATTGAAATTTTGCGGCGTTTGCTCCGTGAATCGCCCGATCTGACTTCACAGCAGATTTCACAGCGATTTCATAGCATGGGAATCAAGCTCGGAGACTCAGCTATCCGAAAGTACAGAAAGGACTTCGGACTGTGACGAACCTGTGATTCACAGGCTCATCATAGCAAGTGTGACGAGTGTGACGAACTCTTGGTAAAAAGAATGGCTTCACAGCCTAGCTGACAAGAGCTATCGCTTAGGCTCGCTCTTGTCAATGCGCTCGGCAAACTGTGGACTCGTCGCGGGCAACGCTTGAACGGAAAGGGCGGGGTCGAGGACCATGAACGCGAGACCAAAAGACGCCCAAGCCACGACGCTCGCTGTTGCTGAACAACCGCCGGCGTCCGGGTCCGCCGTGCTTCTGACTCCCGGCGAACTTGCGGTGCGGCTCTCCGTTCCGCAAAGCTGGATTCGAGAGAAGACGCGCGAACGGGCTCGAATTCGGGATAATGATCCTCTACCTGTCGTTCGGCTCGGCAAGTACGTGCGCTTCTCCTGGCCGGCGGTCGAGGCATGGCTGGCACGCCAGGGAAGTCAGAGAACTTGACAAAGGCATATAAAGGACATAGACCTATGACCATGCGGCGCTACAGCACAGTCCAAGTTGCCGAGAAGCTCGGATTTGACCAGGCTTATCTCCAAAGGTTGATAGCAAAACGAGCTGTCCCGTTTCCGCCTTTGGTGAAGACAGGCGGGCTGAAAATCCGACTCTGGAGCGATCACGACGTGGCGCGAGTGCGAAAAGTTCTCGTCGAAAGGCGCCGCGCTAGGAGAAAAAGCAAATGAACGAACGAGCTACGAGGCTTCAACGCGGATACATCTTTAGAGCCGGGAGTGGATGGTACGGGCGGTGGCGTCGGTAGGTTCTTGTTTCGGTTACGGAGCTCACCGAGAAAGAGAAGTGCGCCCTCGAGCCGTGTCACGACGCAAGATCGAAGGTAGAAGTTGTGCGGCAACACGCGGAAAAACTCGCCGAGTACTCCGACCGTTACCGATCGAGGAAAGACGTGCAACCGCTCCTCGACTTGAAACTCCGATCATCGAACGAGGGTCGCTGCAGTCCGGAGAGCACGCTCTCGGTTTGCGAGTACGCTGAGAGCTTTTTCTTCGCGTTTGCAGCAAAAGAACTCAAACCATCAACGGTGTACGGGTACCGAGGAATCTGGCGAATGTATTTGAAGCCTCGGCTCGCGGGCATAAGCTTGCGAGACTTTCGATGTGTTGACGCGACGAACGTGCTCGCGGCGATCCATCTTGAGCGCAATCTGAGTCGTGAATCACTGCGGCACTGTAAGCGGCTTCTCTCCGTGATTTTCACTCACGCGAAGCGGAGCGGTGTCTTGGACGGAGAAAATCCGATCCGAGATGCCGGCATTCCGCGCGCAGCGTCCGCGGGGAAACCGACTCACGCATATTCGGCCGACGAAGTTATAGCGATGCTCGATGCGTTGCAGGGTGTCGCGCGAACTGCGGTCGCTTTGATTTATTTCTGTGCGCTCAGGCCGGGTGAGGCGCGAGCCGCGCGGTGGGAGGACTATGACGGCAAAACGCTTCGCATTCGCGCGAGCATGTGGCGAACGCATACGACGTTGCCGAAAACAGCCGACAGCGTCGCTCCCGTCCCCGTCGCGGAAACACTTCGCGATATTCTCGCAGAGTCGCGGTGCGAGTCCGGGTACATCTTGGCTTCGCCTCTCGGAAAGCCCCTCGATTTGCATAACCTAGCCGCACGTGTCGTGGTTCCGGCGCTTGCGCGTTGTGCAGAGTGCAGCGAGAACCAAGAGCAGCACGGCACCAACGGCCACGAGTTCAGAAAACTTCCCGAATGGCACGGATGGTATGGTCTCCGCCGAGGACTCGCGACGCTCGCAACTTCGCTCGACTCGCAGCTGGCGGCGAAGTCGCTCTTGCGCCACTCCAACGTTCAAACAACTCAACAGTTTTACATCAAGTCCGTGCCAGCGGACGCGATTCGCGTGGTCGAGAAAATGAATGCGTTGTTTCAGAAGTCCGCGAACGTGGCTCCAAACTGAAGAGACGGACAGATGCCCAGACAGATACTCAACGAAACGATCGAAATGTTTGCACAATCGGTTGCACAAAACCCTCCGACTCAGCCCCAATATCGTGATTTCACCCGCAGAGCGATATTCCATCCTCTTGAAAACACGCACCCCACAAAATGCAATGCGGTCTTCGAAGCAGAGGGTCGGGAGTTCAAGTCTCTCCGGGCGCGCCACTTCTTCCGCGGCACGGACTATTCATATCGGAGAGCGATCATGGGGTCGACGCGCATGGCGCGCCGCGCGGGGATGTAACAGGCGGCGACGGCCACAATAATCAGTAGCAGGGCGACACCGGCAAAGGTCAACGGGTCATGCGCGCTGACGCCGAAGAGCTGGTTGGCCATGAGATGCGTGAGTCCCAGCGCGGCGCCGATCCCGATTACGACGCCGAGCAACGCCATCCTTGCGCCGTGCACGACCACCAGCCGGAACACATCGCCGCGTTGGGCGCCCAGGGCCATACGCACTCCGATTTCGTGAGTTCGCTGGCCGACCAGATACGAAATAACGCCGTAGATTCCCACGCATGCAAGCACCAGCGCGAAGGCCGCGAAGACGCCGAGAAGAATCATGGACAGCCTGCGCGCGGCAAACGAATTGGAGACGACCTCGTCCATCGTTTGGACGTTGTAAACCACTTCACGAGGATCGATTTCCTCGACTGCCCGGCGAACGGGGTCTATGACTGCCGTGGGATCACCTTCGGTGCGCAGCACCACGCCCACAGCATCTGCGGCGAGCGGCATAAGTTTCTCGGGAAGCTGCATGAACGGATAATCGAACTGCGCTTCGATGGCCGATTTGGCGTCGGCGTCGAGACCCCACTGCTTTACGTGCCCGACCACGCCGACAATTTCAGCTTGCACGTCGAACCCCGCGATATGGATACGCTTGCCGATGGGATTTTCATGTGGGAAATAGGTGCGTGCGAAAATGTCGTCAATGTCGATTACTACCGGCGCGTTCTCGTCGTCCTGCGGCGCGATGAAGCGGCCGCGCTCGAGCGTGACTCCCATGGCCTGATGGAAACCGGCTTCAACGAGGTAAAACATCGCCTGGGGCATCTCTTGGAGGTTGGCCGGCCTTGGCTGTCCCTCAATCCAAAAGGGCAACGAGGAATTATGGATCATCGGGCGGGAGCCGAGCGTGACGGAAACGGCTTGAACGCCGGGGATGCTATGCATTTTGTCGTCGAAATGGCGCAGGCGGGCGCGCGTTTCGGCCGAGTTGGTTGAAGGTGAGGCCGGCAGGGACAGACTGAAGGTGATCGCGTGGCTGGGGTTGAAGCCGGGGTCGACGCGCCAAAGCGCGGAGAGACTGCGGACCATGAGTCCGGCGCCGACGAGCAAAACCAAGGCCATGGCTACTTCGACTGCGACGAAAACTCCCTGGAGCCGGTGGCGGGCGCCGCTCAAGCCGCGGCCGCTCTCCTTGAGTATCTCCTGCAAATCCACGCGGGAGGTTTTCAGCGCTGGAGCGAGTCCAAAAATAATTCCGGCAAAAAGTGACAGGGCGATCGTAAAGAACAGGACGCGAGAGTCGAGGGAGACTTCGTTGGCGCGGGGCAAAGCGCCAGGCAAAGTTCCGAGCACCGCTTTGGTGCCCCAAAAGGCGAACAAGAGTCCCATCGCTCCGCCCAAGCCTGCGAGCACGATGCTCTCGGTAAGAAGCTGGCGAATGACGCGGATGTGGCTCGCGCCGAGCGCTGCGCGAATCGCAAACTCGCGTGAGCGGCCCATCGAGCGTGCCAGAAGAAGATTGGCAACATTCGCGCATGCAATCAGCAGCAAGAAACCAACGGCGGCGAGAAGCACGATCAGCAATGGCTGGACGTTACCGACCAGGTCCTCCTTCATGGAAACGAGTGTGATGCCTACCGCCTTATCGGCCTCCGGGTACGCTGCAGCGAGATTTTGTGCGATCCCATCCATGTCGGCTATCGCCTGCGAGAGGGTTATGCCCGGCTTCAGGCGGCCAACCGCGTGCGCGCTCACGTCGACGCGGCGGTCGCGGAAAGACGCATCATTCCATTGGCCGATAGGGGTGTACACATCTCGGTCTTGACCATAGAAAGTGAAGCCGGCCGGAATCACGCCCACGATTGCATAAGACGTGCCATTCAGGGTGATCGATTTCCCCGTGATTTCGAGCGAAGCGCCGAATTTCCGCCTCCAGAATCCGCCGCCCAGAATCACAACCGGTGCGGCCCCCACCTGATCGTCATCGACGCGAAAAGTGCGGCCAAGAACCGGTGTTACTCTCAGCGTGGGAAAAAAGTCCGCGGAAATCATGTAGCCGCGGACACGTTCCGCTATTTCGCCAGTGCCGATGAGGTTGTAATCCTGGTTGCGGTACATCGCCATCGATGAAAAGGCTTGCGTTTGGCGCTGCCAATCGAGGAAGTTCAAGTAGTTGATTGGGGCGCGCTGGTATCCCGGGGTCTTTCCATAAATCGCGACGAGCTCGGCGGAGTGCGGGTAGGCCAGCGGATTGAGCAGGACGCCGTTCACTACGGAAAATAGCGCCGTATTCGCGCCAATGCCCAGCGCCAGCGTTAGAATCGCAATCGCCGTGAATCCCTGCGACTTCGCCAACATACGAAGCCCGTAGCGCAAGTCCTGAAGAAGCGTCTCCAACCCTGCCTCCCTTCCGTCAGCCACGGCAAAGTGGGGCAATCGTACTGCAGGAAACAGGTGTCATTCCATTCGTTTATGTTCTTCGTGGTCGGCGGACGAGCTGCCACACGCGTGTGAGTTCGTCGTCCTCGACACGAGGCGCGCGCCTTGTGCTAGAATCTCGCGCCGTTGCGCACATGGGGTTCGAAACCAATGAATAAGGCCGGCGACTTCCTCGGACGCGTGGTGCGCAGACTCGATCACCCCGAAGCCGCGCTCGCGTGGCTGTCGAGTTCCTGGCCCCAAATCGTTGGCAAAGCGTTGGCAGCTCACACGCGCCCGCTTCGCTGTGAGAAGGGACGTCTCGAAGTCTCCGCTGACTCGAAGGCTTGGCAAAAGCAGCTCGAGCAAATGACCAAAGACTTCTGCGCCCGGATCAACCAGGCATGGGGCGGCAACCTCATCCGCGAGGTGAAATTCGTCGCTAAGAAGCCCGGCCCTAAACGCATCCCCTACGAACTCGACAACGAGCACACTCCGTTCGTTCGCCGCAAGCCCCGATAGCCGTGCCATCTGCTCCGCATTGTCCTGCGGTTGAAAACCACCTACCGGATCCGCTACCGGACGAAACAATCCTGGCCGCGACTCCGTATCTGAATGCAGCAAACGGATTGCTATGCGTGAACTTCTTCAAGAATCGCTCGCTCTCTGGCGCCGCGATGCGGTAAACGGCGGCAACGTGGCGGATGCGCTCTGCCTCCCGCCGTTCGACCGCACGTGCACGCCCTCCGAGCAAGCCGCCCATGAAATTTACCTCGATAGACTCCTCAACACCGTCGAAGCGGAGTTGCGCGACCTCCCACACACCAGATCGGAACGCTGTTCCGCGCGCAATCGCGTCACTCGGGCCTTCACAGATTTTTCGAAATCGTGTCTCGACTTTGACGACGCCCATCTCGAACTCCTGCTAAACGACGGCTTCTCGGCCGTCGCCACGCAACTCGCGCGACAGGCCCGCCAATTCGATCCCGGCGTCAGCGCCTCCGACATTTTTCAGGCCAGCCGCAACGCTTGGACTGCGTGCGGTCTCCAGGTTCTCTTGGGACGCGACATGCGCCTCACGCCCTCGATCTTCGCGTACAGCATGCTCTATCCCTACACCGATAATTATCTCGACGACTCGGCGGTCTCCCGCAGTGCAAAGCTCGCATTCAGCGAGCGCTTCCGCGCGCGTCTCGATGGAGACGAGGTCGCCCCATTCAATGATCGGGAAGCTACCATTTGGCGGCTTGTCGAACTCATTGAGGACCAGTACGCACGCGCCGACTGGCCCGAGGTGTATGTCAGCCTGATCGGGATCCACCGCGCGCAGGAAAACAGCGTTCGCCTTCTTCGCTCCGGCTCCTCCTCGGCCGACGCCGATGTCCTCAAACTCAGTTTCGAGAAGGGTGGCGCTTCCGTCCTGCCGGACGCCTATTTGGTCGCGGGCTCACTCTCGCCCGAGGAAGCTCAGTTCGCCTTTGATTGGGGAGTGCTGTTACAGCTTGCCGACGACCTCCAGGATCTTCAGCAAGACCTCCGCGAAGGCATAGTCACGATTTTCACGCAAGCTGCCGGGCGCGTGTCTCTCGGCGCACGTTTAGACGCTCTCACGAGCCACACATTGAACTTCGGCCATCGAGTCATGCGCGGAATGAATCGCATGCCCTCAAATCACCCCGCGCGCCCGGGCGCCGCCGCGAAACACAAATCCCTCACGGAAATGATCCGGATGAGTTGTTCACTGCTGCTGATTTGGTCTGCGGGCGAGTCCGCCAAGCTCTATACGGCGGACTATCTCGCGGAACTCGAAACGCATTCGCCGTTTCGCTTCGCCCCGCTCGGCGAAAAGCGCCAGAAGCTGGCTCGATGGGCCGGCCCGCTCGCGCGCCTCTTCGAGTCGTTCCTCGAAGACGAAGAGGACGAACCCGCGTCGCTGCTGCTTGCGAGCTCCCTCATGCCCCGCTTCTGACGCCCCCGCAATCGTGTGCGAAGTGGCTTCTGAAGTCTGATAGTTGAACGATAGGCACAAGTCACGTTGCCAACCCCGCAGCCAGCGCACCTGCGTGCTACGCTTTTCCTAAGCCATCGTCGGAGCCCCAATCCAATCGAGGAGATTTTCGTGCGACGAATCGCCGCAAGGGAGCTAGGGTTGACTTTGTTGTGCGTTACTCTCCTTGCAGGCTGCGGCGGAAGTAAGAAAGTCGCCGTCAGCGCGGCGCCTTCGCCCAAGTGGACTCTTAAACTTGGCTCTATCCGAAACCCGCTCGCGATCGGCCTCGACGGCACGTTATACGCATTGCCGGACTCCGCCGTCCTCACCGCAATCGATTCCAGCGGCAAGATCAAATGGACCCAGCAGGCAGGCGTCTCCGGCCGAAGCGTGTCGGGGCCTGCGGTCGGAACCGACGGGGCCATCTACGTGCTCGGCTTCGGCAAATTCATGGGCTTCAATCCCGACGGAAGCACTCGGATCGAGAAGCCGATGAGCACAATCGCGGGCGTGGCCATGGCCCTCACTGATAACCGCGTCTACGTCGAATGCCTTCGCACTGGTACGTGCGCTTGGACTCTCGACCAGGGCATGGATTTGATCTGGAAGATTTCCACGCGTTCATTCGTGAGCCCTCCAATTATTGAAACGGACGGTACCGTCGTCCTCACGGGCGACAGCGTTATGGCGGTCGACGGTGCCGGATCGTCCGCTCGGTGGGCATATCCGAGCGACAACGTGTTGGTCCGTGACCCCGATCACGACGATTACTATGACATCAGTCCCACATCAAATCTGTTCATCGAGGGCAGTTCAGCGGGCAAGGACGGCGCGACTTATGTGACGGGTGCGGGACTGATGGCCTTTGACGTCAACGGCCAGCAAAAATGGATTCTGAATTTCCCGCCGTATCCGGGGTAGCAGCCCGTGGTCGCTGCGGACGGCACCGTCTATTTCGCGTCGCACAACCAACACTTCTACGCCGTGCAACCCGACGGCACGATTCGATGGTCCCTCGACACGACCGCGATGGTGGCCCAGCCTCTTCTGGGCTCCGAAGGTACAATTTTTTTCACCGATTACAAGACGCTGCGCGCTGTCGCTCCAGACGGCAAGGAAAAATGGAAAGCGGATCTCGACATCGAACCTGCGGGCGCCGCAACTCTGAGCGATGAACGCACTCTCTACGTTGCAAGTCGCCTTGGCACTCTGTACGCGTTCCCCGTCGGAGAGACGTTGATGCAAAGCCCGTGGCCGAAATTCCAAGCCAACGTTCGCAACTCCGGCCAGGCAAACCCGTAAATGCCGAGGAAGCCGCACTCGCGAACCAGATGCGCACTTGGGAGGACGAGTGAATAACGATTCATTCGAGCGTTTGCTTCCTCCGGAGAGGCTCCTGCGTCTCCTCGCGCTCTTCTGTTTCGTTGCCTCTGGAATCATCGCCGCCTCAACGATGAACCACCCGCGCACCCTATCGAGTTACTTTTCGACGCAGCACGATCTCATCGTCTACTTCAGCGCTTTGATCCTGCTCTTCCTCTTTTTCTATTTTCAGTATCTCATCGTGCCGAAGCTCACGCGGCAGCCCCTGAGCATCCCCGTTGGATACGTGCAGGTCATCGGCTGCTTGCTCTTCGTGCTTTTCGGCGCGCTGCGCCTGGGACATCCCGCCGCGAACCTCGACGCGGGATACTCGACCCACGATCCTCAAGGGCAAATGCTCGGCCTGATTGCTTTTTTTGGTGAAATCACTTTCGTCGCCAACGTCATTTGGTCTTACGTGCATCCGCAACCGGCGCCGCCAGCCAGTGTGAAAACTCCGTATGCGCCCGCGCCGACGGCGGCTCTGCAAACTTCATCCCCCGCGCCAACGCTCGCCCAGTCGAAGACAGGCTCGACGCCGTGGAGCTGGCCCAACTCCGCCGTCAAACTTTTTGGCACTTCGGCCGCGTTCTTTTGGGCCGGCGGATTGATCTCGATACTCCTGAATTTCCCGTCGCTCCGCTTTCCCTTTCCGTTCGGCGACGAAATCCGTATGGTCCCCTTCGGATGCGTGTGGCTGGCAGCCGGCGCCGTGTTTACGCTGTTCGCCGGTGTGTACTGGGCGCTGGGTGGGAAATTAGCAAGCCCATCGTACAATCTTCGATCGGCAAACGCCGTCGGCAAGCCGGCGCCTGCAAACGTTTCGTCGGCCGGCAAGCCGGTCAAGGACCAATTCTTCAGCGAAACACTCACCCGCATCCATTTCCTTGTCTCGCTGGCGGCCGCGTTCGACACGATTCGTCTCTGGACCTCCTGGGGCACTTCCATCGGCTCGACGTATCTCCGCTTTTACCTCCGTCACGACACCATCGAGGTCCTGATCTTCTTCGCGGCCACGCTGGCACTATTCGCCCTCAACGTCGTCAACGCGTTCCGGAGCGCGCGCAACATGCCGCGCAGGTCGGCATAGCCGTTTAATTTAGTTCACGCGTTCGCAATTTGGTGAAGAACGCCCGGAAGCTGCAACTTAAAGCAGGGCAAAAATGTGGAAGGTGATGATTCCGAGGGCGACTCCGATCGCCGATCCTGCGATCACGTCGCTCAGGAAATGCATGCCGAGGATGATTCGAGAACTCGCAATCAAGAACGCAACAGTGAGCAGATAGGCCGTCAGTTCGGGATAGAAGAGCGAAATCGAAAGCGCAACCGCGAACGCCGTTATCGAATGCCCGGAGGGGAAAGAATATTTGTCGGGAGGAAGAATCGATGCCCAGCAGTGCGGCTCGATTTCGCATGGGCGCTTGCGGCGGCTGGTCTTCTTGAGCGCGCGAAAAATCAGAATCCCAGCGACAGAGGCTGAACCCGCCGCACCGATTGCAGCGAACCGGTGGCCGCCTCCATAGAAAAACAAAATAGCGCCGAGCGCATACCAAAGCCAGCCGTCTCCGCCACGCGTGGCCAGAATCATCAAAATGCGGAACCAGCGAGGCGCGCGCCAGCGGTGCACGCGACGCATCAGCCGATGGTCGTTCGAATTGATCTGATTCCAGACGGCTTTTCCGACGGTCATGCCGATTCTCCCATTGCCGTCTGGGGGACGGCAGTCGGAACGGTAATCCAACGGAGACGCGGGCGCGATTTCGATTGATCGAGAAGTTCGGCGGCCCAGCGGCGGCTGAAGACTCGCTCGTCGCAGTAGTTGAAGAGCGTGATCGCCGGGATCAGGATAGCGAGGGGCGAAAGAGCGGCCGTCCAGTGCTTTTCTCGCATCATCTCGACGGCGATGGACAGCACGTCGCGCGTCAGTTTCTGGAAGCTGCCGGATTCTCCATGAACGCGGCCCGCGCCGTTGCGCAAGCCGGCGAAGAATTCTTCTTTGTCGCGCGCCCCGGGAACTTCCGTGAAAGCCGTGCCCACCGACGGCATCGCGTGCGCGTCGCTTCCGCCGATCGCAATTTTGTCCCACTGTTCTGCAAGCCGGGCGGCCCGGCCGTTCGTTTCCTCGAGCATGTGGCTGTTGCGCGTCTCGACGGCGGGAAAATATTCCTGAAACCAGGCGAAGTCTTCACGATCGCGCCGGCCCGTGACGCTCGAGAAAACGTGATTGATGCTGAAGAAAATTCGCCGCTCGGTGAGATACATGAGCAGGGCGAGGAGATCGTTCCGCCGCTGCTGGAGCTGAACGTGCTGGCGCTCATGGAAGTCGTACACACCAATGTGGACTTCCGTACCGCGGGGCATCCGGCACGTCAACTCCTCGCTGAGGAAGAATCCGGGACGGGCGCGCAATTTCTCCGCGCCTTCGATGGAATCGTGATCCGTCAGCGTGAACAAATTCATCCCGCGACGCTCCAGAACCGCATACACCTGCTCGGGATCGTTGTAGCTCTCGCGGGCGAACATGTTGGCAAACGGAGTGGTACACGCACCTGAAAAGTAGCTGTGGACGTGCATGTCGCATTTCACAACTACAAATGTACGAGGTCCATGTTAAAAAAATGTGACACTCACGCTAAACTTCTGAAAAGTCAGCCCTTTAACTCTTACGACACACCAATCCCTTTTTAACATTCCCGTAGTGGGAAACGGCACTTCCGGTGCCACAATTCGTCGCGATGCAACGAATCGAGTTTTGCTTTTTCGACGCCGGCGGCGGGCACCGGGCAGCCGCTACAGCGCTCGAAATGGCCATCCGAGGTCAGCAAAAGCCTTGGGAAGTTCGGCTTACGAACCTCCAGGAATTACTCGATGAGCTAGACATTCTCAAGAAATATGCCGGCATCCGAATCCAGGACTACTACAACTGGATGCTTCGCAGCGGTTGGACCCTCGGCAGCAAACAATTGATGAGGGTCCTGCAGGCCGCGATCCGCGTTTACCACCGCAAGACGGTTCGGATGCTTGAGGCTCATTGGAAGGAAACGCAGCCGGACATGGTTGTGTCCTTCGTGCCCCACTTCAACAGGGCGTTGGGCGAAAGCTTTCGCTTTGCATTTCCCGGGCGTCCGTTCGTTACGGTGCTTACAGACATCGCCGATTTCCCTCCGCACTTCTGGATCGAACGCCAGTTGCAATCCGTGATTTGCGGATCGGACCGCGCTGTCGCACAGGCCAAGGCGCTGGGTTATTCGGACGAGCACATTTTCCACGCGTCGGGGATGATTCTGCACCCGCGGTTTTATGAGGCGTCGGACGAAAATCGTTTCCGCGAGCGCGAAAAACTGGGCTTGCGCGCCGATCTGCCCACCGGACTAGTACTGTTCGGCGGGCACGGCTCGAAAGCCATGCTGGATGTCGCGGAACGGCTGGACAAGTCGCCGCTCCAACTGCAATTGATTTTGATCTGCGGGAAGAATGAAAAACTTGCCGCTGCTTTGCAGGCTCAGAAATCGCGTTTGCCGCGATTCGTGGAAGGATTTACGACGAAGGTGAATTACTACATGCGGCTCGCGGACTTTTTTATCGGCAAGCCGGGGCCAGGCAGCGTCAGCGAGGCGCTTGCCATGAAACTGCCCGTGATTGTGGAATGCAATTCCTGGACCCTGCCGCAAGAGCGTTACAACTGCGCGTGGGTTCTCGAAAAGCAAGTGGGAATCGTGCTGCGGAATTTCAGCACGATTGACAACGCGGTGGCGCAATTGATCGAGCCCGCCACGCTTGCCCGCTACCGATCGAATGCCGCCGCGCTTCACAATCGCGCCGTGTTTGAGATTCCGGAGATGCTCGAAAAGATTCTGGCGAAGTCCCTCAACCAGCCGGCGAAACCTGAAAGCGTCGGTTCACGCGCTAACTAACCTTACTTTGCCTTCCTACGAAAAGCAGCGGCTGACCTGAGAGGGAAAAACCAAACGGCCCTGAAAAGCGTACTTTGAATGTGGCCGCACCTTTAAGGCGCGATCTGCAATCTAATCGACCGAGACTGGCGGCTCGACCTCGCGGTTTCGTTGTGTCAATATTGCGCTCAACGCGTGGAGTGACGGAAGGAGCTTCATAAATGGCTAAGGCAATTTTTGCAGCGGGATGTTTCTGGGGAGTCGAGGAAGCGTTTCGACAGTTGAAAGGTGTGAGCTCGACGACTGTGGGTTACACCGGCGGAACGATGAAGGACCCGTCGTACAAGGATGTTTGCACGGGCACGACAGGGCATGCCGAGGCGGTGGAAGTGGAGTTCGACCCGAAGCAAGTCTCGTACGACCAGCTTCTCAGCGTGTTTTGGCAGAGCCACGACCCCACCACTCTGAATCGTCAGGGTCCGGATTTTGGCACGCAGTACCGTTCCGCGATTTTCTTCGAGGATGCGGAACAGGAAGCCGCCGCGCGGCGCTCAAAGGCGGCGCTCGAGAAGTCGGGATTGTTCAAGCGGCCCATCGTGACTGAGATCAAGCCTGCGTCTGAGTTTTACCGCGCCGAGGATTATCACCAGCAGTATTTCGAGAAGCGTGGCATCAAGTCCTGCCACATTTAGGCCGAAAACGCCTCTAACTGGGATATGCGCGGAGGGCGATTACAGCGTTGAGCCCGCCGAAAGCGAATGAGTTGGACAAGGCGGCTTCGACGCGCTGGGTCCGCGCCTGGTTGGGAATATAGTCGAGATCGCATTCGGGGTCGGCCACCGTAAAGTTCGCGGTGGGCGGGAGAATGCCGGTCTGCAAAGCGAGTATCGTTGCGATGGCTTCCAGCGCCCCCGCGGCGCCCAGCGCATGGCCGTGCATCGACTTGGTGGAACTAACACCCAGCTTGTCGGCATGTGAACCGAACACGGCGCGGATCGCGCGCGTTTCCACGGGATCGTTGCCGGGCGTCCCGGTACCGTGCGCGTTGATGTATCCGATCTGTTCAGGCGCAAGGCCGGCGATACGCAACGCATCCCGCATCGCACGCGAAGGTCCTTCCACCGTCGGCTGCGTCAAGTGGTGCGCATCCGACGACATCCCGAAGCCGCAAATCTCCGCGTAGATTTTCGCTCCGCGCGCCTTCGCGGCTTCGAACGGCTCGAGAATCATCATCGCGCCGCCTTCGCCAAGAATCATCCCGCGGCGGTCTTTGCTGAAAGGGCGGCACGTGTCCGGCGAGATGACGCGCATCGCCTCCCATGCTTTCAGCATTCCGACCGTGAACATCGCCTCACTGCCGCCGGTGACGGCAAGGTCAGCTTCGCCGTCGCGCACGAGTCGAAAGGCCTGGCCAATCGCGTGATTCGCGGACGAGCACGCCGTCGAGACCGTGTAGGTGGGGCCGCTGAGGCGAAGGTCCATGGAGATGTGGCTCGCGCCCGCGTTCGACATTGTCTTGGGAATGGTCAGCGGATGCACTCGCCCTCGACCC
>Ga0073928_10004244_pt1 | contig 21477 bp, 18 predicted proteins | sample PaiPotPPA55metaG_FD_76969 | JGI IMG/M metagenome (GOLD analysis project Ga0073928, IMG submission 76969) | Iron sulfur acid spring bacterial and archeal communities from Banff, Canada, to study Microbial Dark Matter (Phase II) - Paint Pots PPA... ...
CACCACTATGTTGCGTCCGTCGGTTCCGGGCTTGCCGACGCCAGAGTTGCCATAGATCGGCACATACGCGAGTCTACCGTCTGGAGAAGCAGCAACTTCATGCCCGGTGGTACCGTCTTCGGGGACGGTTACGACTTGCCGCCCGGCTACGGGATCCACAATGCCGAGAGTGTGCTCGGCTTTGTTGGCGACCAACAACACTGCGCTATCCCCGGACTTAGTTTCAGATGAAACTGACAATGCTGACAATAGGACGATTAGCGGCAGGGCGAAATGTAAACTTTGCACGGCGACCTCCGTAGTTTGAGACGCAGAGAGTCTATCTCAAGCGCCGCCCCTAATGGATGTGATCCTCCGCGGTTTGCCGAACAAACGCATTTGAAGTGGCCGAAGTTTCCGTCGCCGAGGATAAGACTTTCAAGATTGATCGCATCGTGGCGGTGGTGGATTGCGGGCCAGTGGTCAATCCGGAATCGGTTCGTTCCCAGACTGAGGGTGCAATCATCTACGGCATGAGCGCCGCGCTGAAGAATCAAATCACACTCAAGAATGGGGCCGTCGAGCAGACTAACTTCGACGGTTACGATCCGATAAGAATCAACGAGGCTCCGCCCATCGAAGTTTATCTGGCGCCCAGCGGAGACGATCCGGGAGGCATGGGCGAACCGGCGTTGCCGCCGATCGCCCCGGCCGTTGCCAATGCAATTTTTGCCGCCACCGGGCAGCGGCTGCGCAAGCTGCCGCTGCAGTTGAATCAGGCCGGGTGAGCCAATCCCGGCTTACCCAAGCACCAGACGGCTGCGCCACGACCCGCTAAGTTGGTGAACGTTTTCAGACTGCGCGACGGCCGCTCAGCAGGTTAAAGACCAGAACTATCAAGCCGATAACCAGCAGCAAATGGATCAGGCCTCCGCCAATATGCAGACTAAAACCGAGAAGCCACAATACGAGAAGAACAACGAAAACGGTCCAAAGCATGTCAATCCTCCTGTGCTCTTTGCGGGCGCCTGAATTCTGCTAACTAACCCGCAAGCACCAATTACATTCGCTCACATGGTTCCTTCATGGCTGTGCACAATTGCTCACCGCATGAGGAGCCGCGCCATTCACCGAGATGATTGGCGCACAATTTGGAGGCTTGGCGATGAGCCGGAGTTGTATCCGGGCCGCGGAAACTCTTGAGGATGCAGGAAAGATTAGCGTGATCTAAAGGCTTGCCTCCGGCTTACAATCGTTGACTTGAATCTCGCCATGAATCTCATTCGCGGGAAAATCCGCTGGTTGCTGATCTTTTGGATGTTCGTGATCAGTGCCATCTCATATCTGGACCGCATGAACATTTCGATCGCGATTCATCCGATCGAACAGGCGTTTCATTTGGATGACATTGAATTCGGGTGGGTGTTCAGCGCTTGGGTCATAGGCTATGCGCTCTTTCAAGCTCCAAGCGGCCGCATGGCAGACCGGTTTGGGCCGCGCCGCATCCTGGCGTTGGGGACCATCTGGTGGGCAGTGTTCACGGCCTTGACTCCACTCGTGCCCTCAAACTTCCGGGGCTCGCTAATCGTGCTTTTGGCGGTGCGATTCTTGCTCGGAGTTGGAGAGTCCGTTGTTTACCCGGCAAGTAACAGGTTGGTGGCAAGCTGGATCCCTTCAGGCGAGCGCGGAATCGCGAATGGATTGATTTTTGCTGGCGTGGGCGCGGGAGCAGGGATTACTCCCCGTCTGATCGTCTATCTTCTGTTGAACTACGACTGGCGATGGTCTTTTGGGATCAGCGCACTAATCGGTATGGCTGCTGGAGTGATCTGGTTCTGGATTGCGCGCGATAAGCCACAACAACATCCCTGGGCCAGCGTGGAGGAAACATCGTATATCGAGGCCGGGCTGCCGAAGCGAGGCTCACAGCAGTCGGGAAGGCCTCTTGCCTGGCAGACAATCCTCAGCAGCCGCAATGTTTGGGCCATTACCTCTAGCTATTTTTGTTACGGTTATGTCGCTTACATTTTCTTTACCTGGTTTTTCAGGTACCTCAACGGGGTGCGCGGCTTAAATCTCAAGTCGAGTTCGTATTACGGAATGCTTCCCTTCATTGCTATGGCGATCTGCTCGCCGCTTGGAGGCTGGATTAGCGACCGCATGGTCGTACGCTATGGTGACCGCCGAGGACGATGTGCAGTGGCATCCGGTAGCATGGCCCTGGCCGCTGTGTTTGTTGCCCTCGGAACACATGCCCACGACGTCCGCATCGCAAGCGTTGTTCTGGCCGGAGGCGCCGGCGCTCTGTATCTTGCGCAGAGCGCATTTTGGTCAGTCAGCTCCGGGATTGCGGGGCACTCTGCAGGTTCGGTTTCCGGAGTGATGAATATGGGAAACCAAATCGGCGGAGCGGTTACGGCATCCCTAACCCCAGTGATTGCCAAACATTTTGGCTGGGGTGCATCGTTCGTTGTGGCCGCCGCATTGTGTGTTCTCGGTTCCCTTTTGTGGTTGTTGGTGGATCCAGCGAAGGAACTGGTTTGCGAATCGAAGACTTTGACGGGCAGTTCAGTGGGAGCTGATATCGCATTATCTGGAGGAGAATGATGAGGAGATCACTCAGACGTTTTTCTATATCTAGGATGAGCTTCGCAGCAGTGATTCTGTTCGCAACGATGGCGCTGGGCGTGGCTTTGTTCCCAATCCCCCGGGCATTCTCGCGCCCCACCGACGCAATGGGCGATGCCGCCTTGCTGGACGGCTATCGTCACGTAGAAGTGGCGTCCGTTTCCGACGCGATGGAGAAGCTCACTGGGCAGGGAATCTATCTCTCACATCGCATGCGCCCGATCTTCACCTCAAAGTTCGCCGGATTCGCGGTGACCGTGAAATTAAAGAAGGAAGAAAATCATGATCCTGACGCCTTGCAGGGTATGCTCGCGGCGATTGACTCGGGTGGCCCACGTTCGGTGTACGTAATGGTGGTCGAGGACGGAGCCGACATCGCCGGCATGGGCGGATTGATGGGAACGGCGATGCAGGCACGGGATTTTTCCGGCGCGGTGATTGACGGCGGCGTTCGTGACACTGCTTATTTACAGAAGATCGGATTCCCCGTGTTCGCGCTGGGGACTGTGCCTTCGACCTCGGTTGGACACTACCGCTTTGCCGGAGCCAATATTCCGGTTGTGTGTGATGGGGTTGCGGTCAGCGCGGGAGACATCGTGGTTGCCGACTCCGACGGCGTAGTGGTAGTCCCCCGCGCCAAAGCCGCAGATGTTCTTACAGTCGCGCAGGAAATGGACTTCAAAGAGCATTCCATGTATGCGTATATCGAGAAGCTCAAATCCATCGAGGAAGCAGTAAAAAGGTTCGGACGCTTATGAGTCCGAGCAGAAAAAACCCAAATGGAGTCGAAGTGCGATCCACTTTAATTTTCATTCGGTCAGTTGGTTGGACCTGCTGTCTCTTTCTCCTCATGGTCGCTGTCGTTGTGTTCTATCTTGCCCGCACCGACAGAATCGTGAACCGCGTCCAGGCCGCAGAAGAGGAACCCGTCGTGTCGGTGACCGGCGGACAAATTCGTGGACGTCCGTTGCCGGGCGCGGGCACTCAGTTTCTTGGTATCCCATACGCGCAGCCGCCGGTGGGTAATCTGCGGTGGCACGAGCCTATAGCGGTGAAGTCATGGGACGGGGTGCGGGAAGCAAAAGAATTCGGCTCTCCCTGCGCACAACTCGTCGCCGGAGATTGGAACCGGCATGATGCTGAGACTGGCCAGGAAGACTGCTTGTATTTGAACGTCCTGACCCCGCAGTGGCCGCCGTCGAAGGAACGCTGGCCGGTGATGCTTTGGATTCACGGAGGAGCCAATACCGGAGGCACTGCATCGAGCGCGCTTTACAAAGATGGAACTCTGGTCCAACACGGCGTGGTACTGGTGACGGTCAACTACCGGCTCGGGATTTTTGGATTCTTCGCGCATCCTGAATTGACTCGCGAGTCGACGCATCATGCTTCCGGGAACTACGCGCTGATGGATCAGATCGCGGCCCTGCACTGGGTCCATGACAACATTGCAAAATTCGACGGCGATCCGGAGAACATCACAGTCTTCGGACAGTCGGCAGGCGCGCTCGATACCGGCCTCCTGATGACGTCCCTCTTGGCAAAAAACCTTTTTCATCGCGCAATCGCCGAAAGTGGCACGGTCCTTCTCAGCATCGACGCGCCGCCATTGGCCCAGGCAGAGCAACGAGGCAAAGAATTCGCAGACAATCTGAAAGCTCCTGGCGGGGAAGGCGCACTCAAGTATCTCCGCGCCTTGCCGGCTGCGGATCTTATGCAGGCTACACGCACGTTTGGAAACGGTGGGCTGCAAACTGGTCCCATTATTGACGGTTGGGTCTTGCCGCGCTCACCGGCCGAGGTCTTCGCCGCCGGCGAAGAGGCTCCGATTCCATTCCTTCTCGGAAACAACACCACCGAGTTCGCAATTCCGGCCTCGGCAGATCAAATAAGAAAAAACATCGGCGAAGTCTACGGAGAGCTTGTGCCTCAGGCGCTGCAAGTTTATGGATTGGCGAGCGGCGGATCAGGAACCACGGACCCGCTCTACGGTACGACTGCAGGACAATGGTCTGCCGACCTAATCTTCCGCTGCCCAGCTACGGCAGTGGCGGCTTGGCACAGCGCGGCCCACTATGCCACGTATGAGTACCAATTCGAGCGCGCAATTCCTGGACAAGAAGCAAGCGGCGCTGTCCACTCTGCCGACTTGCCCTACGTTTGGGGATATTTCCCTAAACACGGCAACATCGGAGGTGTTTTCGGAGACTCTGATCGCAAACTTGCCGACCTAATGGAGAGCTACTGGACCACTTTCGCCAAGGCCGGAAATCCAAATCGAGACGGGCTGCCTTCATGGCCCGAGTACGACGGATCCCAGGCGTATGTCGCGTTTACGGAAGACGGGCAGCCGGTGGCGAAGGCCAAACTGCGGGAAGCACAGTGTGATATATATCGCCAAAGCCTGAAGCAACACTTGAGGCATTGAGCTTTTGACGAAACCATCCTGCAAGGCGCCATGAGGCATATAATTTGCCCCTTAAGAAAGGACGACTCTTTTATGAGCAAGAACAACTCGCAAGGCTTCAATCGTCGCGACGCTATGAAAGCCTCGGCCTTGGCTCTGGGAAGCACCTTGCTTATTGGTGATCCGATCGAGGCGTGTCCCAAGGGCGTGAATACCAATTCCGCTCCGTCCGCGCTGCAGATAACCGACCTTCGCGTGGCCACTGTGGTGAAGCCGGGTCCGAGTCCTTGTCCCATCATTCGTATTGATACCAATCAAGGCGTATCTGGCTTGGGCGAAGTTCGCGACGGCGCCAGTGCGACCTATGCTCTCTTCTTGAAGAGCCGCATCGTAGGCGAGAACCCGCTTCAACTTGACAAGATTTTCCGAAAGGTCAAACAGTTCGGCGGACACGCGCGCCAGGCCGGAGGCGTCTGCGCCATCGAAATGGCGCTGTGGGACATTGCCGGCAAGGTCTACGGCGCTCCTGCGTACGCAATGGTCGGCGGCGGCAAGTTTCGCGACAAAATTCGAGTGTACGCCGACACTACCGAATCCAAAGATCCGAAAGTCTATGCTCAGCGAATGAAAGAACGCAAAGAAGTCATGGGCCTCACCTGGCTCAAGATGGACCTGGGCATCGATATGGTCTCCGACACGCCCGGAACTGTAACCGAGCCTTCCGAACATACGCCATGGGAAGAGACTGAACTGGAGCATCCGTTTGTGGCAACCGAAGTCACCGACAAAGGAGTCGCCATGCTCGAGCAATATGTCGCTGCCGTCCGCGACGCCGTAGGCATGGAGATTCCGCTTTCTATGGACCACCTCGGCCACCTCGGAGTGAAGTCCATCATTCGGTTGGGCAAGGCCTACGAGAAATACAACTTGTCATGGATGGAAGACGTAATCCCCTGGCAATACACCGATCTGCTGAAGCAAATCTCCGACGAAAGCCCCACGCCCATTCTCACCGGCGAAGATATTTACTTGAAAGAACCGTTCCGGGTTTTATGTGAACGGCATGCCGTCAGCAAGATTCATCCCGATCTTGCAACTTCCGGCGGAATCCTCGAGACCCACAAAATCGGAGACATGGCCCAGGAATACGGCGTGCCCATGGCCATGCACTTTGCTGGCACTCCGGTCAGCTGTATGGCCAATGTTCACTGCGCCGCGGCCACAGAAAATTTTCTGGCCCTTGAGAACCATTCCCTCGACGTGCCCTGGTGGTCATCCCTGGTGCAGGAATATGTGAAGACACCGATCGTCAATCACGGATGGATTGAAGTCCCGGATCGGCATGGCCTGGGTGTGAGCTTGAATGACGAAGTGGTGCGCCAACATCTCGCGTCCGGCACCGGCTATTTTGATCCAACACCGGAATGGGATCACGAGCGATCCTGGGACCGGCTGTGGAGTTAGAAGATCTGCGAGGGCGGCCGGGTTACTGGGCTGTCAAAGCGATGCCCTCTGCGGGACTGGATTTCGCCCGCTCAATCGCCGCGAGCATGGCGGCATCGTCCGGAAATCTGTAGTAGGGATTACCACGCAGTCGGCATTCCCGCTCCTCTGCCTTAGCCAGCCATTCCAGGTCAGACTTGGGAACGACCTGGATACCTTCTCCCTCCAGAGACTGCGCGATCTCAATCGCTGAAGCAGCAGAATCCAACGCCTGCGCCGGCAGCCCTTGTAAATACTCAAGCACGTGAGCGGCTCCGACTTCGCCGTCATGCCGCGCGATTCCCACCAAACCTTCACTCGGCTTCCGCGCCCATCCGGTCACAAACACACCATTCAGAACCCTTCCACCGGCTGGATCAAATACCTCGTATCCCGCTCTGGAATTATCAGAATCGGGGTTGGTGACGTACCCCTGTGGCCCGAAAGGCAATCCTAAAGACGAATCGTGCATGTCGCCGATGGCAAAAATCAGGGTATCCACATCCAGGTAGGTGGTGGTGCCGGTGGCCTTGGCGGAGAGGTTGCCATCGCGATTCAGCAGAAGATTGTCAGCAATGGTGAGCCGCGCGATCCGTCGATCTGGCCCGGTGGAGATCCCTGTAGGCGAACTCAGGAAGCGAAAGGTCAGCCGCGGGAGCGTAGTCTGCGGATCGGGGAATTTCGTCAAGCACAGAAAAGTATCTTCCGGCACCTTCGCAACGTCCTGGCCTACGGCTTCCATGCGCGCCTTCACCCGCTGCAGTTCGGCGGCAAAGATGGCGCGATCCAGAAACGCCTGCACGTAGGCGAATTCCCTTTCGTCGAATTTGGCCTCGAGCGGGCCGCGCCGCGCAATCACGATGACTTCCTCGGCATTGCGATTCGGCGCGTCCAGCAGCAGCCAGCGCGCAATGTCCACCATTACGTTTCCCATCCCAATGATCGCCACCCGCTTCCCAGTGGAAAAATTCTGGCTGGCGAATGGAGGCAACTGGTTGTAGTGATAGACAAAATCCTTTGCCGAATAGACCCCGTTTGCATCCTCCCCGGACATGCCGAGTTTCTTATTGCCCTGCGCCCCCACAGCGAAAACCATGGCGGCAGGACGAAATTGGAGAAGGGTCTCGATAGAAACTGGGGAGTTGGCGCCCACTGGCACATGACCGAAATAGTGGACATTCGGCAGCGCAAGAACTTTTGCAAATTGTTTGCGCAAGCCGTTCTTCATCTTGTCTTTGATCGGATAAATTCCGTATTCAGCTAGACCGCCGGGCTTGACGTCGCGATTGAAGATGACAACTTCGTGCCCGGCTAAGGCGAGCTTCTGCGCTGCAAACATTCCGGCCGGTCCGGCGCCGATCACGAAAATAGTTGCCATGCCCGCTCCTCCACAACGGTCGTCAACCCATTAAGATACTTCCGGGTGCAACAGGACGAGGTGATCTCGCTTACTGGCGGCTGGGATTTCTTTCACCCCGAATCTTTGTGACTGCGACCGCCCCGTGCCCAATTGTACATTTCAGAAACGATTCAGAAGGATCCAGGTGGGCCTCGGCATGATGGAATGGGAGGCCATGATCGCATGGCAAAGGTCACAGGGAAATTGGAGTGAACCCAGTAAACGCGGGGAGAAAGAATGGCTCCTCAGGTAGGACTCGAACCACACCCGGAGATTCCGACCGCCGAAACAATCGTACTCAAATTTCTCAAGAATACAGGCAAAACCAGTACTGACGCGGGTTTTGACGATGTTCCCGATCTTCCGCAACAAACGCAGAAAACCTCTCAAATCGCAGGTCGGCAGTACAAAAACAGTACATTTTTTCGGGGCGAAGTTTTGCTCTATGGGTGTGCGGAGCGAATCATGCGGAAGATTGACAATGCGTTTTCGGGCTGCGAATCTCAGTTCACAGTCACCCCGCCGCAGCACCGCTTGCACGTCTTGCGGAGCCGCAGGGACCCGAGTCGTTCCGGCCTGCCCGGGTGTCAATTTTGAATTCCGGCCTTCAAATAGTCGCTCAAATGTTCCAGGCGTATCGCAGGTGGACGCATGATTTCGTCCAGCGACGGCCTGCGCCATGGTCAGGATCAAGCAGTAGTGCGGATCTGCCTCTTTCAGGTTCGCGGTTGCTGCTATCGCATCATATTAAATAGTCCTGTGATTAGGATTACTGAAGCAGTTCTTTGTCGCTGGGTTGTCCTTTGGGGCTACAATGCGGTGCCTGTCGCGCCTGCGGCAATTGGTTCTGTCGAACCGATTTTTATTCTCAACTGTCGAGTCATCATCTGCGGCGAAACTGAATAAATCCGAATTCGCCGTTCTGGCTGAGTAGTGCCGAAACGCCGAAACGGGTAGGTAAAGACGAACGGTTCAACCGGACCCGCAAGTTTCGAATCTCACAGCATCAGTTGGCCTCCGTTTACTTCGATGGTTTCGCCAACCACATAGCTCGCGGCATCGGAGGCCAGAAAAGCGACCACTTTCGCACATTCGATGGGCGTGCCCACACGTCCGAGGGGAATCATGGCGACGAAATTGCGCATCATTTCTGGCGTCGAGAAGACTTCGTGAAAGGGAGTGTCGATTACTCCGGGAGAGATGGCATTCACACGCACGCCATGCGGAGCAAGTTCCTTGGCTAGTGATTTGGTATATGTGATCAATCCACCTTTCGCCGCAGCGTATGGACCGGCGCCCGGTCCTCCTCCGTTTCGTCCGGCGATGGAGACCACGTTGATGATCGCGCCCCTCCTGCGCTCGATCATGGATGAAATCACGGAGTATGAGCAGAGTGAGCGCTGGTGAGGTTGAGATTGAGTATCTCGTTCCACGCCGCTTCATCCAGCTCCGCCGCCTTCATGCGGCGCAGCAGGGAGCCCGCGTTGTTGACCAGGACGTCGATGGGCCCCAGCTGCGCAGTCACGCTTCTCGTCATTGACTGAATGTCAGAGTGCTTGCGCATATCAGCCTGGATTGAGATCGCCTTCCTGCCGGCATCGCCAATTCTACTTTCAACCTGAGCAGCGCCTTCGCGATTGCTGTGATATCCAATCGCGACCTTGGCTCCCAGTTCAGCAAACAGGTAAGCCGTTGCTGCGCCTATGCCCGACGATGCGCCGGTAATCAATGCAACTTTCCCGCTTAGATCCAGATAATTCTGCATATCAGCTTGGTATCCTCGCTTCCTCCAATGTTACCCGGGGAACCGGTCTGCCGAGCACAAACAGAACGGGCCGCAATTCACCCAGGAAGAGCCAAAGAATCGTCGCACAGATCAGCGGCAGCAACCCGAAGGCGATGAACACTGGCGTGTACGAATAGTGGTCCACCACCCAGCCGGTAATCAGCGTGAACAGCATGCCGCCGAATCCGGAGCCCATACTTGCGAGCCCATAGACGGAAGCGACGGTGTTCTTGGGAAATACGTCGCCCGGCAGAGCCAGCATATTCGCGAGGCTGCCGGCATAACCGAGCATCGCGATGGAAACGAGAGCGATCGCAAGCGAGGCTTGTGGCACTAGGACAACGCCGATTGCGGAGGTCATTAATGCAACAAAGAACGTGACCGCGCCCTTACGCGCCACCGTCACGGACGCGCCGCGCCGCAGCAGCCAGCCGGAGAGTCCGCCGCCCAGGAAATTGCCGGCGCCGGCCACTGCGAACGGAATCCACGAATACTTGCCGATGGCCACCATCTCGAATCCATGCGCCCGTTTCAGATATTCGGGGAACCAGAAGATGTAGAAGTACCACACCGGGTCCAGGAAGATCTTCGACAGCGTAAACGCAAGGACAACGCGCGTGCGCACGAGTACGTGGACGGGAATCGGTGGCGCCTCGAATTCGGCTGTAGCCGCTTGCGGCGTACGATAGGCGGGCAACCACAAAACTAGCCAGACCAGTCCCACCGCACCGACTGCGACAAACGCGTGCGGCCATCCGTAGCGCAGCAGAATCCACGCGACGATGGGCGGAGCCAGAACCGCGCCCACCGCCCGCTCAGAACCCGGTCACTGAGTGCTAGGGCGATGTTACGCCAACAACCGCATAGTTCCCGGTTTGCCGACAATCAGCCGAGAACCTCGTACTTCCGGTTCCGCAGGCAGTTTAGTGGTTTCCTACGGAGCCGCGTAGCACGGTAATCGATGCCATCGGAAGTTTGTAGAGTGTTTCTGCGCCGCCGATTACCTTTGAATTGGAGGGTGGTCCGTCGGGGTCTGCGTGGCCGCGTTCCCCTTCGGGGTGCCACAGGTATTCGGCGGACCCGAAAGTAGTCCGGTCCACTTGCCCGGAGAAATGGCGGTCGCGCCTGGTTTCCGGATCGTTGAAAACCACCTTGACCGCATGTTCGTTGTACTGGTCCCGATTGACCAGCATCACGGACCACTGTCCATCCGGCCGTTCGACAGCATAGGCTGTGACCAGCAGCGTTCCCGCAGCGTCGGTTACATCGCTAGAAACTTTGAAGAGTTTGTGCGGAGCATCGACAGGTTGGACCCACTCCTTGGTGATCAACTGCGTGGCTAGATACTGCGGAGGGTAGCCCTTCAGGTTGTAGTTTTCATCGAGCATGAGAAAGCCGCCAAAGTGGCCAGGATAAGGCATGTAGTGGAAAAAGTAAGTGGCCCCGGCGCCGGCGGTCATCATGGAGCCGACGTAGTCGGCAAGCCACAGGGCGCTCTTCACGCTCGAAGGCCCGGCTCCGCCGCCGATGTTGCCCTCGGTCATGAAGAAGGGAATATTCGGTGGCAAGCCATTGTCCTTCCAGACCTGAACGATGTGGCTGACGTATCCCGGCTCTGGATAAAGATCGGCCCAGGAGTAGGTAGGCTTGTCCTGGTAGGGATAATGCTCAAAGGAGAAAAAGGTGAAATCGTTCAGCCGGCCGCGGGTTTTGAGGTAGTCGACGAACCGGCCGAGCCATGAGACTTTGCCGGCCGCGTCCGGCCATACTTCAACGTCATCAAACGTTCCCTCGAAGGGCGGTCCTCCCAGCTTTGCCTCGGGAACAAGCCGGTGAATCGCGCTGGCAAATTGCAGGTACAACGCGCCGTAGTCTTCGGGCAACATGTGCTGCCCGTCGGCCTCCTCTCCCATCTCGATCCAGGAGATGGGATAGTGGCGTTTGTAAAGATAGGCAATCTCATTCGCCGCATCCTCTGGCGTGGAATACAACATCGCAATCGGAACCATCGTGGGAAGTCCGCGGGTAACCCCGCTGGTGAAGAAGAAATCGAATCCGACCTGGTCTCCTCTCGATTCATCCATATCGGAGGCCGCATGCCATGGGTCAACCGAAGAAGGCCAAGTCACGGTCTGATTGCGGCTGGGGAAATGCGTGACGTAATCATTGAACTGGCCATCTGCCGAGAGTGCCCCAACGTAGAGTTCATTGATCGCGTATCCCACACAGTTTCGCTTGTCCGCTGAACCGTGGGTGTCGCAGGTATTTGAGGATTCCGTCATCCAAATGCGGAGGTATCTCACGGGGATCATCCAGGAAACCAGCTTCAGCGTGACGGTGCCACCCTTGCCGGCGGCCATGGCGCCCAGCGGAAAAGTTTGCCAGGTGCCCTTGGTGGTGCCGTCATAGAAAGGTTCCAGTTCCCCGGTCCAGAACTGGACTGAGTAGTGCTTCGCATAGGGCTCGGCCCAGGCAATCCGTATGGCATTGACGGGGATCTTGCTGCCCAGATCGATGATCACCCACTGCGGGTGCAGCGAGTCGTCTTCGCCGGTAAAGGCTTTCGTGAGGTACGGATTACTCTTCCAATAGGACTTCGGGTCACCGTCGGTGAGCCGGGACCAGCCGTTTCCGTCGCCCCGGCTGAAGCCACGGTGCGGGAGAGGCGCTGCCCACGAATGGCGAATCATCTCCGCAGTCGGCTCCGCGCTGCCTACAAAGTAGCCCTGCTGCTTCTCCGGGTCGCTCCAGGTACCGCGTGGGCTCCAGTGCCAGGCCTCTACCATTAACTCTGTGTTTTGCCGATAGGTCACGGTTTGCCATCCTGCGCCGAGAATCTCCTTGAGAACCGGGTCGGTCAGCAAATGGTCCGGCGTTCCAGTTTTCAGCCGATCAATCGCCGCACCCAGAGAGCGGACGGGACTGAACGTGTTGGCGACGTGCGAAGGCGCAGCGTCGACAACGATCGTCTGAGCGATTGCCGCCGTGGTTGTCCAGGGGCTTGCGGTCCAAACAAAGAGTGCGATCCTGACACAGATTTTAACCCTTCGGTACTTGATGCCTGGCACCATCTACGCCTCCTTGACCGTTTTTCAACACCGACAGGCTATTACGCTCAGAACCGAGTTGTGAGTGCAGTGGCGATCTTTCAACAGTGATCGTCTCGGTCAGCCAGTTTCCGAGCAGCCGACAATACGCCCGGAACGGGTGCTTAAAGGCAGAGTAGTAATGCCACCCAACAGCAGAGGACGCCATGTTTGGACCGGGAGCGATTCAGACCTTCATTCACTGAACGTTCCATCCCTTCACTTCCACATAGGGTGACGTTGTTCGCAACTCAGTTGCTCGATACGTCGCCGTAATTTCCCGCTTTTCACCGGGCAGCAAAGAAATGTAATTGTCCTGCCATAGCACCGGAAGGATTTCTTCTCCGCCCTTGCCTTTGTCCACCTTGAGTCGCACAAAGAAGGCGAGGTCTTTCATGGGGTTTTCTAGGGTCACGTGGGTCATCTCGTCCTCGCCTTTGCGCTCGCTGCGCTCTGTCACTTTGAGTTTTACTTTCGGCAGTTGTGCGAGCGAAGTGAAATCAGCATACGAAGCTGTTGGAGTTGTGTACCAGTTGGAACGCGGCCACTCCACCGTCTCCGGTTTGGTTGACAGCCAGTAGAAATTTGATCCAGCGATGTTCCCGTTCGCATCGAGAATTCGCAGTGCGACAAAGTACGTGGGGCTCAGGTCTGAGATCGCCGGTAATTCGGTCACTTTCGCCACGCCATCCGCGGGAATTTCAACCGTACTTTCGTTCGAAAACTTCTCGCTCATGTCCAGGTTCAGCACTTTAGTTACGACCCGCAGACCCTTCGCATCCTGATAGCGGCTGTTCACGACGTAAATGGAGTGATCGTCATAGCCATATATCGGATTCAGCGGCTGCATTGCGGTCTTAGCGCCAAAATATCCTCCGCCCGGCCGCAGATAGAAGTCGTACAAGTGCCAGATTACGGATGGCCAACCATTGTTCAGCATCCATTGAATTACGCCCCCTGATGTGTACTTGTTCCGGCTATAAGCCTCGTACATCGCGCGAATGCCCTCGTATGCCTGCACTTGCGCCTTGGAAGTGTAGTCCTCCAGGCTATTCGCTGCTCCGTACCTCGCATTCAGAGCATCAGTGAAAACGTGGATGTCTTTAAACGATCCGCCGCCTGCGTGATAGTTCCACCAGTCGTCGATGGGCCACCAGTGCTCTTTCGGCAGCATTGCGTGAATGGTTTCGATCGGAGGCACCGCCGGGCCGGGGCTAGTCTCGGTATTGAATCCGTAGCCACCGCCGCATCCGCCCTCGCTGCAGTTCTGTGGATGATTTGCGCTTAACGAGTCTTCCATCCAGTACGACGGCGCGACGTACTCATATGGCCCGCTCATTTTTACGCCACTGTCTCCGCTGAACGCAGCCCGTTTCCCCGTCGCGGAGGAAATTACCGGATTCGGCCACTGCAGATCTTTTTCCACTTTCAAGTACGTCTGCTCTACATCCGGCGGCGGCGGATTGTCACTGCCGTTCAGCCAAACCAACAAACTGGGATGGCTGCGCAGCCGGTAGATCTGATCGCGCAAGGATTGATCGGCGATAACATAGTCTTCGGGCTTCCAATTCGGCCAGTGCTCCCAGTGATCGCAACAGCACCAGCCGGCCATGACCAGAATTCCACGTTCATCGGCTAGATCGAAAAATGCTTTCGACTCCAGCTTGCCCTCGAGTCGAATGGTGTTCAGGCCCATGTCCTGGACATAATTCAGTTCGTCACGGAGGCGCTGCGAACTCTCACGCAGCATCATGTCCGGAGACCATCCCCCACCGCGAATGAGGACCTTCTTGCCGTTGATCGAGAACACGCGTTTGCCGTTCGCATTTAGTTCGGACGTAATTTCGCGAATGCCGAATTTCGTCTCCGCCATGTCTGCGACTTTGCCATCCGTCTCGAATTCCATATTCAAAACGTACAGCTCTGGTTTGCCCATCTGCGCCGGCCACCACAGCCGCGGATGATCGGCATTGAGCTGCGTCACCTGCGCCGGATCAAACGTCACATCTTTGTTCTCGTTCGGCTCAAGCGCTACTTCCTGAGAGAACTCAGTTTTCTCAATCCTGCCCTTCAATACGCCTTTGACAGGCTGGTTTGTGCCATTCTTCAGCAGCGCAGTGATAGTCAGGTGCGCTTTCTGATTGTCGTCAACTTTCGATACTGCCATCGGGAAGCGCACTGCTACCGGTCCGCTGGTCCTGATCTCGACGTCCCGGAACAGGCCCATGTTCTTGTCAGGAGGCGCGGGATACCAGTCTACGAAGGTGATTGCCAGGTCTTTTTCGGTTGGCGAAAAAACTTCCACTGCCAGCACGTTTTGTTTTCCGGGAAGCGCAGCATCAGTGATGTTGAACTCGTAGGTCCGCCACGCGCCCGCGACGTCCTTCTTGTTAGCGATCTGTTTCCCATTCAGCCAGATGTTGGCTCGATAATTGATTCCCCCAAAGTCCAGCCAGATAGTCTTGCCTTTGTAGCTCTCCGGAAGCACGAATGCCTTGCGATACCACCAGGGCACCATGAATGGACTGTCCTGTTCCATTGCGATGTCCGAGAAATTAGCGCCAATAGGATATGTCGTCCCCGGCATCGACCGCAGATTCATGCCAAAGTCGGGATCGGGGTAGAGCTTGTGCTTCACCAGCGCGCTGACGACGGTGGTGGGGACACTTGCGGAGTACCATCCTGTCGGCTGAAATGCCGGCCTGGAAATGATGTCGCCGGGTCTGTCTACCTTGCAGGACGATTGCAATGACCAGCCGTCGCGCAAGGTGAGTGCGCGTTCAGAGTTGATCGGGGCTTGCACTTTCGAATGCGTCTGAGCGGCGGCCGAACCAGACAGAACGAAAGAGAGCGACAGGAGAATATACGCAGCCCTACGCTGGGTCATCGAGATGGTGCCTCGCAAATTTCTGCTTTCGTCGGGATCCGGCTCAGCCCGTGATCTGCCCAGCAGTCATATCACAGGCCATTAATACGTTTCAATAGAAGACTCGGAATCGTGCTCTACGTAGCGCAGGACCGCCAACCGGGCTGAGGGTCACACCTTCGAACCTGGTCGTTCGCCTGGACAAGGTCTCTTGCGGTACCCGATCCTGGCGCTTTTGTGGACTGCACACGTTCGCCGTCTTACGGCTACTAGCATTTACGGCTGTTAGCACGGACTCCCGACATCTTCCAGTAAAAGTGTCATTAAATCGTTTTTGGCCTACATTTCCATCTGGAAAAGCTGGAGGATTGTGTGTTACATTCCTTGGCGTCCTTGGCAGGGCATCACTCGTCCGTCGTATCTAAGGAGGGTCAGATGCGCAGATCAGGCTCGATTCTCTCCCACTCCCGGCAAGCTGCACTCCAAACACTGCTGCTCGCCTTCGCACTCTCACCTGTCGTCCTTTTTGCCCAGGCATACTTCGGCACTGTCAGCGGCGAACTGACCGATGCTACCGGCGCCGTGGTGCCAGGCGCGAGGGTTGTACTCACGGATCAAGAGAAGGGATTCGCGTTCAATGCGACTTCCGACAGCAACGGGCGATATCTGTTCCGTTCCATTCCGCCCGGAGTCTACGCGGTGTCGGCGGAGGGCAAGGGCTTCGCCAAGGCCACAAGTGCGAAGTTCAAAGTGGACGTCAACGAGAACGCGACCACGAAACTGACTTTCAGAGTGGCGAGCGCCAGCCAGACTGTCGAGGTAGCGGCGCAGGCGCAGGCCATTCAGATCGAAGATGCGGAAACTGGCCAGGTGGTCAATCGGCGGTTCATCAATGATCTGCCTTTGATTGACCGCAATATCGAATCCCTGACCTCTTTGGCGCCGGGCGTCACCGAGATGGACGATCAATGCCCGGAGCCCTGTCTGGGCACCAACTTTGTTTCCAACGGTAGCCGTGGTGCTTCGGCTGACATTCTGCTGGATGGCGCATCCGTCACGAACTCCGAGCCCAACGGGGGAATCACGTCAGTAACTTATCTCCCCTCACCGGAGGCGGTGGAAGAATTCAAAGTTCAGCAGACGAATTTCAGCGCGGAGTACGGGTTTTCGGGTGCCTCGGTGGTCAATGTGATCGGGCGCTCCGGTACGAATAAATTTCACGGAAGCGGCTACGAGTTCTTCCGCGACGCCAGCCTCGATGCGAACGACTGGTTCTCCAATCGGGCTGGAAATCCCCTTCCGCCGCTGCGCCGCCACAATTACGGTTTCACTGTCGGCGGCCCCATCATCAAGAACAAAACCTTCTTCTTTTTCGATTATGACGGCTTGCGTCAAACAGGCTTGAGCACAGCTACTGGAGCCGTTCCCAGCGATACCATGCGCACCGGCGATTTTGGCGAGGTGTGTGTGGCGCAGGGAGGGACATTCGGTAACAATGGGCAGTGTAGCGTGCCTGCCGGTCAAATCTGGGATCCATATTCCGGAACCTTCAATGGAACTATAGTGCGCAGCACGTTCATTCCCTTCAACAACCTCGCTACTTATAACAGCCCGGGCGCTCCCATTAGCGGTCCCGGTAATCTGATTGACCCCGTCGCGCAAAAGATGATGACCTACTTTCCAGAGCCCAACTTTGCCAGCGGAGGCATCTACCAGAACTGGGTTGGGTCTGGCTCAAGCCACAGCTCCAATAAGCAGTTCGATATCAGAATTGACCATCGCTTCGCACAGAACGACCTAATGACCGGAAAGTTCTCGTATCAATACAGCCCCTCTTCCACGGGCCTCGATTGTTTCAAGAACTTCACCGATCCTTGCCAGGGCGGGCCCGGTTGGGCCAACGCCCACGCTTTTGCGATCAACGAGACCCATACTTTCAGCCCGACTTTCTTGCTGAATACGACTTTGGGGTTCACGCGCGGAGTTTGGCACTATGATGCCTACAACCCGCATGGCATGAATGATCCTCTCGGGACGCTGGGATTCCCCTCCTATTTACAGGCCAACGGGTTCAAGGGAGTGCCCGCGATCTTTATCGACCTGTATGCCCCGGCCGGCTACCCCAATATCGGGACCGATCCCTATGGCAATTACCGCCTGGGCCAGGACACAGGTCAACTTTCCGCAACGCTGGACAAGGTGCACGGCCAGCACGATATCAAGTTCGGCTTTGACGGCCGGATCCATCAGATAAACTACATCCAAACCAACGCCCCCGTTGGGTTCTTCACCTTCAGCACCGACGCCTCCGATGCTTGCCAATCCGGGCAAGGCGCCTGCGGCGGCGATTCCATGGCGAGCTTTATGATGGGCCAGATGACGCAGGGCTGTGCAAACGGGTACGCCTGTGGCTCGTACGAGGAAATCCAGATCCGGCCGGCCACCACGAACTACCAATACGGATTCTTTGCGCAAGACAACTGGAAGGTCACGCCCAAACTGACATTAAATCTGGGACTGCGCTACGACTTTACGTTGCCGCGCACGGACCGCTTTAACCACCAGGATTGGTTTGATCCGAATGCCACCAGTCCATTGAATAGTGGAAGCCTGACCTACACCAACCCCGTTACCGGCCAGCCCGTGAACATTGCTTTGAAGGGGGGTGAGGTTTTCGCCTCTTCGAAACAACGCACGAACTACGTAACCGACTGGCACGACTTCCAGCCGCGCTTTGGCTTCGCGTACCAGTTTGCTCCGAAGATGGTGGTACGCGGAGGCTATGGCATCTACTACGGGCAATCGCGTTCAGGTGTTACTGGTGTCGTTCCATACGGCAGCGCAGGTTTCAATCAGTACACAAATGTGATCACAGTCAATCCAGCCGACCTTGCGACTCCTTTCGTGAATCTTAGTAATCCTTTCCCCAACGGACTGATTCAGCCCGCAGGAAATTCGCTCGGGTTGTTGAACGATGTTGGTTTCGGCGCGAACGGTCCGCTGCGCACCCCGAGTGCGAACCAGACCCCTTATGAGCAGAGCTGGAGCTTCGGGATTGAGCGCGAATTGCCGAGCCACATCTTGATCAACGCTGAATATATCGGCAAGAAGGGCACCCACCTGCCTTTCGACAACTCGGTGGAGCGGAACTATCTGGGCCCCTGGGTGGAGAGTCTGCCAATTGGAGATCCCACCGCAGCCAACCCATGCCAAACACTGACAATAGCATGCCTCAATTCCCCCGTCCCGAATCCCTTCGTTGGGCTCATCAACGACCCGAACAGCACTATAGGCAGCAGCTTTTCGCAGATTCCGTATTACCAGTTGCTGCTTCCTTATCCGCAATTCACGCATGTTTCGGCAGAACCGCAGTTGATCGCGAATTCCATTTACCACGGACTGCAGTTGCTCGCCGAGAAGAAGTACTCCAATGGCTTGCAATTACTGGCAACGTTCACCTGGTCGAAGTCGATCGACGACTCTTCCCAAGCCGACACCAATGTGTCCTGGCTAGGCAGCTTCGACAGCTTGCAGGATCCCAACAAGCCGTGGCTGGAGAGGAGTTTGTCGACCTTCGACATTCCGTACGTGATTCAGTTCAGCTACAGCTACGATCTGCCGTTTGGGCACGGACGGGCATTCCTGGGGAACATGCCGCGCTGGGCGGACTTGATCATCGGTGGATGGAAGACGAGCGGCATCTGGCGCATCGCTGATGGACGTCCGCTGGCCTTCACTGTTGGGGACGGCACGCCGCTGCCCACCTATGGCGGTGGGAGCGGTACACTGCGGCCCAATATCGTGGGGACGCCCAAGCGCAACCACGGCTCGGATTGGGTGGACAATTACTTTGTGGATAACACCGTCTTCCAGCGTCCTGCCGATTACACTCTGGGTGACGCCCCGCGAACGCTGGGCAGCGTACGCAGCCCTTCGCACTTCACGACCGATCTGTCGGTGGGGAAACAATTCCCGATACGCGAGGAGATGAACTTCGAGTTCCGGCTCGAGGCCAGGAACGCTTTCAACCATCCGGTATTCGGCACACCGGACACGTCAGTCGTCAGTGGACAATCCGACTTCGGGAAGATCACCTCCACGTCAGTTGGACCGCGCGAGGTGCAACTGGGGTTCAAGTTCAACTTCTAGGGACCCTCTTGTTCGTGGAGTGGCGATCACACAGAATCGTCACTTTGAGGTTCTCGCAGACAAGTGTCGGAAAGGAAGGCTCTACCTTATTATCTGCACTACCCAGGAAGTCTCTTGCCGGGTCTCACTCGAGGTTATGCGTACAGGGCGGGAGCGCGATTTCAATCTGCTGGTTTGAAGACCGATTTCCTGCTCGAACCCCTGCGTTCTGACCCACGGTTTGCTGAGTTGGTGCGCAAAGTCGGGCTGCCGGAGTAGCGAGTCGATCCGATTTTCGCGTCTTCGGGAAAGGTTGTCGACCCCGACATCCCCATCCGAAGCAAGCTAAAGCGCAGTACGCAAAGCGGCAGTAGCGGGAAAGAGTCCTGCCTAGTTCCTTATAATACTGTTCCCGATAGAGGATGCTATCAGGCGTTTATCACTCATTGACGTCGTCCCAGTAGGGCGCGATGGCAGCGCAAACTAGTGAAGGAATTTCAGTATCGGAAGCATTCCGTAGCAGCCAAAATGACGTGCCGAGACTGACGACAAAAGTTGCGGTAATCGGTTGCGCTCACCCCGAATCATCGCTAATAAAAAAGAGCAAGAGTCGCAAGCCCGCCAGATCGCACACAGGAGTAGTGCACCAACAGAGATAACCTCCCTCTTGTGCTGAATCAGCCTATCATCGTAATACCATCAGGTCCTGCCGTACTTCTCGACTGCGGTGCTGCATCGGGTGCAACGATTGCGGATCGACACGTCCCAATCGCGCCAACTTGTTGGCATCGATCCGATCATTCTTCCGTTTGCGCCGTTTCGATCCTTCCATTAATCGCGGGTTGGCCACCAGCACTTCGTGTCCGCAACCGCAGATGACTTCCTGCACCCAAGGAGAGTGTGTCCCCACTTCGAAAACCACTCGCGCCGCATTCAATGCCTGAAAGAATTCGGCAATGTCCTCCTGCGTCGTACGCAACTGTCCCTCCGCCAGCGTTTCCCCCTCCAGACCCAGAATGCAGTAGTGGCTCCATTGGTCCCCCAGATCCACGCCCACCGTCAGACGATCGAGATTGGGGCGAAACTTACCTCGCCCATCCTCTTCTCTTGTGCTCCCTGCTTCCACCTTCGGATCCAGTTTTTTCCTCAGTGTCTCCACCAGTTCCGCCAGCACTTCCTTCGTATCCCGCTGCACTGGGCCCCGCGACTTCGTCCGCTTCGATCTCGGTTCCCTCTTCTTTCGAGAATTGTTATGCTTCTTCAAGGTCGATCTCCTTATCCATTGTGATTGCACCGTAGAGTGCGTCGATCACCGGTAGCTTAACGCCATCCGTGATCGGGGGTCGACCTTCTCATCCTATCTATCGGGTGAAGCGATCCAGTTCCCGGGCGGGTTTATCTCCCGCTGTGGTTCAGCGCCTTTTCACGGCGCACTGTTAACGCCTGGTTACATCAACCGAGCGTATGCCCTCGCGCCATTCTACGGCACGGGTCTATCGCTCTTTCCTTAATAATCACATCCTGCCGAAGTGGGGCGAGACTCTCATCTCCGATATCCAACCCCGCCCGGTAGAGCTGTGGCTTCGCAGTTTGCCGTTATCGCCGAAGTCAAAGACGCACGTCCGCAGTCTGCTGCATTCGATAGTGGAATTCGCGATGTGGTCCGGCCTACTGGATATCACCCGCAATCCCATTTCGCTTGTCCAAAACAAGGGA
>Ga0073928_10004246_pt1 | contig 21468 bp, 18 predicted proteins | sample PaiPotPPA55metaG_FD_76969 | JGI IMG/M metagenome (GOLD analysis project Ga0073928, IMG submission 76969) | Iron sulfur acid spring bacterial and archeal communities from Banff, Canada, to study Microbial Dark Matter (Phase II) - Paint Pots PPA... ...
TAACGAAGCCCTGTTTGGGGCGGATCACGTCGGAGACTTCTCCCGACTTGAACCCAAACGTGAGATCTTCGAGTTCTTTTGCCAGCGTTCCGTGCTTGAAATAGCCGAGGTCTCCACCCTGAGCAGCGGTTGGACCATCGGAGTTCTTTTTGGCGATATCGTCGAAATTCGCGCCCTTGCGAATCTGCGCTAGCAGGTCTTCCGCCTTGGCTTTTGCTGCGGCGAGCTTCGCGGCCTCATCTCCGGCACCTTTGTCGGTCGAGATCAGAATTTCGCTTAATTTGATCTGCTCCGGTTGGGCCAATTCGTTCTTATGCTGGTCGTAAAATTCCTGTTCTTCATCCTTGGTTAATGTCAGACGCGAGCCGACTTCTCTCCCGATAACCTGCTGGCTTATTATCTGGTTTCTTGTGTTCTGTTTAAAATCCTCGAATGAAACACCTTGCGACTGCGCAACTTTTTCCAGATCTTCCATGCTATCGAGCTTCATCTGCTTTCGCATCTCATCCAGTTTCTTGACGAGTTCAGTATCCGCGGTGATGCCCAGGTCTTTGCCCTTCTCAAGAAGCAACTGCTGGTCGATCAAATCGCGAAGGACATCTTTCTGATGGTCGGCGATTGTCTTTTCGGCGTTGGCGGGGTCCTGCTGTAGCGCCTCCTGCTTGAGATCGTCTTCACTGCGCTTGTATTCGGTCTGCGTGATGATCTGATTGTTCACCCGCGCGACAATCTGCTCGACGATGGTGTCGGCGGACTGGGCAGAAGCACCCGCAAAGGATAGAAACAGCAAACCGAGGAATAGATTCCGCATAAAAATGGATGAGCCCTTACCCAAATTGTAACTCCGAAACAGTCTTCCAACCAGAGCTTGGATTGCGGGAAACTAGGCGGAGACTCGTAGGGGTGGGAGAGCGGCCCTTCAGGGCCGCGTAAACCTCTTCATTTAGAGATAACGGGGCGCTGAAGGCGCCGCTCTTCCACGCCCTTCCCCGCAGCGAGGGCCGACTGTAAGCTCAGAGCCGCGTCGACTCTTCAGCTCGAGTGTCGAAATAAAGCCAGCGCTGTTACATCGTCATGCGTAGGCGGTGTATTCATGAACTGACGCAGTGCGTTAAGCACACTGAGAGATAGCTCTTTCGGACTTTCGGATGAAGTTTGCTTGAAAACTTCCTTTACTCGCTCCAGCCCAAACTCTTCACCCTTACGCTTGCCTTCGAGCACACCGCGCGAAACCAAAAGCAACGCGGCGCCAGGCTCCAAAAAAACCAGAGATGCATCACTTGGCGCATGAGAAAACAATCCCAGCGGAAGGCCGGTCGCGCCTAGTTCGGCGATTCCCGATCCGTCCCGTACAAGCCCAGGCGTGTGTCCTGAATTAACGTAACAGACAATACCCGTGAATTCGTTGTAGCAACCGAGAAATGCCGGGCAGGACCGCAATCCTTTCTCGGTATCAAGAATGCTGCGATTAATACGGATTCCTAACTCGATCATCGCTTCAGATTCGTTGATATCCTCGCCAACAAAAAGCTCGGTGCCATCTTTGCGAAAACTGTCTTGAACGGCACAAACGACGGTTCGATTTTCTTCGAGCGGCCCGGCTACATCCAAAAGGCCAAACAAGATTCGCCCATTGTCGACGCGCATAAAATCGTAGAAGTCTCCGCCCTTTCGCTGTCCATAATAGAAAGCATTGAACTCAGCGTCCTGAATGGAGGGAATGGCAGCCTGCAGGGGGTGAACCACCGGCGCGGGACCGGACTTGTCGCGTTTGAAGAGAAATGCCATGCGGACGGCTGAAGGAAGTTAACACGACAGGTGCGTGACGGCCAAGGGATTCCGCAGATTAATCCGATGCGGAAAGCTGATGCGAGGTTGTGGGGCTAGAAATTGCCCTGGGGAAAGGACTCCCGACCGCGCAAGTAGGGATCCTTCGACTTCGCAAACCAATTCGCACGCGAATCGGTTTGCTGCGCTCAGGATGACAGATTATTGTCGGATGGTGTTGCTCAGATGGGAGGCCTGAAGCGGACTCTCTTTATCTTTCGGCCCACCTGCAAGGTAATCTGTTGTTGGACATTCAGGTAAGTAGCCGGATCTGTTCGCAACTCACCATTCACTTTCACAGCTTTCTGCTTCACTTTCCGTGCGGCGTCACTTACCGAATCGGCTAAGGCTGCAAGCGCGAGTAGCTTATCCAGCCTCACCTTGTCCTCAGTCAGTTCGACAGCGACCTCTTCGACATCCTCCGGGATTTCGTGCTTCTGGAATTGCTTCGCCCAGTCTTCGGCGGCTTTCGTCGCCGCTTCTGGCGAATGGAAGTCAGTCACGATCCCTCGGGCGAGGTCCTTCTTTGCATCCATGGGATGCGACTCGCGTCTCATCTTTTCTATTTCCGGAAGTTGAACGTCGGTCAGCAGTTCGTAATATCTCCACATCATTTCGTCTGAAACCGACATTATTTTTCCGTACATTTCGAGCGGCGCCTCCTGGATGCCAATCGCATTACCGTATGACTTCGACATCTTCTGCACGCCGTCGAGGCCTTCGAGGATCGGCATGGTCAGCACTACCTGAGATTCCTGGCCATAACTGCGCTGGAGTTCCCGTCCCACTTGCAGGTTAAATTTCTGGTCGGTGCCGCCGAGCTCAACGTCTGCCTTCAGTGCGACCGAGTCGTATCCCTGGACTAATGGATAAAGAAGTTCGTGCATGGCAATTGGCTTCTCTTCCTGAAAGCGCTTATGAAATTCCTCGCGCTCGAGCATCTGCGAAACCGTAAAATTGGCCGCCAGGCGGACCCAGTCTTCTCCCTTCATCTTGTCCATCCACTCGCTGTTGAAGCGCGTCTGCGTGGTCGCCCGATTGAGAATTTTGTAAACCTGCGCCATGTAAGTCTTGGCGTTTCGCATGATGTCCTCTGAGCTGAGCGGGGGACGCGTAACCGACCGGCCCGTTGGATCGCCAATCATCGCAGTGAAATCGCCGATCAGAAAAGTGACGGTATGCCCAAGGTCCTGAAAATGTTTGAGCTTGCGAAGAAGTACGGTGTGTCCGAGATGGAGGTCAGGCGCGGTGGGATCGAATCCCGCCTTTACCCGAAGGGGAGTGTTCGTCGTCCTGGATTTTTCAAGTTTGGCGCGAAGTTCGGACTCGCGAATGATCTCCGCGGATCCCTTCTTGATGTAAGCAACTTGTTCGTCAACGGGAGCGAATGGCATCGACAGATTATACTGATAGAGTTCGCATTTACGGATTGGAGGACTTACGGATTGACGAATTTGAAATACCTTTAGCGGTTAGTTGAGACCGCACGAAGATTGCAAGCAACTCATTGGCTTCCACTTGAAGTGCATCAAGTCGGGGACGAGCAATAATGCCGGATTCGACCAGCAGTTCAAGCCAGAATACCGTCTCGTCAATCTCCTCCACGACAATTCCTAACCGGGCTACAAACTCTGCCTTGGACCGCGCGCGGCATACAGCACGGTAGTTGGCGGCAACCGACGTTCCGGAACGCAATAGCTGCTTTCCAAGTGTTCGGGCATCTTCAGTGCGAGGCAGCGCCTGGAAAACCTTCACGATGCGCAAGGCAAATTTCTTAGTGCGAGCCTTGAGTTCGTCAGCGGGCTTCATCACTTAACTTCGGCAATTCGAAAATCCTGCAATTCGAAATTACAGAAGCGGAAGCTTTTTGGCTGTGACGGTCGTCACAATTCCGAACTATCCTCGCAAAACCATTCTCCTACCCAAGAGGTCCCACTTTCCTTCCAGAACAATGTTGATCGCCTCCGAATACGCCGCGTGTTCCTGCTCTAGAATCCTTGCTGCGAGGGTCTGCTCATTATCGCCGTCGAGCACGGGAATCGCTTTCTGCACAATGATCGGGCCGTGGTCGAGTTCTTCATCTACAACGTGCACGGTGCATCCGGTCACCTTTACTCCGTAGGCGAATGCCTGTTCGTGCGCTTCGAGCCCGGGGAAGGCCGGTAATAACGAAGGATGGATGTTCAGAATGCGCCGCGGAAACTGCCGCACGAACCAGGGTGAAAGCAGCCGCATGTATCCAGCGAGACAAACCAGATCGACTTTGTGTTCCTGCAACACGGCCATTACTTCCCGATCATGTGCTTCTCGCTGCTTGCCTTTTGAAGGGATGACAACTGCGTTCAATCCGCGGCTCCGAGCGAGATCCAGGCCCGGGGCATCAGGTTTGTTGGAGATGACGGCAGTGATTTGTGCGTTTCGAATCTGCCCCGAGGCGACGTTTTTGGCGATCGCTTCGAAATTCGATCCGCGGCCCGACAGGAGAATCCCTAGATTTTTCATAAGCACTTTCTCGGCAGCGATCATAAACGAGTGTCCGAGAAGATAAGTCCCGTTGCCACTGTTTGGTTCTCAGTTCTCAGACGCGGTTTGCTCGCGGCCTATCCGGTTGATATAGTTTTATCACTCCATGTATCAAGACTTTCACGCCGCTGACCGTTGGTCCAAGAAGGAAGTGCATTGTGTTTACCAAGCGCTGATTGTGGCCATTGCCACCCGTCACGCCGATGCCGTGGACATTAAATTCCTGGCAGATGGGCATCCGGTGTGGGTCGCGCTTCCTCTTCCGGCTTGGGTGACGTACAAGAACCGCACGGGGAAGACGATCACCGATCCTCTAGCCATCGAGATTGCGGGACATTATTTGAAGACCGCCCTGGAGTCCGGAGAGGGCGATGGTCGCGAGATGTACTCCCTCACCGTGGAAGAAACGCTTAGGCACCTCGACGCCGTCGTTGATCAACCTGAGCCGGCGACCGCGAAGCCCTAGCTTCCCGCGATCAAGAGCGGGCAGCGATAGAGTCAAATAAATTAAGAAATTCCAGCTTCCTACCTGCGGGAAGAAAGGAAGCCTCGAAAGAATTTCGCGCCAACTCCCGGATATGCTCATCGGTGAATGCGAAAGTCTCTTGCGCCAATTCATATTCGCGGGTAAGGGACGTGTGGAACATGGCTGGATCGTCACTGTTCAGAGTAATCATCAACCCACGGTCGAAATAATCTCGTACTGGATGTTCCGCTAGCGAAGCACAGCAACCGGTGCGGACGTTGCTGGTCAGGCAAATTTCCACTGGGATTTGCCGGGTCGCTAACTCCTCGACCAATTCAGAATCCTGCACGGCGGTCAGGGCGTGTCCTATGCGTTCCGCCTGCAGATTCAACGCTCCCCACACAGATTCTGGTCCGGCGTTTTCGCCGGCATGAGCGGTCAGCCGCAAACCGTTTGTGGCGGCATAACCGTACGCATCGCGAAAGAGTTCTGCCGGGCCCTTCTGTTCGTCGCCACCGATCCCCACCGCAACGACGTGACGGTCGCGATACTTCACGGCTTGCTGGAAAACATCCATGGCAGCTTCCGCTCCAAATTGGCGAACGGCATCAAAAATCCAGAGTAGCGAGACTCCAAAATCACGCTCACCTCGCTGTCTTCCTTGTTCCAGACCTTCGAAAATGGAATCGAAATTCTGTTTGCGCCACAAGCAGACTCCAACGGATACGTACACCTCCGCATGCAATACGTTTTCGGCTTTGAGTTTTTCCATCAAGCGATAAGTTATGAGTTCGTAGTCTTCGGCAGTTCGCAGTAAACCCGTTATTTCTTTGAAAGCCATTAGAAAGCCAACAAAACCCTGTGAATGGTAAAGGCGGTGCACGTCTTCGATTGAGCCGGTCTCTCCGTGCCGTTTTTTTAGTTCAACGACAGTAGCAGGACTAATAGCTCCCTCGAGGTGTAAATGCAATTCGGCCTTTGGGATTGAGAGGGCCAACGAGCTCGAAGAACGATGTATGGCTACTGCCATGCTTCGGATTGTAGATTTTGGAGAGAAGAATAGCGAGTTCTGCGAGAGATTCCGATCCGTTTAAACCGGCCCGGCAAACTCACTGTGGTGACGGCTATATAAACCGTAGATGCCCAGGCCAATCGCCAGCCAGCCGAAAAACCGCAGCCAAGTAAGTATTGGTAGTCCCGCCATAAGCAAGACGCAAAAGAGCACGCTGAGTACCGGGGCGGCGATGCCACCTGGCGCGCGAAATCCGCGATGCCGCTGCGGATCGCGATAGCGGAGAATAATGACGCCGATCGAAACCAACACAAAAGCAAAAAGCGTCCCGATGTTCGAAAGGTCGGCGAGGGTCCCGATGTCCAGAATGCCGGCGGGTATGCCGACCACAAATCCTGCAATCCAGGTTGCCGTCGATGGAGTCCGAAAGCGGGGATGCACCCGGCCGAACATACGCGGCATGAGGCCGTCGCGCGACATGGAGAACCATACTCGCGCTTGCCCCAACTGGAAGACCAGTAACGAGGAAATCATCCCCATCATTGCTCCGAATAGGACACCTAAACGGACCCAGCGCAAAGTCGGCGAACCGGTTAGGATGGTCAAGCGCTTCATGCTGTTCACTACGGGAGCGGCGTCGTCGATGAGAGATTGCCACGGCACGATTCCCGTCAATACCACTGCCACGCCAATATAGAGAAGGGTACAGACGACTAGTGTTGCGATAATTCCGATTGGCAGATCGCGCTGGGGATTGCGTGCCTCTTCGGCAGCGGTCGAAACGGAGTCGAAGCCGATGTAGGTAAAAAAAATGATCGAACCGCCGGTCAAGATGCCCGACCATCCGTTGGGCGCGAACGGATGCCAATAGGTGGGATGAATATATTGCGCTCCAACAATTACGAAGGCCAGGATCGCGGCGATCTTCAAAATCACCATTACGTTGTTGGCCTCAGCCGATTCACGAATGCCGCGCACCAGAACAACCGTCAGTATCATGACGACCAGAAACGCTGGCAGATTAAATCCGAAATGAATTCCGGGGGGATAAAGAACGTTTCCCTTCAAGTCAGTGAGACCCGCTGGGAGATAAGCTGGAGAAATCCATCGCAGCCCGGGGTGAAATCCAAACCAGTCGAACATATCGACCAGATGCGCGGCGAATCCCACGCTTACCGCCATATTGCTGACTGCATATTCCAGGATTAAGTCCCAGCCAATGATCCAGGCAATCAGTTCTCCCATGGTCGCGTAGGTGTAGGTATACGCACTGCCTGCAATTGGGATCATCGAAGCGAGTTCGGCATAACAAAGCCCGGTAAAGGCGCACACGATCGCCACGAGGATGAGAGAAACCGCCAGCGCAGGGCCCGCACCGGGGCGACCAAGCGTTGCAGTGTGCCGGATCAAATAATCAAGCAGAGGGGCGTTCAGAATTGAGGACGTATCGAACTTTTGCCCTGCAATTGCCGTCCCGATCACGGTGAAGATGCCGGATCCAATGACCGCGCCGATTCCCAGAGCCGTCAGGGAAACAGGGCCAAGGCTCTTCTTCAGCCTGTGTTCGGGCTCATCCGCATCAGAAATCAGCTTATCGATGGATTTGCAGCAGAAGAGTTGACTATCTGACGTTCGAATAGTTTTGTTGGCGGAGGTAGGTAGGTTTGCCATGCTTCCGAGTGCAGCACCAATCATTCAGCCAGGGCCGCACGAATATCCGGGATGGCACGGCCTTCAGCCGTGCCCTCCCGCTTTCTGAGCCTTCCGCAACGGGTTACTAGCGCTTCGAGGTGCCGCGTGCCAGCTTCTTGACTTTCCGCTTCGCCGACCCGCGCGCATATTCGCGCTTCTTGAGCGGCTTCTCCGCTTTGCGCTTCTTCCTTGCGGTTCGTTTCGATGCCTTTCGTTCTTCCTTACTTAAACTCGATGTATTCGCCATTAGTCCTCTCGTACAAAGTTAGAACACTCAGTAGATCACGCGCGTTCCAATTGCGCATACTTTTCCACCAGCTTCTTCAAACCGAAGCGAGGAAATTGTACCGTAATCTTGGCTTCCTCACCGTCTCCTTCGCGTTGGTACACCGTTCCTTCGCCATATTTGGGATGTTTTACTTTTTGTCCGGGACGAAATCCCTTCATTCCCCGCGGCTCTTCGACCGGCAATTTTGGCAGGCTAAATTTCTTTCCTCGCGATGCGAAGAACTCCGCGATGTTGTCGATCGAGTTGTAAGTTTTCACTGCAGGCGCCCGCGGCCGCCGTTTTTTGCCTGACGCCCAGCTAATACTCTGATCCTCATCTTCGTAAGCATAGTGAGTAGAACTCGGTTCAGTGTTGTGTGATCGATGCTCGTTTGGTGCGGGCATTCCTGCGCGCGAAGTAGTTCGGCTCCTGGAAGGCGTCCCCAATTCCTCCAGCAACTGCGGCGGGATTTCGTCCAAGAATCGCGATGGAATACTAGCTTCCGGCAGGTCGGTTCCGTACCTGCGGCGATAGACGGCGCGCGTGACGATCAAACTGTCCATAGCGCGAGTCATGCCGACGTAGCATAGGCGACGCTCCTCTTCGATGTCATCAGGATGCAGAAAAGTGCGCGAGTGCGGAAACAGACCTTCTTCCAGCCCACAAAGAAACACCAGAGGGAATTCAAGGCCCTTGGCGGCGTGCAACGTCATCAAGGTAATCTGAGCGCCGGCCTCGTACGAATCCGCGTCGCTGACCAATGCAGCATGGTCAAGAAACTGATCCAGCGTTTCGCCGCGATCGCCGGAGTCCATTGCGGCGTTTACAAGTTCTCGCAGATTTTCAATTCGCGAATACGCCTCAGGAGTGTCTTCTTCTTCGAGCAATTGGATGTAACCGGTGCGATCGATCAGAAATTTGAGAATTTCAGCAGTGTTCGCCGCAGCGCCCGCTGTTCGAAATGCGGGAGTACCGGCCACCGCGGAATCATCGGCCGCAGAGGGGTCAGGAGTCTCTTCCTGCGCCGGACCAAAATCAAACGCCACGGGATCGAAGAAAATCGCGTCTTCGAACGTTTGTTGATCTGTAGGTCTCGGAGAAGCCGCGCGTGATCGCTCTTTTGTGGTTTCATTGGAAACGCCGAGCGAGGATTCCTCAAAATGCTCAACATAGCTACCCGCGAGCATTGCCTGTCCATCTTCGATAAGGTCGGTGAAGTTTTTCAGAGCCGCTAATGCGCGAAGAGGTAAAAGTTGACGCTGAATCGTTTCCTTGATCGCATTCCACAACGAAAGTCCCGTCTCAAGCGCAACCCGCTCCAAAGTCTCGAGCGTGGTCTTGCCAATGCCGCGCACCGGAGTGTTGACCACCCGTAGCAGAGAAATTGTGTCATCCACGTTATGTAGGACTTTGAGATACGAAATCATGTCCTTGATTTCGGCGCGCTCATAAAACGAAAACCCGCCGACCACGTGATATTTGAGTTGATAGCGGCGCATGGCTTCTTCAAACAAACGGGATTGCGAGTTGGTGCGGTAGAGCACCGCAACCCGCCCGTTCTCAGCTTTCTCAGTCGTCTCCCGCAAGTATTTCGAAATCTTGTCGGCCACAAACAACGCTTCATTTTCGCCGTCCGGCGCTTCGTAGTAGCCAATCTTTGTCCCCCCTTGTCGAGAGGTCCACAGATTCTTGCCTTTACGCTGAACGTTGTTCGCAACCACCGCCGATGCCGCTTGCAAAATGTTCTGTGTCGAGCGGTAATTCTGTTCGAGCCGGATGATCTTCGCTTCCGGAAAGTCTTTTTCGAATTCGAGAATGTTGCGGATATCAGCCCCTCGCCATGAATAGATCGATTGATCTTCGTCGCCAACGGCACAAACGTTGTGTTTCGAACCAGCCAACAGTCGCATTAACTCGTACTGCGGACGGTTCGTATCCTGATATTCATCCACCAAAATGTACGGATATCGACGGTTGTAATATTCGCGGACTTCAGGAACCGCTCTGAGCAGCCGAACGGTTTCGAGCAGTAAGTCATCGAAGTCGAAAGCGTTAGCTTTCGCGAGTTCCCTTTTAAACTCAGCGTAAATCTGCGCAACCCGTTCGGTCTTTGGATCGGCCGACTGCAAGTACACTTCCTGGGGATCCAGCATGTGATTTTTTGCCCACGAAATGTGGGCCAGCACGGACCGCGGCGTAGTTTGCTTGTCATCAATCCCCAGCCGGCGCATGACGGACTTCACCAATTGCTGCTGGTCGTTTTCGTCGTAGATGACGAAGTTCTTGGTGTATCCGATGGGCGGGTTTCCCGAAATGCCGGAAGGAATTCGCAGCGCTTCAATGTCGCGCCGCAACACCCGAACGCAAAATGAATGAAACGTCGCCATCGCCGGCTTTGCAACCGAAAGTCCGCCGACGAGCTTTTCCACCCGTTCCGCCATCTCGGACGCGGCTTTGTTAGTGAAGGTCATCGCCAGGATGGACTCTGGCATGACCCCCAGATTGTCGATGAGATGGGCAATCCGGTAAGTAATTGCGCGTGTCTTGCCGCTACCTGCGCCGGCAAGGATAAGCACCGGCCCTTCGGTAGTTTCGACGGCTTCACGTTGTTGCGGATTTAGTTGATCGAGGAAAGACAAACTACTCCCTGTCAGATTCCAGACCGAACGCTAGAGGCTTTTCGAGTCGGATAATTAAATGATATCGCAAGCCAGCTTGCGTAGGGACAGCCGCCGTTGGCTCTCAGCTCGAGCTCAGCTCGACGGTATATCGCTTCCTACGGAGCGAGAGAACTTCGGGAAAGTAGTTTCGAAAATTGGACGACTCGGAACATTTCTGAGACGCCTTGAGGTTGCCTCCGGAGCACAATGACACGCGGTAGTTCAGTAACGTCCTCGGCCTCCGCCACCACCACCGCGTCCCCCACGATCGCCACCGCGATCTCTTCCACCACCACCGGCACGCTCTACCTTGGGACGTGCCTCATTGACGTTCAGTGCGCGGCCTCCCACTTGACTGTTATTTAGAGCGGCGATTGCCTTCTCGCCTTCTTCGGCGTTGGTCATCTCCACGAATCCGAAACCGCGTGAGCGGCCTGTGTCACGGTCCGTCATAATGCTCACACGATCCACTTGTCCATAAGCGGCGAAGAGCTGACGCAAGTCATCTTCTGACGTGTTGAAATCCAAGTTCCCCACGAAAATATTCTTCAAGCGAGTAGCCTCGAGGTGAGCTATCTGATTGTGCTTTCTTCGGCGGAAGCTGGCTGGTTATCCCCGCTTGATTGCCGTAGTTGGAGAACAGTCAAATGCGGCTGGAAGTATAGCAGGAATAGCATTTATGCAACGGGGATCCGCATCGGACTGGTCGGAGACAGAGACCACTGGCTGTTCGGGAAGAACAAAACAGGGCTTGGAGCGGGTCTCGACTGCCGACACGCTTGGGAATTCCTCTTCCAGGAACGGAAGGCTTCCCGATTTTGTGCAACTCCCGGGCAACCTCCGCATCTAAACATTGACAACGATTCACTCAAGTCTTATTATTAGGTTCATCTTACGGTTTCAGCGCTGATTTTAAAGGACTTGTTAGTTTTATGGAGGACAGGTATGTCAAAAATTATAGGAATTGACCTCGGAACCACTAACTCTTGCGTCGCAGTAATGGAGGGTGGAGAGCCGAAGGTTATCCCCAATGAGGAAGGCGGTCGCACCACCCCGTCGGTGGTCGGCTTCACCAAGACCGGAGAGCGTTTGGTTGGCCAAGTAGCCAAGCGCCAGGCAATCACCAACCCGGAGAACACGGTTTACTCGATCAAGCGTTTCATGGGACGCCGCTATGACGAGGTGACGGAAGAAATCAAGATGGTCCCATACAAGGTCGTGCAGTCCGGCGATCACGTTGCCGTTTTGGCGCAAGGCAAGGAGTACACGCCTCCGCAAATTTCAGCGATGATTTTGCAGAAGTTGAAAAAGGCGTCTGAAGATTATCTCGGCGAAAAAGTTACCGAGGCTGTGATCACGGTCCCGGCGTACTTTAACGACGCGCAACGGCAGGCTACGAAAGATGCCGGGCAGATTGCCGGACTCGATGTGAAGCGAATCATCAACGAACCCACGGCTGCGGCGCTGGCATACGGACTTGACAAGAAAAAGGACGAAACTATCGCTGTTTACGACTTCGGCGGAGGAACGTTCGATATTTCAGTCCTCGAAGTTGGCGAAGGCGTCATCGAGGTGAAAGCCACAAATGGCGACACGCACCTTGGCGGCGACAATCTCGATCAGCGCATCGTTGACTGGCTGATCGACGAATTCAAGAAGAACGAAGGCCTCGACCTGCGCGGGAAAGGCAACGAGATGGCTTTGCAGCGTCTGCGTGACGCGGCGGAACGAGCCAAGATCGAGCTTTCCACGACGATGGAGACCGAAATCAATCTGCCGTTCATCACGGCGGATGCCAGCGGTCCGAAGCACCTGGTTGTGAAGCTGACTCGCGCCAAGCTCGAATCGATGGTCGAAGACATCATTCAACGCTCGGTTGGACCATGCAAGCAGTGCATGAAAGATGCGGGCGTTGATTCGAGCAAGATTGATGAGGTCGTTCTGGTCGGCGGACAGACTCGAATGCCGCGCATTCAGGCGCTGGTAAAAGAGCTGTTCGGAAAGGAGCCTCACAAAGGCGTCAATCCGGACGAAGTCGTTGCGGTTGGCGCGGCAATCCAAGGCGGCGTACTAGGCGGCGAAGTGAAAGATCTTCTGCTGCTCGACGTGACCCCGTTATCGCTCTCGATCGAGACTCTTGGAGGCGTGGCGACGGCGATGATTCCGCGCAATACTACGATTCCAACTCGCAAGACCGAAACTTTCTCAACTGCGGCGGATAGTCAGACGTCGGTTGAAGTCCACGTGTTGCAAGGCGAACGTCCTCTCGCGCGCGACAACCGGACGCTCGGTAAATTCCATCTGACTGGAATTCCACCGGCACCACGGGGTGTTCCGCAGATTGAAGTGACGTTCGACATCGACGCCAACGGCATTCTCAACGTGACCGCGAAAGACACGGCTACGGGCAAGGACCAGAAGATAACGATTACGTCGTCTTCTGGTCTAAGTAAGGATGAAGTTGAGCGCATGGCCAAGGAAGCCGATTCGCACTCTGCCGAAGACAAGGCAAAGCGCGAAGAGATCGAGTCCAAGAACCAGCTCGATTCCATGGTTTACAGCGTGGAAAAGATGCTGCGTGAACAGGGCGATAAGATTTCGGGCTCCGAGCGCGGAGACGTTGAAAATGCGATCGCAGACGCCAAGAAGGCACTTGAGAGCAGCGATAAGGCAACCATGGACAAGGCGCGCGAGACCCTAACGCAGGCTTCGCACAAACTGGCTGAGCAGATGTACAAAGCTGCACAGCCGCAAGGCGCGGCAGGAGCGGGACCAACTCCAGGAGGGCCTGATCCACATGCGAATGGCGCTTCGGGTAATGGCCAGAAGAAAGACGAAGGCGTAATTGACGCCGAATACGTCGACGTCGAAGACAAGAAGTAAAGCCAAGAAATAAGCTGTCAGCTTTCAGCCGTCAGCTATCAGCGGGGGCGCCTCTTTTGGGCGCCCCTTTGCTACTGAGAATTTAGAGCGAATATTCCGAGAGGCTTTTCGGGCGCTCTGGGGGGGATTGAAATTGCAATTCAAAGTAAACGGACAAGATTATTTTCTAAATTTCGTGGAGGATGAGGCACGCTGGTACGTGTTTGCGCCGACTCTCACAGGGATACAACGCATCCCAATCTACGTGGATGCGCCGAAGTATGAGCGTTTCGGGATTTTGGAGAAAGATAGACACAAAATCCAGAACTGAGACAGTCTGAGTAAAACTGAAACACCTGTTGTTAAGATAATTTTTGTCATCCCGAGCGGAGCGAACTGGCTCGCTTGCGAGCGAGTTGCGGAGTCGAAGGACCTCTAAGTTCGGCGACGGCTTCTGGCACAGGAATCCTGCGACTCTGTTAGTCGTTCTCTTCGCGAACAACTGCTGTCGCTCAGGATGACACTGTTTCGCAAGAACCAATGGCGACTCAAACCAAAGACTATTACGGTATTCTTGGAGTGAAGAAATCGGCTTCGGCGGACGATATCCGCAAAGCTTTCCGCAAGCTTGCCCGCAAATATCATCCGGACGTGAATCCTGGTGATAAAGCCGCGGAGGAAAAGTTCAAGACGCTTTCCGAAGCCAACGATGTTCTGAGCGATCCTAAGAAGCGCAAGGTTTACGACCAACTCGGATTCTATTCCGACAACATCGATCCTGCCGCTGCCGAGGCTTACAGTCAGGGCGGGGGGCGGCCAGGATCTGGCGGATTTCCCGGCGGTGGTTTCTCGGGAGGGCAACCCGGCCCGCAAGGCACAAACTTCGATTTCGGCGGCTTCGACTTTTCCGATTTATTTGAAGGTACTCGATCGAAAAAAGCCAGCAACGCCGGCGGCGGATTCAGAGACATTTTCTCCGGCATGTTCGGAGGACGGGCTGGTGCTCCAGCAGGGGAAGGGCCGGAACCCGGCCACGATCTTGAGTACCAGGTAAATGTACCGTTCTGGACCGCAATTCGGGGCGGGGTAATGCGGCTTAACATCACCCGGCGCGACACGTGCCCGGCTTGTCAGGGAAATGGATTTACAGAAGCACCGGGAGTTTGTCCTGAATGCGGCGGTAAGGGTCAAGTCTCGCAAACCGGGGGAAGGATGAAGTTCAATGTTCCGTGCCCACGCTGTCATGGCACGGGAAAAAACATTTCCACATGCCCCACGTGCCACGGCGAAGGTAGCGTTGAACGAACTGAGCCGCTGGAAGTTCGCATTAAGCCAGGCACACGGGATGGCCAGCGCATCCGAATACCGGGAAAGGGCAACGCCGGATCTCATGGCGGGCCGCCGGGGGACTTGTACGTAATCATCCGCACCGAGGACCATCCGGTCTTCCACCGCGATGGCGATGACATTCGCATCACCGTACCAGTCACGGCCACCGAGGCGGCGTTGGGCGCGAAGGTTGATGTCCCCACTATTGACGGACGGGCCCAACTGAAAATTCCACCCGGAACTCAGTCCGGGCAGAAACTTCGGCTGCGAGAAAAGGGAGTTCCTTCCGCCACCAAAGAAGGCGCTCGCGGCGATGAGATCGTCGAAGTTAAAGTAACCGTCCCCATGCCGAGGGATGAGAAAACCAAAGAATTATTGCGGGAGTTGGCAAAGCTGAATCCGGAAGACCCGCGCGCGGAACTCTGGAAGCAGGTCTAAGACTACGGCAGGCCTTTGGCTGCGGCGAGCATTTCGTCCGCCTTAGCGCGCACGCGAACGTCCTCGGTGAAGTTGACCCAACGCACCACCTTAGACGAGTCCACCAGAAATTCCGCGGGCCGGGCAATGTCATGCCCATCAGGTCCTCCCCCGACGTGCAGCAGATCGTAGCGGCGAATTACTTCCGCATTGGGGTCGGAGAGAATCGTGAAGCTATAACCTGCCTTCTTGCTAAGATCACGTGAAATCTCGGGCGCGTCCACGCTAATCGCCACCGGCCGGACGCCTTCGGCTCTAAACTCACTTTCCCGCTTCTCAATTCCTCGTAACTCGAGGTTGCAAAACGGTCACCAATATCCACGATAGAAAATCAGAACCACCGCTTTGGGAGAGGTGCCGTCGGCCCCCGGCGCAAACAACTGGCCGAGTGAAATTGGCTGGCCCGTAGTATCAGCCAGCGTGAAGTCGGGCGCCTTTTGCCCTACCTGCGGTGCCCCGGCAGAAATCGGAAGCGACCGCGCGCTGAAGAAAGCAAAAACCGACACAGCAACCAATAGAAGCGAAAATATGGACACCGTTGAGGCCAGAATCCTGCCCCGACGGATTCGCGGCGGCGCGAAAACCTGCCATAATCCCTTGCTCACAAAAACTAGCGCAACCACGGCCAACAGCAGGCTTAGCCACGGTATGGAGCGTTGTGCCGGTGGCTGGATGAAGAAAGCAATGTTGCACAGCATCGCGCCTAAGGCGAGCGCAAATCCCCACCACAGGGCCGAATTCGGGGGTTTTTCCGTCACGTCCCGCATGGCGGGGCTCAGTGTACCAGAGTTATAGCGCAGTCACCTCAGAGCGGGTAAAGGGCAAGTCCACGTTATCAGACGGTTCGCTTTTTTCATCTTGCTTCCACTCTCTTCTCATATCTTGTAATGTGCATTTGTGCTCGCACCGCAACGGCGGAGAACCTTCGAAATTGGCGATACAGAGTGTTCAGACGATTCCCATTGATGGCGCGAAAAAATCTTCGCGGCTAACTCTTTGGCCGCTCATAGCAGCCACGTTCTTCATGGTATCTGGAGGCGCGTATGGAATCGAAGACATAGTCCACGGCGCCGGCTATGGTCTCGCAATTCTAATTCTGTTTCTGACTCCGATTTTCTGGAGCCTTCCGACGGCTTTCATGATCGGCGAACTCGCGAGCGCTCTCCCTTGCGAAGGCGGATATTACGCCTGGGTGCGCCGCGCCATGGGCGATTTCTGGGGATTCCAGGAGGCATGGCTGTCACTGGTCGCGTCGATTTTCGATATGGCAATCTATCCGACTTTGTTCGTGGCTTATCTCGCCCGCCTCTTTCCATGGTTTGCTGAATCTCATCGCGGAGTGATTGCCGGGTTGACCGTGGTTATCGTTTGCGTCGGCCTAAACATCGCCGGAGTCAAAGTTGTCTCCACGACTTCGTTGTGGCTCTTCTTTTTGCTATCCGCTCCCTTTGTGCTGATAGTCATTCTTGCGCCGTTCAAGTACGCGGCTTTGCTCAATGCGGCGACCACGCCGACGACTTCTAAAGTGAACCTGGTCGGCGGTGTGCTGGTCGCGATGTGGAACTACATGGGTTGGGACAACGCATCGACCATCGCGGAAGAAGTTGACCGCCCACAGCGGACTTATCCTCTAGCGATGCTGCTCTCGGTTGCAATTGTCGCGGCCAGCTACATCGTCCCCGTGGCGGCGGTCTGGATGACTAAACTTCCTGCCAGCGCATGGGAAACCGGGTCCTGGGCAGACATTGCAGGATTGCTGGGCGGCTCGCTACTTCGGATAGCGCTTGTCGTCGGAGGAATGCTTAGTGCGTTCGGAATGTTCAATGCACTGGTGCTGAGCTATTCGCGCCTTCCCCTGGCAATGGCACAGGACGGCATGCTGCCCGGCATTTTCGCGAAATTGACTTGGACCGGTGCGCCTTGGGTCGCGATTGTCTTCCTAGCGGCGGGATGGGGAATGTGTCTCGGCCTCGGATTCGAGCGCCTCATAACAATCGACATTCTGCTCTACGGAAGCAGCCTTGCTCTGGAATTCATCGCTCTGATTTTCCTGCGAATCCGCGAGCCTAAGTTGCCGCGAGCCTTTCGAGTCCCTGGAGGAATGTTTGGAGCGATTGCTGTTGGAATCTTTCCGATCCTGCTTCTCAGCTTCTCGGTGATTCGAAGCGAGAGCGAACGCGTGTGGGGGATGAGCTCGTTTACGCTGGGAACGATTCTTATCGCGTTGGGCGGTGTCGCCTATTTCGCGAACTACGCACTGAAGCCCGGCGGCTGGAATGGCAAACCGTCATGTTAGCCGCCGCGTTGCCGATTTAGCTGAGAACTCGATTGAGGAAGCCGCGAACGCCGGTATATCCGAGCAATCCTACACATAGAAGCAACGCGACCAGCGTCGCCCAGATCGGCATGTGCGGAGTCTCTGGCGTAAGCGCGATACGCAATCCTTCGCTCATGTACACGAGAGGGTTGAGTAACACAGCAATTTGCAGCCAGCGCACACTGTGCAACGCGGCCCAAGGGTAATAAACACAACCGAAAAACGTAATTGGTACGACGACAACTCCGAACATCAAGGCGATATGCTGGGGTTTCACGATAGTCCCAATGGTCAGGCCCACAGCCCCCGAAGCCAGACTCGCCAACAATACGTTGCCAATCAATACCGGCCAACTATTCACGTGAACGTGCACAGGCGTTGCCGGGATGAAGTAAATCATCGGAAAAACGACGAGAGCCGCTACTACGCTTTGCAATGCGCTAAAAATGATTTTTTCAATAGCCACCAGACTCACAGGTAATGGGGACATGACCCGATCTTCGATTTCACGGGTCGAACCGATCTCAAACGAGAGCGGCAATGCGACTCCCATGATTCCCTGAACAAAAATTGCAACAGCTACTAACCCCGGCAGAATTAACGTTCCGAAGCTTATCCCGCGCGCATTTTGAAAATCTTGTCCCATCTTGGGGAAGAGGTAGGTAAAAACGAAAACGAACATCAGGGGATTCATCACCGTTCGTATCATGAACGCGACAAACTCACGCCGAAGCACGGAAATATCCCGGACCATCAAGCCCCAGAATGCACGCGCATAAAGCATTGAATCACTCACGCAGATCCCTCCCTGTGAGTTTGATGAACACTGTTTCCAAGGTGGTTTCAGTGACAGAAATGTCCTTCAGCTTGGGTCCAGTTACTTCGATGATCCTGGGCAGCAGGCCATCGAGGTTATCGACGAAGATGCGAATACCATCTTTATTTGTTTCACTACTCTTTACCCCGGGTAGTTGATTCAGAGTCTGCTGAAGCTGAGGATCGCTACTGCCTAAGTGTAGATTGATCACCTTTTGTGCGCCGACGCTGCTCTTCAAGTTTTGCGGCGTGTCACAAACCAGAATCTTGCCGTGATCGATGATCGCCACCCGGTTGCAAAGCTCGTCGGCCTCCTCCATGTAATGAGTCGTGAGCACGATGGTGATGCCTTGGCTAAGAAGTTGGCGAATGCTGTCCCAGAGAGCCAAACGGCTTTGGGGATCGAGGCCGGCGCTGGGTTCATCGAGAAAAAGAATCTCGGGCTGATGCGCGATCGCGCGGGCAATCTGCACTCTCTGCGCAAGGCCGCCGGATAGCTCTCTCACAAAGGATTTCCCCCGCTCGGTCAGCCTAAACATCTCCAACAGCTCGTTGGCCCGTTTCGCAGCCGCTGCGGAGGTATAACCAAAATACCGGCAATGGAAATAGAGGTTTTCCCAAACCGTGCATTGTCGATCGAGCGTGTTGTACTGAGGCACTACTCCCATCTGCTTACGCGCTTGGGCGGGAGTCGCGACAACATCGAGTCCGGCGATCTGAACTGTCCCAGAGGTTGGCAGGGTACGAGTCGTACAAACGCTGATGGTCGTACTTTTGCCAGCCCCGTTCGGTCCAAGTAACCCGAACAGCTCTCCTCGTTTGACTGTGAGATCGATATTGCGTACCGCTTCGACCGGGACTTTACCAGCGTACCGTTTCGTCAATCCACGAATACTGACGATGTCTTCCCGAGTCGGCATGATATGTATAGCCTGAAATTATATGGGGCGATGACGGATAGCGGCTAGGCTTCGGTGCAATAGTGACTCACGACTTTACGCGCTGCTGGCGATTCATAGCGATCACGGGTTCCGCCTTCGCGGGAGTCATCTGAATCAGAGAACGGTTGCCCACGCGAATGTATTCAACCTCGCGAGCTGCCGACAGCGCGTTAACCGATTCCTTGACTCGCGAACGCGGAACAAAATTACCGAAAAAGTTTTCCAGTTCCTGCTGATCCGCGGCGATCACGCAGCCAAGGTATTTCGAGACCAGTGCGGAGAGCGCCTCGCCCACTGACAGATTCATGCCATCCCGAACCGCGTCCGGCGACCAGCGGTAAAGGACATCCCAGAATGAGCCGTCGCTAGGATTGTAATCGACACGTGTAATCCGCAAGCGCGACCAAAGCTCACCGAGCGCGTGATCGAGAGCAGCAATCGACACGCTGCCGCCCAGGCTCTCGCGCATTTTTTGCTTCGATACCGGGCCCTCGCGGCTGACTACTTCAAAGGCATCGCAAGCAAGGTTGGAGTATTCGGATCGCGGCCCCGATTGCGGAGCCTGCTTGGGATTGCGCTCGCCAACGAGAGCATAGAAATAAGGGAAGATTGAAGCCGCAACCAGAAAGTTATTGTTCTCGTCGAATGTATTTGCTTCATAGGCGTCGCGCTCGCGAAGCATACGCACCATTAGTTCCGAGGCCTGCTGCGCCCGAGGATCGGCAAATGCGTGCTGCCATGTCGGAAGTTTTTCCTCCGAACCAGCCCACGCACCGATAAAAGTTGGCGCCAGAACCGGCTGCTTGAGCGGATACATCATGCAGAAACCCACTGACTCGAGAAACGAGCGAGCCTCGTCGAGCGTGCGGACGGGCTTGGCGTCCAGTCGCCACTTTTCGCGTCGGAGCTGTTGTAGTTCGGGTTCAGTCATAGGTAGCAATCAGCAATCAGCACTCACCACTCAGTTCCGACTCTTCACGTTTTGGTTTGCAGCTTCTCAAATTTTGATGGCTGAGGGTAAATGCTGAATGTTAAATCCTCTTGAACGCTTTCTGAATATCTTTCATTGAGTATCGCAGAACTACAGGCCGTCCATGAGGGCATGTCATTGGGCAGTCAGTTTTTGCCAGTTCCGCGAGTAGCCACTCCATTTTATTTTGTTCCAGCGGCATATTGACTTTGATTGCCGCGTGGCAGGCTACGGACGCGGCGATTCGCGTGCGAACTTTCTCCATATTTATAGCCTGATCTTCCCTCGCGATTTGATCCAACAGTTCGTACAGCATTTTCTCGACCTGGGATGCATCGACTCCGGCGGGCGCGACTTTTATGGCTATGCTTCGGGTACCGAACGGCTCGACCTCAAAGCCGTTGTTAGCGAGTTCATCTGAAATCTCACTGAACAGCGCCTGCTGCGCAGGAGTAAGTTCCAGCAGCAACGGCATGAGCAGATGCTGACTCTCGACTTTCCGGGCACTTCGTTGCTTCAGAATCCTCTCAAACAGTACGCGCTCATGGGCGACGTGCTGATCAATAATCCAGAGACCCTCGTCGTTGACCGCGAGAATGAACGATTCTCGAATCTGCCCCAGCGGTTTGAGCGTGGCCAATGAGGGTGCCAGATCATTCGTCGGTTCGGGCGCTTCAGCAATAGCCTGGGTGCAGTTGTCTCCCGTGACCAGCGAGGGCTCGCGGGCAAGTGAAACTGCGGCGTTACCCTCTACGCTGACACCGCCGCTGAAATGAAAACGTTCGTTCGCGGCTGGAGGGACGGGCGCTTGCAAAGTGAAATCATGCGCGGGCAGCGGCGCATACAACGGAGCATGAGGCTCGGGCATATGCGCACCCGGTGTTAACGACGCACTCGCCGTGGGACGAGCGGCAATTTCCGTGATGAACTTCGGAACCGGACGAGCTTTCATTAACGCAGCCCGCACCGAATCGCGCACGAAATCATGCATCACTGTGTTCTGTCGGAAGCGTACTTCTGTTTTTGACGGATGCACGTTCACGTCTACCTCTTCGGCCGGTAACTCCAGAAAAAGCAGGACGACGGGATAAACCGTTGGCGGCAGAATATTTCGATAAGCTTCAGTGATGGCGTGATGAATGAGGCGGTCGTGGATCAGGCGTCCATTGACGAAAACGTAGATCGAGTTGCGATTGAGTTTTTGGATTTCAGGCTTCGAAACAAAACCGTGAACCCTCAGTTCGCCAGGGTCCGTCGCAGTCTGATTTCCATGCGCTTCCTGTTTCCGCCACGGCGGCGGCTGGGGTA
>Ga0073928_10004247_pt1 | contig 21451 bp, 25 predicted proteins | sample PaiPotPPA55metaG_FD_76969 | JGI IMG/M metagenome (GOLD analysis project Ga0073928, IMG submission 76969) | Iron sulfur acid spring bacterial and archeal communities from Banff, Canada, to study Microbial Dark Matter (Phase II) - Paint Pots PPA... ...
CCGCACAACGTTTGTCTGGTAGGGATTCGCGACCTTGACGCGAAAGAGCGCCGGCTCGTGAAAGATTCGGGCGTGCACATCTTCACGATGCGCGATATCGATGAGCGCGGTATGCGCGAAGTGATGTCCGAGGCGCTGCGGTTTGCGGGTGACGACACGGCCGGTGTAGCGGTGAGCCTCGATATGGATTTTGTCGATCCCACGGACGCGCCGGGAGTGGGCACGCCAGTTCGCGGCGGAGTCACATACCGCGAAGCGCATCTCGCGCTGGAAATGATCGCCGATAGTCGTTCCCTCGTCTCGTTCGAGCTCGTGGAAATTAACCCAGTGATTGATGTTCACAATCAAACTGCAACATTGGGCGTTGAGTTGGTCCTTTCCGGGCTCGGAAAGAAAATTCTGTGATCTTGCCGCAAACATTATTCGGATCTAACTCGGTGTTGCGATGAATACCCAAAAGCGTCTGCGCATTGGCATCCTGTTCGGCGGCCGCTCGGGCGAGCACGAAGTTTCGCTCGCTTCAGCCGCTTCCGTTATTCGCGCACTAGACCCAGAAAAATATGAACCCGTCCTGATAGGGATTTCAAAGGATGGCCGATGGCTTGTGGGCTCCAGGGCGCAGAAAATGCTTGCCGAAGTTTTGAAGTCGGGTGAGCGCGTTTCGCTTCCACCCGATCCCACGGTTGGTGGTCTGATCCCTCTCGGACAATCGGCTGGGCGGCCGAGCGTAATGGTGGATGTGGTGTTTCCCGTCATGCATGGAACGTTTGGCGAAGACGGCACCGTGCAAGGCTTGCTCGAGTTGGCGGGCCTGCCGTACGTAGGCGCGGGTGTGCTCGCGTCCGCAGTGGGTATGGACAAAGACGTTCAGAAGCGATTGTTCGAGTACGAGGGGATTCCGATTGTCCCGTATCTCGCGATTCGCCGGTCAGATTGGGAGCAGGATCGAGCAAAACTGACTCGAGCCATCAAAAGGAAATTTCGCTTCCCCTTGTTTGTGAAGCCGGCCACGCTTGGCTCATCTGTAGGAATGACGCGCGTTAAAGCCGCTCATGAATTGGGTGCGGCGATCGATGCCGCCGCCGAATTTGCTTTGAAAATCATGGTTGAGCGCGCCGTGAACGGGCGCGAAATAGAAGTCTCCGTCCTTGGCAACGACGATATTCGTGCGTCGATTCCAGGCGAAATCGTTCCGCATCGCGAGTTTTACGATTACGCCGCGAAATACCTCGAAGGCGGCACGCGCCTGGTGATTCCAGCGCCATTAACGAAAAAACAAGTGGCTCAATTTCAGGACTACGCCGTCCGCGCGTTTCGCGCGATTGACGGGACCGGCATGGCTCGGTGCGATTTCTTCCTCGAGAATAGCACTGGAAAGATTTTCGTGAATGAATTAAACACGATTCCCGGGTTTACATCCATCAGCATGTACCCGAAAATGTGGGAGGCCTCTGGACTTCCCTACCCCAAGCTCATTGACCGTTTAATCGAGCTTGCCCAAGAGCTGCATCGCGAAAAAGCACGGACGAAATACTCAATCGACCTTCCTCCCGGTGCAGCCGGCGCACTCGACGCGTAGCCACAACTCTTATCCATCCTTCGTATTCACTAATAGGAGCAGCGATTCCAGGTTGAGGCATTGTCGTAGTCGCTCGGCTTGACGTGCCAGAACAACTCATATTAAACTAACTGGTTGGTTAAATAATACTCGAGATTCCGGAGAGCAACCCAGATGCAATACCGCCGACTTGGAAAGAGCTCCCTCGTTGTCTCCGCCGTTGGACTCGGCTGCATGGGCATGTCCGAATTTTACGGCGATACGGACGATCGCGAATCGATCGCTACAATTCAGCACGCCATCGATCGGGGCGTTACCCTCCTGGACACTGCCGATATGTACGGCTCCGGTAAAAACGAGGAACTGGTGGGCCGGGCTATAGAAAAGCGCCGCCATGAAGTGATTATTGCCTTCAAGTTTGGCAACGTTCGCGGCCCGGGCGGATCTTTTCTCGGCGTCAATGGACGGCCGGAATACGTGCAGCAGGCGTGCGAGGCGAGTCTGCAACGGCTTCGGATCGCAACGATCGATCTTTACTACCAACATCGCGTCGACACCGATGTGCCGATCGAAGAAACCGTGGGCGCGATGGCCCGGCTGGTTGAACAGGGAAAAGTCCGCTGGCTTGGACTCTCCGAAGCAGCGCCTGAGACGATCCGCCGCGCTCACGCTACCCATCCAATCGCTGCGCTGCAAACCGAGTACTCGCTGTGGTCGCGCGATCCCGAAGACGAAATTCTTGCTGTCTGCCACGAATTGGGAATTGGATTCGTCGCGTACAGCCCGCTTGGCCGCGGTTTCCTCACGGGCCAGTTCCAGAAATTCCAGGATATTCCGGAGAACGATTACCGCAGGCATGCTCCACGATTCCAAGGCGAGAACTTCGAGAAGAACATGAAGTTGGTCGAGCGCATTAGGGAAATCGCAGCTCAGAAAGACTGTACTCCCGCCCAACTGGCGCTGGCGTGGGTGCTTTCACGCGGAGAAAGCGTGGTACCCATCCCGGGCACAAAGCGGCGAACGTATCTGGATCAAAATCTCGGGGCGCTTGAAATTTCGATTTCCGCTGCGGAACTCTTACTTATCGACGAAATCGCGCCTCTCGGCGTGGCGGCCGGCGAACGCTATGCCCCGAACGGAATGCAGCGAGTAAACCTCTGAAGCTAAACAATGAAATTCAACAAATGAGGCCCAGTAAGTGAAACTCGGACGCAGAAAAGTCGAGCATCCCGCAACGGCAGGTCGAATCCTCGCGGCTGCCGAGCAGCATTTCGCTGCGCAGGGAATGGCAGGGGCGCGAACCGAAGAAATCGCTCTCGCCGCTCATGCGAACAAAGCGATGCTCTACTACTATTTCGGCAACAAGCGCCGCCTTCATCGCGCCGTCCTGGAAAATCTCTTTCGCCAGCTACGCGGCGGAGTGTACGCATCTCCTAAGAAAGAAACGACCCCCACCGAGCGGCTCCGCGGATACGTCGGCGCGTATTTTGATTTCCTAACGAGTCATCCGAATTATCCGCGGTTAGTGCATCGCGAAGCCATGGAGGGAAAGCAGAACTTCGACTGGATCGTCCGCCAGTATCTCCGCCCGTTTCACAATCAACTCGCAAACACGATTCGGGACGGCATAGCGAACGGAGAATTCCGGCGCGTGGACGCAGACCACATGGTTTTCAGCATTCTAGGCATGACGACCTCTTATTTCGCAGCCGCTCCCATTCTCGGGGCAGTTGTGGGACGGCAATTGCTAGCGGCTCCAGCGCTGGCCGAACGAAAACGGGCCCTGCTGGACTTCATCGACCATGGACTTGTTCGTCCCCAAGGAAGGTCTCGATGACCGGCCGTAAATTCATTGGTTTTATCGGCGTGGTTTTTGTCCTCGCACTGATCGTTTATCTCTTCACCACGCCTCGAAGCAGCGACATTCCTCTGATTGGCGTCGTGGACGGCAACGAAGTAATCGTGAGCCCGCAAATCACTGGCCGGATCGTAAAGCTCACCGTCGACGAAGGCTCCGAAGTGAAAAAAGGCGACCTGATCGCGGAGCTCGACCCGGCGGAGCTCCAGGCAAGTCTCGCGGCCGCAAAGGCAAACGTCGCAATGTTGGGAGAATCGGTTCACGAAGCTCAGAATAATGTTTCGCTGGCGAACGAGTCTACGGGAGCGTCGCTCAGCCAGGCAGAGGCTTTGCTGCCTTCTATGCGGGCGCAGCTCGATCAAGCGAAAGCAAACCTGTGGAAAGATCAGTCGGACTTCATCCGCATGCAGACGCTGTTTGACAAAGGAGAAGTTTCAGCTCGAGACAGGGATCACGCTGACGCGAATGTCAGGATGTCGCAAGCGAACGTGAAAGCACTCGAGGAATCCGTCAAGGCGCAAGAAGCGGCATTGGCAGTAGCCCAAGCGAATCGCAAACAGGTGGACGTGCGCAAAAGCGCGGAAGCTGGCAGTACCGCGCAACTCGAGCAGGCGCGCGCTAGCGAGGCGCAGGTGGCAACGCAACTCGGCTACACGAAAATTTACGCCCCTATCGACGGAATCGTATCGGTGCGCGTAGCTAAGCAGGGGGAAGTGGTCTCGCAGGGTTCGCCGATCGTGGTCGTAGTGGATGTGGATCATCTTTGGGTCCGCGCCGATGTGGAGGAAACTTACATCGACACCATCCAATTCGGCCAGAAGCTGCGCGTGAAGCTACCTTCGGGTGACGTTATCGAAGGAAGCCTGTTCTTCAAAGGCGTCGAGAACGACTTCGCCACGCAGCGCGATGTGAGCCGCACGAAGCGCGACATCAAGTCATTCGCCATCAAAGTATCCGTTCCAAATCCCGGCCGCCGCCTCTTCACCGGCATGACGGCCACCGTGCTGCTTCCACCTTTCGCAACGAAGAAAAGCTGGTTCGCGCGGCTCTGACGGAATCGGAAAATAACCGTGAACGCGATAGAAGTTGACCATCTAACGAAAAAGTTTGGCGATCTCGTCGCCGTCAACGATGTGAGTTTCCATGTCCCGCAGCGGGAAATCTTCGGCCTGTTGGGTCCAAACGGCGCCGGAAAAACGACTCTGATTCGCATGATGACCACGCTAACTCCGGCAACTTCGGGCACGGCGCGAATTGCCGGGCACGACATCGGTAAGGATGCCGACGGAGTGCGGAACGCAATCGGCGTAATTCCGCAAGCCTTTACGTCCGATCCCGAGTTGACGGCCGATGAAAATATGCTGATTCACGCAAAGCTCTACGGTGTGCCGAAGGACAAGCGCGCGCGACTCATCACCGAGCTGCTGGAATCGGTCGATCTGATCAAGTTCCGCGGCGCTCTGGTGCGCACGTTTTCGGGTGGTATGCGGCGGCGCCTGGAAATTGCGCGTGGCTTGGTTCATTCGCCCAACATCCTGTTCCTCGACGAGCCGACTACGGGCCTCGATCCCGTTTCACGTTCCAACGTATGGGAAATGATCCGCTCTCTGCGCGACAAATCCGAGCTTACGATCCTCCTCACCACGCATTACATGGACGAGGCGGACAAACTTTGCGACCGCATTGCCATCGTGGACCACGGCCGCCTTGCGGCGCTAGATACCCCTACGAAATTAAAAGACAGCGTCCCCGGCACAGACGCGGTGGAGGCGGAATTCGATGGCGCGCCTAAAGATTGGAACGAGCAGTTGAAACATCTGGCGCAAGCTGCCGGCGTATCGCAGCGCGACGGAATGACGCACATCGCCTCGCACGATGGACCCGCAACCGTGGCTGCTCTGATGGATTTGGCGCGCGCACGCGGCGTGGCAGTTCGAAAAGTATCGGTACAGAGCACGACGCTCGATGATGTGTTCCTTCACTACACCGGGAGCGAATTGCGCGACGCGGCATCAGGGGGCAAGAGCTATGACATCAGCCACCTCTATCGCTAGCCGCCCGCTAGACCCGCGAATTCACCCCTGCCTGGAGGCTTCGCGCTCATGAAGTTCTATCGAGTCTGGGCCCTGATCGAGCGCGACATGCGGAAGTTCTTTCGCAGCCCCGCGCTAATGATGAGCTCAATGATTTTTCCGCTCGTGCAGCTCGTCGTGCTCGGTTACGCCTTCGGAGGAAAGATAAAGGGCGCCGTCGTAGCCGTCGTCGATCAGGATCATTCGGTCGAATCACGCCGGATCGACGAAATGTTCAACGGAATATCTTCGGGCGCCGGAACGTTTCGCGTCGTGCAGTACAGTTCGTTGCCCCAGGCGATCCAAGACCTCCGTTCGGGATTTATTCGCGGCGTGGTCGAGATTCCCTATGATTTCTCGCGCCGGTACTATAAAGGCGACCGGCCGCGAATCGCATTCACGGAGGACAACACAGATCAGTTCGTCTCCAGCTCGCTCGTGGAACGAATTCAACAAATGGTTACGGCACTGAATACGCCGGACGTCCAACCGCGCCTCGACACTCAGGTGAAGCTAAACGTGGTCGAAGTGTATCCGTACATCGAATACGTCAAGTATTTGCTCGCCGGGTCGACCGCTATGGCGATTTTCATTGTGGCGATGATAGGCGGCGGAATCACTTTCATTGATGACAAGGCGCGCGGCCTGCACGAAGGCTACCTCGTGACGCCAGTGAGTAAGTCCGAACTCGTAATGGGGCTGATCGGCGCGGGTGCACTAAAAGGGCTGATGGCAGGTATGGTTTTGACCGTCATCGGCGGGCTCATTGCAGGAATTCCGCGGCTCTGGGATCCGGTACGTCTGTTTTATCTCGCTCTGGTTGTGCTGGTCGCGTCGTTCGCGATGATCAGTTTTATGTTTCTCGTAATGGTCCGAGTCGACGATCCACTGGTGCCGCGCGCAATTTTTGGCGTCCTCAACACGCTCCTCTTTTTTCCTTCGGGCGCCGTCTATCCTGTGGAAGCATTCCCGTGGTGGCTCAGATGGATTTCGGTGGTCGACCCGTTCACCTATACCGTTCACGCGCTCCACAATTTGACGCTCAAGTCCACCGGCATTGAAGGAATTTACAAGGACGTGATAGTTTTATTCTGTTTCGCGTCGGTCATGACGGCCGCTTGCATAGCGCTGTTCAAGCGGCAACTTTAATTTAGGGAGCGCACGTGGGACTTTTTGATTCCACCGAAGAGCATCCGCCGGCAAAGGTTCGCCGCTACATTATAACGGGACTCGCTTTCGTCCTTCTCGTCGTGCTGGGCTGTTGGTATTTGCTTCGGTATCACGCGGAAAAAAATGCCGTTCGACATTTTCTGAACACCGTAGCAGCCGGAAAGATGGACGACGCTTACCGAATCTGGAAACCCTCTGGCACGTATTCACTTAAGGATTTCAATGACGATTGGGGTTCCAATAGCTACTACGGCCCGGTGAAGAGTTTTCGCATCGAAGGCGCGGGAGAAACCAAATGCGGAGTCGGCGCTCCTACGGGAGCTGTTGTTACGGTAAAAATAAGTCCTTACGAGACCTTTCCTTCGGACAGCGATGCGGAAAAGCAGAGCAAGACCAAGGAAGTCCGGCTCTGGATCGAGTACGCGGATCACTCCTTCAGTTTTCCGCCTTGTTAAAAGGCACGCGCGGAAGGTCGATCTCAGTTGCGCCGGAATAAGAGTCGAGCCATTGTGTTTTGGGATTCTGAGAGCCCGAATCCATTTTTCCCCTAAGACTGATCGCCTCGGGCGCTCGATGTCTCTCTGCTGGAAAGTTGTGACGCCGCGCCCGCGGCAAGCATTTCTTCGCAAGCTGCGCGAACTTCCTCTACCCCGATTGAAGCGATCGTGCGCTCTTCGCTAACCATCACGCTCTTGTCTCCGCGGTGCGATTTGAACGCCGCATTCGTGTGCACGATACGATACTCCGTTTGCCAAGGCCGCCACTCCGACGGGCTTGTAGAACTGAAGATCACGACGCACGGACGACCTGCCGCCGCTGCCACATGCGCAGGCCCGGAATCGTTGCCAACGAACATGCGCGCATCGGCGATCAACGCAATCAATTCGCGCGCGTCAAACGACTCGACGATCGCCGCACAACCACTCATCGCATGACGCACGGTCGATGCGATGTCATCGTCTCGGCGTCCCAGATTTACGACGCTGGCAACTCCATGCGACTTGCGCAGCCAGCGCGCGATTTCCGCGTACTTCTCCGCCGGCCAGCGCATGGTCGCAAGACGCGCACCCGGCTGCAAAACGGCGTATGGTTCGCCCGGCGCGATTCCCTTCTCCTTCAGCGCGCCAGCCACAGACTCAAACGCATCCCTTTGAGGAAATACTCGCGTCCCCGGAATCGGGCCACGCGGAAGGCCAGTCCAATAAAATTGCGAAATGCGATGTTCAACCGTGTGCGCGTCGGAAGTGCCGAAGAATTCCTTTTTATTTGGAACGAGGACATTGTAGAAGAAGGAAAACTGAAAACCCTCCCAGCAAACGCGCAAGGGACATGCCGACGCGGCCGTTAGCAACGCACTTCGTGGCCCGCCGTGCTGATTGAACACAATTGGAAACCCATGCCGCCGCAATTCACGCGCCGCGCCAATGAAGTCCTGGGACAAAATCTGCTCGGAGACAGCGGGATTCCCTTCTAGAACTGCAGCGCACCACGGCTCCACCAGCACGCAAATCCGAAGATCCGGGCGCCAGGCATGAAGAGCGGCTATCGCGGGAGTTTCGAGGACAACATCGCCCAACGACCGCAATCGCACGATAAGAATTTCCGCGCCACGCGGAAGATTGGGGAGCAGTGCGGATGGATCACTCGGAATCAATGCGCGCTTCGTCCACCAGCATCACGGGGATATCGTCGCGCACCGGATAAACGCGGCGGCACGTAGAACACTTCAAGCCTCTTTGATCGCCCGTAAGCTTCACGGGAGTCTTGCACAGGGGGCACACCAGAATATCGAGCAGTTCCTGCGAAACAGCCATTCCATCCTCCGTTCCACGCACTGTAGCAGAGCCTCCCACTAGGGAGCAAACGATTGCCTCGCGCATTCCGTCTCGTGCTAGCGCAGACCGGCTACTTGAAGTTCCAACCGCCCTTTCCATTCCGCGCCGGATTGCAATTCCACAGGCCAGATCGCGAGAATCTGCGAGCCTTGATAAATGCGCTCGTACCCTTCTTCCGACTCTGAAACAGTTTCAATCGGCGTGACCCAGAATTCTCGCGCTTGCGTGGCCGCGAGTGTCACCGCCACTCCCTGCCATTCGTCTACAACGCGCAGCTCGGAAGCTGGCACGGTCGAGCTCCACCGCAACGGAAATCGCTGGCCGGCCGTCTCGAAGTAACGATCGCTGGATGACGGCGCAAGGAAATTCAGCACGGCTTCGAGGGCCACCGTAACGGATGCAGTTCCCGGGGCATTTCGGCTCAATCTGACATCGCAGGTTGCGCGAAATCCCTCCGCCGTCGAAACGAAAGAAATCTTCTTAACTGCCGACCAATCGGCATCAGGCTGCGACACGAGCGACGCGGTCGTCGCCGATAATTCTTCCACGCGGTAAATTCCGCCTGCAAGCGCTGCATCCTCGTCCAGCCGCACCGTGCCACAATCGGAATATTTCTTCTCGGCGCCGAAGACCAGCAACCGGAACATGTGGCGCGGCCATCGGTCGTAGTGGAGCCAGCGTTCCAGCCCCTCTTCTTTCACACGCGTTTGATCGTGAATTGACTGCACGGCCTCGGTGACCTTCGGCGGCGGGTTCTTGATGTTCGCGTGATAGGTTTCTTTCCGGCGCGCCAGCGAATTGATCAGCGTGGCATGTGCGGGCCGGAAATCGAGCGCGCTGATCGTGGCGCCGTCATCGGGTTTTAGAAGCGCGGCATATTGGTCTGACGTGAAATAAATCTCCTCGTTGCCATCTGCGTCAAAATCGAACTGCGCTACATCCGCGTATTTTCGTCCTCGATGCATGAGTGCGTCGGCAATTGCTTCAGCCTCCACCAGCGAGCGCCATGGAGTAGTTCGCAGATGCGGAGAATAAAGCCCCCCGAAAACGCCGTGCCAGTACGCATCGTTGCACTGGCTGCGCAGCAAAAGCATCGTGGCTTTTTCGCGTGCATCCGGGAATGCTTTATCGGATCGGCGACGGCCCGCCAGACGGCGGACCTTCTCGGACACGTGCAGCATCTTCTTGTGCAGCAGGTTCGATTCGCAGTACTTGGTAAAAAAATTGCGCCAGATTCCTCCGCGTAAAAACGGCAGATCGTCCGTACGCGAGCCGAATTCCTTCGTCAGAGCGTTGTAGCGGCTGCGCGCCACCGTCGGCAGAGACCATTCCATCATTTCGGTATATGAGGCGGACGGGAGATCAGCACGTCCCAGCGGGGGGCGCGAAGCGGTTGCGTTTCCCGGGGTCGCAAGTTCGAGCCAATCGGAATTCTTTTCCAGTTCTAGAAAGAAATTCTCTAGCCAGCCGTCACGGTAACAGTGGTTAAACGTCTCGGGCCAAACTCCGAACTTCTCCAAATCGTCGCCCATCGCTGCGAACCCTCTGGGGTTCACTCTTGCCGCTCCGCGCAGGAATTGCGTAATCTCAACGGGCGGCCGGTACGGAATCAAATAACGTAGCATCTTCAGCCCCGGCAACACTTTCACGGTGGCGCCCATATCCTCGGCGAGGTAGTGCCCAAACAGCTGATCGAATTGAAATCCCGCCCCAAGAAAATGATTGTCGTCTACGAGTGTGTATTCCACCCCGGCGGGTCCAAGCGTCGACGGCACCTGTGGCTCCCAGACCCGCTCCGCTAGCCACGCCCCGCGCGGACGCGCCCCGAAATGTTTCTCGATATAATCCGCGAGCCGCGTGATTTGTTCGCGGCGATCCTCCGGAGGAATGGAAATCAGGATCGGCTCGAAAAATCCTCCGCCTACGATTTCCACTTGTCCGCGGCCCACGAGCGTACGTACCCGATCGAAGTATTCCGGGTGCGCCCGCTCAATCCACTCTAGAAGCGATCCCGTGTAGTGCAGTCCCATGCGAACGGAAGGGTGACGCTCGAGTACCTCAATAAACGGAAGATAGGAATGCGCGTAGGCGCTCTCGAACACCTTCTCGAAATTGCCCACCGGCTGGTGCGCGTGAATGAGGAGAACGAGTTGAAACTTCGACACCGATTAGGCCTCGCGGAACACTTCCACAGAATACCTTGATTCGCGCGAACGCAATAGGCGCAAGCCCCGTTACATCGAGATGCTAAAACGCGTCGCGCACGCGCCGGCGAACTGCGCGAAGCGCTCGCAAAGTTTTCGCATCGCCGCCTCCAACACGATAGAAGCCGCCTGCGCAGGCGCGTAAATTACGGTTAGGGCTGCCGTCGCGGATTCGGTGATCATGCTGCGAGTGGAATCGCTGATCGGGCTGCCGAACGGCCCCTGGGCATCTGCAAGAACCGGACGGCCTTCAAGGTGCCACGTTTTCTTGCCAATTCCCTCGTAACTCTCGCCGGCCAGGCCGTGCCGCAGGACGATTGGCGGAGAAATCCGGGCGCGATCGTAGCAGCCGAACGGCCAGCCGGTTTCAATCGAGCCAATATTGCAAATATCGACCACGTTCGAAACGCGATATAGCCCTTTTTCCTGCACCACTCTGCGCAGTAGCGCCTCGGAAGATGGCCGGTATTTCGATGGGTCCATATCCCATTCGCGAAACATTCCGCGAACTGCGCGGATTGCTTCCGCTTCGGCAAGGCTTTCAAGCGTAAATTCCCGGCGCTTGCGCTCGCAGATCTCGTCCATTTGCGGCGCCAGCTCAGCGTTGACAAGCGCAAACTTCAAATCATCGGCTTCCACAACGCCGAGCTTTACGCCCGGCAATTCAATTCGGATTTCCATGGTCGCTCGCAGGTTCTGGCGCTGCTATGATCCAAGCCTCAGCGGCGGGCGCAACCCGCCGCTGAAGCGAATTCTATCCGGAACGTCACGCACTCGCGATGAAAACCCCAACAATAGACGAGAAATTTCAGCGCGGACTCAAGCACTTCAACGGCCGCGAATTTTTCGAAGCTCACGAGGTTTGGGAGGAAATCTGGTTGGTAGAAGCCGAACCAGAAAAGACGTTTCTCCAGGGGCTAATCCAGATCGCTGCCGCTTTTCACCACTATTGCCGGGGCAATACGCAAGGAGCCGAATCGCTCCTCGCCTCCGGAATCGTGAAGCTCACGCGATTTTCGGCTCACCATCGCGGGCTCGATATCGCCGGGCTGCGCAGCGCGGCTAAGAAATGGGCGCGCGCGCTGGGTAACGAAGAGAAACCCCGCAGAAGCGAGCTTCCCATGCTGAATTCGCGCGGTGGCAGCGCGGCGGCGCAGACTTCCGCCAAAATCAAGTCGCGACAGAACATCTGTTGACACAGCTAGCCAATTGCTAGAGGATTTCGCAGCGTCAGTTATCCCAGCGGCACTTTCAACAGATTCTTGAACTGACAGCCGTCGAAGGAGATTCACCATGACATCCCGCTTCCCAACGAATTCGTCGAAGAAACCCCTTTACCTAATCGCGCTTTCGCTTTTCGCCATTGCCCTGGTGCTGCCCGGATGCGGCAAAGGCGGGAAATCCGGCGATGAAATTCGCATCGGTGTCGTCCTCCCCATCACGGGCCGGGAAGCAAAACCCGGACAATACCAGCGCGAAGGAATCGAACTGGCGATGAAGCAGATCAACGACGGCGGCGGCATCATGGTCAAATCCAAAGGAAAGAAGTTGCCAATCAAAGAGGTATTCTACGACGACGGCTCTGACCAGGCGAAGTCAGCCGGCCTCGTCGAGCGCGCGATGACCACCGACGAAGTCACTGCCGTAATCGGAGGCTACTCCACGGCTCTCGGCGAAGCGGAATCGGTGATGCCCGACCGCTATCAGACTCCTTGGATCACGCCCGGTGCGGCAGCCACTCACATCTTCAGCCGCGGCTATCAGTACATTTTCGGCGCTCTTAGCTCGACGGACCTGTTGGGATATACCACGGGAGAATTCCTCGGCAGTCTAGTCGATGCGGGAAAGCTGAAAAAGAACCTGGCCGTCGCTCTGGCCGTCGAAAATACCGATCACGGAGTCGAGTACGGCGCCGGTATCGATCGCTGGATTCAAGACCACCCAGGTTATTTCCACGTTGTATTCAACGAGAAATTCGATCTCGGCTCCCCGGATTATTCCGGTCTGCTCCAAAAAGTGAAGAACGCGAAGGCCGACATTTTTCTCGTCGATGCGCACTTACAGGATTACATCACCATGGAGCGCCAGTACATTCAAAGCGGAATGCATCATCAGATGCTCAGCTATGGCGCCCGAGGTCCCGACAAAGATGCGCGAACGGCTCTCGGCGACGCGACCAACTACATCTTCGCTGGCCTCTGGTGGACGAAGAACTTACCCTATCCACAGGTGAAGAAGTTCAACGCTGACTATCAGGCATTCGCGGGCCACGAACCGGATTCCTATTATCCAGCTCCCGCTTACGATTCGATGAGAGCGCTCGCCGCGGCGATCGAGCAGGCAGGCTCGCTCGACAAAACTGCGATTCGCGACGCGCTGCGGAACGTCGAATTGAAAGATTCACTCCTCCCCGGTCAAACGCTTCACTTCGGAAAAAACGGCCAAGTGAGCTATCCATTCGTCATCGTGCAAAATAAACCGGAGAATAAGACGGACATCGTCTACCCGAAAGACGCGTCCACGGGGGATTCTGTTGCGCCAAGGCCTCCGAAATAGCGGCGCGCGGCAATAAACGCTTCCGATGACCACCGTTGACATAGTCAACCTGTTCGTTTCGGCCCTTTTGCTTGCCGGTGTCTACGCCGCAATGTCGGTGGGCATGACGATCATCTACGGCGTGATGAAGATCGTGAATCTCGCTCATGCGGGATTTTTGATGCTCGGCGCGTATTTTGTTTTTGAACTGTATACGCGATTTCACGTCGACCCGCTAATCGGCGCCGTGCTCGCATTTCCGGTTTTCTTTTCCGTCGGCGTCGGCATTCACTGGCTGATGATTCGGCGAATTCCAAGGTCCGACCAGCCCACGCTCACTTCTCTTCTGCTGCTTTTCGGGCTGTGGCTGGTGCTACAGAATCTCGGCTACTTAATTTGGGGCAATGCCGACCGGGCAATCCTGACTCCGCGAACTTTCTCCACCCTTCAAATTGGCCCGATCATTTTTCCCACGGTCCGGCTCGTAGTGTTCGGAGCAGCGGTCGCCTCTTTGCTGGCCCTCGAATTCGTTCTCCACAAGACCTGGTTCGGCCGAGCCGTGCGCGCGCTCATGCAGAACAGTGATGCCGGGCGCTTGGTAGGCGTGAATGTGGAAGGGACAGCACGCGTGGCTTTCGGTGTGGGCATCGCATTTGCCGGCGCCGCAGGCGGCTTGCTCGCGATGATGTATTCATTCACTCCGGATTTCGGCGGATCGTTTCTGCTGCGTGCTTTCGTGATCATCGTCCTGGGAGGGCTGGAATCTTTCGCCGGGGTGGCCATCGGTTCGCTGATCCTTGCGCTGGTCGAGACGTTTAGCATTCTGGCAATTCCCGCCGGCTACCAGCCCTCGATAGCGTTTTCCTTGCTGGTTCTTGCCCTCGTGATATTGCCGGAGGGCGTCGCCGGCCTGTGGAATAGACGGCAGCGCTTGACATGACGGATGCCGGGGCCAGCAGCAGATCGACGATCTCGAAGTTTGCTCCGGTAGCTGCGCCTCTCGCGTTGCTGGCCGCGCTCGCCGCCTTTCCGCTTCTCGGACCTGGACCCAACGGAATTCGCCTTCTTTTCGTGACGCTTGTATGGGTCACCACAAGCGTCGCCTGGAATCTCCTCGGCGGTTTCGCAGGACAAGTGTCTTTCGGCTTCGCTGTCTTTTACGGACTCGGCGCGTATTCCACCGCGATGTCGCTCAACGCGGGACTGGATCGCCCGGTCTCACTTCTGATAGGCGCTGCCGTCGCGGCCACGGCTTCGCTTCTAATTGGCCTGCCAACTTTTCGATTGCGCGGCCCCTACTTTGCAATCGCGACTATCGGGGTTAGCGAAGCCGTCCGCGTAGTGATGACAAACGTTGCCGTCACCGGAGGCGCCAGCGGCTACCGCCTTTCCGAGCACGGCAGCTTCAATCAACTTCTGCATTTCTATACGGCGCTATCGGTCGCTGTCGTCGCCGTAGCTATTTCCATCTTCGTCCGGCGTTCCAAATTCGGACTCGCGCTTGTCGCTATCCGCGAAGACGAAGGCGCAGCCTCCGATCTGGGCGTAAATCCGTTTCGCACCAAATTGCTCGCTCACGCGCTTGCCGCTGCATTGACGGGAGCAGCAGGCGGCGTCTACACAGGCTATGCCGCGTTTATTTATCCCCAGGGCGTCTTCGGGTTCGACATCAGCGTCGCGATCCTGCTGATGCCCATCATTGGAGGCGTTGGGACCGTCTGGGGCCCGGTGGTCGGCGCGCTCGTTTACGGCTTCGTGCACGAGGAGCTGATCGCATCCTTCCCCCAGCTCCACTTGCTGCTCTATGGTTCGCTCCTGATTTTGATTATCCTGTTTGAGCCGGGCGGCGTAATGGGATTGCTCGGCAAGATCGTTCGATTCGCGCGTTCTAGGAGCGGCCGTGGCGCCCATTCTTCGGCTTGATCGCATCAGCAAGAACTTCGCAGGTCTCGCGGCGTTGAAAGACGTAAGTTTCGACGTCGAGGAAGGCGGACTCTTTGGCTTAATCGGTCCAAACGGCGCGGGCAAGACCACCTTGCTGAGCGTTATCGCCGGATCGCAGTCGCCGAGTTCCGGCATCATCACGTTCCGGGGCCGGGACTTGACCGGCGCGCGATCCTTCCATGCTGTCCGCAGCGGTATCGCGCGCACCCATCAGGTGCCCAAGCCGTTTCGCTCGCTCTCCGTTCTCGAGAACGTCGAAGTCGGTTATCGCTTCGGCTGTCACGATCGTTCCGCGAGCGCTTCGAAAGATGCAGCCCAAGTTCTGGAATGGGTCGGAATCGGCCACCTGAAACAGATGCCCGCTTCCCGATTGTCCGTCGGCGATTTGAAGCGCCTCGAGCTGGCCCGCACACTCGCGGCGCGCCCCAAACTTTTATTGTGCGACGAAGTTTGCAGTGGCCTCACCGAAACTGAAGCCGCGTCCATACTCCGGTTGCTCGGCGAAATCCGCCGCGGCGGCACCACGATCCTCTACGTCGAGCACAATCTCCGGGCGATCATGTCGATCTGCGATCGCGTGATCGTGATGAACTACGGACAAAAGCTAGCTGAAGGCCCGCCCGAAGCCATGCAGAACGATCCCTCCGTTATCGAAGCTTACATCGGCAAGGCGGCGAGCGTTTAAATGGCGGCCGAGCGCAATCCGGAACGCTTGCTCGACGTCGAAAATCTCGACGTGGCGTACGACGCAATTCAGGTCGTCTGGGGACTGAGCCTAAGCGTGCGTCGCGGAGAAGTTGTCACCATTATAGGCGCGAACGGCGCGGGCAAGACAACCACTCTCAAAGCGATTGCGGGTCTGATTCCAGCTCGCAGCGGGAAGATCGTCTTCGATGCCGACGACCTCACCTCCAAATCCGCGAACGACCGCGTGCGCCATCATCTCTCCTTGATTCCCGAAGGCCGCCAATTGTGGTCCCGCATGACCGTGGAAGAAAATCTGCTGATGGGCGCGTTCCCCGCGCACCTTCGTAGCAGCGCACAAAAGAATCTCGAGCGGATTTACGATCTATTCCCCAGGCTCAAAGAACGGCGCGCGCAATTTTGCGGAACACTTTCCGGTGGCGAGCAACAAATGTGCGCCATCGGCCGCGGTCTGATGGCGGAGCCGCTCCTCCTTCTTCTCGACGAGCCTTCGCTCGGCCTCGCCCCGATCCTCGTCGATCAGGTTTTTCAGTTGATCCGCCGGATTGCCTCCGAAGGAGTCACGATTCTCCTCGCCGCCCAGAATGCGAATTACGCCCTGCAAATTTCCAACTATACTTACGTGATGGAATGGGGCCGCGTCCTCCTCGAAGGCCCAAGCGAGGAACTCCGCTCCAGCGATCACGTCCGTCGCGCATATCTGGGTGCAACCACCTAGCGCCTCGTGCGCACCCATTCTTTTCTAATTGCCCTGCAATTGACACCAAAGCGCGCCTGTGAAACTCTTCAATTTTGCAGAAGTAGGAAGGAGAGAAAACAGATGGAACTCACCCGCGAGCGCGTCTACGAAGCACTGCGAAAGTGTTACGATCCCGAAATTCCCGTCAATATCGTCGACCTCGGCTTGATCTACGACGTGCAGCACGACGCCGCGGGCAACGTAGCCGTGAAAATGACTCTGACCACCCAAGGCTGCCCCTCGGCTCTCGCCATCCCGGAACAAGTGAAGCAGCAAGTCGCCACGATCCCTGAAGTCCGCGACGTCAACGTGGAACTCGTTTGGGAACCTCCGTGGAATCCCAGCATGATCAGCGCGGCCGCACGCCAGCAACTCGGCATCGAAGTCTAGCGCACCATTTACTTTTTCAATCCTGTCCGCTAACGTTTCTATCCCCAGCTATTTATCAAGACGTCGCCAAAAAATCCGCTCGTCCCATGAGCGCTAGATGAGGAGGAAATCGTGGCCAATAAACCGCGCCAGAAGAAATCTCAAGTTACACCCGGTCACCCGATTCGCGTCGTTCCCATGCACCGGCCTGAAACCGAGGCCGCAGGCGTCTCCGTCGCACAGTCGGCGCCTCAGCTCATCTACCGCAACGGCCCCTTGCTAACGGCCGTCCAAGTCTTCACGATTTTCTGGGGCTCGGCCTGGCAGCAGCCGCCGCAAAGCGATTCCGTCCCACGCATCAATCAATTCTTCGATTTCATTCTCACCAGCACGCTCCTCGACCAGCTCGCCGAATACAGTGTTCCCGGAAAAAAAATCGGCCATGGCTCGCGCATTGGAACCGCCACTATCACATCGCCAAGTCCCGGCAAGTCCGTACAGGACAGCGCCATTCAAACAATGCTTCAACAGGAGATTTCCGCCGGCACCGTTCTTCCAGCTCCGACGCCCAACACTCTTTATTTCGTCATGCTTCCGCCCGGCGTGCAGGTGATCCAGGGAGGCAGCGCGTCCTGCACGGCATTCTGCGGATATCACGACGCGATCAACAGCAGCATCTTCTACGCAGTGATGCCCTACCCCGGATGCTCCGGCTGCACCGGAGGGCTCGCCGTATTCGACGCTCTCACCTCAACCACTTCCCACGAGCTCTGCGAGGCCATCACGGATCCAGTCCCCGGACAAGGGTGGTACGACGATAACAACGGTGAGATAGGTGACATCTGCGCGTGGAAAACTCGCAGCCTCGGCGCCTACACCATTCAGCTTGAATGGTCGAACAAAGCCTCTTCCTGCGTGTGACGCGCTACAAGTTCCAAAACGCAAAAAAAACGCGGCGAACCAGTCGATTCGCCGCGCTAGACACTTCGAGCCTTCGCCCGCGCGACCCAATCGCGCGGGTAAATCCCGCCTAAGCCTTCTTGGTCTTGTACCAGTCCGAGTTAATCGGCGTGAAACTTGCCCACTTCTCCGGCAGATCCTCGAGCGCGAATATCGCCGTCACCGGGCAGACCGGAACGCAGGCGCCGCAGTCGATGCACTCGTCGGGATGGATATAGAGCTGCGTCTCGGCTTCGAAACCCGCCTCGTCCTTTCGCGGGTGAATGCAGTCCACCGGGCAAACATCCACGCAGGCGGTGTCTTTCGTTCCGATACACGGCTCAGCAATCACATAAGCCATTATGCTTTCTCCTGGGAAAAAGACTTACAACAACCACTATAGCCAAAATCCGTTAGCCACTCAAAGTTGTTTTTTATATCACCCATCCCGCGCACGCGCAAGCCTGCCGCGGCGAGCTGAGCGCGATGCCCGTGCCGGTTGCCGCGTAACCCGCCAAACCGCTAGAATAGCGGAGTGAGGAATCGCAACTTGAGCAAACTTTTTCGCGGTCATCCGTGCCTTAGCTTCATAATTTTCCTTGTCCTCGTCGTAGCCGTTGGCCTCCCTGTCGCAGCTCAAACCGCGTCATCGCAGAAAACTGCGCCGGGAGCCGCTAAAAGCGCCGTCGCCGATCCCGTGCTGATCGACCTGGCTGGTTACAATCAAATCCTCGCCAAATATCGCGGAAAACCTCTGCTCGTGAATTTCTGGGCCACCTGGTGCGAGCCCTGCCGCGAGGAATATCCCATGCTCGTTGACCTCGCCAAGCAGTTCACGCCGCAAGGCCTCATCGTCGTCGGCGTCAGCATGGACGACGATTCCGACATGAACCTCGTTCGCCGCTTCCTCGTCCGCAACCATCCCGGTTTCCCAAATTACCGCCAGAAGCCGGGAATCGACCTCGACGCCTTTTATCAGGCCGTGAATCCTGAGTGGCGCGGCGCGATGCCGGAAACCGTTTTCTATTCCGCCGATGGACGCATCCTCGGCTCGTTCGTCGGCTCGCGCTCTCGCGAGGTTTTTGAACGAGACATTCGCGCGATCCTCGCTACCGGAACAAATGCCGGTAAGGCGCCCTCGACAGGCGGATCCAATAAGTAATTCCCTCGCTCTTTCATTGAATTGGTCGGACGGAGGCAGTCATTGCATGTTGCAAACGCGCGGAAATAAATTGACGTGGCTCGGCCACTCGGCTTTTCGCATCACCACTCCAAGGGGCAAAATCATCATCATCGATCCCTGGATACAATCGAATCCCGCGTGCCCCGACGCGCTCAAGAAAATCGACCGCCTCGACGTGATGCTCATCACCCACGGCCACTTCGACCACATCGGCGACGCCGTGGCCCTCGGCAAACAGCTCAAGCCCCAGATCGTCGCCATTCACGAAACATCCAAATGGCTCGAATCGAAAGGAGTCGCCAACATCAACGGGATGAACAAGGGCGGCACGCAAACGGTCGGTGAAATCGAAGTCACCATGGTCGACGCCGTCCACTCCTGCGGCATTCAGGACGGCGACCAAATCATCTACGGCGGCGAAGCCTGCGGCTACATCATTCGTCTCCCCGGCGGACTCACGCTCTACCACGCAGGCGACACGGCCGTCTTTGGCGACATGAAATTGATCGCCGATCTTTACGCCCCCAACGTCGCGCTGCTCCCCATCGGCGGCCATTACACGATGGGCCCGCGCGAAGCCACCCTCGCCATTCGCCTGCTCAACGTGCGCCATGTCGTACCCATGCACTTCGGAACGTTCCCGCTGCTCAAAGGCCGCCCCGAAGCTCTGCGCGACGCCACGCAAGACGTCGCCAACCTCGAAATCCACACCCTCAATCCCGGCGACTCGCTCGGCTAAGTCTCGCTTTCAGCTCCGACATTACCGATTCTGCGCGCAGCGCACCTCCTTTGCGCGGCCTCACCCACAGCATGTCCTTGATTCTCTCCCACGTGTCGTACCTGAGATCTTGTCCCGGAATCTCTTTAGAAGTTACACTCCACCAGTATGACAACAGCTGCTTCACCCGCAAGCGCCCTGAGTCGAAATTTAAAGCGGTGGTTTCGGCAGCAAGCACAACTTCAATTCCAGAAATCTTGCATCAGGAAATCCGCATATCGCCCATTTACAAAGCTCGCGCTCTACTATGCGCGAAAGTTCGTCGATGAAGTTGGAACGACAGAAAGCTTGTTCCCCATGGAGAATTGTGAAAATGAGAATTCTGCAATCGCAGTCAACGTCTCTCCAGAGCGGCCCTTTTGCGTCTTCATCTGCAATTCGATTCCGTCCAAGGACGTTGCAGGCGGTTTTGGTTCACCGAGTTATTGCCTGCCGCTTTTTTCTTACGCGGACAAGAACAACGAACGACGCGAGAATGTGACCCCGGAGGCGCTCAGGCGCTTCCAGGAAGTCTATTCCAGTGACATCACGCGCGCTGACATTTTCCATTACATTTACGCGTTGTTGCATCATCCCGTCTACCGCGTCCGCTATGCCGCCAATTTGAAACGCGAACTTCCCCGCATCCCGTTCGTTGGCCTGATCCCGAGCAAAAAAGGAAATGCCCTCGCAAGTTTCTTCCCGCTCGCCGCCGCGATGCAGAACGATGCAGAGCCACACCACAACCTCAGGGCGAGCGCGCAGCTTTTCCGTGCGTTCGCCGGCGCGGGCAAGAAGCTTACCTACTTACACCTGAATTACGAATCTGCCCAAGAGTTTCCGCTGAAGCGGTTGGAAAACAAGGCGGTCAAACTCGACTGGCGCGTGGAGGCCATGCGGCTGAACAAGGACAAGGGGACGCTGATCTACAACGAGTTCCTGACGTTGGGAAGCATTCCCCCCAAGGTGTATGACTACCGGCTTGGCAACCGAAGCGCGTTGGAATAGGTGATTGACCAATATCGCGTGACCCGCGACGAGAAGGGAAACATCGTCCGCGATCCGAACCGCCCGGACGACGAGCAATATATCGTACGGTTGGTCGGGCAGGTCATCAGCGTTAGCATCGAGACCCTGAAGATCATCAACAACCTGCCGTCTGTTGAAGCCGCGCCTTAAGAGAATCAAAAGTAGGGGTTCGCAACAGTGCCATCTACTTTTTTTCTTAATGCGGAAAATTCTTGGGGCTACCTCAAAAAAAACGCTTGAAATTCTTCGTTGAGTGTGAGACGATGTCTTATCAACCTAAAACTTAATAATATTTTTGTGCCCTGACGGCGGGGCCAGTGGAGCTGCACGTCTCCACACGGCGCGAGTGATCGCTGCCGCGATCCCCGCCAGGTACAAAGGCAGGCGCACGAACTCGCCACTGGCCGCATTAGGGCCGTGCGCGAGCGACATACGGGGCCGCCCAGGTCTCCGGTTAGGAGAGCCTGGGATTTAGTCGCCGCCCAAGTCCCCGGTCAGGGGAGCTTGGGAGATAAGGAGCGGTGTATCCCGGCAAGGGACACGACGAACGGGCG
>Ga0073928_10004248_pt1 | contig 21450 bp, 20 predicted proteins | sample PaiPotPPA55metaG_FD_76969 | JGI IMG/M metagenome (GOLD analysis project Ga0073928, IMG submission 76969) | Iron sulfur acid spring bacterial and archeal communities from Banff, Canada, to study Microbial Dark Matter (Phase II) - Paint Pots PPA... ...
ACGCGCCAAGTCGCACGCAATCTGAGGTCGCGCATTTCCGCTTGAATTGTGCTTTTGCTGAGGATATCACTCAGCTCTCATGTTGCATACCGCACTTCTGATGTCGGAAACATGATTTCTGCGGCGCAGCTGCGTGCCGCGCGCGCTCTCCTCGGCATTGACCAGCGCGAGCTGGCGAAACTTTCGCACCTTTCCCTGCCGACGATCCAACGGATGGAAGCGAGCGAGGGCGTGATTCGCGGCAATGTGGACTCGCTGATGAAGCTGGTGGGCGCTCTCGACGCGGCCGGCATCGAGCTCATCGGCGAGGGAGCGATCAGCCAGGCCGGCGGGCGCGGCGTGCGCCTCAAGGCGGGTCCGGCGAAAGGCGACGGGTGACGCATTCGATTTTCATGACGCGCTGGCGCATGGCAGGGCGAAGGCAGACCTAGATGCCGGTCATCATCGCGCTGTGGTGCGTGGCGGCGCTGTTCGCCCTCGCCTGCCTCGGCGTCGTCACGGCGCGGTGGCGGGCTGGGACGGCGCTCGTCTATGGCGGCTGCCTCGCTACGTCCGCCCTGGCCTTTAGCATCGCGCTCGGCCATCTCATCGCCGGCGGCGCGAATTCGACCCTGGTCCTGCCGCTCGGACTTCCCTGGGTTGGCTCGCATTTCCGTGTCGACTTGCTCGCGGCGTTCTTTCTCGCGGTGGTCAATCTCGGCGCTGGCGTAGCGAGCTGCTATGCGATCGGCCATGGCCGCCACGAAGCGGCGCCGCAGCGCGTTCTGCCCTTCTACCCCGCGTTCCTCGCCGCCATGAACCTCGTCATCCTCGCCGATGACGCCTTCACCTTCCTGCTGTCCTGGGAGTTCATGTCGCTGTCCTCGTGGGCGCTGGTGATGGCACATCATCGCGAGGCCGATAACGCGCGCGCCGGCTACGTCTATCTGGTCATGGCGAGCTTCGGGACGCTCGCCCTGCTGCTGGCCTTCGGCCTGCTCGCCGGACCCGAGGGCGGCTACGCCTTCGCCGCGATCCGCGCCGATCACCATCCGGAGGCGATCGCCGCTCTCGTCCTCGCGCTCGTGCTGCTGGGCGCCGGATCGAAAGCCGGGCTCGTGCCGCTGCATGTCTGGCTGCCCTTGGCCCATCCGGCGGCGCCGAGCCATGTCTCGGCGCTGCTGAGCGGCGTCATGACCAAGGTCGCGATCTACGGCTTCGTGCGCATCGTCTTCGACCTGCTCGGCGAGCCGAGCTGGTGGGCGGGCATGGTCGTCCTGGTGCTGGCGGCCGCCACGGCGCTGCTGGGCGTGCTCCACGCGCTGATGCAAACCGATCTGAAACGATTGCTGGCCTACAGCACGGTCGAGAATGTCGGCATCATCTTCATCGGCCTTGGCTTGGCCTTGGCCTTCCGCGCGAACGGCATGAGCGGCGCCGCCGCGCTCGCCTTCACCGCGGCCCTGTTCCACGTCCTCAATCATTCGCTCTTCAAGAGCCTGCTGTTCTTCGGCGCCGGCGCGGTGCTGACCGCAACGGGCGAGCGCGACATGGATCGCCTGGGCGGTCTCATTCACCGCATGCCGTGGGCGAGCTTCGCCTTTCTCGTCGGCTGCGCCGCCATCTCGGCGCTGCCGCCGCTCAACGGCTTCGTCTCCGAATGGCTGACCTTCCAGGCCATCCTCCTGAGCCCGGCGCTGCCGCAATGGGGCCTGAAAATTCTTACCGCCGCGGTGGGTGCCGTGCTGGCGCTGTCGGCGGCGCTGGTCGCCGCCGCCTTCGTCCGCGCCTTCGGCATCACATTCCTCGGCCGGCCGCGCTCGCCGGTCGCGGCCGCGGCCACCGAAGCGGACCGCTTCTCGCTGGCGGCCATGCTCTTTCTTGCGGTTCTCTGCCTTCTCTCCGGCATCCTGCCGGGTTACGTGATCGACGCGCTGGGGCCGCTGACGGAGAGCGTCGTCGCCGGCCGCCTACCGCTCCAGGCGAGCGTGCCGTGGCTGGCCATCGTGCCGGTCAGCGAGAGCCGCAGCTCCTATGACGGGATGCTTGTCTTCGTCTTCATCGCGCTCTCGGCGCTGCTCTCGGCCACCGCGATCCACCGGCTGGCCTCGCGGGCGCTGCGCCGCGCCCCGGCCTGGGATTGCGGCTATCCCGATCCGAGCCCGCTGACGCAGTACAGCGCCGGCAGCTTCGCGCAGCCGCTCCGCCGCGTTTTCGGCACCATCGTGTTCCGCGCCCGCGAGCGTGTCGAAATGCCGCCGCCCGGCGATGCCGGCCCGGCGGTGCTCCGGGTCGACTTGCACGATCTGGTGTGGGAGTGGCTCTACGCGCCGATCGCGCGTGCGGTGAATGTCGCGGCGGATCGGCTCAACCATCTGCAGTTCCTGACGATCCGGCGCTATCTCAGCCTCGTCTTCCTGGCGCTGATCGCGCTTCTGCTGGTCTCGGCTTTATGGCTCTGATCGACGCTCTTGCCGTCCAAGGCGCGCAGATGCTGCTGGTTCTCCTCGTGGCGCCGGCGCTGGTCGGGCTGGTGCGCAAGATCAAGGCGCGTCTCCTGCGCCGCCGCGGCGCGCCGGTGTTCCAGCCCTACCGCGACCTGCTCCGCCTCCTGCGCAAGGAGGTCGTGCTCGCGGAGAATGCGAGCTGGCTCTTCCGCGTCACGCCCTATCTGGTCTTCGCCGCCGGCTGGGTTGCTGCCGCTCTCGTGCCGACCTTCGCCACGGGCCTCATGTTCAGCTGGTCCGCCGACCTCATCGCCATCATTGCGCTGCTGGCCAGCGGGCGCTTCTTTCTCGCCCTCGCCGGCATGGATGTCGGCACCAGCTTCGGCGGGATCGGATCGAGCCGGGAAGTCATGATCGCGTCGCTCGCCGAGCCGGCCATGATCATGATCGTGTTCACGCTCGCGCTGATCGCCGGCTCGACCCAGCTGTCGACCATGGCCGCCTTCATGGACTCGCCCGCGGTCGGATTGCGCGTATCGCTGGCCCTCGCGCTGATCGCGCTGGTCATCGTCGCCCTCGCCGAGAACGGGCGCATCCCCGTCGACAACCCCGCTACGCACCTCGAGCTCACCATGGTGCACGAGGCGATGGTGCTCGAATATTCGGGGCGTCATCTGGCGCTGATCGAGCTCGCCGCAGCGCTTAAATTGCTGCTCTACGTCTCGCTGATCGCCTGCCTGTTCGTGCCGTGGGGGTTGGCTCGGCCGGCGCAAGGCACGGTGCCGGAGCTCGTCGGCGCGGCCGCCTACCTCGCCAAGCTCGCCGCCGGCGGCGTCCTTCTCGCCGCATTCGAGACCGCGATCGCCAAGATGCGGGTCTTCCGCGTGCCCGAGTTCCTCGGCGCCGCTTTGATGCTCGGCCTGCTCGCCGTGCTCCTGCGATTCATCTCCGGCAGCTTCTAGATGGATCGCCTCGATTTCGACATTTCCCATCTGCTGGCTGGCGGGCTCGTCCTGCTCAGCTTCGTTCTTCTCTACCAGGACCGGCTTTACGCGCTGCTCAACGTCTACGCCCTCCATGCGCTCACCTTGGCGCTGTCGGTCGCCTGGCAAGCCTACATTCAGGACGCGCCCCACCTCTATGTGACGGCGGCGATCGCGCTGTGCTTCAAGGCCATCGCCATCCCGACCGTGCTGCGGCGGATCGTCAAACGGCTTGGCATCCACCGCGAGATCGAGACGGCGGTCGGCATCGGCTTGACCATGCTGGCCGGCATCGCGCTGGTCGCGCTGTCCATGGTCGTCATGCTGCGCGTGACCGGCAAGGCGAACCCGATCGCGCGCGAGGATCTCGCCCTGGCGCTCGCCGTCGTGCTGCTCGGGCTCCTCATCATGGTGACGCGCCGCAACGCCGTGAGCCAGGTGGTGGGCTTCATGTCGCTCGAGAACGGATTGGTGCTTGCCGCGACCGGCGCCAAGGGCATGCCGCTCGTCGTCGAGATCAGCGTCGCCTTCTCGATCCTGATCGCCTTCATCGTCATCGGCATCTTCCTCTTTCGCATCCGCGAGCGCTTCGACACGGTGGATGTGCAGGCGCTCGACCGCTTCCGCGGAGAGCGCCGATGATGAGGATCCCGTTCGGCGCCACGGAGGCGGTCCTGCTCATTCCGCTGTGCGCGGCGGCCGTGCTCGCGCTCCTGCCGGGCTATCGGCCCGCCGCGCGCCTCAATGTCTTCGCCGCCTTCCTGACGCTGCTCGCCGCGCTGTCCCTGCTTTTCGGAGAGCATCCGGCGCCCGGTCATTACCTGATCGTCGACGACCTCAACGTCGTCTTCGTCGCGCTCAATACGCTGGTCGGCTTCACCACCAGCATCTTCAGCGCCAGCTATGTCGGTCACGAGCTGGAAACCGGCCGGCTGACGCCCGCCTATCTGCGCTTTTATCACGCCATGTATCAGATCCTGATGTTCGCCATGAATCTGGCGCTGGTGGCGAACAATATCGGGCTCATGTGGGTGGCGATCGAGATCGCCACCCTGACCACCGTGATGATGGTCGGCATCTACCGCACCCACGAGGCGCTCGAAGCGGCGTGGAAATATTTCATCCTGGGCAGCGTCGGCATCGCCTTGGCGCTGTTCGGCACCATCCTCGTCTATGTCGCGGCGGAGCCGGTGATCGGCGAGGGTCTCGACGCGATGGTGTGGACCGAGCTGGTCGGCCATGCCGCTGCGTTCGATCCCGCCTTGTTGAACGTCGCGTTTGTCTTCCTGCTGCTCGGCTACGGCACGAAGGTCGGCCTCGCGCCGCTCCACGCCTGGCTGCCCGATGCCCATGCCGAAGGCCCGACGCCGATCTCGGCGGTGCTCTCGGGGCTGCTGCTCAACGTCGCGCTCTACGCCGTGCTGCGCTTCAAGGTGCTGATGACCGCCAATGAGGCGGCCGTCGCGCCCGGTCCGCTCATGGTGACGCTGGGCCTCGTCTCGCTCGTCTTCGCCGCGTTCATGCTCTACCGGCGCCGCGACATCAAGCGGATGTTCGCCTACTCGTCGATCGAGCATATGGGCATCATCGTGTTCGCCTTCGGCATGGGCGGCCCGCTGGCGAATTTCGCCGGACTGCTGCACATGACCATGCACAGCCTCACCAAATCGAGCATCTTCTTCGCCGTCGGCCACATCGCGCAGGTCAAGGGCACGCAGCGGATCAGCGAGATCGGCGGCCTCACCGAGACGCACCCCTTGCTCGGCTGGAGTCTCGTCCTCGGCGTCGTCGCGATCGCCGGGCTGCCGCCGATGGGTATTTTCACGAGCGAGTTTCTGGTGGTGAGCTCGACGTTTGCGCGCTCGCCGCTTCTCGCGATCCTCCTCGTCTTCGGCCTGCTGATCGCTTTCGGCGCGCTGCTGCTGCGCCTGAACGGCCTTGCCTTCGGCGAGCCGCGCGGCGGCACGGCGTCCGTCAAGGCCTCCTATGCGCCGCTCTTCGCGCATCTGGCCCTCGTCTTCGCCGCCGGCATCTACCTGCCGCCGCAGCTGGTGGCGTGGTTCCGGCATGTATCGAGCCTCCTCGGGTAGGGCGCGGGCGCCATGGCAGCACTGGACGAGCTGATGGGAATGGCAAGGCGGGTCGACGCGCACCGGCCCAATCCGCGCGCCGTCGTCGACGTGGCGGGATGGCGGCTTGCCGGCGCGGCGCTGCGCGACGGGCGTGCGACCCTGCTCGGCCTGTGGGGCGACCGCGCCGCCGTGCACATGGCGCTGCTCGACGAATCGGCCGGCGATTTCGGCGTGTTGAGCCTCGACTGCGCGACTGGGCGCTTTCCCTCGATCGGCGCGGTGCATCCCCCGGCGATCCGGCTCGAGCGCGCGATCCGCGATCTGCTCGGCCTCGAGCCCGAAGGCGCGCCGGACACGCGCCCCTGGCTCGACCATGGCCGGTGGGATCTGGCGCACCCGCTCGACCGCGCGCCGCAGCCGCGGCACGGCGAGCCCGCGCCTTATGTTTTCCTCGCCGCCGAGGGCGAAAGCCTGCATCAGATCGCGGTCGGTCCGGTCCATGCCGGCATCATCGAGCCCGGGCATTTCCGCTTCACCGCCGGCGGCGAGACCGTGGTCCGGCTCGAGGAGCGCCTGGGCTACGCCCATAAGGGCATCGAAAAGCTGATGGAAGGCGCCGATCTCGACCGCGCGGCAAAGCTCGCCGGGCGGACCTCCGGGGACAGCACGGTGGCCTACGCCATCGCCTTCGCGCGTGCCGCCGAAGCGGCGCTCGGCATGGAGGCACCCCCGCGCGCCCACTGGCTGCGCGCGCTCATGGCCGAGCTCGAGCGCGTCGCCAATCATTTCGGCGACATCGGCGCGATCTGCAACGACGCGTCTTTCGCGCTGATGCACGCGCACTGCGCCGTGCTGCGCGAACGCGTGCTGCGTGCCGCCGATGCCGCGTTCGGTCATCGCCTGATGCGGGATTGCGTCGTGCCGGGTGGGGCTGCCGTCGACCTCGCGCCGGCCGGCGCGGCCGCCCTTCGCGCGCTTCTCGATGAAGCGCAGCGGCGCTTCCCGCCGCTGATCGCGCTCTACGACAACACCACGTCGCTGCAGGACCGCACCGTCGGCACCGGCGTGCTCCGGCCGGAGCTCGCCCGGCGCTTCGGGGCGGGAGGGTATGTCGGCCGCGCCTCGGGCCGAGGTTTCGATGCGCGCCGCAGCCCCGGCTATGCGCCCTATGACCGGCTGGAATTCGCCGTGCCGGTGCGCGAGGAGGGCGATGTCGACGCGCGCGTCTGGATTCGCATCCGCGAGGTCGAGCAGAGCCTGGACTTGATCGGGCAGATGCTCGAGCGCATGCCCACGGGTGCAATCCGCGCCCCGTTGCCGCGTATCGGCCAATCCGCCGAAGGCGTCGCCTTGGTCGAAGGGTTCCGCGGCGACATTCTGGCATGGTTGCGGCTCGGCGGCGACGGCACGGTCGAGCGCTGCCACCTGCGCGACCCGTCCTGGTTTCAATGGCCGCTGCTCGAAGCGGCCATCGACGGCAACATCGTCGCCGATTTTCCGCTGTGCAACAAATCGTTCAATTGCTCCTACTCCGGCCACGATCTCTGAGGGGCGCCGCGCCATGCGCAAGCTCTTGTTCGAAGGATTGATCCGATCGCCGCTGACCGAGCCTGCGCCCGTGCCCGACGATGCCGCGTTGGCGGAGCTGGCGGCCGCGCTCGATCGCGCGGCGCGGCGCCGGCTCGGCCGCAGCCTCTCCATCCGTGAGGTCGATGCCGGCTCGTGCAACGGCTGCGAGCTCGAGATCCACGCGCTCAGCAATGCCTTTTACGATCTCGAGCGCTTCGGCCTGCGCTTCGTCGCCTCGCCCCGCCACGCCGACGTGCTGCTCGTCACCGGCCCGGTGACCAAGAACATGCGCGAGGCGCTGCAGCGCACCTACCGCGCGACGCCCGATCCCAAATGGGTGGTGGCCGTCGGCGACTGCGCCCGGGACGGCGGCATGTTCGCCGGCAGCTACGCCTGCCTCGGCGGCGTCGCCGCCATCGTGCCCGTCGATCTGCACATCGCCGGCTGCCCACCGCCGCCGGCGCAGATCCTCAGGGGATTGCTGGCGCTGCTGTCGGATGAGTTCGCGCGAAAGTAGCGGCTCCCTGCAGCAGCAGCTGCATCAGCCGCGCGAGAATGCCGAGGCTTTTTCTTCGGCTCGGCGTCGGGACGCGCTATCCTCGGGGCACCCTGTCTTTCGCTGTCGCTAGCGAGGAGTGTCATCCATGTTTCCGAACCACGCCTGTTTCCCGCGCCGTACCTTTGCCGCGCTCGGCGTCATCGCCGGCGTTGCGCTGACCGCTATGGCCGGTGCTCGCGCCCAGAGCGGCACCTTCGGCACCGATCAGCGCTATTGCGACCACAGCGCGATGTCGCAGGTATTGAGCACGTCGAAAGGCAACCTCATCGGCAGCGCCGCGGGCGGTGCCGCCGGCGGCCTGATCGGCAACCAGCTCGGCAAGAGCAGCGGCAAGGGCGTGATGACCGTGCTCGGAGTCCTCGGCGGCGCGCTCGCCGGAGGCTATGTCGGCCGCTCGATGGATCAGACCGACCAGGGCTGCGTCGGCCAGTCGCTGCAGAACGCCCCGGCCAATCAGCCCGTCGCCTGGCAGAACCCCGACAGCGGCTCGAGCTACTGGGTGACGCCGACCCGCGACCGCGACGGGCCGAACGGCGAGAAGTGCCGCAATTTCGTCACGGACGCGGTGGTCCATGGCCGGCCGACCAAGACCGAAAGCACGGCCTGCCGCCAGCCCGACGGCACCTGGATACCCGTCTCCAAGACGACTTTGGAGCCGATCCGTCCGCGCCAGTCCGAGGGCGGTACCGCGCTCTCCGATGATACCGTCTTCAAGGTGCAGCAGCGGCTGCACGAGCTGGGCTTCTATGTCCGCGACAACATCGACGGCCAATGGGGCCCGAGCACCGCGGCGGCGGTCAAGAATTTCCAGCGCAGCAAGGGCATGAACCCGACCGGACAGATCGATCTGCCGACCTTGACGGCGCTCGACCTGACGGCGGATGACAACCAGGCGCAGCCGCGGAACTGAGAGCCGGCCGCCGCAAGCAACAGGTGCTTGCCGCCATCGAGCGGCGGCGGCGTGGTGCACGCCGTGGCGCCTGTGCTAGCCTGCCTCCGCCGGCCTGACTTTGGAGATCGGGATGCTTTCGCGCCAGCAGATCGAGCAATACCGCGAGACCGGATGGCTGGTCGTCGAGGACATGCTCGACGCGCCGCTGCTGGCGCAGGCGAGGGGCGTCATCGCCGACTTCGTCGCCAAGGCCGCGGGGATGAGCGCCCATGACGACGTCTACGATCTCGAGCCGGGGCATCGGCCGGAGGCGCCGCGCGTGCGGCGCATCAAGACGCCGCACAAGAACCATCCGCTGTTCTGGGAGATCGCCAAGCTGCCCAAGCTCGTCGGCGTTCTCAAGCAGTTGCTCGGGCCGTCCGGCGTCCGTCTGCACGGCTCGAAGATCAACCTCAAGGCTCCGGAATACGGCTCGCCCGTCGAATGGCATCAGGACTGGGCGTTCTATCCGCACAGCAATGACGACGTCCTCGCCGTCGGCGTCATGCTCGACGACATGCTCCCGGAGAACGGGCCGCTGCTGGTGCTGCCGGGCAGCCACCGCGGACCGGTCCACGACCACCACCTCGACGGCTATTTCGTCGGCGCGATGGATCCGACGCGCGTCGCGCTCGATTTCTCGGGGGCCGTCGCGCTCACGGCGCCCGCCGGCGCGATGAGCTTCCACCACGTCCGGCTCGTGCACGGCTCGGCGCAGAATCTGTCGCAGCGGCCGCGGCAGCTGCTGCTCTACGAGTATTCCGCCGCCGACGCCTGGCCGCTGCTGGCGATCAAGAGCGTCGACGAGTTCAACGCGCGCCTCGTCGCGGGCGCGCCGACGATCGTGCCGCGGCTGACCGAAGTGCCGGTGCGCATGCCGCTGCCGCCCGCGCCGCGCCAGGGCTCCATCTACGAGAACCAGACCCTGGCGAAGAACCGCTACTTCGCCATCCGCGAGGACGCGCGCATCTAGCCGTACTGTCGATGGTATGATCCGCGCCTAGCGCCGCTCGTGAGCCGGAGCGGACGCCGAAAGAACACGGCTTGTCGACAGCGTAATTTCCCGGCGAATTTTCTCGCCGCTGTACGCGCAGAAATTTGGTTGTGCCGGTAAATGCGCCCTTGGGACTATGGCACTATTCGCCGGAAAGCGCAGCAACGCGCTCATCCGTCGTCCACCGACGAAAATCGACGGGAGGGGAAGATGCCTGGTGCAACTCAAGGCTTCGACGCTATCGTCATCGGCGCAGGCTTTTCCGGCATTCACATGCTCAAGGCGCTGCGGGACAAATTGGGCCTCAAGGCGCGGGTCTATGAAGCCGGCGAGACCGTCGGCGGCACCTGGTACTGGAACCGCTACCCCGGCGCGCGCTGCGATTCCGACGCCTACATCTATTGCTTCACCTGGGACAAGCAGCTCCTGCAAGAGTGGGAATGGTCCGAGCGCTATCCCGAGCAGCCCGAAATCCTCAAATACCTCGAGCATGTCGCCGCACGCCATGATCTGAAGCGCGACATGCAGTTCAACACTCGCGTGACAGGCGGCGAGTTCGACGAGCGCGCCAATTTGTGGCGGGTGCGGCTCGACAACGGCGAGGGAGTCACGGCGCAGCACCTCATCGCCGCCGTGGGCAGCCTCTCGGCCACCAACATGCCACCGTTCAAAGGCCTCGAGCGGTTCAAAGGGAAGTGGTACCACACCAGCCGCTTCCCGCACACCGGCGTCGATTTCACCGGGAAGCGCGTGGCCGTGGTCGGCACCGGCGCCACCGCGGTGCAGGCCATTCCCGAGATCGCGCAGCAGGCAAAGCACCTCACCGTGTTCCAGCGCACCGCCAATTACTGCGTGCCGGCGCGCAACGGCAAGGTCGACCCGGAGCTGGTGAAGGCGCGAAAGGCGGATTACGACGGCATCGTCAAGCGCATCCGCGAATCGTTCTTCGGCCAAGAGCATTATTTCATTCCGAAGTCGGCGCTCGAAGTCACCGCCGCGGAGCGCGAGCGTGACTTCGACCGGATGTGGGACGCCGGCGGTTTCGCCTTCTGGCTCGCCAACTACCAGGACATGTTCTTTGTTCAGGAGGCCAACAACCTCTGCGCCGACTACATCAAGCGCAAGATCCGCAACACGGTGAAAGACCCGGCCGCCGCCGAGAAGCTCATCCCCAAAGGCTATGCCTACGGCACCAAGCGCCAGCCGCTCGACACCAACTACTACGAGACCTTCAACAAGGACAACGTGCTTCTGGTCGACGCCAAGACCGACGGCGCTATCGAGGAAATCACCGAGAAGGGCATCCGCGCCGGCGGCAAGGAATACGCGTTCGACATCATCGTCTTCGCCACCGGTTTCGACGCCATGACCGGCCCGCTCAAGGCGCTCAACCTGAAAGGCCGCGGCGGCCGCACGCTGGGCGACGAGTGGGCGCAAGGTCCGCGCACCTATCTCGGCATCTCCATCGCCGGTTTCCCCAACTTCTTCACGATTACCGGCCCGCAGAGCCCGTCGGTATTGTCGAACATGCCGGTGTCGATCGAGCAGCATGTCGAGTGGATCGCTGATTGCATCGACAACATGCGCAAGGCCGGCATGACCACCATCGAGGCGACCACGCAGGCGCAGGAGCAGTGGGTCGGCCATGTCAACGAGATCGTCAGCGCGACGCTGATGCCCGGTGCCAATTCCTGGTACATGAGCGCCAACATCCCCGGCAAGCCCCGCGCCTTCTTGCCCTATCTGGCGCCCGAAGGCGTCGGCGGCTACCGGCGCAAATGCGACGAGGTCGCGGCCAAGAACTACGAGGGCTTCCAATTGGCGTGAGCCGAATTCGGCACAGCAGTGGGGCGAGGCGACAATCAGCGAATTGTCCGGTCAATATAAAACAGGGAGGAGACGATGATCGCCAACAGCTATTACAGTCAGGAACTGCACGGCCCTTACGAGGTCGAGAACATCGGCAACCTCGATCTGGAAGAAGGTGGCACCATTCGCGACTGCAAGCTCGCCTACGCGGCCTTCGGCCAGCTCAACGCCGGCCGTGACAACGCGATCCTGGTGCCGACCTGGTACTCCGGCACCAACAAGATCATCGAGCAGGTGTTCATCGGCAAAGGCCGCGCGCTCGATCCCGACAAGTATTTCATCCTCGTCGTCAATCAGATCGGCAGCGGCCTCTCCTCCTCGCCGCACAACACGCCCGGGCCGGCCGGTATGGCGAATTTCCCGCATGTGCGCATCGGCGACGACGTGCGGGCGCAGCACAAGCTCGTGACCGAGAAATTCGGCCTGAAGAGCCTGACGCTGGTCGTCGGCGGCTCCATGGGCGCGCAGCAGACCTATGAGTGGGCGGTGCGTTACCCGGACATGGTGAGGCGCGCCGCGCCCATCGCCGGTACGGCGAGAAACACCGTCCATGATTTCCTCTTCACCGAGACGCTGGTCGACGCGATCACGTCGGACCCGGGGTTCGACAAGGGCTTTTACACATCGTCGGCGGATGTGCGGGAAGGTCTGCTGCGCCACGCCAAGATGTGGGCGGTGATGGGGTGGAGCACCCATTTCTTCCAGGAGAATCGGCACAAGGCGCTGGGCTTCTCGTCCCTGGACGATTTCATCATCAACTTCATGTATGCCTATTTCGCCGTGATGGATCCGAACGATCTGCTGTGCATGGCGTGGAAATGGCAGCGCGGCGACGTCAGCCGTCACGCCGGCGGCGACCTGCGCGCGGCGCTCGGCCGCATCAAAGCCAAGACCTTCGTGATGCCGATGTCGTCAGACATGTTCTTCCCGCCGGACGACTGCCAGGCCGAGTGGCGGCTCATTCCCGACGCCGAGTTCCGCCCCATCAAGACCGTCGACGGGCACCTCGCCCTGTTCGGCGCCGATCCCAACGCGATCGCCCAGCTCGACAAGAACCTCGGCGACTTGCTGGCGACGAAAATTTGAAGGCGACGGCGACCGTGCGACCGGCGCAGGGGGAGACTGCGCCCGGTGAGCATGAACAGGAACAACAAGACTGGGGTTTACGAGCGAGGTAGCGACAAGTTGGCCAGTGATTTGCTGGCAGCATCGACGGTGGTACGGCGCGCTTCCGCAGGGGCCATGTTCCGGCGCTGCGGCGTCAGGACGGTGCGGCAGGCGAGCAGCAGCTTGCGCGCCTCGTGCGCCCATTTCGATTCGGCGTCGAGGCGGATGTAGCGCTCCAGCACGGGAACCGCGTCGCGGATGCGATCGGTGCGGATGTAGAGGGCGGCGAGGTTGTAGAGCGGGTCGGCATAGTCGGGCTCGGCGAGCACCGCGCGCTCGAGATGGGCGATCGCCTCGTTGTTGTTGCCGGCACCCATGGCGAGATGGCCGAGGTTGAAATGCGCTTCGGCGAAGTCGGGCTCGGCGTCGACCGCGGCGAGGTAATGCGCCTTCGCCTCGGCGAGGCGGCCGAGATCGCGCAGCACATTGCCGATGTTGAAGCGGATGACGGGATCGCGCGGCGACGCGCTGAGACAGGCGTAATAGAGGCGCTCCGCCAGCAGCAGCGCGCCCGAGCTCTCCGCCTCCTCCGCCGCCTCGAACAGCGCGTCCGGATCGGGCGGCGGCTGCACCCAGGCGAAGCGCATCTGTCCGTCGAGCTCGGCGAGCACGTCGCCGATGCGCATCATCAGCTCGCCCGAGGGGGCGATGTCGAGCCGCGTCAGATCGTGCGCGCCGCCGCCGCGCCGCCGGCGGCGGAGCTCGGTCGCGGCGATCAGCACCATGTCCAGCGAGACGCCGCGCCGCCGCAGATTGGCGACATGCTGCGCGACCTTGAGATCGTTGAAGCCGAACTGTCCGCCCGCAGGCGTCAGGACATCGAACAGCGACAGGAGGCGAACCTCCTCGCGCGTCAGGCCGGCGAGGCTCAGGAGACGCGTTTCCTCGATGTCCTTGCCCTGGAGCGCCGGCACGAGCCCGAGCGCGCGCAGGAACGCCTCCTCGCTGAGGCAGCGCGATGGCTCCATCGCGCGCAGCGCCGCGAATGCCGGCGAGGCGATGCGTCCGGCCGCTTCGTGCGTGACGACGGCGAAATCGGTGTTTCGATTGAGACGGCGATGCAGCTTGGCGCCGCGGCCGGCGAGCTCGCGCTCGACGCGGCTTTTCGGCAGCCGCTCGAAACGCCCCGCGACGAAGAAGCTGCTGCCCTCGAAGCGCAATCCACCCATGTCAACCCGCTCGGCGGTTCGAGCCCTTCTGCTTGCCGCGCGCCGGCGCCTTCTTCTCCTCGGCGGCGGCCGCGCCGGGCTCGCGCCCGCGCGTCGGCTTGCTCGAGGCCGGCGGCTTCATCGTCTCCAGCGACTTCTTCAGCGCCGCCATGAGGTCGATGACCGGCGCCGGCTCCGCCACCTCGGTGGTGACGATCTGCTCGCCCTTGAGCTTCGCCTTGATGAGGTCGGTGAGCGCCGCCTGGTAGCGGTCGGCGAACAGGCGCGGATCGAACGCGCCGCTCTTCTGGTTGACGATCTGCTGCGCCAGGGCGACGGCCGATTCGTCGAGCGGGCCCTCCTCGATATCCGCGAAATAGGCCTCCTCGGTGCGCACTTCCTCGGCCGCGCGCAGGGTGCGGATCATGATGCCCTTGCCGCGTGGGGTCAGCAGCACCGCGCGCTCGCGCGAGGACAGCACCAGCCGGCCGATGCCGGCCTTGCCTTCGCGTTTCATCGCTTCGACGATGACGCGGAAGGTCTCGTTCGCCATCTTGCCGTCGGGCGCCAGCCAATAGGGGCTGTCGAGGTAGAGGGCGTCGATCTTGTCGTCATCGACGAACTGCGTCACGTCGATGACGCGGTTGCTCTCGACTTGGATCTTGTCCATCTCCTCGTCGGAGACGATGACGTAGCGCCCCTTCTCGAACTCGTAGCCCTTCAGCAGCTCCTCGCGCGGCACCGCTTTTCCCGTGGTCGGGTCGGTCGGCACCATGGAGATGCGCGACATGGAGCCGGGCGCCAGGTTGTTGAAGGAGATCTTCTCGGCGCTGCTCGACGCGGGGTAGAGCCGCACCGGGCAGGAGACGAGGCTTACCCGCAAATACCCTTTCCAGCTCGATCTTGGGGCCGCCATGATGTGTCCTTTCGTTCTCTAGGATAGACCGAGGTTGTCCGCCGCGCCATGGTCTTGCAGGGCCGCGTGCCGGGCCGGCGGCAGCGAGGCTTGCCACCAGGTCCATATTTCCTTTACGCAGCTGCGCCTAAAGAATGCCTTAAGGCATGGCGGCCGCCGCCAGGAGTGAGCTTTCCATGGGTCTGCGGGAATATCGGCGCAAGCGCGACTTCACCCGGACGCCCGAGCCGGCCGGGTCGGAATCGCGCGGCCGCAAGCAGAAGAAGCTCGGCTATCTCATCCAGATGCATGCGGCGCGCCGCCTGCATTACGATTTTCGCCTCGAGCTCGACGGCGTCCTCAAGAGCTGGGCGGTGCCGAAAGGCCCGAGCCTCGATCCCCAGGCGAAGCGCCTCGCCGTCCATGTCGAGGACCATCCCATCGAGTACGGCGAGTTCGAGGGCGTCATTCCCGCCGGCGAATATGGCGGCGGCACGGTGATGCTGTGGGACCAAGGCTGGTGGGAGCCGATCGGCGACGCCGCCACGGCTTACGCCAAGGGCCACCTAAAATTCACGCTGCACGGCGAGAAGCTGCACGGCGCCTGGGCGCTGGTGCGCATGAAAAGCCGGCGCGAGGGCGACAAGGGCGACAACTGGCTGCTGATCAAGGAGCAGGACAAGGACGCGCTGCCCGGCAGCGACGACGCGATCGTCGTGCAGCAGACGCTGAGCGCCAGCACCGGCCGCGACATGGCGGCGATCGCCAAGCAGGCCGACCGCGTGTGGAGCTCGAAGCGTGGCGAGATCACCCAGGAGAAATCGAAGACGGCGAAGGCCGGCGGCAAGAAGGCCAAATCGTCCGGGCCTGTGCTCGATCCATCGCGCATCGCCGGCGCCAAGCGCGTCAAGGCCATGCCGCGCCTTGCGCCGCAGCTGGCGACAGCGGCCGAGGTCGCGCCGCGCGGCGACGAGTGGCTGCATGAGATCAAGTTCGACGGCTATCGCATGCTTGCCTATCTGCGGCACGGCAAGGTCGAGCTGCGCAGCCGCAAGGACCTCGACTGGACGGAGAAATTTCCCGAGCTGGCCGAGGCGCTGTCGCGGTTGCCGGTGGACGAAGCGGTGCTCGACGGCGAGGTCGTCCACTATACCGAGAAGGGGGTGACCAGCTTCTCGGGGTTGCAGAACGCTCTCGCCGAGCGCGATGCGGCGAACCTCGTCTACATGGCCTTCGATCTCCTGTTCTTCGATGGCTGGGACCTCACCGGCGCCGGGCTCGAGGATCGCAAGGCGGCGCTGCACGCCTTCCTTGAAGCCGATCCGCTGCCGACGATTCGCTACAGCGACCATCAGCTCGGCGCCGGCCCCGACTTCTTTGCCGCCGCGTGCAAGGTGGAGCTTGAGGGCATCGTCTCGAAGCGCCGCGACGCGCGGCATCAGCCCGGCCGCGGCTCGGCCTGGGTCAAGGTGAAATGCGGGAAGCGCGAGGATCTCGTCATCGTCGGCTTCACCGATCCCGCCGGCACGCGCGCCGGGTTCGGCGCGCTGCTGATGGGTTACCACACGCGCGACGGCGATCTCATCTATGCTGGCCGCGTCGGCACCGGCTATGCTGACAAGCTGCTCGACGCGCTGCGCCGCCAGTTGAGCGCGCTGGAGCAGCGCAAGGCGACGGTGAAGCTGCCGGCCGGGCTCTCCGCGCGCGGCACGCACTGGGTCAAGCCCGAGCTCGTGGCCGAGGTGGCATTCTCCGGCTGGACGGCGGACGGCATTCTGCGCCAGTCGAGCTTCGTCGGCGTGCGCGAGGACAAGTCGCCGGACGAGGTCGTGCTCGATCCTTTGGCGGCGCCGCGCTCACCCTCGCCAGCGCAGCCGAAAGCGAAGATCGGCCGTGACGGCGCGGCGGTCGTCGAGGGCATCCGCGTTACCCATGCCGCGCGCGAGGTCTATCCCGAGCCTGGGATCACCAAGCTGGCGCTGGCCGAATTCTACGCCGAGATTGCCGAGTTCATGTTGCCGCATGTGGCGCGGCGGCCGCTCAGCCTGCTGCGCTGCCCGGAAGGGGTCGCCGGCCAACGTTTCTTCCAGAAGCACCTGATGCCCGGCACTCCCGCCGCCATCAAGCGCATTCCGGTGCCGATGAAGGAGGGCATCGAGGACTACCTGATGATCGAGGATGCCGCCGGCCTCGTCGCGCTGGTGCAGATGAGCGTGCTGGAGATCCATCCCTGGGGCTCGACCATCGATCACCTGGAGCAGCCGGACCGCCTCACCTTCGATCTCGATCCGGACGAGGGGCTCGGCTGGGACCAGGTGGTGGCCGGTGCCGTCGCGGTGCGCGAGTTGCTGCAGACCCTGGGATTGCGCAGCTTCGTCAAGACCACCGGCGGCAAGGGGCTGCACGTCGTCGTGCCGATCAAGCCGACGCTCGAATGGGACGCGGCCAAGGAATTCACTCGCGGCGTCGTGTCGATGCTCGTCGATGCCGCGCCCAATCTTTACACGGCGTCGATGGCGAAGAAGGCGCGCGGCGGCCGCATCTTCATCGACTATTTGCGCAACGGCCGCGGCGCGACCGCGGTTGCCGCCTACTCGACGCGCGCCAGGGCGGACGCGACGGTCTCCGTGCCGGTGACCTGGGGCGAGGTCGAGGGCGGATTGCGCTCCGACCGCTTCACGGTCTTGACGCTGCCGGAGTATCTGCGCGCGCGCGCCGCCGATCCCTGGGCGGAGCTGGCGACGACGAAGCAGACGATCGCCGCGCGGGTGCTGAAGAGGTTGGGGATTTCCTGACGCGCCTCGCTAGGGACCGCGCGCCGTACCGGCCGAGCGGAAGCGCTCCGCGGAGCGGGTGCGCGCCTTGGCCGCCTCGACGTCGCGGTCGCGCGGCGGTGCGTTGGTGACGAGAGAATCGAGCAATTCGTGCGCCGCTCTGGCCACCTGATCCACCGCCCGGCTGAAAGCGAGCTCGTTCGCCTTGGAGGGCCGCGTGAAGCCGCTCAGCTTGCGGACGAATTGCAGGGACGAGGCCTGAATCTCCTCGTGCGTCGCGGGTGGCTTGAAATTATGCAGGGTCTTGATGTTTCGGCACATGACGGATCCTCGTGAACGAGCGCGTTGGCGACGGTCGCACACGATGACCGCCGCAATCAAGCCGCGCGCGGCAGCGCGTGCCGAGAAGCGCTTGACATCGTCCGAGGCGGATGATACTTAACCTAAAGGTTATTTAACCGGACGGCACAGCGCGGAGGCCGAAAATGGCGACGAACGTGCTCATCCTCCTCGGCACGAAGAAGGGCGCCTTCATCCTCGAAAGCGGCGCCGAGCGGCAGTCGTGGCGGCTGCGCGGTCCGTTCTGCGAGACGTGGCCGATGAACCATGTCGTCGGCGATCCCGCTGGCGGTACGATCTATGGCGGCGGCGGCAACGCCTGGTTCGGGCCGGCCATCTGGAAATCCACCGATAGGGGCGCGACCTGGACGCATTCGAGCGAGGGCCTGGCCTACGCGGCGGGAGAAGAGCCGATCAAGGCGGTGTGGAGCGTGGCACCCGCCGGGCGGAGCCTCTATGCCGGCGTCGAGCCGGCCGGGCTGTTCCGCAGCGACGATGGCGGCCGATCGTGGCGGCATATCGCCGGATTGCGAAACCACCCGTCGCGGCCGAAATGGACGCCGGGCGGCGGCGGGCTCATCCTGCATTCGCTCGTGCCTCACCCGAGCGACGCACGGCAGCTCTGGGTCGCCATTTCCGCTGCGGGCGTGTTTCACACGGAAGATGGCGGCGAGACCTGGGAACCGCGAAACCGGGGGACACGGGCCGACTACCTGCCGGCAGGAGAGAACTACCCGGAATACGGCCAGTGCGTGCATAGCCTGGTGATGGCGCCCGGCACCGCGGAGCGCCTTTATCAGCAGAACCACTGCGGCATGTACCGCAGCGAGGATGGCGGGCGGCGGTGGGACAGCATCGAGGCGGGCCTGCCGTCGACCTTCGGCTTTCCCGCCGCGGTCCATCCGCGCGACCCGGCGACGCTCTATCTGCTGCCGCTCAACGGCGACACGGCGGGCCGGTATGTACCCGACGCCAAGGCCGCCGTGTGGCGCACGCGCGACGGCGGCGACAGCTGGCAGGCGCTGCGCCAGGGTCTGCCGCAGGAGAACGCGTTCTTCGGCGTGCTGCGCCAGGCCATGGCCACCGATCGGCTGGCGCCGGCCGGCGTCTATTTCGGCACGAGCACGGGCACGTTGTTCGCCAGTGCCGACGAGGGCGACAGCTGGAACTGCATCGCGCAGCACCTGCCCGCGATCCTCTCGGTGGAGACGCTGGTGGTCGAGGCTTGAGTATCGCTATGCCGAACGACAGGTCCTGCCCCTCGCCGCCGGTCGTGGTCACGCTTCCGCTCGCGCTTGCGCGGCTGTTCCCGGGCTGCGTGCGGCGGGTGGAGCTGTCGGCATCGACCGTCGGCGCGGCGATCGACGCCCTCGACGCGCGCTGGCCGGGGCTGCGCGACCGCGTCTGCGATTCGACGCCGCGCATCCGGCGCCACATCAACGTCTTCGTCGCCGGCAAGCGCGCGACTCTGGAAACGCCTCTGGCGCCCGGCGCGGAGGTGATGGTGATGACGGCGATCAGCGGCGGCTAGGCGGCCGATGCGCGGCCGCCCGCAACGCTTGACATCGTCGAAGCGTCGCAGTATTTAACGGATAGGTTATTTAACCGGATGGTAGATAGCGCCATGTCGCCGGACCGCCTCAGCAGCACGTTTTCCGCTCTCGCCGATCCCACCCGGCGGGCGATCCTGGCGCGTCTCGCCTCGGGCGAGGCCTCGGTCACGGAGCTGGCCGAGCCCTTCGAGATGAGCATGCCCGCCATCTCCAAGCACCTCAAGGTGCTGGAGCGCGCCGGCTTGATCGCGCGCGGGCGCGAAGCGCAATGGCGGCCGTGCCGGCTCGAGGCCGCTCCGCTCAAGGACATCGCCCGCTGGGTCGAGCATTATCGCCGTTTCTGGGAGCAGAGCTTCGATCGCCTGGACGCCTACCTGCGCGCGTTGAAGGCCAAGGAGCATAAGGAGAAGAAGCATGGGCGCAAGCCACGCAAGACCTGACGCCGCCGCCAACCCCATGGAACGCGAGCTGGTCATCACGCGCGTCTTCGACGCGCCGCGCGACATGGTGTTCCGGGCGTGGATCGAGTCGGAGCAGGCGGCGCAGTGGTGGGGGCCGGAGGATTTCACGGTGGTCGCGCTCGAGATGGACGTCCGGCCCGGCGGCGCCTGGCGCAAATGCATGCGCTCCCCCGAGGGCCGGGACTATTGGCGCGAAGGCGTCTACCGGGAAATCGCCGCGCCGGAGCGGCTGGTCTTCACCTACGTGTCGGATGACCCGCGGGGCAATCCTGGCCACGAGACGCTGGTGACGGTGACCTTCGCCGATCACGGCGCGAAGACCTTGATGACCTTGCGGCACACCGGATTCGAATCGATCGGCGCGCGCGACTCCCATCGCGGCGGCTGGAGCAGCTGCATCGAGCGTTTCGCCCGATACCTGGCGCCGGCGGCATGAGATCGACAACGGAGCTTTGCACAGGAGATCGTCATGGGTAGACCCGTCGTTCACTGGGAACTGATGTCGAAGGATCCGGCGAAAGTGTCGGATTTCTACGCCAAGATTTTCGGCTGGAAGATCCAGCACGTTCCCGAACTGAACTACCGCATCGTCGAAACCGGCGGCGAAGGCGGCATCAACGGCGGCATCGTGAAGCCGGAGCGCGAAGGGCCCTGGCCCGGCAACATGCTGTTCTACGTCGACGTCGACGACCTCGCGGCCTATCGGAGCAAGATCGTCGCGGCCGGCGGCAAGATCCACGTGGAGGAGCAACAGGTGCCCGGCATGGGTTCGTTCTCCCTCTTCACCGATCCCGAGGGACGCATGATGGGGTTGTGGAAGACGGCTCAGAAAAAATGAAGCCGAGCGGTGGCGTCGGATGAGAGGATCAAGGAAGCAGACGATGAGCAGCGGCGGACTATCGAAGGTGCGGCTTGGCCGCATGCACGAAATCATGGCCGGCCATGTCGAGCATGGCGGCGTGCCCGGCCTCGTCACGCTGGTGAGCCGGCGCGACGAAGTGCATTTCGATGTCATCGGCATGAAGGCGGCGGGCGGCCGCGACCCGATGCGGCGCGACACCATCTTCCGCATCGCCTCCTTGACAAAGCCGGTCACCGCCGTTGCCGCCATGATCCTCGTCGAGGAAGCGAAGCTGCGGCTCGACGATCCGGTCGACCGCTGGCTGCCGGAACTGGCCGACCGCAAGGTCCTGCGCGCCATCGACGGCGCGCTCGACGACACCGTGCCGGCCAAGCGCGCGATCACGCTGCGCGACCTGCTGACCTTTCGGCTGGGTCACGGCGCGGTCATGGTCTATCCCGAGCGCTACCCGATCCAGCAGGCGATGATCGAGGCGGGCATCGCGCCGGGGCCGGACTTTCCGGCGTTTGCTCCGGACGAGCTGATGAAGCGCTATGGCAGCCTGCCGCTGCTGCATCAGCCGGGCGAGCGATGGCTCTACAACAGCGGCTCCGACATCCTCGGCGTGCTGATCGCGCGCGTCACGGGTCGAACGCTCGGAGCATTCATGCAGGAGCGCATTTTCGCGCCGCTCGGCATGAAGGACACGGGCTTCAGCGTGCCCGAGGCGAAGCTCGACCGGCTTCCCACCTGCTATCGCATGGACCACGCGACGGGCAAGCTCGCGGTCTTCGACGAGGCCCGCGGCGGCCGCTTTGCCCGGCCTCCCGCCTTCGAGGGCGGCGGCGGCGGGCTGGTCTCGACCGCCG
>Ga0073928_10004249_pt1 | contig 21446 bp, 21 predicted proteins | sample PaiPotPPA55metaG_FD_76969 | JGI IMG/M metagenome (GOLD analysis project Ga0073928, IMG submission 76969) | Iron sulfur acid spring bacterial and archeal communities from Banff, Canada, to study Microbial Dark Matter (Phase II) - Paint Pots PPA... ...
ATCGGCGCCGGAGTGGCGGGACTGCAGGCCATCTCTACCGCCCGCAGGCTGGGCGCCGTGGCATCGGCTTACGATATGCGCCCCGCCGCCAAAGAGCAGGTGCAGAGCCTGGGCGGTCGCTTCATCGAGTTGCCCATCGAGGCCAAGGACGCGCAGGATGCCCGCGGCTATGGCACGGCCCAGGACGAAACCTTCTATGCCCGGCAGCGTGAACTCCTTACCCGCGTGATCGCCGAAAGCGATGTGGTCGTCACTGCCGCCGTGATTCCCGGCAAGAAGTCACCGGTCCTGATCACCGCTGACATGGTCAAAGGCATGTCCCCAGGTTCGGTGATCGTCGACCTTGCCTCCGAACGCGGCGGCAATTGCGAACTCACCCGCACCGGAGAAACGGTGCGCGAGCACGGCGTTTCGATCATCGGCGCTATCAATCTGGCAAGCAGCGTTCCGTACCACGCCAGCCAGATGTACGCCCGCAATGTGGCTACCTTTCTCGCCTACATGGTGAAAGACGGCAAGATGCAGTTCAACCTGCAAGACGAGATCATGCGCGAGACGATGGTCACTCGCGGCGGCGAAATCGTAAACCCAAGGGTGCGGGAGTTTTACAAGCTGCCGGCGCTGGCACCAGCGTGAAACATCGCGGAAGCCCTTGATGCTGTACCACGGACTCGCAGCATAGCGTGCAAGAGCGGCCCTTCAAGGGCCGCGACCAAGTCTTCTGAGGATTACGGGCTTTAGCCCCCGAGGTCGAAAATGGGATCCAATCTGATCGATGCGCTTTTCATTTTCATGCTGGCCTGCTTCATTGGCTTCGAAGTCATCCGCCACGTCTCGCCCTTGCTTCACACCCCGCTCATGTCGCTGACCAACGCCCTCGACGCCATCGCCGTAGTCGGGGCGATTGTGCTGGTGGGCGAGCGCAAAAGCGAATTCGCGACCGTCCTGGGCGTGATCGCCATCATCGCCGCCACCAGCAACGTGGTCGGAGGATTCTTAATCACAGACCGCATGCTCAAGATGTTCAAGACCAGCCGTCCGGTAAAGAAGTAAGTGCTCTACGCACCACTCAGAGCTAGACAATCATGAACGAATTCGCAGGAAGCCAGTACCTCATCGAAGTCATCTACCTCATCGCCAGCGCACTTTTTATTCTTTCCCTGAAGTGGATGAGTTCGCCTTCCACCGCCCGGCACGGCATCTGGGCCGGCGAAATCGGCATGGTTCTGGCTATCGCCGGCACTCTGCTGCACCGTGGCATTGTCGATTGGAAGTGGATCGTCATCGCGCTGGTGCTCGGCAGCGGCATTGGCATCCCGCTCGGCATGGTGCAGATGACCGCCGTCCCGCAGCGAACCGCCCTCAGCCATGCCTTCGGCGCGTTATGCGTCACCTTGGTCGGCACGGCTGAGTTTTATCTACGTACCCCGGCGGTCCCCAAGTTCATGATGTCCGTGCTGGCGATGGAAGTGATTCTCGGAGGGCTGACGTTTACCGGCAGTCTGATGGCGGCGGGAAAGCTGCAGGAGATCTTGCCCCAGCGCCCCATCACCTATAAAGGACAGAATCTCGTCAACTTTCTGCTGTTGAGTGTGGCCATCGCGAGCGCGGTGTACCTGGTTCTGCATCCGGAAGCAAAGACACTATTTCCGGTAATCGTGGGCGTCTCGGTGATCTTCGGCGTGCTCCTCATCATCCCCATCGGTGGCGCGGATATGCCCACCGTCATCTCCCTCTTGAACGGCTATGCCGGCTTGTCCGCCGCAGCCATGGGATTCGTGCTGCAGAACAAGCTGCTGATCATTGCCGGAGCGCTCGACGGATCTTCGGGACTTATTCTCTCCGTCATCATGTCGAAGGCGATGAACCGGTCATTCACGAATGTTCTGTTCGGTGCCTTCGGCCAGGTGCAAGAGGCTGCGGCCGGTGGTGCGGAGGCCCGGCCGGTGAAGAGCGCCACGGCCGAGGAATCAGCCGCAATTCTCGCCGCCGCCAACAAGGTTGTCATCGTCCCCGGCTACGGCATGGCGGTGGCTCAAGCCCAGCATAAAGTGCGCGAACTTTACGACATCCTCACCAAGAAGGGAGTCGAAGTTCGCTTCGCCATCCATCCCGTCGCTGGACGCATGCCCGGCCACATGAACGTTCTGCTCGCCGAAGCCGACATCCCCTACGACCGTCTCATCGAAATGGACGAGATCAACGGCGACTTCCCCCAAACCGATGTCGCCCTCGTAATCGGCGCCAACGACGTTACCAACCCTGCCGCCCGTACCGACCACTCCAGCCCGATCTTCGGCATGCCCATCCTCGACGTCGATAAAGCCCATACCGCCATGGTGATCAAGCGCAGCATGAGCCCAGGTTTCGCCGGCATCGACAACCCGCTCTACTACCTCGATAACACATTGATGCTCTTCGGCGACGCCAAACAGTTTGTGGGCGCGATTGTAAGGGAATTAAGCGGTGGACACTGAATTCGCTTGGTTTCTTACTTTCTTTCATCGACATCTGGAACCACTGCACAGCGGCGGTTACGAATGTAACCTCACAGTACGGTTATCCCCGTTCACCAAGGCAATTCCTCACCAATAATGAGTATTCCGAAATAGTAGGAGGGGGCGTACCACAACTTGTGGGTACCCAGCCTCTCTAATTACGCGAAGGAAGCCATAGCAGAAGCCTTATGTCTACGGGGCCGCAAAAAGCGGAAGATACCGGTCGCAAGCTGCCAGAAGCGCTGGCGCAGCTCGACGAACAGATTCTGGCCTTGGTGATGGCCCATGCCGCACTTCCTGAAGTTCTCGATACACTGTGCCGAAACATCGAGAGGCTTTACGCCGGTCTATTGTGCTCCGTTCTCGTGCTTGATCCCGATGGTAAGACCCTGCGCCATGGCGCCGCTCCCGCACTTCCAAGAGAATATATTCAGGCGATTGACGGATCGCAGATTGGCCCCAGCACGGGATCTTGCGGCACCGCCGCTTATCGGCGACAGCAAGTCATCGTGCCCGATATTGCGACCGATGCCCTCTGGGCTGACTATCGTCACCTGGCTCTGCCTCACGGGTTAAGGGCCTGTTGGTCGACGCCGATCGCCTCGCAGAGCGGCGGCATCCTCGGAACATATGCCATCTACTATCGCGACCGGCGCACGCCTGAAGCTGGGCATCTGCAACTCATCGCGCATGCTACTCGCCTGGCCGCCATCGCCATCGAATGGGATCGGGACAAAGCGGAACTGGCGGCGGCGGAAAACCGTTATCGCACGCTTGTGGAGCGCCTGCCCGCAATCACTTACGTCGCCGAACTGGGCGCCTGTGGCCCCTGGCGCTATGTGAGTCCGCAGATCGAATCGATGCTCGGGTTTTCGCCTGGAGAGTGGCTTTCCGATCCTGCGAACTGGATCAACCGCGTCCACGATGAAGACCGCGAAAGTGTACTGGCGGTCGAAGAGCGCTTTCAGAAGAACCGCGACTTGTTTCAGGCGGAATACCGCATGCTCGCTCGCGACGGCCGGGTCCTGTGGTTTCGCGACGAGGCCGTCATGTTGCCTACCGCGGAGGACTACCCCTGCCTGATGCAAGGCGTCATGTATGACATTACGGAGCATAAGCGCCTGGAAGATCAACTCCGTCATTCGCAGAAAATGGAAGCCGTGGGACTGCTGGCGGGAGGCGTCGCTCACGACTTTAACAACCTGCTCATGCTCATTCAGGCTCACAATGAGCGACTGCGCGCTGGACTCGCTCCCGGCGCTCCTGCGCAAAAAGAATCCATCGGAATTGAACATGCCGTGGCGCGGGCCGCAAGCCTTACCGGCCGCTTGCTGGCTTTCAGCCGCAAACAGGTACTGCAACTCAGAGTCATGGATCTGAGTGATGTCCTGGGCGAAGTGGCGAAAATGTTGGACCGCCTGATCGAAAAAAACATTGCTTTGCGAATCACTGCGGCGCCACAGCTTTGGCACGTCAAAGCGGATCCCGGACAGGTCGAGCAGCTCATTATGAATCTTGCGGTCAACGCTCGCGATGCGATGCCGCAGGGAGGGGAGTTACTCATTGAGACCAGGAATGCGGAGATCGGTGGATCGCATCCCCGGCGTCGTGACGGCGCGCGCCCGGGTCAATACGTCATCCTGGTTGTCAGCGATAACGGCGTCGGAATGGACCACGAAACACAGGCTCACCTGTTTGAGCCCTTCTTCACCACCAAAGCACCTGGGAAAGGTACGGGGCTGGGGTTGGCGATTGTCTACGGAGTAGTCAAACAGATCGGCGGATGGACCCACGTCGATAGCAGACCAGGACGGGGCACGACATTTGAAATCTATCTTCCGCGCGCCGAAGAGGGCAAACCGCTGTCCGCTCCCGAAAAGATTCTGGATCTCGCCGCCGTCCCCCAGGGCAGCGAGACGATTCTTCTCGTGGAAGATGAAGTAGGGATTCGCGAACTTGCATCCACTTTTCTGCAGGGCAGGGGTTACAAGCTACTTACCGCAATCGATGGCAACGACGCTCTGCGAATCGCCGAAGGCCACGAAGATCTAATCCACCTTCTCGTAACCGATATCGTTATGCCGAACGTGGGAGGAAGCGAGCTGGCCAAGCGTCTAAGGCGGGTGCGTCCGCAGATCAAGGTGTTGTTCATGTCCGGCTATCCGGACCACCCCGCCTTGCCTGGCCAGAGTATTGGAACCCAGGCCACAGTGCTGCAGAAACCCTTCTCTTTGGACACGCTGGGGCACAAGGTGCGCGCCTTGCTCGACCAGGAATAGTCTGCCTCAATTTCTTGCTTCGTAGCCTGTGAATTCGGTCAAAATCGGGCACTGTCCTAATTTGACGAAGGATACGCGGATTTTGCGAAATACCTTGTGCTCCTCCGTGTCCCCTGGGTTTAAGGTTTTCGAAACATTGTCCAAAGTTTGCCATGATAGCGTGATATCAGTGTCTGTGATATCATGATATCGGACAGGTGCAAGCATGGCTCAACTTCTGGTGCGAAATCTCGAGAACAGTGTCAAGGCACGGCTGCAGCGCCGCGCCCGTCGCAATGGCCGCAGTATGGAGGAAGAAGTCCGCGACATTCTGCGCGCCGCGGTACATAAGGACGATCACGCCCCCGCCGGTGGACTGGGAACTGAACTGGCGGGACTTTTTCCCAAGGACGGGCCCGACTTCGTGATCGAAGAATTCCGCGGAGATGATCTCGAACCTCCCACATTCGACGAATGATCATTCTCGACAGTAATGTTCTCTCCGAACTGATGCGTCCTAAGCCGGAACTGAGGGTGATCCAGTGGCTCGATCGCCAGCCGCGGACGTCAATTTGGACGACTTCAGTTACGATTTTGGAAATACGCTTCGGCTTGCGGGTTATGCCGGCTGGGAGAAGACGCGATATCTACAGTCAGGCCTTAGCGCGATTGCTGGATGGAATTGAGCATCGTGTCGCTGCTTTTGATACTGAGGCCGCCGAGGAAGCATGTAGCTTGATGGCTTCGCGAAAGATTAAGGGACGTCCCCGCGAATTGCGCGATACAATGATTGCGGGAATCGTTCTGGCGCGCCGCGCGACGCTGGCAACTCGCAACACTTTACATTTCGAGGATGTCGGGGCAACGCTGGTCGATCCTTGGGCGCTACCAACTGCCTGACGAAGGTGGTACGACCTAGCCAGCGTGATATTCTATTAACTCCAGCTGCGTACCGTTTGGGCGGAAATTCCCCGCAGGTCCTGAGACGCTTCCCCGAAGAAGCCAGAAGAAGAGAAATACCAATCATGCTTTCAGTCAGTAATGTTTCCATGCGCTACGGCGCCAAAATTCTGTTTGATGAAGTCTCCACTGCGTTCACGCCGGGCAAGCGCTATGGCCTCACCGGCCCAAACGGTTCGGGCAAATCCACCTTTATGAAGCTGCTCAGCGGAGAACTGGATCCGCAAAAGGGAACTGTCGTCCGCCCGCGCAAGCTCGGGGTTTTGAGCCAGGACCAATTTGCTTTCGACGCCTACACCGCCGTCGATACCGTGATCATGGGCAACAAGCGCCTGTGGGCCGCGATGCAGGAGCGCGACTCGATCTATGCCAAGCACGACATGACCGACGAAGATGGCATGAAGCTCGGCGAGCTCGAAGGCACTGTCGGCGAAGAGGACGGCTATACCGCGGAGGCCGACGCCGCGATTTTGCTCGACGGCTTGGATATTCCTGAAGAACTCCACAGCCGCAAAATGGGTGAATTGCAGGGCGGACAGAAAGTCCGTGTGCTGCTGGCGCAGGCCCTGTTCGGCCATCCCCAAGCGCTGTTGCTGGATGAGCCCACCAACAACCTGGACCTGGATTCAATCCACTGGCTCCAGGGATTTTTGAATGTCTACGACGGCGTTGTAATCGCCATCTCGCACGACCGCCACTTCCTCAACAGCATTTGCACCCACATCGCCGACATCGACTACGAGACCATCATCACTTACACCGGATCCTACGACGAGATGGTGCTGGCCAAAACGCAAGTGCGCTCGCAGATCGAATCTCAAAATGCTCAGCGTGAAAAAAAGATTTCGCAATTGAACGAATTCATCGCCCGCTTCTCTGCCGGTACCCGATCGAGCCAGGTGCAGTCCCGGCGCAAGGAAGTTGAGCGCCTGCAGGTAACGGAGCTGGCAAAATCAAACATCCAGCGTCCCTACATCAAGTTCGAGCAAAAGCGGCCTTCGGGCAAACACATTCTCGAAGTCGAGCACCTGGGCAAGGCGTACGGCGACAAGAAGGTGATTCGCGATTTCACCGCCAGCATCACGCGCGGCGAAAGAATCGCGCTGATGGGGCGCAACGGAGCCGGGAAAACCACGCTGGTGAACGCCCTGCTCGCCAACTCGCCGACTACACCCGAAGCCGAACTGCGCAAGACCAGCGGCTATGACGGCCCCTTCGTCGATTCGGGGAAGGTGATCTGGGGACACGAAGCCTCGATCGGATACTTCGCGCAAGACCATCGCAGCCTGATCGAGGGCGGCACAACCGCGCTCGAATGGCTGCATCAGTGGAATCCTGCGGCCGTCAGCGAAGAAATCCGTGGCCTGCTCGGCCAAATGCTTTTCGCTCGCGACGAAGCGACGAAATCCACCAGCGTTCTCTCCGGCGGCGAAGCCGCACGTTTGCTCTTCTGCAAATTGATGCTGCAGAAGCCGAACGTGCTCGTGCTCGACGAGCCCACGAACCACCTCGATCTTGAAGCCATCAACGCTCTCAATATTTCTCTGCAGCGCTACCAGGGAACGGTGTTTCTCGTAAGCCATGATCACGATTTGATCGATGAGGTCGCAACCCGCATCTGGCACTTCGAGAGCGACCACAAGATAACGGACTTCAAAGGCACTTACGAGGAGTATCAGGCAGCCGTGACTGTATAACCGGCCAAGCGGGCGCGGCCGCCCAAGCCTTCCCTAAGCGCTGCCGAATCGGCTGCCCGGGCCGACCGAGCTCGTCTGCACCATTCCTGCTGCATGTGAATCATCCAGGTTCTTCACAGATATCCACAAGAATTTGCTGTTGCGTTTGCAACGATAAGTTACGCATAATATTGACGGGGACGTATTTGCGCGGTCGAACCGCGCAGGATTTGTGCCGTCGTGTACAGTCGAGCCGATTTACTTAGAATTCTTCGCCTTACGCCGCGCCAGTTGGCCAGCTGGGAGCGCGCCGGACTGATTGTTGTCTCCACTGCCTACTCCTTCTCCGACCTCCTGAAGATCAAGAAAGTTCGCGACCTGTGCGCCATGAAGGTGCGGCCGGCGGTAATCCGTGAATCGCTCGAAGCCATGCAGAAGCAGGCATCCGGCATGGGAAATCCTCTGCTCGACGCGGGCGCCTCATCCACCAATAAGCATCGCGTGGCTTTCCGCCATGAAGGCAGGCTGCTGGAGCCTATCGCGGGACAATTTGTGATGGATTTCTCGTCCAGAGAAAAAGTCGTCACCCGCACGACGAGTCCCGTCACCGAGCCCGGTCCGCAGGAGAACGAGGCCGCCGTATGGTTCGCCCGCGGCATCGCCCTGGAAGAGGATCCTGCAAGCCAGACCGAAGCTCTGGCCGCGTACCAGAAAGTGATCGAGTTTGATCCCAATCACGCCGCCGCGCACATTAATTTAGGTACACTCCACTACAATCGCCAGGATTTTACATTGGCGGAGAAACATTACCGCGCTGCCCTGCAAGCCGATCCCCGCTACGCGCTGGCCTATTTCGACTTGGGCAACGTTCTTGACGAAACCGGGCGGGTGCAAGAAGCCATTCAGACTTACAAGACGGCGATTCAACTCGCCCCCACCTACGCCGACGCGCACTACAACATGGCGCTGGCTTACGAAAAAACGCGCGAGCCGCGCAAAGCCCTGAAACATTGGCAGGCATACATCAAGCTCGACACCACCGGGCCCTGGTCGGTGCACGCCCGCAATCAGATTCAGCGCATTCTGCAGGCGGATACACTGAAGCTGGTGCACTCGCGTCCGAAACACTAATCCGATCGCCGCACCCTCCGCCGCGACATCCCGCCATGCCTTACCGGCGCGCACTCGTACTCTCCGTCGTCCCCGGACATTCCCGATAAGCCGTCCAGTCACTGAAGTAGCACAAGCCAATCAGGATCGCGACCGATAAAACAAAACCCTGAAGCAACCTCCACCGCAACACTGTGGATTCTCCCAGTGAAATGTATGCGTTCGGCTCCGCTACCGCGGCGGTAAAACGGCTTCCCTCCAACCAGCAACGCACGATTCCCAGGCTCGTGTCGCCGAAAATCAGCGTCCATTCCCCGGGTTCAGCCGCTTCAGCCAATTCCAGCATCTCCTCGGCAAAACGTCTTCTGAATGCCGGAGGATAAAATTGCAGGAGGATTCGATACACTCCCAGCAAGCACCGCTGCCTGGTCATGCGTCCTTCTCCAACTTGCCCAACCGAGTTCTCGCGACGTCAACCACTTGCCGCAAGCGCCTGACCTCGGCGCGCAACACACGGTCGCCGCTTGCTGTCAGGCAGTATTCCCGCCGCGGTTCGCCGTCTTTCAGGCGACGCTCGGTCTCCCCCACCAGGCCGCTCGCCAGCAAACGGTCCAGATTCGCGTACAGCGTTCCCGGTCCCAGCTTGTAAGCTCCCCCGGATTGCCGCTTCACGGACTGCATGATCCCATACCCGTGCAGATTAGACTCGGCGAGCGCGAGAAGGATATGCAGCGCGGCAGTGGAAAGTGGCTTGTCCTTGACGTCCATATCGTAATTTGATATATCACATTTGGATATATCCTGTGAAGATATAAAGGGTCATTTCAACAAAGGAGCGCACGAAATGCAACTGTCGCCTCATCTGGGTAGTTTTGCCCGCTGTCATCCTGAGCGTAGCCGTTTTTCAGGCGTAGCGCTAGCCTGCCCTGAGCTTGCCGAAGGGGATCTCCCGCTTAACCGGCATAGAGCGTCAGCCAAACTGCACCGTCGCACTCGCCTTAGCCGATATTTCATCGTGCTCGCTCTGCTCGTGGTTTCCGGCTACTCGACGCGCGCGGGCGCGCAAACAAATCAAGGAGCCGTAGCAACAGCTCCGCAGGCCACCACCACCGAGCGAGACGGCCAGCACGATTTCGATTTCGAGATCGGCAGCTGGAAGATTCATCTCAAGCGCCGCCTCCATCCCCTGACCGGCTCAAATCCGTGGGTCGAATTTGACGGCACATCCGTCACCCGTAGGGTTTGGGATGGCCGCTCTCAGATCGAGGAGTTCGAAACCGATGGCGCAGCCGGCCACATCGAAGGTCTCACCCTGCGTTTATACAATCCAGAAACTCACCAATGGAGCCTGTACTGGGCCAACAGCAAGAATGGCACCCTGGTCGTTCCTCAAATCGGTCAGTTCAACGATGGACAGGGCGAGTTCTACGCCCAGGACATGCTGGATGGAAAGAGCATTTTTATTCGATTCATTTGGTCGAAGACCGATTCGAACACGCCTCATTTTGAACAGTCCTTCTCGAACGATGGAGGCAAGACCTGGGAAGTGAACTGGATTACGGACCAAACACGAGTAAGCGATGCAAAGGAGAATGTGCGATGAAACGATCTTCGGTTTTGTTTTTGTTGTTCGCTGCCTCTACGGTTCTCGCTATGTTTGCGACGAATTCTTACAGCCAGGAGCAATCGCCGAATCAAGCTCCGCGCCCCGTCCAGTCGCGGACCGATGAGATGCTGGACCGATGGAATGAAATCGGCAACAAGCTCATCGCCATGGCCAAGGATTTTCCGGAAGACAAGTACGACTTCAAGGTACAAAAAGATGAGCGCACCTTCGCCGAAAATCTTCTTCATCAAGCCGCGTTCCAATATGTTGTCGCGCGCAGGGCCTCCGGCACCAACATCGGCCCTGATTTTGGCGAAGGTGACAATCCCTCGCGCGCGGTCTTCAAGACCAAAGGCGACGTGGTCAAATTCGTCCAGCAGGCCGTCTCCGATGGAGCCAGTGTGCTTCAACAGCAGGGTGATTCAGGGTTGGACAAGACTGCGAAATGGGGAAGACAACTCGTGCACAATTCCTACCTCTGGATGTTCGCAATTGAGCACAGCGGCGAACATTACGGGCAGCTCGTAGTCTACTATCGCGCGAACAATATGGTGCCGCCGGATTCGCGCCGCTAAGAAAGTTCGTGTCTTCATTAGAGGCACGGCTGGATTCTCACAACGTTAAACCTCAGTGTCGAGGTTCCCGACTTTGCACGAAGCTGGGATGCGGCCACTTGAGGTTATTCGCGCTATTACCACGACGCTGCGGAAATGTTGGGCTGGCAAGACCGAATCGGCGCTATCGGGCCGGGGAAATTTGCGGACCTCGTTGCCGTTGCCGGCGATCCCATCGCCGACATTACTGAGCTCGAGCGGGTCCGGTTCGTCATGAAGAATGGAGAGGTGGTCAGAAATGATTTCGCTACGCAGTGAAATGAAAACCCTGCGCATCATCCTGGCGCTCGCCTGTAGCTTCGCTGCTTTCCAGCACGCGGCGGCGCAAGCGAAAGCTCCCGGTCGAGCGCCCGGCACGGTCTTTCGCGATTGCCACGAATGCCCCGAGATGGTGGTGGTTCCGGCCGGCAGCTTTACTATGGGCTCGTCTCCACAGGAAAAATCGTGGGCGGCAAGCCATGGCAGTAGTTTGGGATCGGTTGCCGATGAAGCACCGCAACATCAGGTCTCATTGCCGTCATTCGCCCTGGGCAAGTATGACGTCACTCGTGGCGAGTACGCGGCATTTGCCCGGGAGACGAGATACGCGGCCGGTGATGGTTGCGGCCGCGGCCGCGCCATCTTCAAATGGGAAAAGGATTCGAAGTTGACTTGGGAAAATCCCGGCCTTGCGCAGACTGTCCGTGATCCAGTCGTGTGCGTGAGCTGGCAGGACGCGCGTGCCTATATCGCGTGGTTGAACCGCAAGGTGTATCCCGGCGGCGCGGCCTCAGCAAATGCGCCTTATCGGCTGCCCAGCGAAGCGGAGTGGGAATATGCTGCACGCGCCGGAACGACAACTAAGTTCTACTGGGGCGATGACGACGCTGCCGCTCCGGTCCACGCCTGGTTCAATGTCAACTCCGGCTGCGAAAAAGTGGAAGGTCTTTTTTGCGACCATGGCCAGACACATCCGGTGGGCGCGAAGCCGCCGAACCCATTCGGCCTTTATGACATGGCAGGGAACGTTTGGCAGTGGACCGAGGACTGTTACGACAACAGCTACGCCGGCATTCCTGTCGACGGGCGCGCGAACGAGGCCCCTTCGAGCGACCCCCAGGCGAAGGACGGCCAAGGCAATTGCCTCCGAGTTGATCGCGGCAGCTCGTGGATGTTTCCGGCGTGGCTGCTGCGACCGGCCACGCGCGAAAGGAATCCCGCCGACTACCGGGACGCCATCATGGGATTCCGGGTAGCGAAAACGCTCAAGTAAGCCGGGCAAGTTTGCCGACCTCGTCTCCGTTACCGGAGATCCACCCGCAGATACACAAAGATATTCGAGAAATTTAATTTTTGCATTGAAAAAACCTTGGGAGGTAGGCAAAGCTATGCCCTCAATGTTGGAGCATGAATGCGAGTTACGGAGCGTACTCTAAAGGGACTGAGATATATTCGTTGCTGTCGGGTATGGCGAAGTATGCGTACATGGCGCCCGGGTCGCTAGCTATGCCGCGCACCGGTGTCAGCGCGCCGCACAAGACTTTTTCTCGTCCTCCAAGTCAAATGTTAGACTTATTGGTTCGGCATTCTTTCCCTTAAGGTAACCCTCATGCCCGAGACCACCCTGCAAGCCACCATTCCCACGCCCCTGACCACCCTCACCGACGACGAGCTCCTCTTCCGCGACAACATTCGCCAGTTCGCCGACGATAAAATCCGTCCGCTAGTGAAGGAGATGGACGAGAAGGGAGTCTTTGAAAAATCCCTCATCCACGAATTCTTTCAGCTCGGCCTGATGGGGATCGAAATCCCCGAGCAATTCGGTGGCGGAGGCGCAAAATTCTTCGAAGCGATCCTGGCTGTGGAAGAACTCTCGCGCGTCGACGCATCCGCCGGCGTGATCGTCGATGTGCAAAACACGCTGGTCAACAACGCGCTTCTGCGTTGGGGCAGCCCAGACCAGAAGAAGCGCTACCTCCCGAAGATGGCAGCCGATACCGTCGGCGCCTACGCATTAAGCGAGGCCAGTTCCGGCTCTGACGCATTCGGGTTGCAGACGCGCGCGGTACTGAAGGGCAGCGACTACGTCCTCAACGGCCGCAAGCTGTGGATTACCAATGGCAAAGAAGCAGGATTGTTCATTTTGTTCGCCACCCTGGATACTGCCGCGGGATACAAAGGCATCACTGCGTTTCTCATAGGAAAAGATTTCTCCGGCTTCAGCGTCGGCAAGAAAGAAGACAAGCTTGGCATTCGAGCCTCTTCCACCTGCGAACTGATTCTTGAAGACTGCCGCGTCCCCAAAGAGAACGTGCTGGGCGAGCCCGGCAAAGGCTACAAGATCGCAATCGAAACTCTGAACGAAGGCCGCATCGGCATTGGAGCGCAGATGATAGGCCTGGCCCGTGGGGCCTGGGAATTTGCCGCCAAATATGCCCTCGAACGCAAGCAATTCGGCAAAGCCATTGCCGAGTTTCAGGGAATCCAGTTTCAGCTGGCGCAGATGGCTACCGAAATCGAAGCAGCCCGCCTCATGGTTTACAACGCGGCCCGAATGAAAGATGCAGGAGTCAACTTCGTGAAGGAAGCCGCGATGACCAAGCTTTTCGCCTCGCAGGTGGCGGAGCGGGTCACTTCACTCGCCATCGAAATCTACGGCGGCTACGGTTTCACCAAAGATTATCCAGTCGAGAAATACTGGCGCGACGCCAAGATCGGCAAGATTTACGAGGGAACATCGAACATGCAGTTGGCCACCATCGCCAAACTCCTGCTCGGCGGGAAATAGGCTGCCAGAGCTATCCGGGACCAGCTCTCATCACGTACAAAAGCCGATTTGACGGCCCCTCCAAGCGATGAGCAGCGATCCGCCGACAATCTCCCTTGCTCAATATGTGCATCCAGTTGCACTTGGAGCCTGTGAGCCGCCTCCGCTGAATCTTACTAAATCAATTGAATTCAATACCTTCCGACTAGTTCTGCCATTGGCTGGCAAGCTGCAATCTTAGGAATCGCCTGCCCTTGCGGGTGTGGCCGGGGTGCACTTTGACGACTTGGTTCTCTAATACGGCGGTGATGGCGGTTGCGGCTCCCAAGAAGAAGCGCAGCCTTCTTCCCGTGCTCACGGTGCTTTTCCTGGTCTCCTATGCGCTGATGACCATGCTCATCGTTGAACAGGGCTCAACTATTCAATCGCAAAGCAATCTGATCAAGACCCTGATGCCGGACAGCACAGCGTTGTGGGATTCAAAAGCAAAAGCGATCGGCGAGCGGCAGAAAGCCAAGACGCATGGGCATGCCGACCCGTCAGCCCAGAATCCGTCAACCCAATCCCCATCGACGCAAGCCGCGCCGCGTTCGCAGAGCCAGGCGGGCAAGAATGGAAAGCTCGGACACCAGCTTCCTCCCGTGCCGGCTTCAGATTTGTTTGACCCGCGTCGCGCGGTGCACACGATTTAGGTAGGTAGTAAGACGTCGTATAGACGTTTTTTGAAATTGGCAATCATGAAGGTCCTGACCCTAGCCTTGTTGTTTAGTCTGACGGTTGCGAAGCCCGCGGAGCCAGACCGCCGGCCCTCCGGCCACGTCGAGCAGCACTCGAAAGCTGGACGCTGGTACTTTGCCGCCAACGGCCATGCCGTTTATTGCTATGGACCGGTGATGATTTTGCCCCAGGCAAACGGTGATCTACAGAAAGTCGCAACCTTCTGCCGCGACGGTAAAGCCGTCGTACCGCTCAAAGATTAATCCCGCCCCCGCTTCCCGTTAACTGAACTCTTTTTCCGGCGAGCGCGCTGAGTACGCGGAGAAAACCCAAAATCGAAAAATCTTGGCGATCTCCCCGTTCTCGGCGGTAAATGCCTTTTGCCGCTTGCCGTCAGCTTTTCCTCCGCTCACGGTAAACTGAAGAGGCATGCCGGAACTTCCCGAAGTTGAAACCATCGCCCGCGGACTCGCGTCTCGCGTCTCCGGCGACGTCATCGAATCGATCTGGCTGGGTCAAAAACCGGAGCCGCTGAAGTCTCCTGCGCGTGAAATCGCCGCGGCGCTGGAAAATACCCGCATCGCCACGGTAAGGCGCATCGGCAAGCACATCGTCTTCGACCTGCAACCAGCCCATGTGGGCCGGACACTCTTGTCCGCCAAAAGCCAGCTCTCAAAACCGTCACAAACGGGATCTGCGCCGAGGCCAACGTCGCTGTTATCAAAGATGGACGCAGAGGCGGACAAGAGTGTCCGCCCTACACCAGCGGGTGTTACACACACCGCACAATGGATTGTCCACCTTGGCATGACCGGACGACTGCAAGTTTGCGAACCCGAATCAGAACTTCTCAAGCACACGCATGCGATTCTGAAACTGGCATCGGGCAGGGAACTGCGCTTTGTCGATCCCCGCCGCTTTGGACGCCTAAGCGTTGCGCGGGCCGGGGGCTTCGACGCTGGCGGAATCGAGCCGCTCGAAGTCGATCTCGACCCCTTCCTTGCGTTGTTCCGCGGCCGCAAGACCCCCATCAAGAGCGCGTTGCTTAACCAAAAACTGCTGCGCGGTGTGGGGAATATTTATGCGGATGAATCTTTGTTTCGCGCCGGAATTCGCCCCCGCCGCCGCGCCTCCACCATTACGCGCGAGCGTCTAGCGAGGCTTTTCGTAGCACTAAAAGAGGTTCTGAAAGAGGCAATCGCTCGTGGAGGCTCGTCAATTTCTGATTATGTAGATGCCGACGGCGAAGAGGGCTTCTTCCAACTGGAACACCGGGTCTACGGTCGCGAAGGCGAGCCCTGTTTGGTCTGCAAAACTCCCATCAAACGAACCGTGATCGCCGGCCGCAGCAGCCACTACTGCCCCAGATGCCAGAAGTGAACCGCCGTGAGGACGTTTTGGTCGTCCTTCCAAGCGGCTCCAACTCATTTACTTGTCACTTCGAACAAGCATTCTTTGCGCCGTGAGGAATCTCGGTTCTTGATGGCTCCCTCAAGTACGCGACCAGTACGACTGCGCCATAATTCTGATAATCTTCTCCTCCATGTCTGATTTCTCCATCGGCGTCGATCTCGGCGGCACCAATCTGCGCATCGCCGCTGTGACTAGCGAGGGACAACTTCTCGAAAAAATTACGCTTGGGTCCAAGGCCGCGCCGAGCCGCGACGATGTCATCAATCAGATGTGCGACGCGATCCAGCGCCTCTCTGCGAAATATAAAGAATCCGGAAAGTTTCTCGGAGCCGGCATTGGCGTTCCCGGCATCATCGACATGTCAACCGGAATGCTGCGCAAGTCGGCCAACCTTCCGGGCTGGGAAGATTATCCCGTGCGCGCGGAGATCGAGCGTCGCTTGGGCGCGCGCGTCATCCTTGAAAATGACGCGCGCGTTGCCGCCCTCGGCGAGCAGTGGCTGGGCGCTGCCCGCGGTGTTCTGAATATGGCCATCGTCACGCTGGGCACTGGAATCGGGGGCGGCATCGTGCTCAACGGAAAAATCTGGCACGGAATGAATGGCATGGCGGGCGAGTTCGGCCACGTTACTATCGAACCGCAGGGCCACCCTTGCGGCTGTGGCAACCGCGGATGCTCCGAACAGTACGCTTCGGCCAGCGCCATCATGCGAATGGCCCGCGAAGCCATCGCCGCCGGCGATGCCCCATCGCTGGCCACGGCCGCGTCCACTGACGCTGAGTTCGGCGCGAAGTCGATCTACAATCTCGCCCTCCAGGGTGATGAGCACGCCCGCCGCATCTTCCGAACCTTCGGACGCTACCTCGGTATTCTGCTCGCCGGCTTGATCAACGTTTTGAATCTTGACATGTTCGTCCTCGGCGGAGGCGTCTCCAGTGCCTGGGATGCCTACGCGCCGAATATGTTCGAAGAGCTACGCGAGCGCTCGGTCGTCTATGCCGCAACAGCACCCGCCGATCCGATGGGGAGCGATTCTTTAGGAAAAGCGGAAGGCGCATCGGCCCAGACCGAAAGCCGCACCGAACGAAAAACCATCATCACCTGCGCGCTTCTCGGCAGTGACGCGGGACTGTACGGTGCTGCGCGCGTGGCCGTTCCTGTAGTGTGAGCATGGAGGACGAATGTGGTCGCCGCAAAACGCCGAACGGAAACCGTGCACCCCCTAGGTTCCTCGCACTAAATTCGAAACCTGGACTCCCACTGAATTCCGCTCTGCCACTCGTCTTACCGCCTGCAAGAAAACCTTATTCTGCTCCGGCGTGCCAATCGTCACTCGAATGCAATTCGGCGCTCCCCAATGCCCCAGCGGCCGTACCGAGATTCCTTCTTCCTGCAGCCGGCCGGCAAACGCCACGGCATCCTCTCCCACATCGCAGTACACAAAATTCGCCCAGGTAGGAACAACCCGATATCCCAGCCCCGATAACCCTTGCGTGAGATCCCTCGACTGGATGGCATTGCTCTCAACTACGTGTTCAACATGGCCGTGATCGTCGATCGCCGCCATGGCCGCTGTCTGCGCCACCGATGACACCGAAAAAGTGTTGCGCATGCGCGCACAATAGCCTAGCAGTTCCGCGGGCCCCAGACCGTAACCCACGCGCAGGCCAGCGAGTCCATGCGCTTTTGAAAAAGTTCGCAACACCACCACGCCCGCGCCGGTGCGGACGTACTCAAGCGAGTTCGAATAACGAACTCGCCGCAGCACCGCGAAATGCAGGGCGAACTCGTAATACGCCTCATCCAGAACCAGCACAATATGACCGGGAAGCCGCGCCAGAAAGCGATCCACCCCCGCCGCTTCCAGCATCGTGCCCGTGGGATTGTTTGGGTTTGCCAGAAAAACAATGCGTGTGTTCGCGTCGATGACGGCAAGAATCGCATCCAGATCGAAGCTCTCGTCACGCATCGGCGCTTCAATCAGTTGCGCTCCCGCCGCCTGCACCGCCAGCGGGTACACGATAAAAGAGCGCTCGCTGGTCACTGCATTGAGTCCCGGCGCGAGCAGCGTCTGACAAAGCAGACTCAAGATCGCAGTTGACCCTGCTGTCACCAGCACTTGTTCCGGCAGTAGACCGTGGTGGGCCGCCAGTTTCAGCCGCAGTTGGCCGCAATCATCGTCAGGATAGCAACTCACCGTCGCCAGCGTACGCCGCATGGCGTCAATGGCGCCAGCCGATGGCCCAAAAGGATTCTCGTTGGAGTCGAGTTTAATCAGCCGCGACCGGCGCTCCACAACTGCAGGCGTTGGGTTGGGAGCGTTGGTCGTGCCCATGTCGCGGGCAGGTTTGGAAACCAGATCAAAAAAGCGGCTCATGCTTGCCGCATCATGCCACGGAAGCCTTCGTTCGCGCCATCGGTTTGTTGCAGGCGATTCGCAGCCGGTCGACCTCTTGCGTCGTCAAGGCGCGGAATTTTCCGGGCGGAACATCCAGCGTAAGCGGCCCGTATCGGACGCGCTTGATCTTTTCCACATGATGCCCCACTTTTTCAAACATGCGCCGGATCTCTCGATTGCGTCCCTCGATCAGCGTGACCTCATACCACGGATTCGCCGCTTCCTTGACGATGCGAATGCCTGCCGGCGCAGTCCGTACCCGGCGTCCATCCTCAGTTGCGATGGAAACCCCGCTGCGCAATTTTTCCAGCGCATCATTGCTCGGAGTTCCGGCAACTTTCACCACGTAAGTCTTTGGCACCTGCGATGCCGCTTTCATGAGCTTGTTCGCGAGCGCTCCATCATTGGTCAAAAGCAGCAGTCCTTCGCTGGCGTAATCCAGCCGTCCCACAGGATAGACGCGCCCCTTCACGCCCCGAATCAACTGCATCACCGTCGGACGGTTTTCCGGATCGCTCACGGTCGTCACGTAGCCTTTGGGTTTGTTCAGCAGCAGATAGATATGGTGCTGTGCGCCCTGCAGCAGTTTTCCGTCGACGCGAATGTGATCGGTCTCCGGGTCGGCTTTGCTTCCCAGTTCCGTCACAACTGTCCCATTCACCTTCACGTGGCCCGCGCTGATCAATTCTTCAGCTTTGCGCCGCGAAGCAATCCCGGCGGCTGCGATAATTTTTTGCAGGCGTTCTGCAGGCATGTGACGGCTTCCAGTCTCGCTTCTCGGCTTCCAGTCTCGCTGCCAATGAAGAGGACGGTTATTCTTCATGAACCGTAGACTCTACAGACTCTTCAGAGTGTGCGGGATCATTTTTGTGCGCGGCTTCATCGGATGCACGCTCCGAACCAGCGGAATTGTCCAGTGCCGTCTCCCCGGCCGCAACCAACTCGCCTTGAAACGACTCCGCCACCAGCTTTTCAAATTCCTCCATGCTGGGCAGTTCGTTTACATCCTTCAAGCCGAAACGCATCAGGAATTCTTTTGTGGTTTTATAAAGGATGGGTCTTCCGATCACCTGTTTGCGGCCAGCCGTGGTTATCAGTTTGCGGTCGAGCAGCGTAGCGATGACACCACCAGAATCCACGCCGCGAATCTCGCTAATCTCCGGCACGGTTGCGGGTTGTTTATAGGCAATTACCGCCAGCGTTTCCAGAGCGGGCAGCGACAGCCGGATCGGCGGTTTCAAACTCTTGGCGAAGCTGCGCACCATTTCATGCTGCTCGGGCTTGGTCGACATGCGATATCCGCCGGCCACCTGGCGAATCTCGATCCCGTGATCCTGACTGCTGTAATCGGAAACAAGTTCTTCCAGCCCCGCTCGCACTCGTGACTTCACCTCGGCATCATCCGAAGCGCCTTCGGCAGCCACAGATTCCCTGACCAGTTGGATCAGCTGCTCAGTAGTGATCGGCGTTTCCGCCGCATAAACAATGGCTTCGAGTTGAGCTTTTAAACCCATAGTCGCTGGAAAAACACTTGGTTCTTATTTGTTCAGCCCATCACAAGATGACTCTTGCCGGCATCTATTGCGGTTCTTGCCAGCACTTGAAAACTGGTGAGGGTTCCTCTATCTCCAATCATCGCGCACCGCCGCCTGCTCCGCCATGATCGCATCGAACCCAGTGTGTTTGCGCACCGCAATCTCACCGAACATCCGGTCCTGTCGAACCTGGATCGCTTGCAGCCGCACCATTTCAAGCAGCGCGAGAAACATGCACACCAGCGCCTGGCGTGATTCCACGCGCATCAACAACTGCTTCAACCGGATTGGCCGCGACTCCAGAAGCAGCCGCCGCCGTAGATAATCGATCATCTGCCCCACGGTGACGGTTTCTTCGTCCACATTCATCATCGGCCGCGTGCGCACCCGTTCCAGGATTTGCTGGAACGTCTTTACCAGATCGATTACGTCCGCGGCGATCTCCGGCTCGGTTCCTTCGGCGTCGACAAATTCCTTTAGCGCTGGGTTCGTGAATACCGCGTCTTCAATCTGCTGCTTCTGCAAAAGCATCTGCGCTGCCGATTTGAACTTCTCGTGCTCCAGCAGCCGGCTTACCAGCTCGGTTCGCGGATCCTCCAACTCCTCGGCCTTGGCCGAGGGATCGCGCGGCAGCAGCATCTTCGACTTGATGTGTATCAGCACTGCCGCCATGTAGATAAAGTCGGCCGCCACATTCACGTCGAGTTCGCGAATCTTTTCCACGTAAGCCAGATACTGCTCAGTGATACGGGCAATGGGAATATCGTAAATATCGATGTCCTGCTTGCGAATCAGGTCGAGCAGCAAATCCAGCGGACCCTCGTACACATCGAGCACCGAAACGGCAAACGGAGAATCGCTCTCCTGTTTGTCCTTTTCCTTTTTCTCTGACTCGTCGCCAGTTTCTCTACCTGCCCCTGCAGCCGCGGAACGATTCGCAACCACAAACGGCAAGCGCTCCGGCGCGTCCTCCGTTGATGTTACGATCTTGCCTTTTATGCTACTTCCCATTGTGCGTCCCCGCTGACTCGTAGCTGAGCGACATTCCCATGGTGGCGCGCACTTCATCCATCGTTTCCGCGGCAGCCTTGCGCGCCCGTTCTGTGCCTGCCTCCAGAATATCCCAAGCCAGCCGCGGATTCTCCTCGAATTTCTTGCGCCGCTCTTGCATCGGATTCAGCAGTTGCACCAGCGCATCGGCCGCCCAGCCCTTGCACTCGATACATCCGATGCCCGCCGACCGGCAGCCCTCGTTCACCTTCGCCATGGTTTCTTTGCTGCTGAAGATCTTGTGCAGGTCGCCCACCGGGCACACATCCGGATTCCCCGGATCCGATCTCCGCACGCGCGCTGGATCGGTCACCATCGTCTTCAGCTTTTGGCGCACCACCGGCTCCGGGTCCGTCAGCATGATCGTGTTTCCATACGACTTCGACATCTTGCGCCCATCCGTTCCCGGCAGTTTTGGCGCGGGCGTGAGCATGGATTGCGGCTCGGGGAAAACATCTCCGCTCTTCCCGTAAAGCCCGTTGAACCGCCGCGCAATCTCCCGCGTCAGCTCCACGTGCGCCACCTGGTCTTCCCCCACCGGAACCACGTCAGCCTTGTAAATCAAAATATCCGCCGACTGCAGCACCGGGTATCCCAGAAACCCATACGTCCCTAAATCTTTATCCTTAATGTTTTCCCGCTGCTCCTTGTACGTGGGAACCCGCTCCAACCACCCCAGCGGCGTGATCATCGAAAGAAGCAAATGCAATTCCGCGTGCGCCGGAACGTGTGACTGAATAAAAATCACGGATCTCTCCGGATCGAGCCCCGCCGCCAGCCAGTCGAGCGCTACCTCGAGCGAGTTCTCCTTCACCCGCGAAGTGTCGGCGTAGTCGGTCGTAAGCGCGTGCCAGTCGGCCAGTTC
>Ga0073928_10004250_pt1 | contig 21438 bp, 20 predicted proteins | sample PaiPotPPA55metaG_FD_76969 | JGI IMG/M metagenome (GOLD analysis project Ga0073928, IMG submission 76969) | Iron sulfur acid spring bacterial and archeal communities from Banff, Canada, to study Microbial Dark Matter (Phase II) - Paint Pots PPA... ...
CTGCGATTTTTCGACGCGGCGGATTCGTACGGAAGCCATCCGCATGTTGCCGAGGCGCTGAAACACGTGCCGCGCGACAAGGTGACGGTGCTGACGAAGACGTGGGCGCGCGATCCAGTTACGGCTCGAGCGGACCTAGATCGCTTTCGCAAGGAGCTGGGCACGGACTACCTCGATATCTGCCTGATGCATTGCGTCACCGAAGCCGACTGGACGGAACGCTATCGAGGCGTGATGGACGTTCTCTCCGAGGCCAAGGAAAAGGGGATTATTCGCACGCATGGCTGCTCGTGCCACAGCATCGAGGCGTTGCGCGCGGCGGCGAAGTCGCCGTGGGTGGAAGTGGATCTCGTGCGCATCAATCCGATTGGATCGTTCACGGATGCCGACCCGAACACGGTGGTGAGCGTGATGCGCGAGATGCGGGCTACTGGAAAAGGGCTCGTCGGCATGAAAATTCTTGGCCAGGGAGACATGCGCGCGCGGCAGGACGAGGCGCTGAAGTTTGCGCTGTCGCTGGATTTGCTGGACGCGTTTACGATTGGCGCGGAGAGCAAGGCGGAGCAGGAAGACTTGATTCGAAGGATTGCGCTGGCGGCGTAAAGAGCATTCGACTCGGTCGAGATCGGCGAAGGATCGAAGAGAGGTCCCTGTCTGCGTCCCGCGCCCACGCTTCGCGTGGGAAAAACAAAGGCGCGCGGGCCTCCGCTCGGGATGACAACGTCTGATTGCGCTGCGTGCACCGACCCGGGCGACTGGTGCAGGTGCCACGTGAAATCAGGATCAGGCCCGTTTAGCGGAGTTTGAGGACTTCTTTCGCGAGGCGCTCGTCCTCGCGCTTCACCAGCAATTTCGCTCCGTGTACAAACTGCAAACTCACTTCCTGGCTGCCCGCGTCGTCCGACGAGACGATGGCATGGATGCCGTTGGCCTCAAGCGCGCCCTTTGCGAGGTCGGCTTCCTGGCGATTGTCGAAGGTGTGGAGGTTGACGAGATTCTCCGGCATCGTAGTGAACCCTATTTTACATAATCCTGCCTGCGTTCGTACAACTTGAGAGCAACGATGCGCGTGAGATGCCAGTGACGGTGCAAAGACCTGCCGCGGCGGTCGCCGGAGCCCGGGGGCTGTGCTAGGGAAGGCGGGTGCCGTAGCGGCCGCAGGATTCAAAGACGGAGAGTAGATTAGTGAGGCTGAAGAGCTCGCGGATGCGCGCACTCAAATTGATCAACTCGAGCGTGCTACCTGCGTTTTTCGCGGAAATGTAGAGTGCGACAATTGTGCCGAGGCCGGAGCTATCCATTTGGGAAAGCTCGGTAAGGTCAAGGACCATGTGCTTCGTTTGCGGCAGCAATTCCTTGACGTGCGCCTTCAGCAGGCCGGAGTTGGCCGCGGTGAGGATTCCGCTGCACTGCACGACGATGTCATTTTCGAACTTATGGGTGCGCAGTTTCAGCGCGGGCGTGGAAACTTCGTACATGTCGGGCATGAACTTCCTCTGCGCGGCCCGAGTGAGCCGGCCTTTGGCGATGTGTACTCTCTCCGGGAACGGAACGCAAGTAGAAATCAAACGACTGCGCGGGCGGTGGCAGCGAGATCGCTCCGAAATCCGATTCGAAAAAAAAGGACTCGGTTCGCCGCTCTCTAGAACGGACCCCCTTCGCGGCGGATAGGTTTCCGCAAGCTACCCTACTTTGCGGCGAGATTTCTTGGGAGCTTGCGCACGCGACTCTTCGGCGGCCTGCCCAGTTTTCGGGACGACGCGCAACAGAGATTTCTTCTCGCCGCGCGGAGGTTGCTGCTTCTGCATCAGGCTCTGCTTGAGCGCGGCCATCAGATCAACCTGCGGAGCTATTGCGGCGGGCGGGATGGCGACGACTTCCTGTCCCTGTGCCTTCGCTTCGATCAAAGTGCGCAGGCCTTCCTGATAGGTGTCGTGGTACTTGTCAGGCTCGAACGGCGCGGCGAGGCTTTCGATGAGCTGCGTCGCGAGGGCGCGCTCCTGCTCCTTGACTTCGAATTTGTCTGTACTCGATTCCATGGCCGGGCGAATTTCATTCGAATAGAACATCGTGTGCAAGGTCAGGCCGTTCTTGCGCGCGCGGACGATCACGATGTATTCGCGACTGTGCATCGTCACCTTCGCAATGCCTGCGTAGCCGGTGCGAAGCATCGCTTCCTGCAACAGGCGGTAGGCCTTCGCGCCCTGCGCCTCGGGCGCGGCGTAGTAGGAGGCGTCGAAATAGAGCGGATCGATCTCGTCCGCTTTGACGAATTCGAGAATTTCCATGATGCGCGCGGACTCTGGCTCGACCTTCTCGAGTTCGTCCTCGGTGAAGAGCAGGTATTGGTCCTTCTCGTATTCGTAGCCCTTCTCGACTTCGCTGCGTTCGACCATGCGGTTGCACGTGGGGCAGAAAAGCGGCTGCTTGAGACGCGTGTGACACACTTTGTGGAGCTGATTGAAGCTGATGCGCTCCGTGCGCGCAGCTGGAGAGAGCTGGATCGGGATCGAAACCAGGCCGAATGAGAGTGAACCCTTCCACGTCGCAGGCATGTGTCCCCCTTCCGGACCCTTCAATTTTGGTGTGCCGGAGAAAGAACCCGAATGGTACGGGTTTCGCCTCATGTTCGGCAATAGGGATGAAACAGCAGTGACGGAAAAGATAGGCGAATATGAGGCGAAGCCGCCGATGGGGTGATGGGCGTCCTCGCGTGGAGCAGCTCTTCGCATTTCCTGTGGGAAGGCTGGCTAACCACAGGTGGCTTGCTATGTTGGAGTTACGTGAGATCGCCGGAGTGGCTTGGCCGACTAGTACGCAAGTACAGTTTAGAATCGAGCACTGCAGGTTTTCCCTGATTTATCCGACCCCGACGGAGCAACTACAATGGAGAGGAAGTGTTTAACCCCTTAGGGTAATTCTTGGGCCGAACCATGATCTTGACAGCCAACAACGCGAGTTTTTCTCGCGAAATGAGGTGGCGTATGGCCGCGGCGAAAGTGGCGCGGTTAGGAATGGCGGCCCTTGCATTTTTTCTGGCGATTTTGGCGTGCCCGCGGGCGCGAGCGGACGTGGGGATCGTCTTGAACGAGTCGCTCGACACCAGCGTCGCGAGGATCACCGGGTCTGGGCACAGCGCCGTCTACCTTTCGCGCGTTTGCCCGGAGTCGCCGATCAAGTTGCGTCTTTGCCGGGACGGTGAAGAAGGCTCGGTCATGAGTAATTACACGACGCTGGGTGAGGATCAACAGTACGAGTGGAACGTCGTGCCGCTCAGCGTGTACTTATATGGAGTGGAAGATCCGCGCGACCGGCCGCTGTTTGGGTCGGCAAAGATCAAGTACGCGCTCGAGGAGCGCTACCGCGAAAAATATCTTGACGAATACTGCACGACGGACTCCTGCAAGAGAAGCAACAAGGCGGAATGGCGCGAGATGGTGGGCGCTACGATCTCGCGGAGCGTCTACATCTTTGCGATGAAAACGACCGTCGAGCAAGACGAGCAGTTCATCGCGGAATTCAACTCGGGCCCGAATCAGAACCACTTCAACGGCGTAACGCGGAATTGCGCGACGTTCGCGCGCGGCGTGATAAACACGTATTTCCCTCATTCGACGAGGCCGGACTACCTGAACGATTTCGGGATGACGAGCCCAAAGGCCATCGCGCGGTCATTTACGCGGTACGCCCTGAAGCATCCGGAATCGGATTTTCGCGTACTCCATTTCGCGCAGGTGCCGGGGACCTACAAGCGGAGCAGCGAGTGCCGTGACGGGACCGAGCAGTTGTACCACTCGAAGAAATTGCTGGTGCCAATGGCGATTTTTGCGGACGACGAATTGGCTGTGGTCACGGCGTCCTATCTGCTGACGGGCCGATTCAATCCGGAACACGAGTCGGAACAGTACCCGACGGCTGAGGCCACGCAGACGGGCTACCAAATCAAGCGTGCGAAGGCCGATGACGACGACAGCCGAGCGCAAATGCTGGAGGCCGTGCAGCGCGAGGAACGCGCAGAGGTGGCGGGCACTACGAAGGAATGGAAACAGTATCGCGAGGCGTTCGAGGCAGCCGTGGAAGATGCCGTCCGCGAAGAGGCAATTCCGAACCGAGAGTATCTCGGCCGTTTTTTCAAGCGCCTCGATGACGAAGGCAAAGTCATCCTCGGTCCGGATGGCAGCGTTTCGGTGGGAATCAGGAGCGACGGCGAAACGAGACAGATCGGTGTAAGCGCGAATAATATTCTCGAGGCTTCCTCCGATTCACAGTTGGCGTACGAAGTGATGCTCGCAAGGCTTGGCCGCGTCCTCGACAGCCCGAAACACAGCCGCGAGACAATGATCGAACTGAAGAAGGACTGGGTGCTGCTGGGCCTCGCGAGGGCGAATCATGCCGTCTCAGTCGCGAATGGTTCCGTCGCTGGCAGTTCTGCTCGAATGGCGGCTAAACCCGCTGGCGAGTAATTCACCGCTAGAACTAATCCCCTAAACAGTTTGCGTAAAGCCAAGTCTGCGCCGACGAAGGTGCGAACCCACTCGTCAAATGTTCATCCAGCATTTACAGAGCAGTTTTTTTGAGGAACTAGCCTGACTGGCGGTCCTTAAACTGCCACGAGAAGGAGAATTCAAAATAATGAAGAAGCTAAGTGCGCGGTTTCCTGCGCTCGCAGTCTTAATTGTGTCCAGCACGATCGCGAGTCCCGCTTTCGGGCAAAGTGCATCGGCTCCGTACGAATTGACCGTGTTTGCTACAGCTCCCGCCGGACTGAGCGGGCCCGATTCAATCGCGGTGCTTCGCGACCATGTTTTCGTGGGATACGGCGACGGCCATGCGCCTGACGGTTCCGACGGGAAGAATACCCAAATCGTCGAATACACAATGGACGCCGACGTTGTCTACACATATACGGTGGTTGGACATAACGACGGATTGAAAGTGGATCCGTCCACGCACCTGCTGTGGGCGATCCAGAACGAAGATGCGAACGCGAGTCTCGTAATCATCGATACCGAAACGCACCAGACGAAGGTGTATACATTCGGCCCGACGCTACACGGTGGCGGGTACGATGACATGGTCTTTCGCGGCTGTAAGGTGTACATCAGCGCCTCGAACCCTGCGAATAACCCGAACGCCGGCCCGGCTATCGTGAGCGCCCGGCTGGACGGAACCACCGTTGACGTGGAGCCCATACTTGCTGGCGAGGCCAGCGCCATCGATATAACCACCGGCGCGACCGTTCAACTCAACCTCCAAGATCCCGACTCGATGACTCTCGATCCGCACGGCAACATCGTCCTGGATAGCCAAGGCGATCAGGAATTAATTATCGTGCGCGATCCCGGCTCTTCGGATCAGCGCGTTTTCCGTTTGCCGCTGACCTACCAGACTCCGAGCGGGCCGATGGGGGTGGAAACCGACGACACCGCTTTTGTCACGTCGCGAGAAGGTTTTCTCCTTTTCGCCGACAAGGGTTTGAACACCGTCTTCGCACTGAGCAAGAAAGACTTCGAACGGGGCGCGGCATATACGGCCGCGGACGGCGGGCCGTTCGTCGGCACGCTTGACATGACAACCGGAGTCATCACACCGATCGTGACCGGCTTGGCGAATCCGGGAGGAATGGTGTTCGTGGATACTTCAAGACGCGACCGCGATGACCGCCAGGACGAAGATAAGGATCGGTGCCGCGATCGCGACTCGGATTCCCACTAAGCACGAGCTGCGCGAAATTCCGCACACACAGGAACGGGCGGACCATAGGTGGTTCGCCCGTTTTTCTTTTGCGGGAAGGGATGCGTCAGAAGCGGCGATGGCCTTAGTGAGGCCCGAAGTAGCGGTAATGCCCGGTGACTCTCCAGTTGAAGAGGACGTCTTCCATCTTGGGGCCTGCGCCGATGTTGTGCACGACCAACCACCGTCCACTACTCGGCGATTTTTCGTCGACAACGATTCCAATGTGGGGGACGCCGCCGCCGAGGTCCCAGGTGATGAGATCACCCGGCGAGTAGTCCGTGGCGCGCGTTGAGATAGGTAAGGTCTCGCCTTTGCGGCTGAAGAAAACCATTAAATTCGGGACGCGGCGATGGTCGATGTTGGGATCGGGATGAGACAAGAGCCAGCGCGATTGGTTCGGGTATGCCGCAAAGTTCTGGACCATGTCTTCATGCACGTCTTTTTGCAAATCGATACCGACGGCACGGTAGGCGCGGATGATCTCGTCCGTGCAAACGCCGGTGTCTGCGGGGACATCACCGCCCGGATAGGGAATGCGTACGTAGGCCGGAGTGTAGCGGACAACGTGATGAGTGCGTTCCACGGCGGCGGCGACGAGACGATGCAGGAAGTCCTGCTCAGCAGCCGTGACAGGCTGAGTCTGAGCGAGCGCGGGCACCGCCGCGAGCGCGCAAAAAGCGAGAGAAGGCAGGGAAAATCTTCGCGTGAGCATACCCGCGAAACCTTTGCGCGCGCCGAAGAGCGCTACTGCGTTACGGTTTTCACGGCGTCGCCGACCTTGAAGTCCGTGCCGGTAACGGCGGCGGCGACGGAAGAAATGTCGTCGACGTCAGTGACGCGAATCGTGCCGATGGGCGACGCGAGCCGGCGAATCACCTGGCCTGTGGTTGGGTCCTTGATTTCTTTGGTCACGCGTTCGACGGAGAGCTGGTCGCCAACTTTCACGCCAGCCTTCGCGCCGACGTTGAGGACGATCTGGCCGCCGTCTACGGCAGCGACGAGGCCGGTGACAATGATCGTACGGGCTGAGAGCTTGGTGTTATCGGCGATCAGGCCGGTGCTCATGTCCTTGACGGCAAGATTCACTGCTTCTCCGATAATGGTTTGCTGGAAATCGCTGGCGCCGAAGTCCACGTTGCCACCGCCAAATCCGGTCCAGCCGCCGCCACCACCAGTCAGGCTCGTGCTCTCGCGCTTGGACTCGCCGTGCCCGGACGCGACGCCCAGAATCTCGGCGGTGTCGATGTCGACGATACGCGCGTCGACGTTGACGATCGCTTTGCTCTTCTTCTGACCGAAGCCACCGACCCCGAACCTGCCGAGCCCCGCGCCCCCTCCGCCGACATTCGTATTCTTCGTTTCGTTGCCGAACTGCGTGATGCTGCCGACGATGATGGCGTCGACTCCGAGCAGCTTGCCGATCTTGGCAGCCGAATTGGGATTGGCGCGGTCGCTATTCGAGAAATTCTGCTCCGTGAGGATTTTGTCCATCGCCTTGCGCTCGATCACGGAATAGGTGCCGTCCTGAACGAGGTATTTCACCAGGAGATCCGAAATACCCTTGCCGATGTCCACGTTCTGCCCGAACACAGCCGCGGAGGAGGTTTGCACCGTGGCAAAGTCAAAATCGAAGATCGCGACGCGCTTCTTGCGCCCTTGTGGCGGCGCAGGCGCGGCGGTGCCGGTTGTCGCGGTGACGCCCGAAGGCGGGGCGGCGGTTTGCGCCTGCGCGCGCGCGCCGGGCGCAACGATTTCGGTTGCCGTTAGGAAAACAAGCACGGCTAGCGCGGACCACAGAATTTTTTTCATGGCAAAGGTCTCCTGGCTCGAGGTCTCCCGACTATGGACAAATCGGTCACGATATGGACACGAATCTTATGGCGCGGCGTTTGAAGTGTCAACACGCTAGACATTTCTTGTCACGGGAATGAGGGAACATCCGGGCGTGAAGTGGCGTACCTCCAACTGCAGGGCAAACTCGAACTAAGGGGACTCCTCCATGAAATCGCTCGTCGCGCTAAGAACGGCTTTAGTGCTTGTTGTGGTAGGACTCGGCGCGTTTCGCACTTGGGCGCAGGCCGCACCGGCCGCTTACGTGATTCCACCACTCGACAAGATTCAATCGCAAGCTGATCTTGACAAGGCCGTAACTGCGCTCGACACCGCTTTGTTCGACGCTTACAACACGTGCGACCTCGCGAAGTTCAGCTCGCTGCTCGATGACAACGTGGAGTTCTATCATGACCAGGGCGGCGTGACGTTGGGCAAGGAGAAGCTTACGCAAAGTATCAAGGACAACATCTGCGGAGGCGACGTGCGGCGGGAGCTGGTCCCCGGCACTCTGCAGATTTATTACATGAAGGGCTATGGCGCAGTGGAAATAGGCGTCCATCGTTTTTATCATCCGAAGACGAACACGCCGCCGGGCGAAGGCAAGTTCATCACGCTGTGGCAATACAAGGATGGCGCATGGAAGATCACGCGCGCGATCAGCTACGACCATCGCGCCGCTGCGAATGCTCCGTCAAAGTAAGCTATTCGTCGACCGGAGTTTCGACATCCGGGACTTCGGCGTGGGTGGCTCGGTGCAATTCCGCGCGGATAATGTCGGCGGGGAAGCCGGCGCGGAGAAGGCTGCTGTACAGCGAGGCGATTTTGCGCTGGTCGAGGGGGGCGTGGACATGCGCGAGCTTGCGCTCGAGGCGCTTGCGGACCGATGCGGTTTCGTTCGTGTCGGTGAAAACGGTCTCGAGTGCGGCGTCGATATACCGGTCGGGAACGCCGCGGGCGCGCAGTTCGCGGGCGATGCGAAAGCGACCCTGGCCGCGGAATTGCGCGTGGTGACGCGCGTAGTCGAGCGCGTAGCGCGCATCGTCAAGGTAGGTTCGCTCGCGCAGGCGCGCTATCACCGGTGCGACGAGTTCCTTGTGCTCGGCTCGACGATCAAGATATTCCTTCATTTCGTGGATCGAGTGCGCGCGACGCGTCAGCGCGCGCAGCGAGGCGGCGTAGAGATCCTCTTCGGTGGAGAATTTGCGGGGAGAGGAACGCACGACGAGAGGATAACAGCAGTCATGGTTGAGCGCGAGCGGAGCAGATTGCAGCCGGGAGCCCGCGACGCGCCCTCGGCGGGATTCAGCCTTCACTGTGCGAAAGACGTTGACTTCGACAGTTCGGGGAGAGTAAATCGCGATACGCTAATCGCCGGAAAGGCTCCGTTTGCTCGACCCGACCAGGGATTACGGAAAAAAAAAGGCAAACAGATGCTCCCGAGGCCAGTTTTTTTCGGCCGCGGCGCCTCTTTGCCTTGCGTTCAGCCTTCTTGCGGTTATGGCGCAGACATCGTCCGGCGCCGTGATCGACCAAAACGCTCCGGCGCGAGTGACCGTAACCGGCCAACTTTCGTCGTCATCAGCGGCACTTGGTGAGCATGTCCGGTTTTGGATTACCATTTCTAACGATGGCGACGGTCCGATTGACAATGTTCAGCTCGAGCATCTTGACAGCCCTGGATTTCGCATCCATCGCCGCTGCTGGGATGAGAACCCCGCGCCGGAGTGCGGTGTACCCACCGATTCACCGGAGGCCGCGCCTGGCAACGATCCCGATCGAATTGCGAAACGACTTGAGAAAGGCGAGAGCCGCACGATTTGGGGAGATCTCGAAGCGGATCATGCGAATAGGATGCAGGGCGTTGTCGCAGTTATAGGCTGGTCGTCTCCGAGCAAAGCTCGATCATGGTCCTCAGCCGCTTTGGGTCAGCTTGCGAGTCTCACCGAGGGTGAGAAACGATGGTCGGATCTTCGCGACTTCGTCAAAGATGTGGGACTGCCGATTTTGCTACTACTGCTATCGGTTGGCTTCGGGTTTTATCAGCACCATCGCGACAAAGCTGAGGAGGAAAGAGAGCACAAACGCGATACGCAGGAGCAGGAGCAGCAAAACTCGCGCGCCCAGTTGTCGCAAACATGGAATCAGATGTTGCCGGAAAGCCATCGCGTGGCAAGAGATCACTATCTACCGCTGTGGGGCGCCGCACAGCAGATGATTATGAAGGTGGACGCATTTGTAAGAGAGGAGGAGAGCAAGATGGCTCTTGAGGCACATCGCCACTGCCGCATGGCGTTTTACCACATGATGATGTTTGCATGGCACGCGCGGGAGTCGAACTGGAAAATCGGCGGTTACTATTTCAAGAACCGCGTCGGGGAGAAGCTCGTTTACGGCTGCTATATGAAGTACTTCACGCTCTATGGCGATGACGAGCGGACGATCACGCACCGGAGCCATCTCTTGGATCTTCTTAACGCGAGAACGACGATGGCAAGTTTCCTCGCATTGAATGAAACACCTGGCTATTCGCAGACGACCTGGGAGCTTGCCTGGCAAGATTTTTGTGGTTGGCTAAAGGGTTCTGGGCGGAGCGAGACTGTACTCTTCCTGAAGGGTTTCATCGCGATCCTCGACTATGAATCCAACCGGCCCTATCAACTGTGGTATGGAAGCAACTATCCGATGCAGACTTTGGAGCCGCCTACGACCACGGCGCTCGAGGGACTCGCGGACCAAGACATGGATATTGCTGCGATACGGGGGTACATCCAGAGCGCAAGGAAGGGGAACTAGCTCGTGAAGCCCGGACCCATTGGAGTGGCCATTTGAACCTCCCTAGTACACTTGCTTTATACAGCTTCCGAGACAGCACGTCAATAGTACCGGCCCCATCAGCCTAATAAGCCCCACATTGCTAGTCACTTAGCGGGCCCTAAGTTCCAATTCACTCTACCGTGAGCCGGTGCGCTCGAATTCGGTCATGGCGCGCTCCATCTCTTCGCGCGCGGAATCTGCGGAGGAGCGAATACCCTGGACGCGGAGGCGGAAGTCGTCCGGATTCGACGCGCGCATGATGGCTTCTTCCAGGGTGATGAGGTTGCGCGAGTAGAGATCGAAGATCGATTGATCGAAGGTCTGCATGCCGTACTGGCTGGTGCCGGCGGCGATGGCGTCGCGAATCATGCGGGTTTTGTCGGGATTGATGATGCAATCGCGAATGTAGCCGGTGGAAATCATCACTTCGACGGCGGGCACGCGGCCTGCGCCGTCGCTCTTGCGGACCAGGCGCTGGCTGACAACGGCCTTCAGAGTGGCGGCGAGCTGCAGGCGAATCTGCTTCTGCTCAGGCGGCGGGAACACGGCGATGATACGTTGAATCGTTTCCGTCGCGTCAAGAGTGTGCAATGTGGAGAGCACGAGGTGGCCCGTTTCGGCGGCCAGCAGCGCGGTGGAGATAGTTTCGAGGTCGCGCATTTCACCGACGAGCACGACGTCAGGGTCTTGACGAAGGGCGGCGCGCAACGCCGTCGAAAACGAGGCCGTGTCGACTTCCACTTCGCGCTGGTTGATGAACCCCTTCTTGTCGCGGTGCAGATATTCGATCGGGTCTTCAATGGTGATGATGTGCTCCGCGCGGAGAGAATTGATGCGGTCGATCATTGCGGCCAGCGTGGTGGATTTACCAGAACCGGTGGTCCCGGTGGTGAGAATCAATCCCCGCTGCTCTTCGCAAACCGTCGCGAGAATGCGGGGTAACTCGAGTTCTTCGATCGTGCGGATCTTGGTCGGGATAACGCGAAGGACCATGCCGACATTGCCACGTTGTTGGAATACGTTGACGCGGAAGCGCCCCAGGCCCGCGACGCCATACGCCATATCGAGTTCGGCAGTTTCCTTGAACTTCTGCTTCTGCCGGTTGGTCATCATGCTGAACGCCATCGAGAGCATTTCTTCCGGCGTGATGCGGGGGACGTCGCTGAGTGCGCTCAGAATACCGTCGACGCGAAGATAGGGATGATTGCCAACTTTCAGGTGCAAGTCCGATGCGCGACTTTCAACAGCGCGGCGAAGGAGATCGTCAATAGCAACGGCCATAGCGGAAGGCTCCGGGATAAGAAGATTCAATCGACGCTAGCACGCGGAAATGGGGGCAGCAAGGACGTCGAGAACGGCGATTTCTAGGGGCGCAACGGTACTTCGGTCGGCAGACGGAAAAGCGGCGGGACGCAGGCGTTACAACATCCCTTCCTTATGCGGGAGGCTGGTCTTTGAGGAAGAGGTGGTCGTAGATCACGCCGGCGATCACTCCACCAAAAAGCGGGCCCACCCAGAAGACTCCGTGGCCGTGCCAGTTGTGGCGGGAAGCGAGGGTGGTGGCGAAGGTGCGAGCAGGGTTCACGGCGGAGGCTCCCAGGAACGGGGCGGCGACGAGAACTTCGGTGGCGCCGGCGAGTCCGACGGCGAAGCCGGCAACTCTGTTCGCGCCGCGCTCGTCGAGAACCGTGGCGAAATACGCCGTGACGAGGACGAACGCCATGACGCCTTCGAGCACCATGGCATGCCAGCGCGTGAAATCGGGCCCCAGATCAGGCGTGCCGAGTCCAATCGGCCGCCAGGCCTGGTCGGGGATGATGGCGGTGAGCAGGTAGGCGGCAGCGACGGCCCCCAGAAGTTGCGCGACGCAGTAGAGGATGCTTTGGATGGTGCCGAGGCGCTTCGTCACCCAGAAGCCAATCGTGACTGCGGGATTCAAGTGTCCGCCGGAAATGTGCGCGAAGGCAGCGACCATGATGGCGGTGGCCGAGCCGTACGCGATGGCGATGCCGAGAAGGCCGAATCCTGTCTGGCTTTGCGAGCGGAGATTCTGGTCGGCGCAGACGGCGCCAACGCCAACGAAAATCAGCGCGAACGTTCCGATAAATTCAGCGGCGAGTTTTTGGAACAGGCCGTACAAGCGTTGCCTCCACGAAAACGCGCACTCGCGCAAACACAGCGCGAATCGAACGCGCGCGAATTCTACTGGACGCGGTGGAAAGTTAACAGTTGAAAGTTGAACGGCTCAGCGCATCGCTAGCGGACGGCGGCGCCGGCGGGGGCGTTGACGTGCGAGAGCCAGCCGTGGCGGTCGGGCTTGGTGCCGCCGGTGATGGCGAAGAAATCTTCCTGGACGCGCTTGGTGATGGGGCCGCGCGAGCCGTTGCCGATCTTGATGCGATCGATCGAGCGAATGGGCGTGACCTCCGCGGCGGTGCCGCAAAAGAAAACTTCGTTCGCGATGTAGAGCATCTCGCGGGGGACGATTTGCTCGACGACAGGGACGCCGAGATCGTGGCAGATCGTCATGACCGAATTGCGCGTGATGCCGGGGAGCGCGGAGCTGCTGAGCGGAGGCGTGATGACCGTACCGTCCATAACGACAAAGATGTTTTCGCCGGAGCCTTCGCTCACGTAGCCCTGCGAGTCCAGGGCGATGCCTTCGACGTAGCCGTTGGTGACGGCTTCCATGCGGATAAGCTGGGAGTTCATATAGTTCGCGGCGGCCTTGGCCATTTGCGGCAACGTGTTCGGCGCGGGACGATTCCACGAGCTGACGCAGACGTCGACGCCACTCTTCAGGCCTTCGTCGCCGAGATAGCGCCCCCATTCCCAGCAAGCGAGATACGTTTCAATCGGAGCATCTTTCGGATCCACGCCGCCGGTGCCGTACCCACGCAGAACAATCGGGCGGAGGTAGCAGGACGGAACTTTGTTGATGCGAATCAGCTCGAGATTGGCTTCGCAGAGTTCCTCGACGGAAAAGGGAACTTCGATTCGATAAATATACGCGGAGTTCACGAGGCGCTGCATGTGCTCACGATTGCGGAAAATCGCCGGGCCTTGCGGCGTGCTGTAACAGCGGATTCCCTCGAAGACGGCGGAGCCGTAGCTGACGACATGAGCGAGGACGTGAATCTTCGCATCGTCCCAATTGATGAACTTGCCGTTGTGCCAAATCTTTTCGGTCTTGGGGAAGTTCATGGTCATGAAGTCGCTCCGCGTCGCACCGAAGTGCGAATTGAGTCCGTCACGCAGAGCAAATTATAGCACAGGGATTTTGGCGTCAATCGGCGGGCGTTTCCAAACCGCGGAGGCGCCGGGTCCAATTTGGCCGCTGGTTTTCGTACGATCATGATCAGGGAGTTGCCGAGACGATATCGAATTCCGGGAATTCGATTCCGCGATGGCCGCCGCGATCCTCCACTTCCGATTGCAATTGGTTCCAAATCGTCTGAACCTCCGGGGGCACGTGATCGGCAGCTTCATGGTCCCGCCAGGTAAGGAGCTCGACGAAGATCGTTTTTCCGGTGTCGTCTTTTCCGCGAAGGACGATGTGCGGCTGCTGCAGCGCGAGACCCAGTTTCGATAGCGTGGACCAGTTTTCGCCCATCGTTTTCAAAAGTTCATCCTCTTTGCCCGCGCGCGGGCGGAAGGTGGAGAGGACGGTTTCGGTATCCGAATCCTGCGCCGCGAAAGCGCGATGGACGGTTGGCTTCGGCGGTGTGGCAGCTTTATCCGGGACGGCGTTCCCGGCGAGCAAAAATAATCCAAGGGCCAGAGATGCGAGCGTTTTGGTCATGGTATTCCTCCGTTTGCTGCTTCGATCGGCGAATCATGCGCCCGAGTGACCATTTCCGCTTCTCGAAAATTGCTAATTTTGGCCCGGCGATCGCTGGGTGCGAAGCCGTACGTTCGGCGAAAAAGGGAACTGAACGAACCGAGGCTCTCGAATCCGGCTTCGAGGCAAATCTCAGTGACGCTGCGATCGGTGGCGCTCAGAAGGTGGCGCGCTCGGTCGAGGCGGTGACGAATTGCGTAGCGATGAGGCGAGATGCCAAACGCGGATTGAAAAGCGCGATGAAAATGGAAGGGCGAAAGGCAGGCCGCGCGAGCGGCTTCGTTCAAGGAGACGGAGTCCGAAAGTGACGACAACAGGAAATCGCGGCCGCGGAGGAGGCGCCGAAAGAGTTCTTCGCGCGTCGCGCTGCGAACGGCGGGAAGCCGAGAGATTGCGACGCTGGTTTGTCTGCGCTCGGCGAGCAATCGTTCGGCGAGGCGATAGAGATCAGCGATGCATTCTTCGGAAGAGAGTTGGCGGTTTGCTAGGCGCTTCTTGAGTCGCCGCAGCTCGCCTTGAATGGGGACTTGCGGCTCGATGCGCTCGACGAAGCCGAGTGGTTCGCCGGCTGCGGGGTCCGGCTGATCCAGGAGCGTTGAAGTGGGCGAAGTCTCCGCGCGAAAAACGTCTTCGACGAATCCGCGCTCGAAAAAGATGCAGAAGGTGGTGGCTTTGCGCGCGGAGTCAATCGTCATCGTGTAGCGCTGGTGGTCGTTGAGCAGGAGGTAGGTATTTTCGTGAACTTCGTAACGGCGGCCGGGCGTCTCCCAAACCACCGAGCCTGAGATGACGGACTTGATCGAGAGGCAGCCCTCAAAATCAGGAACGTGGTGTCTGGCCGCGGTGCCGGTCAAGATCGCGTTTTGCGAGCCGAGAATGCGGCCACTGGGATTGAGTAGGATGCCTCTGTTGCGCGCGGCTTTCATTGTTTCGCGAGACTCCCGAGAAAATTGAGGACGGAGCGATTGAACAGTTCCGGCTGCTCCATGTTGACGATGTGGCCGGAGCCTTCGATCAGGATTTCGCGCGCGTGTGGAATTCTCGCGTACAACAAGCCGCAAATTTCGTGGATATCGGTTACGTCCTGGTTGCCGACAATGATGAGTGTGGGCGTTCGTATCTCGGGGAGACGCTCAATCGCAGGCGGATTGGGCATCGATTCGAGAACGGGATTATCCAGATATTCGTGAGCGTTTTCGAGTGCGAGCTGATGAAGGCGCGGCGCAATCTTCGGATTCCCCGCGGCGGGCGCCATGTAGCCGCTCTTGAGCCAGAGGTCGGCTACCTTCTGCCAATCGCCGGCGAGGGCGGCGCGCCAGCTATCCATCGTATTCGGGTCCTCACTGAAATGAAATCCACTGAGGCCGGGAGCGACGGGAACGATCCCGTCGGTCATGTCGGGGTGGGTTAGCGCGAAGTCGATGGCGATCCGACCGCCGAGGGAAAGGCCGACGACGTAGGCTTTGTCGACATGGAGATACTTCAGCAGTGCGGCGAGATCTTCTTCGTCGGCGTAGACGTTCGTCGAGGCCGGGGATTTGCCGAAGCCGCGCACGTCGTAGCGAATCACGCGATACGACTTCGAGAAGAGGTCGAACTGCTCATCCCACATGCGGCGGTTCATCTGGCCGCCGTGAATCAGAACGAGTGGGTGACCAGAGCCTGCCACTTCGTAGTAGATTTTGCCGCCGTTGATTTCGGCGAAGCCGGACTGGACCTGCGATTGGGCCTGTGATTGAGCCGGCGATGGGGCGGCGGCCACAGAGGACGCGGTGAGCAGCACGAGCGAGGCGAAGGGTGCGGCGGCTCGGATTAGGTGGCGATTCATGATTGGCCGTGAAGAGGCATCTTACCCCGGTTGCTGCTTGCGGAAGGCTCGTTTTTGTACCGATTGAAAATTTTCATGTTATTGAATCTCAAGGAGTTCCGCGGATTTCCGTTTGCAAAGTGTACCGATTGAAGTTTTACGATTGGGAAGGACGGGCAGTGGCCCCCTGCTACTTTTGGCCTCTTCCGCGTTGTGTGAATTTTGTCGAGCACGAAAACGACTGACGGTAGCATGGAAGGCGGACGATGTGTAGGTTCAAAATTGCAGTAGTAGTACTATAACGACGTTTTCGTGGGTATATGGGGTGTTTGGACGCGCCAGAAAGCCTCAGATCTGAAGGAGAGGATTCATGCGCAAGGCGCTAATCGTTATGAGTGCGGTTTCGGCCGTGCTGCTGTGGTGCGCGCTGTTGGGAGCGCAGCAGATACCTGGGAGCGCGGAGAGGGGACGAGTGACGTTGACGTACCTGGGGACGGTTGGCTGGGAAATCAGCGACGGGAAGACGGTGATTTTGGTCGATCCCTATATCTCGCGAATACTTGGTCCGCCCCCGCCCGAGCTGCCGCCATATGTGCGAGAACCAGGGGACACGCGCACGGCGTATGGGTGGGACGACGTGGCAGCGCCGGACGTGGCCGCGATTGATTCTCACGTCCCGCGAGCCGGCTACGTGTTGGTGACTCACACGCACTACGATCACGTCCTGGATGTTCCGCACATTGCGCTGAAAACTCATGCAACAGTGATCGGAACCGAAAGCACTCAGAATGTCCTGCGGGCCTATGGCGTTCCCGAGCAGCAACTCATTACGGTGCGCGGCGGAGAGGACTATGAGTTTGGCGCCTTTTCCGTCCGGGTGATTCCCAGCATTCATAGCGCGCTGGACCATAAGCACTACTTCAGTTCGGACAAAGCGCCCGAAGGGATGAAGGCGCCGTTGACGCTGAAACAAATCCATCCCGAGGGAGGCACGCTGGCATATCTGGTTCGTTTCCGCGGCCATCAGATTCTTGCGTTTGGCGGAATGAACTATATCGAGCGCGAGATCGAGGGATTGGAGCCGGACGTGATCCTGGTCGGGGCCGGGGGATCTCGCCGCGAGATCTATGACTACACCGGCCGCCTCATGCGCGACTTGCATTACCCGGCCCTCGTGCTCCCGTCGCATTGGGACAACTTTCTCGCGCCCTACGGGGCATCGCAACAACCTGCCATCGACCGGTTGCAATCGTTTGTGCAGGAAGTGCGGGCGGCGTCGCCTAAATCAAAGGTGATCGTTCCGAAGTATTTTGAGCCGATAGCGCTGGAAGGTGCGAAGTAAAGTCTTCAGTTCGGAGGACGAACACGGGTGGCATCACCACGACGTCCGATCCGTAGGGTTACGGACCGGACGCGGAGGTGGCGTTTGTTGTTTCGTGGTTCCGAGGCGATGACCCGGCCAGATGGTTAATCAGGATGGCTGTGGCGCCAATTCCAGTATTGCGATTTTTCCTTCTTGTTTGACTTCGAGAATTCGTGAGAATTCCTGTGGTTTTCGTCGAGGAAGCGGCCCCAGGCGCGATTTTCGTTGTCGTCCCAGTTGTGATAATCCTTGTGGTCTCGATCATAGACTCGGACCTGAACGTTGGCTTCCTGAGGTTTGGCGGCCATGAGGGATACTGGCGCCGCAAGAACGCCGGCCATGAATAATGTTGCGATGTAGCGATGAGCACGATGCATGTGGTAGTCCTCCAGATTTGAAATTGCCGCCTTCGAAATCGCGGCAGACGTCACTATGCGCTTAGGCCCGGTGGATTTATGTCCCATACAGCACAGTCGTGCCGGATAGGCTTCGAGAGCACGATGGACTGGAAGAGCGGTTTGCACGATGATCTTGGGATTCGTTGAGTTAATCAGGGGGAGATTTATGCGCAAAGCGATTGTGGTTTCGAGTGCGATGGTGATTTTGTTGCTATGCGGCGCTGTGTCGCGTGCGCAGCGAACCGCGGGAGCGACGGCCGCTCCGTCAGCCTCGCGACAGACCGAAACCGACGAGTACACACGGTACGAATTGCTTGGGCCCGACACGGCCAGCTTCAACATTTGGTACGAAGTGACGGCGACCGCGGCGGGTGCGAAGTATTTCTACAATCCGATTCGCAAAGGCAGCGTTGCGAGCAATGAGTCAGTGATCGACGCGATGACGGGCGAGCCGCTGCATTTCGAAGTGGTCAGCGGAGCGGACGCTCGCAAGGACCCGCTGATGGAGGACGCCGATGCGGACACGAACTACATTCGGGTGACGCTCGCACGTCCGGTGCCGGAGGAAGGACAAGGCCGCGTTCTTATCCTGAAGACGTACAAAGATCCGAAGAGCTACTTCCGCGAAGGGGACGGGATCGTTTTCAATCGGCCGCTGGGCGTGAAGCGCAACAAAGTTGTGTTACCTGCGGGGTATGAGTTGGTGGGCTGCAATGTGCCGTCGCAGGTGCTGACGGAGCCGGACGGCCGCGTCGCCATCAGTTTCATGAACGCGACCGCCGCGGAAGCGCCGCTGATTCTGCGCGCGAAGCCTGGTGCGCAGACGGGACCCGAAGCTGCGCCGCACGCGCCAAGCGCGACGCGCAGTTGGGAAGCGCCGTTCCCGGGCGAGACGGAACGCGAGCGGCTTTCGGAGCGCGCGCATCAGGACCGCGACATCGTCTACTTTCTGCAGCAGCCGGAGACGCATGCTTTCAGCTTGTATCACGACTATACGGAGACGCGCCCGGGCGTCGATGCATATGTGAACGTGGTGCGCGAGGGCAGCAACGCTTCCGGTCCGTCGGCGTACGTGCTGGATACGGGCGAGAAACTTGCAACGAAGGTGATGACCGGCGCGGAAATGATCGCGGCGAAGATCAAGTCCGAGGAGCCGGTGAAGCCCGAAACGCAAGCGGTGGTGATTCCTTTCCCGCCGGTGAAGAAGGGCCAATCGATTCGGCTGCGTATTTCGGAGACGTATACCGCACCGGCGAGCTATGGTCTGAATGGGGACGAATTGGTGTTCGATCGCAGCCTGGGGCGGCCGCGCAACGCCGTCGTTTTGCCCGCCGGATGGTATCTGACCGCTAGTTCGATTCCGGCGACGGTGACGCAACTCGCGGACGGCCGCGTGCGGCTTGATTTCTGGAATGGCCGCCCCGATTCGGTGGATGTGCTGATTAAGGCAAAGCGGCGATTTCACATTTGAGATTTCAGATTTGACATAAAGGCAAAACCTTGGGAACCACAGATGAACACAGATAAACACAGATGGAAGAAAGTGCAAAACCTGAAAATCGAGAACAGAATTCACGGCAGAGGCCCGACAGGATGGCGGGCAGGCGCAGAGAACGGTGAGAAAAGCTAAACGCGACGCAAGCGAGGGTCGAACTGAGCCATGGCGGGCGGATTTGAAACCCGCCCCTACAGAGTTTGGCGCTGAAGCGCGTGAGACGGTCGGAGACGCTTCTCGGAGCGCTGGAGCGTTTTCTTCTCTGCTCGAGCAAGGGATTTCCCACCAAGAATGAGTTCCCGGTGGCTAGCAACCACTGGCATTTCTGAGCGTAACGTCTTTAGCTCCGCCCGCACTATTATCTAGGCCGCGTGACTGCGCGCGAGGAGACTTGTTCCCACGCTCAGGACTCATCCGCATTCCGCGAAAGAAACAGAGGAGGGACTTCCAGATGGCGAACCAAGAGACACCGTCCCATGGCGTGATGGAGGGCAAGGGAGCGTACAACAAGTATGCAAAACTGCCGGCGGGCGGCGCTGCTTTGGCACTGCCGCTCTGGGAGAAGGCGGTGCGGAGGGCAGAGGTGAACGCGGACGATCAGCCCGTGGTGATCGCGGATTATGGATCATCGCAGGGGAAGAATTCGATGGTGCCTATGCAGGTGGCGATCAGGAACTTGCGGCAGCGGCTCGGCCCGAATCGCCCGATTTCGGTGTTCCACATCGACCAGCCTTCAAACGACTTCAATTCGCTATTCACAGTCTTGGATACTGAACCCGATAGCTACGGTGTGAGCGACCCGAGCGTTTTTCCCAGCGCGATCGGAAGATCATTCTATGAGAACGTGCTGCCGCCGGGCTCGGTGCATCTGGGGTGGTGTTCGTATGCGGCAGTGTGGCTGAGCCGAGTTCCGACATTGATCCCCGGCCACTTCATTTCGGCTCACAGTACGGGCGCTGTGCGCGCGGAGTTCGAGCGCCAGGCAGCGCAGGACTGGGAAGCCTTCCTCTCGTTAAGGGCACGAGAGCTGCGGCCTGGAGGGCGTCTGGTGGTGGTGCTTCCGGCACTTGCTGATGACGGGTCGTCTGGGTTCGAGAATGTTATGGACCAGGCAAATGCCGTACTTGCGGAGATGGTGGTTGACGGCGCAATCACGGCCGAGGAGCGCGCGCGAATGGTGCTGGGAGCTCATCCAAGACGGAAACGCGACCTCCTTGCTCCCTTCGGCGGCGACAAGCACTTCCAGCGTTTGACCGTGGAAGACTTTGAGATGTCCGAACTGACGGACGACGCGTGGAATGACTATGAAAGGGACGGAAACAAGGAGGCCCTGGCTACGAAACATGCGCTGTTCTTCCGGTCGGTGTTTATGCCATCGCTTGCGCCATCGCTCGATCGAGTACGCGCCGGAGAGGCTGAGGCGCTTCGCGCTTTCGGAGACCGGCTGGAAAAGGGGCTCAAGAGGCGTCTGGTGAGCCAGCCGGCGCCAATGCATTCGCTTGTGCAAACGATCGTTTTTGCCAAGCAGGCGTGAAGGCCGGGGTACAAAAGCAACAAACTGAATCAGTCGCCGTGGTCGTCGACGGTGATTTCTTCGCGGGCCGGAGTGGCGAAACCGGAGATGCGGCCCCAGGCGCTGGTTTTCCAGTTGTCGGTGATTTCCTTCGCGAGGATCCAGGGCGGAAGGTCCATGAAGAGGAACCGCGAGAGGCCCTGCAAGTAGGGCTCGTACATTTCGCGGAGGTCGGCGAGTTTTTTCCTGGCGGCTTCGGTGTCGCTGAGTTGGAAGCCGGCTTGCGTCAGGGTCGTGCGAAGCCGCTGCAATTCGGAGGGGGGTAAGCGGTCATGGTCTCCGGGCTGGGGCTTCGCATTGAAGAGCTGTGCGAGATCGACGATGGTGTGACGGCTCATCGCGAACGTGAGGCGTGCCTGGCGCGTGCAGGGATTTTCGATGCTGGCAATCAGCAGCGCGCTGGTATCGAGAATGGCCGCGAGGGCCGCGACCCAGGATTCGTTGTTGTGCTGCGAGCGGAAATAGGAGACCGAAGGATACGAAACGTGGCTCTCGAGAATTTCGGCGGCCGCGCGTTCCCAATCGTGCAGGAGCTGCTGAAGACCATCCATTCCGTGCGGGCCGGTATGGCGGCGAAG